>Ga0070739_10006907_pt1 | contig 12299 bp, 9 predicted proteins | sample Coa_R1_7_FD_66445 | JGI IMG/M metagenome (GOLD analysis project Ga0070739, IMG submission 66445) | Surface soil microbial communities from Centralia Pennsylvania, which are recovering from an underground coalmine fire - Coalmine... | ecosystem: Environmental > Terrestrial > Soil > Unclassified ... | reverse complement strand
CGAGATGCGCCACCTCGACCGCGACGTCGTGCCGAAGCCGGGCGAGATCGTCGTCACCTCCGACAAGTCCGATTCGAGCACGGCCGGCGTGCCGGGCAACATCATCATCGGCAAGGTCAACGGGCAGCCGGTGAAGGACGCCCAAACCGACACGGTCACCGTCCCCATCCTCCCGGTCGCCAACTTCGACAACCTGCGGGTCGTCAGCATCATCCTCTCCGATGGCTCGTAATGGCACAGGAACAGGGAAAGGACCAGGCGTGGGCGCCGTGAGCGCGGCGCGGCCCGACCTGCGGCTGGGCGCGGCCGTCGCCGCCGCCAAGTTGACCGCGCTCGGCATCCGCCGCCTCGGCCGCGGCGGCGGCACCTCCGCCCCCGGTCTCGTCGCGGAGCGCCTCGATCCCGGTCTGCTGACGAAGCTGGCCCGGCGGTTGCCGCGCGGCGCCGTCGTCGTCGCCGGTACCAACGGCAAGACGACGACCTCGCGCATGCTGGCCGACATTTTGGCCGCCGACGGCTGCCGCCCCGTCCACAACCGCTCCGGTTCCAACCTCGTCCGCGGCGTCACGGCCGCCTTCGCCGCGCACGCGACTCTGCTGGGCGACCCCGGCGGCGACGTCGGCGTCTTCGAAGCGGATGAGGCCGCCTTCCCGGAGGTCGTTCGCCGCCTGCAGCCGTGCGCCGTCTTGCTCAACAACCTCTTCCGCGACCAGCTCGACCGCTACGGCGAGCTCGACACCGTCGCCCGCAAGTGGCGCGCGGCGCTGACGACGCTGCCGACCGCGACCGCCGTCGTCGTCAACGCGGACGATCCGGGGCTGGCCGAGCTCACGCGCGACCTGGCGGCGCGCGTCGTCCCCTTCGGTCTCGCCGCCAGCGACTACCGCCTCACCGCGCTGCCGCACGCCGCGGACGCCGCGACCTGTCGCCGCTGCGGGCACGACCTCGCCTATGACGCCCTCTACGTCTCCCACCTCGGCGCCTGGCGCTGCCCCGGCTGCGGTGCGGCGCGGCCGCCGCTCGTCGTTGCCGGCCGCGATATCCGCCTCGACGGGGTCGAGGCGCTGCGGGTGACGGTGGAGCTGAACGACGCCGGTCGCGCGCTGGAGCTGACGGTCGGCGTGCCGGGGCTCTACAACGTCTACAACGTCGTCGCGGCCGTCGCGGCCGCGCACACGCTCGGCGTGCCGGACGCGACGATCGTCCGCGCGCTCGGCGCCTTCCGCGCCGCATTCGGCCGCATCGAGCGCGTCGCCGTCCGCAATCGCACGCTGACGCTGGCGCTGGTCAAGAACCCGGTCGGCTGCAACGAGGTGCTGCGCATGCTGACGCTGGCGACCGCCGGCCTCACGGTGCCGACGCTGATCGCGATCAACGACCTCGACGCCGACGGCCGCGACGTCTCCTGGCTCTGGGACGTCGATTTCGAGCTGCTCGCGGACGGCAGCGCGCCGCTCTTCACGACCGGCCTGCGCGGCGCCGACATGGCCAACCGCCTCAAGTACGCCGGCATCCCGACCGCCCGCATCCACCCCCTGCCGTGCGACCTCGGCCCGGCCCTCGACGCCTTCGTCGCGTCCATCCCGGAGGGCGGCACCGGCTACGTCCTCCCGACCTACACCGCGATGCTGCGCCTGCGCCGCATCCTCGCCGATCGCGGCGCCGTCGAGACGTTCTGGAAGCAATAGGGGATAGGGGATTGGGTGCGGGCGTCTCAGCCGCTGTCCCCATCCCCCATCCCCCATCCCCTGCCGGAGGCACCATGCACCTGACGATCGGTTGGCTCTACGGGTCGAAGATGAACATCTACGGCGACCGCGGGAACGTGCTGGCGCTGGCGCGGCGGGCGCGCTGGCGCGGCATCGAGGCGACGGTGCGCGAGATCGGGCTGGGCGAGCCGATCCCGCCTGGCGTGGACGTCTTCTTCTTCGGCGGCGGCCAGGACCAGGAGCAGATCGCCGTCGCGCGGGATCTGCAGGGCGCGAAGGGGGAGGCGCTCAAGACCGCCGTCGAGGAGGGCGCGGCGCTCCTCGCCGTTTGCGGCGGCTACCAGCTCCTCGGCCACGAATACCGGCCGCACGCCGGGGAGCCGCTGCCCGGCATCGGCCTGTTCGACCTCGTCACCGTCGCCGGCCCGGAGCGCTTCATCGGCAACGTCGTCGTGGATTCGGACTGGGGCGAGCTCGTCGGCTTCGAGAATCACAGCGGCCTGACGACGCTCGGGCCGGGCGTCCCGCCGCTCGGTCGCGTCCGCGTCGGTCGCGGCAACAACGGGCGCGACGGCACCGAGGGCGCCGTCTACCGCCACGCGATCGGCTGCTACCTGCATGGGTCCCTCCTCCCCAAGAACCCGGCCCTCACCGACTGGCTGATCGCGGCCGGGCTCGGCCGCCGCGCCGGCCCGGCCACTCTCTCCCCGCTCGACGACAGCATCGAGCGCGCGGCTCACGCCTCCGCCGTCGCCCGCGCCGCCAGGGCGAGGGGGTAGAGGATAGGGGATAGGGGTTAGGAAATGGGCGGGGCGGTTCAGTCGGCGGCCGATTTGTGCGTCGGCTCGTCGCCGCCGTGCATGCGGCGCAGCGGCCAGAGACTCGTCAGGCTGATGAGCGCGGCGAGACCAAAGGTGATCGCGTAGGTACCGGCGGGAATGACCGCGTTGGTGAGATCCACGATCGGGCCGAACAGGCCGGCCAGCGCGCTCGCGCCGGCGGTCGCGATGTTGGCGACACCGTAGAAGCGAGCGCCGCGCCCCTCCGGGATGTGGTCGCTCAGCAGCGCCCAGTTCACGGCGAAGAAGGCGCCGACGCCGAGCGCCATCAGGCAACCCGCGATCGCCACCACGGTCAGCGACGGCGCCACCGCGAAGCCGACGAGCCCGACCACCGTCGCGATTACGCTCGCTTCGAGCACCGGCCGCCGTCCAACCCGGTCGGAGAGGTGGCCGGCCAGCACCGCCGCCGCGATCCCGACGAGGATGACCGCCACCAGCGCCACCCCGAAGCTGCCCGAGATGTGGGTGAGCCCGAAGCGATCTTTCAGGTAGTAGCGCAGGAAGCGCTGCACGGCGTAGGCCCCGAGCAGGAAGAGGAATTGCGCCGCCACCGCCAGGCCAAACGCGGAGTGGCGCAAGGGGCCGACGTACGTCTGGACGAGCTCGCCCACGCCCTGGCGCGCGCCGGCCGCCTTCTGCCGTTGCACCGGCGACAGCGGCGGCACCCGCGGCACCCAGAGGACCGTCAGCACGGCGCCGGCGATCAGCCCGAGCGCGAGAAACGCGAACACCCACAGTTTGCGGTCCCCCTGCGGAATGATCGTCACCCCGATCAGACCGACCGCCGCGCCGACGACCGTCAGCCCGTTCTTCACCCCCGAGGCCAACCCGCGGTCGGCCGGCTTGAAGAGGTCGGGGATCAGCGCCTGGAAGGCGGCTTGGGCGACGTTCGACCCGACCTGCAAGAGGACGTAGGCGACGAGCAGCCAGACGACGTCCGGCGCCCACCAGAGGAGGAACAGGCAGGGCACGTCGCAGGCGACGCCGGCGACGATGAACGGGCGGCGGATGTCGGGCAGGTGGGAGAGGTCGCTCATGCGGCCGGCGAGTGGCTGCACGACGGCGGCGATGCCGACGCCGAAGAAGGTGATCAGGCCGAGCGCGGTGCCGCGCAAGGCGCTCGACGTCGTCGCGTCCACCCGGTCGGGCAGGACGAGCACGTTCAGCGGCAGCCACAGCACCATGAGCGAGAGGCTGAAGATGTTGATGCGGAAGGCCCGCCACAGATGCTCCAGCGTCAGGCCCGAGACATGGTGCAGGAGCCCGTGCAGCGCGCCCTCCCGATGCCGAGTCATTGCGTCTCCGCGGCGTCACCCTCCGCCGACCGCGCCAGGCGGCGCAGGGGCACCAGGCTCATCAGCACGACCAGCGCCGCCAGGCTGAAGGCGATGCGGTAGGCGTCGTCCGGGGCCACGCGCCGGGTGAGATCGAGCACCGGGCCGAAGAGACCGACGAGGGCGCTCGCGCCCGCGCTGGCGAAATTGGCGATGCCGTAGTACTGGGCGCCGCTGCCGGCGGGGATGAGATCGCTGAACAGCGCCCAGCTCACCGAGACGAAGGCACCGACGCCCAGCGCCACGAGCGCCCCGGCGGCGCCGGCAATGACGATGCTGGGCGCAAAGGCCATGCCGAGATCGCCGACCACGACGAGCGCGACGCTGGCGCGCAGCACCCAGGCGCGACCGAGCCGGTCGGAGAGGAAGCCGGCCGCCAGCGCGGCGAGCGTCGCCACCAACACCGCCAGCGCCAGGTAGACGGCGCCGCGCGACACCGGATCGGCGATGCAGAAGCGGTCCTTCAGGTAGTAGAGCAGGAACCGCTGCAGCGGCAAGACGCCGAGCATGAAGAAGAACGTGGCGAGCACGACGCGGGCGAAGGCCGGGTGCCGCGCCAGCGGGCGCGCGAACGTCGCCCAAAGCTCGTGCGGCGCCAGGCGCGGGCCACGTCCGTCCGCCCGCGGCAGCGGTGGCACGCGCGGCACCCAAATCGCCGTGAGCGCGGCGCCGGCCGCCAGCACGGTCGCCAGGAAGAGGATGGCGGCGCCGTCCCCGCCCCGGGTGTGCACCAGGAGGGCGGTGCCCAACAGACCGAGCGCGACCCCGGCCACGCTCAACGCGCTTTTGACCCCGGAGGCGAGCCCGTGCTCGGCGGGCGGGATGACATCGGGGATGAGCGCCTGGAACGCCGCCTGCGCCACGTTGAGCGCGATCTGGATGAGGACAAAGGCGACAAAGAGCCAGACGAAGTCGTCGGCGTCCCAGAAGAGGGCGAAGCAGAGGATGGCGACGGTCGAGCCGGCCAGGATGAAGGGCCGGCGCCGGTCCGGCAGCCGCGACTCGTCACTCAGGCGCCCGGCCACCGGCTGCACGAGGGTGGCGATGCCGACGCCGAGCAGGCTGACCAGACCGAGGGCACTCGCCTGCAGCGACGACCCCACCAGCTCGCTGACGCGGTCCGGCAAGAGCACGGCGTTGAGCGTCGTCCAGATCGCCAGCAACGAGACGGCGAAGATGTTGACACGGACGGCTTCCCAGATCGCGCGCCGGTTGAGCGGCGTGCGCGGCTTGGGAGATGCCCGACTCAAGAGTTGGCTCGGTCGCTTCACGGCCTCACGATCGCCTTCTGCCCCTCTCGGGGCGGGGGTATGCAGGAACCGGACCAACCGGCCATGCGGGTGCTGACGGCACGCATGTTGCACCGGGCATGGTAACGGCCGTCCGCTTTGCCCGGCGCCGCTCCGGGGCGGATCGGTCGCGAGGAGAGGGCGAGGTGATGATGAGCGTACCATTCCGCGACCGCTACGACGCCGGGCGCCAACTCGGCGCCCAGCTCGGGCAGTACGCCGACCGACCGGACGTGCTCGTACTCGGGCTGCCGCGCGGCGGGGTGCCGGTCGCCTTCGAGGTCGGGCAGGCGATCCACGCCCCGCTCGACGTCTTCATCGTGCGCAAGCTCGGCGTGCCGGGGCACGAGGAGCTCGCGATGGGGGCGATCGCCAGCGGCGGCACCGTCGTCCTCAACGAGGAGGTCGTCACCGAGGCGCGCATCCCGCAGCGGGTGATCGACGCGGTCATCGCCCGCGAGGAGCAGGAGCTCATGCGCCGCGACCGGCTCTACCGCGACGACCGGCCGCCGCCGGAGGTGCGCGGCAAAACCGTGCTGCTGGTGGACGACGGGCTGGCGACCGGCTCGACGATGCGGGCGGCGGTGGCCGCGCTGCGGCAGCAGGGACCGGCGGCGATCGTCGTCGCCGTGCCGGTGGCGGCACCGTCCACCTGCGAGGCGTTTCGGCAGGAGGTCGCGGAGACGATCTGCGCGGTCACGGCCGAGCCGTTCTACGCGGTCGGGCTTTGGTATCAGGATTTCGCGCCGACGAGCGACGAAGAGGTGCGCAGCCTGCTGCGACGCGCCGCCATCTCCGTCCCGTTGGCATCGCAGGCGGCGTGAGCAACCCCGCGCGAGCACGACCATGGCAACCAACCCACCGATGGCCGTCCACGTCGACACCGGGCAGGCGATGCTCGAAGGCGATCTTGCCGTGCCGTCGCCAGCGCGCGGCGTCGTCCTCTTCGCGCACGGCAGCGGCAGCAGCCGGCACAGCCCGCGCAACCGCTACGTGGCCGGCGTGTTGCAAGACGCCGGCTTCGCCACGCTGCTGCTCGACCTGCTGACGCCGGCCGAGGAGGCGGTGGACGTCTACACCGCCGAGTTCCGCTTCGACATCGGGCTGCTGGCGCGCCGCCTCGTCGGCGCCACCGACTGGACGCGCGCCCAGGAGCCGACGCGCGACCTGTCACTCGGCTACTTCGGCGCCAGCACCGGGGCGGCGGCGGCGCTCGTCGCCGCGGCCGAGCGTCCGCGCCAGGTGGCGGCGGTCGTCTCGCGCGGCGGCCGGCCGGACCTGGCCGGCGATGCCTTGCCGCGCGTCGAGGCGCCGACCCTCCTCATCGTCGGTGGCAACGACGCGCCGGTGGTCTCGATGAACGAGGCCGCGCGGGCGCAGATGCGCGCCCCGACCGAGTTGGTGATCGTCCCCGGCGCCACCCACCTCTTCGAGGAGCCGGGGACGCTGGAGGAGGTGGCGCGCCTCGCCGCCGACTGGTTCGGACGCTATCTCACCCTGCCCGGACAGATGGATATGGGCGCGACGGCGGGCGGCGCGGAGGCGCACCCGGCTCCGTAACCGCGGCCGATCCAGGGCGGTTTGCGGAAGAGGGGAATTCATCGGGCGGGAGGGGCGTACGGCCGTGCGCCCGGCCACGGGGAGTTGCCCGGAAACCGGATGCACCGCCGTGCGCCCCTCCCGCCGCATCCGATCACTGCTTGCGCAACCCACTTTCAAGGGCACGTGGGCGATTCGCCGCGCAGGATGGCCGATATCGCCTCAGGCTGCGAGGCTGCTCGCTGAACTATGATGCGAGCGCGGCGGCGCGCCGTGCGGGTCTGCCGATTGGCGGGGAGGTGTCGGATGGATGATCGGCACTTTGATGATCTGGCCAGGCGCGTTGCGGTCGGCAGTACGCGCCGTCGCTTCCTGCACGGCGTGGCGGGCAGTCTCGCCGCCGGGGCGATTGCGCTCGTGGGCGGCCGGCACGGCACCGCCGCGAGCGAGCCCGTCGCGGTCGGTCGCCGCACGGGCAATCCCGACTATCCGTGCGTCTCGCTCCAACTGCCGCCCGTCGCGGCCGACCGCCTGCGCGGCCGGCCCGGCTTCGTCGTCTGCGACGCGGGGGTCGCGCTCGATCCCGCGACCTGCGCCTGCGCCTGCACGGGCGGCGATTGCGTTCCCGGCCCCTGCCCGTCCGGCCAGACCGCCTGCGGCGGCCAGTGCGTCAACCTGCAGAGCGATGTCTCCAATTGCGGCGCCTGCGACCATCCCTGCTCGGCGAACGAGACGTGCAACGGTGGGGTCTGCGCCTGTGGCACGTTTACCAACGGCTGCCCCACCGGATATAGCTGCTGCGTGACTGATTGCGTGTGCGAGGTCGGCAGCGGGCAGCCTCTCATCGTCGGCGGTGGCACGTGCAGCTTCGCCACGGGCACGCACTGCCCCGCGGGGACGACCTCCTGCGGCACCGCGGCGAGCCCCTGCGGGCCGGTCTGCTGCCCCGGGGCCACCGTCTGCAACCCTGACACGGGGACGTGCATCTACGCGTAGCGCCGCCGGCCACACCATCTTGGCCTCATTCCGAGCCGCTCCCTTTCCTGTGAGCCTGAGCCGCTCCCTCTCCTGTCATCCCGAGCCGGAGGCGAGGGATGACAGGAGAGGGGCCCGGAATGGCAGGAAAGGGGGACAGGAAAGGGGGCTGGAATGACAGGGCAGGGAACCGCTCTCCGTGGCGGAGCGCGCAGCTTACCCAGGTTGGGCGGAAGCCTGTGCTTCGCGGCCGCTAAGGTAGAGCAGGACCAGGGTTAGCAAAAGGACCAAACCCAGCAGTCGGTAGACCGCGGCAAAGTCGTGCAGGACGGCCAGGCCCACGCCCGTGCCGGCCGCGCCGAGCGCGCCGCCGAGCTCAAAGCCGGCGGATTGCAACGCCATGACGGCGCCGCGCGCCGCCGGCAGCGAATCGAGCAGGAGGATGCTCGTCGCCGTAAACGCGGTGACGGACGCGAGGCTGGCGCCGGCAACGAACGGGAACAGCTCCCACTCCCGCGTGTAGACGACCCCGACGGCGGCGAGGTCGAGCGACAGCACGATCGCGGCGAGACCCACGACGGTCCGCGGCCGGAGGCGCTGCAGGAGCACCGGGGTAACGTTGGCGCCAACAATCTCCGCCGCCCCGCTCACCAGGAATAGCAGGGTCAACTTGCTCGCGCCGACATTGAAGGCCGTCGTCGCAAACGTGCCGAAGTAGATCAGCCAGCCGAACCACACCAGGCAGAGCACGACCATCACGGCCAGCAGCCACACCGTCTCACGTTGCCGCAGTACGGTGCGGTAGCCGGTCATCCACCCTCGCCACAGCGAGCCTTCCGGCGCGGGAGCGGTGCCGGGTAGTTGCGACGCCGCCCACACGACGACCGCGATCAGCGGGAGCAGCGCGGCCAGCGCCCAGCGCCACCCCGCCAGCGCCGCAATTTGGGTCACGAGCGGCAGGCCCGCCACCGCGCCGAGCGTCGCCCCCGTGCCGATCAGCCCGATCGCCCGATTCCGCTCGTTCGGGTCCGAAAAGAGATCGCTGACCCCCGCCTGGCAGGTCGCGAAGATGGTCGCGCCGCCGAGCCCGGCCAAGGCCCGACCGGCGAACAGCCAGGCGAATCCGGGCGCCAGGGCCGAAAGGAGCGTTCCCAGCCCGAGCAGGGCGCACTCGCCGCACAACCAAACGCGGCGCGAGTAGCGATCCATCCACGGCGCCGTCACGAGCGCCGTCGCGGCGGCGGCCGCCGCGGTCACGGTGGCGAGCTGCCCGGTGGCGGCGTCCGAGACGTGGAACTGGGCGGCGATCGGTTTGAGCAGCGGGCTCAGCACCGTGGTATTCACCGAGGTCACGAACGCCCCGAGTGCCAGCGTGGCCATGAGGACGCGCTGCCGCGGTCGCGGTCGGAGACTGGGCCGCGGGGTGTGGCCGGCTGGCCCGATTTGATCGCGCGTCCGGCTCATGGGCAATCGTCCCGCCGGTTTCCTGATGCCGATCGAGGATCACGTAGGCGCCGATAGTACAACGAAAGGGCGGCGTTCCGTGCGCTATGATCCACGCCGTGTTTCGGTCGAAGGCGGCGCGAGGAGGCAGCGCAGGATGGCGGAGCGGACCGAGTGGATCCTGGACCGGACGGAGGCGACGGGGCGCGGCGGCATGGTCGCGGCGAAGACGGAGGCGGCGGCCGTCGTCGGCGCGGCCATCCTGCGGCAGGGCGGCAACGCGATTGACGCGGCCGTGGCGACGGCGTTCGCCGCCGGCGTGGTCGAGCCGTGGATGAACGGCATCGGCGGCGGCGGCTACCTCGTCGCCCATTTTCCCGAGCGCGGCGAGTCGGTCGTCGTCGAGTTCCCGATGGCCGCGCCCCAGGGCGCGACGCCGGAGATGTTCCCGCTCGCCGGCACCGGCAGCGACGATGCCCTCTTCGGTTGGCCGGCGGTTGTGGACAACGCCAACCTCTTCGGCGCCCGCTCTGTCGCGGTGCCGGGCACCGTCGCCGGGCTGGCGCTCGCGCTCGAGCGCTACGGCACGCTCTCCCTTGGGGAGGCGCTCGCCCCGGCCATCCGTTACGCGGAGGAGGGCTTTCCCGTCACCTGGCACACGACGCTGACCGTCGCCCGCGACCTCGGCACGCTGCAGCGCTTCCCCGCCACCGCGGCCGTCTTCTGCGACGCGGCCGGCAATCCGCCGGTGACGCGCGACCAGAGCCGTCCGACGATGCTGCGCCAGCCCGACCTCGCCCGCACCCTGCGCCAGATCGCGCAGGCGGGACCGCGCGCCTTCTACGAGGGTCCCGTCTCGCGGGCGATCGTCCGCCACCTGGCCGCGCTCGGCGCGCCCTTCACCGAGGCCGATTTTGCCCGCTACCAGGCGATCGTCGCCCCGCCCGTCACCGCCGACTACCGGGGCTACCGCGTCGTCACGCCGGGCAAGGGCTGCGGCGGCCCGTCGCTCGTGGAGACGATGAACCTCCTCGCCAACCTCGACATCGCCGGACTCGGCCACAACACGGTCGAGGCGCTGCACCTGATGGCGCAGGCGTTCCGGCAGGCCTTCGCCGACCGCTTCGCCTACCTGGCCGATCCCGATTTCGTGGACGTGCCGCTCGCGGCGCTGACGTCGCCGGAGTACGCCCGCGAGCGCGCCGCGGCGTTCACGCGCGGCCCGCTCGGTCCAGTCCGCGCCGGCGACCGCGAGCGACTCGGCGTCACGCACAACCTGGCCGCCTCCGTGCCGGACTACACGAGCGGCGGCAGCACGACCCACCTCGGCGTCATCGACCGCGACGGCGTCGCCGTCTCGCTGACGCAGACGCTGCTCAGTCTGTGGGGCAGCCGCGTCGTCGTGCCGGGCACCGGCGTGCTACTCAACAACGGGATGATGTGGTTCGACCCGGAGCCGGGGCGACCCAACTCGATCGCCGGTGGCAAGCGCGGGCTGGCGAACATGTCGCCGGTCGTGCTGACGCGGGGCGGGCAGAGCGTCGCTAGTCTCGGCGCAAGCGGCGGCCGGAAGATCAGCAACTGCCTGGCGCAGATGATGATGAACGTCGTTGACCACGGGATGTCGATCCAACAAGCCATCACCGCGCCGCGGATCGACGCCTCGACCCCCAACCTCTCCGTCAGCGCGCGCATCCCGCGGGCGACGCGCGAGGCGCTCGCCGCGCTCGGGCACCGCGTCGTACCCCGCGTCGAGAGCCCCGGCGGCAGCGATTTCGCCTCGCCGGTCGCCATCCTGCGCGACGCGGACGGCACCCTCCACGGGGGAGCCGATCCCTTCTACCCGGCGATGGCGATCGCGGCGGGGACGTAACTGCTCCCGTGTTGCAGATGGGAACGGTTCCGGTGCCGTGGAAGACAAGCAACCGGGGCGATGGCCCGGCGCGCGCGGACGCTTGACCACCACCCTGGCCACACCTATGATGGCGATGCCTTGGGGGGATAGCCGCGCGGGCGACGGGTCAAGGCCGGCGGCGATTCCCCTCGCAGGTCACCAACCGTTCCGGACAACGTAATGGAAGGGAGGGAAGGGCGCAGCGATGCCGGCCAATTGCCGTCGCCGGGCAGCCATTTTCAGGACGTGAGATTTCCGGTCAAGAGGAAAGGAGCACCCCGCAAATGAAGCGCAAGCTCGGCAGGGTTCTCGCGCTGGCGACCGTCCTCACTCTCATCATCCCCCTCCTGACGGCCTTCGGCGGTCGCCAGGCCGTCGCCCAAAACGCCACCCAGCCCAACACGAGCATTTCCGGCACCATCAACGTGGCGATGGTCGCCAACCCGCAGATGGTCACGCTCGAAACGCTGGTCAACAAGGGCGAGTTCAAGAAGCTCTACCCGAACATCAAGGTCAACCTCCTCGTCCTCCCCGAGAACGAGATCCGGCAGCGCATTACGACCGACGTCTCCACCCAGGCCGGGCAGTTCGACGCGGTGACGATCGGCAACTTCGAGATACCGCTTTGGGCCAAGAACGGCTGGCTGGCTGAGATCGGCACCGATCTCGCCAACGATCCGAGCTACGACCTCAACGACGTCTTCCAATCGATGCGCAGCGCCGTTTCCTACGACGGCAAGCAGTACGGCGCCCCGTTCTACGGCGAGAGCTCGATGGTCTTCTACCGGAAGGATCTCTTCCAGAAGGCCGGGCTGACGATGCCCGAGCACCCGACCTGGGACCAGATCGCACAATTCGCGCAGAAGCTCGACAACCGCAACGGCGGCCCCTACGGCATCTGCCTGCGCGGTCTCCCCGGCTGGGGCGAGCAGGGCGCGCCGTTGACCAGCGTGATCAACGCCTTCGGCGGCAGTTGGTTCAACGACAAGTGGCAGGCGCAGCTCGACTCCCCCGCCTCGTCCAAGGCGATCACGTTCTACATCAACCTGGTCAAGAACTACGGCGAGCCGAACGCGGTCAGCTCCGGCTTCACTGAGTGTGAGAACCTCTTCGACCAGGGCAAGGTTGCGATGTGGTACGACGCCACCTCGGCCGCCGACTACATCTCCGACCCGGCGAACAATCCGCACGCGGCCGACCTCGGCTACGCCTACCAACCGACCGAGCAGATCGCGAGCGGCTGGCTCTGGACGTGGTCCTTCGCGATCGAGAAG
>Ga0070739_10006906_pt1 | contig 12300 bp, 13 predicted proteins | sample Coa_R1_7_FD_66445 | JGI IMG/M metagenome (GOLD analysis project Ga0070739, IMG submission 66445) | Surface soil microbial communities from Centralia Pennsylvania, which are recovering from an underground coalmine fire - Coalmine... | ecosystem: Environmental > Terrestrial > Soil > Unclassified ... | reverse complement strand
CCCGTCGGTGCTCATCGGGCTCCTCTCTCGAGACCGCGGGGCAAATACTCCGCGGCGCGGCGTGCGACCGTCAAGCAATGGTCGACGGGACGCCGGATCCGGTGCAGCGTACTCGCCAAATCCGGGCGTGACGACGTTTCACGTGAAACATTCCGGTCTGCCCGCGATGGTTCACGTGGAACATCGGGCGGGCGGTGCCGGGAGCGCGCACCGATGTTTCACGTGGAACATCGGTGCCATCACCAGAGCGGCCGCTTGCCGGGGACACCGTTGCGTCGGGGCCACCGGTGGCCCGTCGCTTCGTCGAGCCGGAGCTCGATGAACGCCGTCCCCGGCTCGTGCTCTCGCCGAACGACCTTCAGTCCGAGCCGGGCAAGGCCCGCCTCCGGCCATCGGCCGGGCTGCTCGGTATCGGAGACGACGAGCGAGCCTCCGGGCGGGAGGAACCCGATGGCGCACTCGGCGGTCACGGCCGGTGGACCGAACGAGCGGGCCACGACGAGCCCGAAGTGGCCGCGCCGTCGGGGGTCCCGCGCCAGGACCTCGGCCCTCCCGTGGAGGATCTCCACGCGGTCTTCGAGGTTCAGCTCGCGGACAGCCATCCGGAGATGGTCCACTCGCCGTTGCTGCGCGTCGAGCAGCGCGAGGTGAACAGCCGGCCACGCCAGCGCCAGCACGAGACCCGGGAGCCCGCCGCCCGAGCCGAGGTCCAGCACCCGCTCGGGCGGCGCCGCGACGAAGCGCTCGAGGGCCCGCGCGTGATCAATCTGTTGCGCGACGGGCGCGGGCCCGAGGAACCCGAGCTGCCGGGCCCGCTCGAGCGCCGCGATCAGCGCAGGCGGTGACCCGCCGCTGCCCACGGCAGACGTGTCGTGGCGACGACCGCGGTCAGCTCCGGCGCAGGACGACGCGACGGCGCGGGTCCTCGCCCTCCGACGTGGTCTCCACGCCGTCGATCGTGGCCGCAACGTCGTGGACGACCTTGCGATCGGCGGCCGACATCGGCTCGAGCGCCTGCTCCCGGCCCGTCTCGAGCACCCGCGCCGCGAGCTGGCGCGTGAACGCCTCGAGTGCGTCGCGACGCTTCGCCCGGTACCCGGCGACGTCGACGTTGATGCGGACCCCGTGGCCACCGGTCTGCCGTTGCACGACCGTGCGAACGAGCTCCTCGATCGCGTGGAGCGTCGCGCCGCGCGGGCCGACGAGGAGCCCGAGGTTGTCGCCGGTCACCTCGACGAGGACGGCATCGTCGTCCGGCGTGACGACAGTACCCACATGCGCCGACGCCCCGAACGCATCGACGAGCCCGCGCGTGAAGGCCTCGGCGGCCTTCGCCTGCTCCTCGATCGACACCTCGGCATCCTGGTCCATCGTCGTCCCCTCGTCCGTCGTCGTCGCCTGCGCACCAGCCGGCCGTCGGCGCCGCCTGCGCCGGCGTGCCCCGCCCGCGGAACCCGAGCTCCCGCCACGGGCAGCCTCGCCCTCGGTCGGGGTGGTCGGGACCACCGCCGCTGCGGGCGCGTCGCCCGCCGCGATCCCGACCCGGGCCGGTGCACCAGTCGTCTCGCGGTCGCCTTTGCCGTCGGGAGGACTCGTCGCGCGCCCGCCCCGCTCGCTCCGTTCAGGACGCTCGCCGCGCCGGTTCCGCCGACGGCGCTGATTGGGCTTCTCCCGCGAGATCGGCTTGACGCGCGCGCGGATGCGGGCCTCCGTCCCCCCGAATCGGCCGAGGAAGCCCGCCCGCGGCTCGACGAGGACCTCGTACTCGAACTCCTCTTCGTGGACGCCGAGCTCGTCGAGCGCGGCTTCGACGGCCTCGTCCAGCGTCCGGCCGGTGGTCTCGATCCACTCCATCCGGTGTCACCGCCGCCGCTTCTTGTTGCGCTTGCGCTGCTGCCCCTGGGCCGGCCGCGCGCCCTGCGCCTTCGCGGCTGCGGGTTTGGGCGGCCCGGCAGCACCCTTGCCGTTCCCGCCCGGTCCGGCGGACGCCTTGCCGCCCGTCTTGCCGTCCGACTTGCCGTTGGCGGGCGCCGTCGGGTTGAGCAGGCGCTCGAGGAATGAGCCCGGTTTGGTGCGACTGGTGCCCGCCTCGACCTCGATCACCTCGTCCTCGGGAATGCTCGTCTTGACGGGAGGCAACTTCGACGGGTGCGCGATCTTGCGCATGATGAGCTCTTGCTGACCGACCCGCCACAGGTTGCTGATGAAGAAGTAGAGGTTGAGGCCGGCGGGGAACTCGAGCGAGATCACCCCGAAGAACACCGGCATGATCTTGCCGACCATCGCCATCTGGGGATTGCCGCCCGCGGGCTGGTTGCGTGTCGTCTGCCGCGACTGGAGGTAGCCGGTGAAGATGATCAGCGCGATCAGGATGTAGTACGGCAGGGCGTGCACGAACCCGCCGGTGACGTGCGTGGCCGTCTGCGACAGGTCCATCCCCAGGAACTTGAGGTGATGCGGTCCCCCCGGCAGCGCCTTGCAGCCGGCGACCGAGTGGGTGGGATGACAGAACGCCTCGAAGAGCTTGGAGTCGACCGGGACGTACTTGTACGGGCTCCGCAGCGCGCGGTAGAGCGCGAAGAAGACGGGAAGTTGCACAACGAGAGGCAGACAACCCGCGAGCGGGTTGATCTGGTTCTCCTTGTAGAACTTCATCATCTCTTCGTTGAGCTTCTGGCGATCGTTCTTGTACTTCGCCTGCAGCCGCTTGATCTCGGGCTGCACGCGTTGCATCGCCAGCATCGACTTGGCCTGCTTGGCCGTCAGCGGGAAGAGGATCAACATCACCCCGATGGTGAGCAGGATGATGGCCACGCCGAGGTTCGGGATCGCGGCGTAGAAGACGGCGAGCAGCCAGCCGAAGAACTTGTACAGGGGGTCCATGCGTCAGTGCCTGGTCTCTCGCCCGGCCGCGACCGGCTCGGGATCAATCGAACGTACGTTCGGGTCCGGTACAGGGTCGACGCCGTGGCCGCCCCAGGGATGGCATCGGGCCAACCGCCGTGCACCGAGCCACCCGCCGCGCAGCGCGCCGTGGAGCTCGAGCGCCTCGATCATGTACTGCGAGCACGTCGGCCAGTACCGGCAACGGCTCGGCGTGCCTGCGGCAACCCGTTGATAGCCGCGGACGGCCGCGATCATCGCGCGCGCCACCGGCGACGGCTTCCCGCTCATCGCAGCGCCCCGCTCGCGCGCCGCAGCGCGCCGGCGACGTCGCGCCGGAGCGTCGCGGCGTCCAGGCCGTGTGCGCCCGGGGCCGCGCCGACGAGGTACGCCGCTCCGGCACGCAACGCTGCGCGCTCCTCGTGGACCGCGGCACGGAGACGTCGACGAAGACGGTTGCGGTGCACCGCGGTGCCCGCGGCGCGACCGACCGCGTAGGCGACGCGCGGCGGGTCGCCGTGACGCGACACGCAGACCGCGCGCACCGTCACGAGTCCCTGTCGCCACGGACGCGCGTGGCGCAACGCCGCGAACGTCGCACGGTCGCGAACCCGCCAGATCAGGCGGACAGGCGGTGGCGACCCCGCGATCGGCGCGCGCGCAGGATCGCCCGACCGGCGCGTGTCCGCATCCGGGAACGGAACCCGTGCTTCCGCTTGCGCCGGCGGTTGTTCGGCTGGAACGTGCGCTTCACGCATGGCCTCCTCGAGCACGCGGCATCCGCCTGCGGCAGCGAGAGGAGAAGGGGGACCGCGCCGCGCGGCGGGCACAGGGCGGACGGGCGATTCTAGGCTCGCTCCCGCCGACCCGCAACGCGGCGCCCGGGCCGCGCCATGCGAGCTCACGCCGGGGACGTCGCGCGGCATGTGGACGGCGCCACCACAGGGCATCCGACCACGCTGACCAGCGGCCCCCGGCTCCCCTTGTCGCTCCCAGGGGCCGGTGCTACGTTCCGCGGCCTCGCCCGCCGCGACGGCCTCGGTGAGGCGCACTTCCCGGGGGCCGCGAGGTCCGGACAGGCCGACACAGTCCAACGGACAGTCCGAGGAGAGGACCGACCCGCCGGCTCAGCGAGCGCGACGGCCACGTCCTCCGGACCACGACCCTTCTCCACACCTGTGGATGCCTCTGTGGAAAACGCTGGCAACGCCGCGCCAACGGCCGGAGACGTCTGGGCACGCGCCACCGAGATCCTCCGCGGTCAGCTCGCGGAAGCCACCTGGGCCACGTGGTTCCACGGTGTGCACCCAGTCCGCCACGGCGGCGGCGTCCTCGTGCTGGCCGTCCCCAACGCGCTCGCCCAGGAACGAATCCGCTCGACCTACAGCGGGATGGTGCTCGACGCCCTCCGCGACGCGACCGGCGAGAACATCACGCTCGAGCTGCTCGTCGACACCGCGCCCCGGGAGGACGACCCCGTCACCGCGCCACCGGCAAGCGTCGCCTCGCCACCGGTCGCGTCGGTCTCCTCCCCGAGCGCGGTCGGCGGGACCACGGTGCCCGAGATGGGCGGCGACCGGTCGGTGTGGGCGCCGGGCACGCTGAACGCGACGTACACCTTCGATCAGTTCGTCATCGGTGCATCGAACCGCTTCGCGCACGCGGCCGCGCTCTCCGTGGCCGAGCTGCCGGCGCGGTCGTACAACCCGTTGTTCATCTACGGCGCGGCCGGCCTCGGCAAGACGCACCTCCTGCACGCGATCGGCCACTACGTGCAGACGATGCACCGCATGAAGCGCGTGCGGTACGTCTCGACCGAGGCGTTCATGAACGAGTTCGTCGACGCGATCCGGGCCAAGTCGATGCCCGCGTTCAAGCGGCGCTACCGCGACCTGGACGTCTTGCTGATCGACGACATCCAGTTCCTCGAGCGGACACAGGAGCTCCAGGAGGAGTTCTTCCACACGTTCAACGACCTGCACCAGAGCGGCAGCCAGATCGTCATCTCGTCGGACCGCCCGCCGAAGTCCATCGCCACGCTCGAGGACCGTCTGCGCACCCGTTTCGAATGGGGCCTGATCACCGACATCCAGCCACCGGAGTTCGAGACCCGGCTGGCCATCCTCCGCAAGAAGGCCGAGTCGGAGCACCTCGACGGCATCCCTACCGAGGTGCTGGCGTTCATCGCGTCGAACATCACCGACAACGTGCGCGAGCTCGAAGGCGCGCTCATCCGTGTCGCCGCGTATTCGAGCCTGAACCACTCGCCGCTCTCCGAGGAGGTCGCGCGTACGGTTCTCGCCGACCTCCTTCCGCCGACGACGCCGCGCGTCATCACACCTCAGCTGATCCTCGACGAGACGGCGAAGATGTTCGGGTGGACGGTCGACGATCTGTGCGGCAAGAGCCGGCGTCGTCCGCTCGTCACCGCGCGACAGATCGGCATGTACGTGTTCCGCGAGCTCACGGACGCGAGCTATCCGAAGATCGCCGAGGAGTTCGGCGGCCGCGATCACACGACGGTGATGCACGCGGTCGAGAAGATCAAAGGTCAGATGGCCGAGCGCCACACGATCTTCGAGCAAGTGAACGAGCTCATCGGACGCATCAAGCTCGGTACCAGTGGATAACGCTGTGGACAGCTGGGGATATCGCACGCGGCACTCTGGACAGCGCGCAACGCCGCCGTCCGCACCGGTCATTCGTTGTGGAAACCTGTGGACGGAACGTGGACGCGGATCTCGTCGTTCAGCTGCGTCATCGCGTGTTCGTCCCCAATTCACAGGCCAGAAGACGACAACGGCTCAGAAGAACATCTCTTTGAACACAGGGGGTCAGCGGTGAAGTTCCGGTGTGAGCGCGACACGCTGGCCGACGCGATCTCGACCGCGCAACGCGCCGTCGCGTCGCGTAGCGGCGCGCTCCCGGTGCTGTCCGGTCTGCGCGTCACCGCGTCGGGAAGCGATCTCGAGCTCGTTGGTTCGGATCTCGAGCTGACGATTCGTGTGCACGCACCCGCGCAGTCGGATGACGACGGTGTCGCAGTGGTTCCGGCGCGGTTGTTCGGTGACATCGTGCGCGCGCTCGAACCGGGTCCGGTCGACGTCCACGTGCACGATGACGAAGCGCACATCACGTCTGGTCGGTCGAGCTTCTCCCTGCGCGTCCTCGCGGCCGAGGACTTCCCGCGTCTCGCCGACGTGGGTGGCGCGGCGGTGCAGGTCGAGGCGCCTGCGCTGGCAGAGGCGTTGCGCCAGGTGGTCCCGGCCGCGTCGAAGGACGACGCGCGGCCGATCCTCACCGGGGTCCTCCTGACCTCGGCGTCGGGAGGCCTCCGCCTGGTGGCGACCGATTCGTACCGTCTCGCGGTGCGGGACCTGCAGGGCGTCAGCATGCTGGAGCCCGGGCAGCGGGTGCTCGTGGCGGGCAAGGCGCTGAGCGAGGTCCAGCGGCTGCTGGGCGACGGCACGATCGACGTGACGCTGGCCGACCGGGACGCCAAGTTCGGCATCGGCCCGGCCGAGGTGACCACCCGGCTCATCGAGGGCGAGTTCCCGAACTACGAGCAGCTCATCCCGTCCGGCTATCCCAACCGGTTGACGGTCGACCGTGAGGCGCTCGGCGAGGCCGTGCGGCGTGTGCGGCTCGTCGGCCAAGGCCGCGACGCGGCGCCGATCCGCCTCGCGATGAGCACCGCGGGTGTCGAGCTGTCCGCCGTCGCGCAGGAGGTCGGCGAGGCCCGTGAGATGGTCGAGGCCAAGTACGAGGGCGGCGATCTGACCGCCGCGTTCAACGCGCAGTTCCTGCTCGACGGGATCGAGTCGGTGACGTCGTCGGAGGTCGTCGTCGAGACGGTCGACGCGCTCAAGCCCGCGACCCTGCGCGCGACGGACGGCGGTGACTTCCTGTACCTGCTCATGCCGGTGCGGATCTCGTAGCCGCAGTGCGTCTGCGGCAGCTCTGGCTGACGGACTTCCGCTGCTACCAGGAGCTCGAGCTGGCGCCGGCGGAGGGATCGACGGTCGTAGTGGGCGCCAACGGTCAGGGCAAGACCAGCGTGCTGGAGGCGGTCGGCTGGGTGGCGACGGCGCAGTCGTTCCGGGGCGTCCCCGACGCCGCGCTCGTGCGGTCCGGTGCCGCGACTGCGGTGGTCCGGGCCGAGTTCGAGCGCGACGGCCGTGACCAGCTCTTCGAGGCCGAGATCAGGGCCGTCGGCCGGAACCGGATCCAGGTCAACCGGCGGGCCCTGGCCCGGCGGCGCGACCTGGCCGACTCGCTCCGGGTGACCGTGTTCTCGCCGGACGACCTCGAGCTGGTGAAGGGTGGGCCGTCCGAGCGGCGCCGCTACCTGGACGACCTCCTCGTCGCGAGCGCACCCCGGTACGACGCGGCCCGCGCCGACTACGAGCGCGTGCTCCGTCAGCGCAACGCATTGTTGCGTGCCGGCCTCCACGGTCACGACGACGAGTTCACGCTCGACGTGTTCGACGAGCAGCTTGCACGCGCGGGTGCGGAGCTCGTGCGCGGGAGGTTGCGGCTGATCGACCGGCTGCACGCGCCACTTGTCGACGCTTACCGGTCACTCGCGCGCGCAGAGGTCGCGATCGACGCGCGCTACGAGGCGGAGTGGGCCGAAGGTGTGGTCGAGCGCGATCGCGCGGACGACGTCGCGGACGCGCTGCGTGCCGCGCTCGCGGGTCGGCGTCGGGAGGAGCTTGCGCGCGCGACGACGGTCGTCGGCCCCCATCGTGACGAGTGGAGGTTGCAGGTCGACGGTCTCGACGCGCGCACGCACGCGTCGCAGGGTGAGCAACGAACGCTCGCGCTGTCGCTGCGCCTCGCCGGTCACCGCGTCACCGCGGACGTCGTCGGCGAGGATCCCGTCCTGTTGCTCGACGACGTGTTCTCCGAGCTCGACCCGGGCCGGGCGGCGGCGCTCGTCGAGCACCTCCCGCACGGTCAGACCCTGCTGACGACGGCCGGTGTGGTCCCCACCGGGGTGCGGCCCCAGCGCTGGCTGCGGGTGGCGGACGGCCGTCTCACCGAGCTGGACGGACCGTCGTGAGCGCCCACGACGACGAGCGGGGGGGCTGGTACGCCCGCCCCGAGCCCCCGGCGCCGAAGCGCCTCGGCGACGTGCTGCCGGAGGTGACCCGCGGGCTGGGGTTGCCCGACCCGTCCACGATCCGGGAGCTGCGGGCCGCGTGGCCCGACCTCGTCGGCGGGCAGATCGCGTCGCACAGCCACCCGCGCACGTTGCGCGACCGCGTCCTCACGATCGCCGTGGACTCCGCGCCGTGGGCGACACAGCTGCGCTACCTCGAAGCGGACCTGCTCGCGCGACTGCAGGCACGGGTCGGCCTCGGTGCCGTCGAGCGGGTACGCCTCGCCGTCGACCCGTCGCGCGGCCCACGCGAATAACACGGATCGCGCGACGCGATCGACCACACTGACTGCGTGGAACGCGCACGGAGCGCCACGCGGCGCGCTCTCGTCGCGGCCGGGGTCGCGACCGTGTCGTTGCTCGCGCTCGTCCTCACGACGGCGGCACCCGCGCGTGGCGCGGGGACGCTCGACTTCGATCCTCCCGGCGCGCCGTCGCTCGGGTCGTTCACGGCGGTCGTGCTGAACGGCTCGCCCCAGCTCACGAGCGCCGCGCTGTCGCCGTTCTCCGTCACCGACTCGACGGGCAGCGGCGCCGGCTGGAACCTCGTGTTCCGCATGTCCACGCTGACGACGGGGACACACGCGCTCCCGTCGGGGTCGGTGACGATGGCCGCGCCCGCGGTCACCGCCGGCAGCGGGACGACCTCGACGCCACCCACCGCGCAGGACTGCACCGGCTCGTCCGCGCTCGACACCGCGCAGGGGTGCGCGGTCGCGGTCGCCGACCCCGCAACCGGCGACCACCTCGGCAGCCCGGGCACGTGGCTGTTCTCACCCCGCCCCGCGGTGCTCACGGTCCCCGCCGCCGCCTTCGCGGGCACGTACACGTCGACGTTCACGGTCACGCTGTCCACGGGCCCGTAGCGCGGTGGGACGGCGGGGCGCGCGGGTAGCGGCGGCGACGGTCGGGTTGGCGGTCGCGGTCGCGCTCGCGGCCGCGCCCGCGTCGGCATCGGGATCCGGACCCGCGGCGTTCGTCGGTGCCGCACCGGCGCCCGGCTCGTCGGTCGACCCGACCAGCTCGTACTTCGTGCTGCACGCCGCCGCGGGCACCACGGCCAGGGAGACGCTCGTGCTCACGAATCACGGCAGCGCCTCGGTGACGGCGCAGGTCCGCGGCGTCGACGCCGGGAGCGCGGTGGGCCGCGGCGCCGTCTACGGCCTCCCGTCCGACACGCCCGCGGGCGTCGGCACGTGGATCCAGCCCGACGTGCCGGCGGTGACCCTGGGGGCCGGCAAGCAGGCGCACGTCTCGTTCGCGGTGCGGGTCCCCGCGGGCGCGCCCGGCGGGCAGCACCTCGGCGGCATCAGCGTCTCCGCGCGCGCGGCGGCCGGCAGCGCGACGGACTCCGGGTCGTCCAACGTCGCGGTCGACGTGACGATGGAGTCGCAGCGGGTCCTCGGCGTCGAGGTCGACGTGCCGGGCGCGCTGGCGCCGCACCTCGCGGTGACGTCAGCGGCGATCGTGGGCGATGCGGGCGCGCGGCGTCTCGTCGTGAAGGTCACGAACGCGGGCAACGCGCTCGTGCGCGCGACGGGAACGCTGCACGTCCCCGCGCTCGGCATCCAGCGTGACGTCGTCGTGCGCACGTTCGTGCCCGGGACGAGCGTCGACGTCGACGCGCCGTGGCCCGACTCCGCCGGCACAGCGCGGTACCCCGCGCAGCTCGGGCTCGACTACGCGAGCTCGCGCCTCGACTGGTCGGGCCTCGTCGGCGTCGGAGGCGTGGCAGCGCCAGCGCGGCCGCGTGCGACCGCACGAGGCGCGTCGCACGGCGGCACCTCACCGGTGCCGTGGGTGCTGGGGGCCGCGGCGGCGGCGCTCGTCGTCGGGGCCGGCATGGCCGTCGCGGCGCGCCGCCGCGCCACGCCCGCACCGGGCCGCCGCCGTCGGGCCCGCGCCGCCGCGGTTGCCGAGGGTCGGAGGGAGCGCCGCCGGGCGTGAGCGAAACCGCCCATACGGTGCCGAATTCCTTCCAGCAACTCCTTCGAACCCCCTCCGACCTGCCGATTCTCCGATCAACGGCGCAGGAGCGTCGTCATACGCGCCGACCCGGGAACGGAGGTCCGGGTGCGCCCGATCAGGAGGATCACCATGTCCAAGACGAAGAGGGTGGTGCTCGGCCTCGCCGTCGCCACCTTGTTGACGGCCGTGTTCGCCGGACCGGCGGTCGCGGACGACAGCAACAACAACACCGCCACCGCCACGCTGAACGCGGGGTCGTTGTCGTTCGACAACACGATCGCGAAGCCCACGCTCGGCAACTTCGCGACGATCACCTTGAACGGCTCGCCGCAGCTCACGAGCGCTGCGCTGACCCGCTTCATGGTCAACGACGCGACCGGTAGCGGCTCCGGCTGGCACGTCGACTACACGCTGACCCAGCTGAGCACGGGCGGCGGCACGCCGCACACGCTCGCGACGGGCTCGGTCGACACGAAGGCTCCGGTCGTCACGACCGACCCGGGCACGACGTCGGCGGCCCCCAGCGTGTTCGACGCACCGGGTGTCGACGACGGCGCTGCGCACAAGGTCGTCTCGGCGGCGATCGGTGCCGGCATGGGCGTGTACCTCGTCTCGCCCCGCCCGTTCGTGCTCCACGTCCCCGCGGACGCCTACGCGGGCACCTACAGCACGACGGCGACGGTCGACCTCGTCACCGCCCCGTAACCAACCACCACTCGAGCACGCGGCCCCGGGTCCACTCGCCCGGGGCCGCTGCTCGCCGCCCGACAGAGGACAAGAGGGGAAGCAACGCACGATGCGCAGGCTCACGGCAGTGATGACCGTCGCGTTGGTCGCGCTCGTCGCGACGGCGCAGGCTGCGTCGGCGGGGAACACCAGCGACCAGATCGGCGCGGTGCCCGCGCCGGGCTCGGCGCTCGTGCAGACCGGCGGGTACTACCAGCTCGCGATGGCGCCGGGCGCGACGCTCACCCAGAGCGTGCGCGTCACGAACCCGAACGACCACGAGGTGGACGTGCGGCTCGCCGGGGTCGACGGCCTGACGTCGCCCGAGACCGGGTCGTCCTTCGCGAGCCCGACCGCGCAGCAGACGGCCGCGGGCACGTGGGTCACGCCGCGCGACGTCGAGTTCACGATGCAACCGGGTGAGACGCGTGACGAGCCGTTCACCGTGCACGTGCCGCTCGACGCGACGCCCGGTGTCCACCTCGCGGGGATCACGGTCTACTCGCCCGTCGCGCACTCGGCGGCGTCGGCGACCGGGCACTTCGGTGTGGTCGCCGACGTCCAGCTCGCGCGCACGATCGCGGTCGAGATCGACACGCCCGGCGTGGCGGTCGGGAACCTCACCGTGACGGGCGCGAAGGCGATCGCGAACCACAGCGGGGTGTTGCTCGGCCTCGACCTCGCGAACACCGGTACGGGCTACGCGCACGGCAACGGCATCGTGCGGGTCGACAAGACGCAGCTCGTCAAGGAGTTCAAGATCGACACGTTCGTCCCTGGCACGTCGATCACGTACAAGGTGCCGTGGATGGACGACGCCCGCGAGGGCACGTACCCGGTGCACGTGCATCTCGCGTGGGAGAACGGCAAGACGTTCGACTGGGACGGTGTCGTCACCGTCACGGGTGCGACGAAGTCCGCGCTCGCGAACGTCAAGCCGCACAACGACACGCAGACACCCGCGAAGCAGACGCGCTCCACGAGCATGTTGACGGTCGCGCTCGTCGCGGCGGGCACGGTGATCGCGCTCGCGGTTCTCGTCGGCATCGTCGTCGCGTTCACGGGTCGCCGCCGCCGCCGCCCGCGACGCGGCTCCCGCGCGACGCGCGTCGCGGGCGCGACCGCCGACGAGACCGTCTCGCGACAGGACCGTCGCCGTCATCGTCGCAACACGTCGCGCGGGCGTCACAGCCGCACGCGCGCGGGGCGCGGTCAGCCGGCGGGTCGCGGCGCACGGCGCCGCTGACCCGGCTACCGCGCGCGGTCGGAGGAGCACGAGGGCGTCACACCCGTCTGGTACACTGACGGGAGTGGCAATACGGGCCCTGACCAGGTCTTTCGTCGGGTTTTCCACCTGACGCCCGCCGGTCGGCACCCCCACTCCGAAGGGTTCGGGCCCGGCCCTCGACTCCATCCCGACGAGGTGCGCGCGCGTGGCATACGCGGCAAAGGACATCACCGTTCTCAAGGGCCTCGAGCCGGTGCGCGAGCGCCCGGGGATGTACATCGGCTCGACCGGTCCGTCCGGGTTGCACCACCTCGTGTACGAGGTCGTCGAC
>Ga0070739_10006905_pt1 | contig 12302 bp, 9 predicted proteins | sample Coa_R1_7_FD_66445 | JGI IMG/M metagenome (GOLD analysis project Ga0070739, IMG submission 66445) | Surface soil microbial communities from Centralia Pennsylvania, which are recovering from an underground coalmine fire - Coalmine... | ecosystem: Environmental > Terrestrial > Soil > Unclassified ... | reverse complement strand
CCGAGGAAGGTCGGGATGGCGATGGCGATCAGGATGGCGATGATCAGCACCACGACCATGAGCTCGATGAGGGTGAAGCCCTCCTCGCTCTTGCGGAGCCGCTTGAGCAGCTGGGTCATTGTCTCTCCCTGTTTGGCAATGGGTATGGCGAGCCCGCCTTTCGGGCTCGCCCCCCACACCGACAGGGCGATCCTCCAGGCAGCCCGGCTGACCGGCGCCTTTGCCGGCCCCGTGGCTTTGCGTCCCCGTCTCACGACGGGTTTGCCGCTTCAGGAGCGCTCGCCCTGGAACTATCGCCCTGCGAACGAGGCCGCTTTAGAAGAAACTTACTGACGAGCCCGAAAATGTGGTCCCGTCGGTCGGGGTCGGCTCTGGTCCCCATTGGCGGTAACTGTCATCCTCCGCTTGGGACTGCCCGGCGTCGGCGTGCACCGGGTGCGTCCGGCGGAACCCAGCACAAGTTGCCGACGGCAACGCCGACCACCGAAGGCAAGGCCGCCGCATCATGCGCGGCACCCGGCTGTCGGGGCGAAGGACTCCACCACATCGAGTCTCCCCGAGGTCGGTAGGTCCCGGCTAGAAGGAGCGTCCCCGAGGCGCCACGGCGGGCGACGGTCACTCGCCCACGACTCTGCGCCGACCGGAACGACGTTCGGACGACGAGAGCCACCCCCGGCGCGAGACCGGGCGCGTTGTCCCATCCGACCACGATGGTCTTGTTCGCGGCGGCGAATCGACTTAGTGTGGTAGTGCTTCCCCAGTGGGCTCGCCGGAACATCCGGCGAGCCCACTTCATTTGATGAGCTTGATGATGTTGAACATCGGCATGTACAGCGATATGACCATCGAGCCCACGGTCCCTCCGAGGACGACGATCAGCAGGGGCTCGAGCAGTGAGGTGAGCGAGTTCACCAGAGCCTCCACCTCCTGCTCGTAGAAGCTGGCCACCTTGTCCAGCATGGAGTCCAGGGCACCGGTCTCCTCGCCGACGGAGATCATCTGGGCGACCATCGACGGGAACACCGGGTGGGATGGCAGCCGGTGGGCGATCGACTCGCCGGCTTTGACGGCGTCCTGAACGTCGGCCAGCGCCTCGGCGACCACGGCGTTGCCTGAGGTGTCCTTGGTGATCTCCAGGGACTCGAGGAGGGGTACGCCCGCCCGCAGCAGCGATGCGAAGGTCCTCGAGAAACGGGCCAGCGCGGTGCGGTGCACCAGCTTGGAGAAGATCGGGGCCCGCAGCTTGGCCCGGTCCCAGGCCGCCCGTCCCTTCGGGGTCCGGATCCAGCGACGGAACAGGATGGTGCCCACCACCGCCCCGACGATCAGGAACGGGAACAGGATCACCGAGTAGTGCGAGACCATGAGGAGCAGCCTGGTGGGCAGGGGCAAGGTGCCACCGAGGGAGCTGTAGAGGTTCTTGAACGTCGGGACGACGAACAGCAGCATGGCGGTGAGGATGAGCAGGACCAGGCTCAGCACCGCCACCGGGTAGGTGAGGGCCGACTTGACCTTGCGCTTCAGCTCGACCTGCTTCTCCAGGGTCGTCGCCAGCTGGAGGAGCACCTGGTCGAGGGCGCCGCCGACCTCCCCAGCCCGGATCATGGCCACGTAGAGCCGCGGGAAGGCCTTGGGGTGCTTGGCCAGGGCCTGGGAGAGCGACGCCCCCCTCTCGACCTCCACGCGGACCTCCCGGAGGACCACGGCCAGAGGCTTGCTCTCGGTCTGGTCGGCCAGGATGTAGAGCGACCGGAGCAGGGTCAGGCCCGAGTCGATCATGGTGGCGAACTGGCGGCTGAACACCGCCAGGGCGTCGAGCTTGATCCGGTCACCGAAGAAGGGAAGCTTTATGTCGCTCTTGAGGGTTACGGCGGCCTTCCGGTCGATGGACAGCGGCACGTAGCCCAGGTCCCGCAGCTTGGCCACCACCAGGCCGGTGGAGTCGGCCTCGAGGCTGCCCGACACGATGGAGCCGTGCCGGTCGCGGACCCGGTAGAGATAGGTGTCGGCCATCGGGCTCAGCGCTCCCCGACCAGTCGCCTGAGGTCCTCCTCGTTGGCGCAGCGCTCCGAGGCCATGGCCATCGAGACCCGCCCCGCCTTGACGAGGGCGGCCAGCGACATGTCCATGGTCTGCATCCCGTGCTTCCCGCCCGCCTGCATCGAGGAGTAGATCTGGTGGGTCTTGCCCTCGCGGATGAGGTTGCGGACCGCCGGCGTGGCCACCAGGACCTCGGCCGCCACCACCCGCCCGCCGTCGAGGGACGGCACCAGCTGCTGGGTCACGACTCCCTGGAGCGCCGCCGCCAGCTGGACCCGGATCTGCTGCTGCTGATGGGCGGGGAACACGTCGATCACGCGGTCCACCGACTGGGGGGCGTCCTGGGTGTGCAGGGTGCCGAAGACCAGGTGGCCCGTCTCGGCGGCGGTGATGGCGGTCGAGATGGTCTCGAGGTCGCGCATCTCGCCCACCAGGATCACGTCGGGGTCCTGACGCAGGACGTGCTTGAGGGCCATGGCGAAAGACCTGGTGTCCTCCCCCACCTCCCGCTGGTTCACCACGCAGCGCTTGTGGGTGTGGATGAACTCGATGGGGTCCTCCACCGTCATGATGTGACCCGCCCGCCGGCTGTTCACGATGTCGATGAGCGATGCCAGGGTCGTGGACTTGCCCGATCCGGTCGGCCCCGTGACCAGGACCAGGCCCCGCTGCAGCTCGGCGAAGGCGGCGACGGCGGCGGGGAGGCCCAGGCGCTCGAGACCGACGATGTTGGACGGTATGACCCGCATCACCGCGCCGACGGCGTCGCGTTGGAGGAAGACGTTCACCCTGAAACGGCCCAGGTGGGGAATGGAGTGGGAGGTGTCCAGCTCCAGCTCCTCCTCGAACCTCTCCCGCTGGCGCTGGGTCAGGATGGCAAAGATCATCCGGCGGATCTCCGAGCCGGTGAGCACCTCGAACCCGTCCAGCGGCAGCATCTCGCCGTTGACGCGGGCGCAGGGCGGAAGCCCTACGGTCATGTGCAGGTCCGAGCCGCCCATCTCGACCACCCGCGCCAGCAGCTGGTTGACGTGGAGGTCGGAGTCGATCCGCTCCAGCGGACGGGCGCCGGCCGGCGCCGCCTCGGTCCCGGGCCCACCCAGGGCAGACAGGATCTCCGAGCGCACGCCGATGGCGGGGCGCACCCGCACCCCGGCGGCCTGCTCCAGCTCGGCCAGGGCGCCCCGGTTGCTGGGATCGGCCATCACCACCACCAGGTGGTCCGAGTCCATCTCCACCGGCATCGCCACCAGGCGCCGGCACAGCTCGACCGGCAGCATGGACGCCACCAGGGGACTGGCCGACTCGACGCCCAGGTCGAAGAACGGGAACCCGGCGCGCTGGCCGATGGCCGCCACCAGGTCCTTCTCCGACACCAGCCCCTCCCCCAGCAGCAGCTTGGGCAGCGGTATGCCGTCGTTGGCCTCGCGGTCCAGCAGCTCCTCCAGGGCCGGGCGCGACAGCACCTTGCGCTCGATCAGGATCTCGCCCAGCCGGCGGCTAGGTGACTGCATCATCGCCTCCCTAGGCCACCACCCGGAGGATCTCCTCAACCGAGGTCAACCCGGCCTGGACCTGGGCCAGGCCGGCCTGACGCAGGGTGATCATCCCCTGGGCGATGGCGAACTTCTTGATGTCCTCTGAGTGGCTCCGGTCCACGATCAACCGCTCGATCTCCTCGGTCACCGTCAGCACCTCGTGGAGGGCGAACCGGCCCTTGTAGCCGGTGCGGCTGCAGGCTGGGCAACCGACGGCGCGGTACCACATCACATCGGTCATATCGGCATCGTTCTGGAGCGCGTTCTCTCCCCAGGCGGCCCGCAGCTCGCTCTCGTTGGGTGAGTAGGCCTCCTTGCACCGGTCGCAGAGCCGGCGGGCCAGCCGCTGGGCCACTATGCAGTCGAGGGCCGAGCCGACCAGGAATGGCTCCACCCCCATCTCGATCAGCCGGGTCGGGGTGGAGGCGGCGTCGTTGGTATGGAGGGTCGAGAGGACCAGGTGGCCGGTGAGGGCCGCCTCGATGGCGATGGTGGCGGTCTCGCGGTCGCGGATCTCACCCACCAGCACCACGTCGGGGTCGGAGCGGAGGATGGACCGGAGGGCGCCGGCGAAGGTGAGGCCGGCCTTGGGGTTCACCTGCACCTGGTTGACGCCGGCGAGCCGGTACTCGACAGGGTCCTCCACGGCGATGATGTTGCGGGACTCCTCGTTGAGCAGGTTGAGGGTCGCATACAGGGTGGTCGACTTCCCCGAGCCGGTGGGCCCGGTGACCAGGATGGTCCCGTAGGGCTTGCGGTAGGCGCGCTCGAAGTGCTCCATGGCGACCGGCAGGAAGCCAAGCTGGCTTAGCTGGAGGAGGGCGGTCCCCTTGTCGAGGATCCGCATGACCACCTTCTCGCCGTGGACTGTTGGCAGGGTGGCCACCCGGAGGTCGACCGACCGGCCGCCGATGGTGGCGGTCAGGCGGCCGTCCTGGGGGACCCGACGCTCGGCGATGTTGATCTCCGACATGATCTTGAGACGGGAGACGACCCCGTTCTGGATCGACTTGCGCAACCGCATCCGCTCGTGGAGGACACCGTCGATGCGGTAGCGGACCCGCACGTCGTGCTCGGCCGGCTCGACGTGGATGTCCGATGCCCGTTCCGACACTGCCTCGGTGATGAGGAGGTTGACCAGCTTGACGATGGGGGCGTCCTCGACGACCTCCTTCAGGGACGTGAGGTCGTCCTCGGCGTCGAAGCTTTCCGCCGCCTCGGCCGATATCGACTCGGCGTCGCCGTCGAGGCGGTCGTAGCGCTCGATGGTCGAGGCGATGGCCGCCGGAGGGGCCAGCACGACCTTGATGTCCCGCCCGGTGATGGTGCGGATGTCGTCCACCGCCACCACGTTGCGGGCATCGGCCATGGCCACGACGAGTTGGTGACCCTCCCACCCGATGGGGACGGCCTGGTAGCGCCGGGCGAGGGCTGCGCTGAGCAGGCCGACCGCCGAGGCGTCGGGCATGACCTCGTCGAGGTCCACGAACTCGTGACCGCCCTGCTCGGCCAAGGCCGCCACGAGGTCCTTCTCGCTGACCAGGCCCATGTCGAGCAGGATGCGCCCCAGGGCGCGCTGGGTGGCGGCCTGCTCCTGCAGTGCGGAGGCCAGACCCTCCTCGGTGAGGACGCCTCGGGCGATGAGCAGGGCTCCCAGGGGACCCTGCCGAGGAGGCGGGGGGGTGCTCGCCGGGGGTGGCTCGGGCGGCCCGGCCTCGGTGACGGCGTCGCCGGGCCCGGTATCGACGGGGGGGCCGGGCTCAGCGGGCCCGGAGGGAAACGACGTGGCCAGATGCGGAGCCTCGGGGTGGGGACGGCGCGTGAGGAAGCTCATGGGCGCCGGGCGGTGGCACGGCGCCCAGGGCCGCCGTACGGCGGTCGCCCCTCGAAGCTCCTCTGCATCTGCCGCCTCCGGTCCGCGACGATCGGGTGGTCGGGGACTCGGGTACCGATATCGGCAATCCGTCGGAAGATCTGGAGCCGGCCGGCACCGGGTCAGAGGGCGGCCCGGGCGGCCTGCTCCATCGCCGCCACCGGGGCCTCCTGGCCGGTCCAGAGACGGAAGGCGTGGGCAGCCTGGTGCACCAGCATCCCCAGGCCGCCGACGGCGGTGGCCCCCCTGGCGGCGGCCGCGCCGAGCAGCGGCGTGGCCGCCGGGTGGTAGACGAGATCGGCGACCACCTGACCGGGCTTTAGGAATTGGGGGTCGACCGGCGGGCCGGGGGGCATGCCGGCCATGCCCACCGGGGTGGCGTTGACAACCAGGTCGGCCCCGGCCACGTCGCCCATCGTTCCGAGCCGGCCCCTGTCCCCCGCCAGCGACGCCGCCCGGCGGCCCGGGTCAGGGCTGCGGTTGACCACGATCACCTCGGCCGCCCCTGCCTCGGCCAGGGCGCGCACCACCGCCCGGGCCGCTCCGCCGGCGCCGACCACAACGCAGGTTCGCCCGGCGGGATCGAAGTCGGCCCCGGCGGCCAGGGAGTCGATGAAGCCGGCCCCGTCGGTGTTGTGCCCGACCCAGGCCGCCCCCGAGCGGACCAGGGTGTTCACCGCCCCCAGTGCGGCGGCGGTCGGGGACAGGTCGTCGACCAGGTCGACCACAGCGCTCTTGTGGGGCATGGTCACCGACAGCCCCTCGATCCCCAGGGCCGCCGCCCCGGCGACCGCCCGGGCCAGCCCGGCGGGCGCCACCTCGAAGGCGACGAAGATCCAGTCCAGCCCGGCCTGGCGGAAGGCGGCGTTGTGGAGGACCGGGGACAGGGAGTGCCTGATCGGATCGCCGATCACCGCCGCCAGCCGGGTGGTACCCACCGGCCCGGCCGTCCCGCTCACCGCAGGCCGCGGGAGCGGGCCAGGGCGATGTTCTGCTCCTGGCCGGCCAGGGTGGCCGAAAAGGCCTCCTTGCCGTTGGCCTGCACCACCACGTAGTACAAGAAGTTGCCGGGGGGCGGATGCAGCCCCGCCTGCAGGGCGGCTACGCCCGGGCAGGCGATGGGGGTGGGGGGCAGCCCGGTGACCAGGTAGGTGTTGTAGGGCGAGACCACCTTCAGATCCGCCGAGGTGAGCGAGGTGCGACCCGGACCTAGGGCGTACAGGACGGTGGCGTCGACCTGGAGCTTCATGCCCTTGCGCAACCGGTTGTAGACCACCTGGGCGACCAGGCCCCGGTCCTCGGCCAGCTTGGCCTCCCGCTCGATCATCGAGGCCACGATGACCGCCTGGTAGGGATCCACCCCCACGGTGGCCGACGCAGACCCCAGGCCCACCTGGTCGGCGGCCTGGTCGAAGCGCTGGACCATGGTGGAGAGGATCTGGGCGTCGCTCTCCCCCATGGTCACCGGATACGTGGCCGGGAAGAGCAGGCCCTCGAGGTTCGAGCTCCCGGCCGGCTGGAAGCGGGAGCGGACCTCGCCGCTGCCGGCAACGGCCAGGAAGTGGGCGGCGCTGTGTCCGGGGAGGGCCCCGACCCGGGCGGCGATCTGGCCCAGGGTGAACCCCTCGGGGATCACCAGCCTGGTCGTCGGGGGTCCGCCGGCCAGGGTCCGGATGACGCTGCCGTAGGAGGAATGGCGGTGAAGCAGGTAGACCCCGGCCTCGAACGGGCCGCCCCCGTGGACCCTCATGTAGATGAGGAACAGGAGGGGGTCGCTGATGACCCCGTGCTGGCCGAGCAGGTCGGCGATCTGGTGCGACGAGGAGCCCGAGGGGATGCTCAGCTCGACCTCCGGCCCTCCGGCGCCTCCTCCTCTTATCTGGTGCTCGGCGAAGGCGGCCCCGACGGCGGCGATGAGCAGCACCGCCGCCACCACCAGCCCGCTCACCACCAGCCAGCGGGGGCGACGGGGAGGCGACGGGGACGGCGCCGGCGGGATGTCGGTGGTCAGGGTCGTCATCGGGCCCGGGCGTCGAGCCACGACTGCAGCAGCACGGCGGCGGCGGCGGCGTCGACGTCACCCCGCTGCCGCCGGCGGGGGCTGCGCCCCGCGCTCCGCATCGCCCGGGTCGCCGTCACCGTGGTCAGGCGCTCGTCGTGGGTCACCACCGGCACCTCCAGCCGCGCCCGCAGGGTGGCGACCTCCGCCATGACCGCCTCCGCCGCCGGTCCGGCCCGTCCCGACAGGCTCAGGGGCAGGCCCACCACCACCGTGGTGGCCCCGGTTTCGGCCACCCGGGCAGCGACGGCTCGATGGTCGGACTCGGGGTCGCCGCTGCGGGTGAGGAAGCCCAGGGGCGATGCCAGGGTGCCCGACTCGTCGCTCACCGCAAGCCCGATCCGGGCCGTGCCGAGGTCGAGGGCCAATACCCTCACGCCCCGAGCCGGCGGCGCACGTCCTCGAGGGCCTCGTCCAGCCGGCCCGGGTCGCGCCCGCCGGCGGTGGCCAGCTCAGGATCCCGTCCTCCCCCGCCGCCGACGATGCGGGCCGCCGGGGCCAGTAGGTCGGAGGCCACCAGGCCCGAGTCCTTGGCCACCGCCGCCACCAGGGCGGCCCGGTTCCCGTCGGGGCTGCCTCCGAGGACCACCGCCTTCACCTCGGGCCGACCCCTCAGCCCGGCGGCCAGCTCCCGCAGCTGGTCGGGGGCCAGCCCGTCGAGGCGGGCGACGACCACCCCGCCCTCGGCGGCGGCCGCCAGGGCGGCGGCCTGCTCGGCCAGACCCCGACGGCGCAGGGCCCGCAGCTCCTCCTCGGCCGCCCGCTGGCGCTCCATCAGCCGGGCCACCGCGTCGGCCAGCTCCTCGGGACGGGCCTTGAGCAGCTCCGAGGCCCGGGCGAGGACCTCCTCGTCGCCGGCTATCCGGTCGATGGCACCCCGACCGGTCAGGGCCTCGATGCGCCTGGTGTTGGCGCCGATGGAGCCCTCGCTGACGATCCGGAACGGCCCGACCATGCCGAGGGCGTGGACGTGGGTTCCTCCGCACAGCTCGCGGGAGCCCTCGCCGGCCTCCACCACCCGGACCACCTCGCCGTACTTCTCGCCGAACATGGCGATGGCCCCCATCTCCTGGGCGTGGTCCATCGAGGTCTCGTAGGCCCGCACCGGGGCGTCGGAGATGACGGCGCGGTTGACGAGCTGCTCGACCTGGCGCAGCTCCTCCTCGGTCGGGGCGGCGAAGTGGCTGTAGTCGAAGCGCAGGCGGTCGGGGGCGACCAGGCTGCCCTGCTGGGCCACGTGATCCCCGAGGACCTGGCGCAGGGCCCACTGCAGCAGGTGGGTAGCGGTGTGGTTGCGCCGGATGTCGTTGCGGCGGTCGGCGTCGACCGTGGCCGTCGCCGGCTGCCCGGCGGTCACCTCCCCCTCCACCACCCGGGCGGTGTGGCGGTGCAGGCCGGGCAGGGCGGCGGTCGTGTCGGTCACCTCCGCCGTGCCGGTAGCCGTGGTTATGGTGCCGGTGTCGCCCACCTGGCCACCACCCTCGGCGTAGAAGGGGGTGCGGTCGAGGAACACCTCCACGGCGCCGTCCGGCCCGGGCAGGACGGCCAGCACGTTGGCGTCCGCCTCGGTGGTGGCATAGCCCACGAACTCGGTGGGGCCGTGGGCCTCCAGCAGCGCCCGGTAGCGCTCGTCGGCGGTCGTGGCGCCGATGGCCTCCTTGCCGGCCCGGCGGGCCCGATCCCGCTGGCGACCCATGGCGGCCTCGAAACCCCCGAGGTCCACGGCGATGCCCCTCTCCGCCGCGATCTCCTGGGTCAGCTCGATGGGGAACCCGAAGGTGTCGTGCAGGCGGAAGGCGACCTCGCCCTCCAGCACGTCGCCCCCCGAGGCGAGCGCCTCCTCCAGCAGACCCATGCCCGAGCGGAGGGTCTGGCGGAACCGGGCCTCCTCCCGCCCGACCACCTGGGTGATCAGCTCCGAAGACCGCACCAGCTCCGGATAGGGGCCGCCGAGCACTCCCTCCACCGCCGCCACCAGGGTCGGGGTCACCGGCTTCTCCCCCCCCAGCCGGTGGGCTCTCAGCACGGCCCGGCGGATGATGCGGCGCAGTATGTAGCCCCGCCCCTCGTTCGAGGGCAGGACCCCGTCGGCCACCAGGAACGACATCGCCCGGCCGTGGTCGCCGAGCACCCGGAGCGCCACGTCGACCTCGTCGCCCGACCCGTAGGCCCGCCCGGTCGCCTCCTCGGCCGCCGCGATCACCGAACGGAGCACGTCGGTCTCGAAGACCGAGGGCTGGCCCGCCAGCACCGGGAGGATCCGCTCGAGGCCGGCGCCGGTGTCGATGCACTTGCGGGGGAGGTCGACCAGGCTGCCGTCGCCCAGGCGCTGGAACTGCATGAAGACCAGGTTCCAGATCTCGACGTAGCGCTCCGGTCCGCCCCCGGCCGGACCTCCGCCGGGGCCGAACTCGGGGCCCTTGTCGTAGTAGATCTCCGAGTTGTAACCGCAGGGGCCGGGTGCCCCCTTCTGCATCTCCCAGAAGTTGTCCTCGTCCCCGAGGCGTTGGACCCGCTCCGAGGGAAGCCCGACCGACCGGACCCACAGCTCGGCGGCCTCGTCGTCGTCGTGGTGGGCGGTGACCCACAGCCGCGATCCATCGAGGCCGAGGCGCTCGGTGACCAGCTCCCAGGCCATGGTGATGGCCTCAGGCTTGAAGTAGTCCCCGAAGCTGAAGTTGCCCAGCATCTCGAAGAAGGTCAGGTGCCGGGTGGTCGTGCCCACGATGTCGATGTCGCCGGTGCGGAAGCACTTCTGCACCGTCGTTACCCGGGGATGGGGCGGCGGCTCCTCTCCCAGGAAGATGGAGGTGAACTGGTTCATGCCCGCGTTGGTGAGCAGCGGGGCGGTGGGGTGATGTGGGATCAGGCTGGCCGAGGGCAGTCGGACGTGGCCGTGCTGGGAGAAGAAGTCGGTGAAGGTGCGGCGGAGCTGCTCGGCTTCCATGGGGCGCCCCGAGCCTACCGGCGCTTTTCCAGCGACTCCCGCAGGTCCGCCTCCCGCTCCCGCATCGCCTGGCGCCCCTCGGCCACGGCCTGGCGGATGTCCTCACCCAGCCGGCGCAGGCCTTCGGACAGGTCGGCCGACACCCGCTCCGGGGTGTACCGCTCGACCGTGGAGCGCACGAAACGGACCATCCAGAACGACATTCCGAAGCCGAGTCCGGTGCCGATCGCCAGCCAGAACAGGCGCTTGAACACTCAGCGCTCCTGAGCCCGCCGGCGCAGCCGCCCGATCGCCCGGCTGGTCCCCGCCCCGAAGGCCAGGGCCTTGATGACCGGATTGGAGAAGGCCAGGTAGGCGAGGTGGGAGGCGGAGTCCACCGTCTCGGAGATCGAAGCGGCCCGCTCCAGCAGGGCGTCCATCCTGACCATCTCGCCCTCGGTGCGTTCGGCTATGCCCTTCATCTGGGTCAGCAGAGGCAGGCTCTGGGTGCGGACGGCCTCCACCGAGGCGCCGAGCGCCCCCACCGCCCGGCGCAGGGAGAGCACCGCCCAGATGAGGGTCACCGCCACCACCAGGCCCACCCCACCGCCGACGGCCGCCCCGATGTCAGCCGCGCTCATATGGCTCCTCGGGCCCCATGGGCGGGTGACATTACCGGCCCGGGCGGGTCTCCCGGAGCCCGATGCCGAGCTCGGCCAGCAGGCGGGGGGCGACGGGCTTGGGCGCCCCCGTCATGGGGTCGACGCCCGACTGGGTCTTGGGGAAGGCGATCACCTCACGGATGTTCTCCTCCCCGGCCAGTATGGCCACCAGCCGGTCCAGCCCGACGGCGAAGCCGCCGTGGGGCGGGGCGCCGAACCGGAAGGCCGACAGCAGGAACCCGAAACGGGCCTCCGCCTCCTCCGGGGATATCCCGAGGACGGCAAAGATCCGCTCCTGGACGTCCCGACGGTGGATCCGGATGCTGCCCGAGCCCAGCTCCCAGCCGTTGAGCACGAGGTCATAGCTCTGGGAGCGGACCCGGAGCGGGTCGCTCTCCAGCAGCTCCAGGTCGTCGGGGTGGGGCATGGTGAAGGGGTGGTGGGCCGGCACCGGCCGGCCCTCGTCGTCCAGCCCCTCGAAGAGCGGGAACTCGACGATCCAGGTGTAGCGGTAGGGGCCCTGGCTCACCGGGGGGCGGCCGAGGTCGTTGCGCAGGTGCCCGAGGACCGCCTCGGCCCGGCGCTGCTCGTCCGCCACCACCAGCACCAGGTCGCCGGGGGCGGCACCGGTGCGGGCCACCACCTCGGCGAGCTCGGCCTCGCTCATGAACTTGGCGACCGGCGAGTCGAGGGCGACCCCACCCTCGCCGGCGGTGGCCCGCATCCAGACCAGCCCCTTGGCCCCCAGCGCCCTGGCCCGGGCGGTCAGGTCGTCGAGCCGGCTGCGGGAGGTGTCCCCCCCGCCGGGCTGGACGATGGCCTTGATGCACTGGCCGGCGAAGGCCTTGAACTCGGTGGTGGAGAAGGCGGCGCTGAGGTCGACCAGCTCCATCCCGAAGCGCAGATCGGGCTTGTCGGTCCCGTAGCGGGACATGGCTTCGGCCCAGGGCATGGCGCCGATCGGAGGGGGGCGCTCGCCCGTCACCGCCTCGGTGGCGTCAAGCACCGCCTCGGACACGAACCCCAGCACGTCCTTTTGATCGACGAAGGACGCCTCCAGGTCGAGCTGGGTGAACTCGAACTGGCGGTCGGCGCGGAGGTCTTCGTCCCTCATGCACCGGGCGATCTGGTAGTAGCGGTCGAAGCCACCGACCATCAGCAGCTGCTTGGCGATCTGGGGGCTCTGGGGCAGCACGTAGAAGCT
>Ga0070739_10006902_pt1 | contig 12304 bp, 17 predicted proteins | sample Coa_R1_7_FD_66445 | JGI IMG/M metagenome (GOLD analysis project Ga0070739, IMG submission 66445) | Surface soil microbial communities from Centralia Pennsylvania, which are recovering from an underground coalmine fire - Coalmine... | ecosystem: Environmental > Terrestrial > Soil > Unclassified ... | reverse complement strand
ATTCGGTCGGCAAAGGAATCCCCCAGATGACTCCGGGACTTCTCAAGAAATTTCGGGAGAGCATTTTCGAAATCTTTAGCAATGCTGTCATTCATTCCGAAACTAAACTGGGAATTTTTTCCTGTGGACAGTTTTTCCCCAAAAAACATCGGCTCGATTTCTCGATTGCCGACCTGGGAATCGGTATTCAAAGGAATGTGCAAAAAAAAGGAAGACTTAACCTCTCTGTCGAACAGGCTATCATCTGGGCGATATCGGAGAAGAACACAACTAAAACAGGCCCTATTCCTGGCGGGATTGGTCTCAAGTTACTTCGCGAGTTCATTTTAAAGAACGAGGGACGCCTTCAGATTGTGTCGGATGCCGGTTATTGGGAACTCTCGGAAGGGAAGGAAGGTACAAGATCCTTTCTCGAACCATTCCCAGGCACCGTTGTGAATATTGAGATTAACACAAAGGACACTAAATCTTATTGTCTCGCTTCAGAAGTTCGTCCTGAAGATGTTTTCTAGAATAGTAAGAGGAGATTATGGCGCAACAGGTGACTATCAGGGTCTTTGAGGTCGTCGGGAGTGAACTCTGCGTTGCATCCGACGACGGACAGAAAGTGCACGATCAGATCGCCGCTGCTCTAACAGAGGGAAGAAAGGTACAACTCTCTTTTCAGAATGTTAAAAGCGTTACTTCCGCCTTTCTCAACGCTGCCGTTGGACAACTTTATGGCGAATTCTCCGAAAAACAGATCAAAGCAAATCTCTCAGTCGCAGAAATGGAACCGGACGATCTTATTCTTCTTAAACGTGTCGCTGATACAGCCAAACAGTATTTTAAGGATCCAACGCGAATAAAAAAGGCAAGGAGAGAAGTGCTCGGAAACGATGAAAAGTAAGGTCCTCAACATTAGCTCATACACTTTTTCAAAAAATGACGCATTTCTCCTGGATACTAATATTTGGTTATTCATTTATGGTCGTCAGGTCCCCGGAAATAAAGATTGGAGAATTCCACTTTATTCAAAGGCACTTGCGAACATCCTCGCTTCTAAAAGTCGGATTTTTATTGACGTGCTTGTCTTATCAGAATTTGTCAACAGATATTCACGAATTGAATACAATATAATAAAAGATTCAGCAGAAAAGGGAGAGTTCAAATCCTTCCGTCAAAGCTCTAAATTCAAATCCATTGCGGAAGATATAGCCCGAGCATCGCGACGCATATTGGGACATTGCGAGCGGACCGAAAACGGTTTTGAATCCATAGATATTGATATCCTATTATCCGATTTCGAGATGAGATGTCCAGACTTTAACGACCAAATACTGGCGGAGCTCTGTAAGACTCGGAGTTTCAAGCTAGTGACACATGACGGCGATTTTAAAGATTGCGGAATTACACTTTTGACAGCAAATAAACGGTTACTCTCCAAATGATATGATCTCTCTGAATATAAAGTAATTAAGCGATCAATTGAAACTGTTTATCAACCAGCATTCCCTAATTGAGAAATTAGATGCTTAAAGCGATTATTTTTGATTGCGATGGGGTGATCGTCGACAGCGAGCCGCATCATATGAAGGCGCTGCAGCAGGTGTTGAAGGAGGAGGGGATCACCCTCTCCGAAGAGGAATATTACGCAAAGTACCTCGCCATGGATGACAAGGGATGCTTCGAGACGGCGCTCGCCGCCCATCAACGTCCGGTCAATAACAAGGTCCTCAAAGATCTGATTATCCGGAAGATGGCGGTTTACAAGGCGCTCTCCCAGCAGGAGCTTTATCTTTATCCGGGGGTGGTGGAGTTTGTAAAAAAGGCGGCGGGAGTTTATCGATTGGCGATCGCCTCGGGGGCCTTTCGCGGCGAGATCAAGTTCGCGCTCGACAAGGGGGGAATGCGCTCGGCCTTTCCGGTGATCGTGAGCGCACAGGACGTGAAGAACGGAAAGCCTCACCCGGAAGCCTTTCTCACCGCGCTCGCGAAACTGAACGAGCTGCCGCCGGTGCCGAATCCGCCGATTCAGCCCAAAGAATGTGTGGTCATTGAAGACTCTCTGCACGGGGTGGAGGCGGCGCGGCTGGCGGGGATGAAATGCCTCGCCGTCACCAACTCCTACGCGCGGGAAAGACTGGAAGGGAAGGCCGATCGGATTGTAGGGAGCCTGACCGAAGTGGAGCCAAAGGAGCTTGAGGCGCTCTGCGCCGATTGATTGGAGGGCGTTTTGTCCGGGAGCAGATTACTTTCGTTTCCGAGCGTGGTTCTGGTCCTCCGGGCGAATCGGAATCACCTCCGCCTGATTCTCTTCTTCCATATCGAAGCTGAGGCGGACCAACGGAAAAGGGCGCATCTCTTTCCAGTCGGGGGTCCTTAGCTTGTTCTCTTCCAATGCCATCATAAAGCAGGCGCGCTTGTTCTGATAATCGACATCTTTGACGACCTTGGGGGGAAGCTGCTGCTCGAGTTGAATGAAGGAGACAAAAAGACGGAGCGCTTCCTTTAACGGAAGCTCGGCCTTGGCTTGTTGGTAGAGATCGTCCATTTTGTAATCTCTGAGGAGATCTTTCATCGAGATCTGCCCCATCCGATAGTGAAAATCATCCTTCTTGATCTCCAGCTCAAAGTGGTTGATTGAATCGTGAAGCTCCGGATCACCCGCCCACTTTTCTTTGATCTCTTCGAAAAAAGAATACATGTCGATGACGGCGCTGAGGGGGAATTCGACCTTCACATCTCCCTGGACGGCCCACTTTTTCTCCATCTCTCTCCCTTTCAAGGTGAAACGCATGGTTAATTGTTCGCTCAAACAGGTCCGTATCTCTTTTTTCTCTATTCTACTTGAAGTCGCACACCAAATACCAGCCCCTAAAAATGAAGAAGTTCCCACTCGACTTCAATGGAGTCCTTCTGTTATCGGTTTGACCTTCCAATCGCACTTTGCTTGCCAACGGCACCTTATTTATATTAAGATCGGCCCGTTTTTCCCTTTTCTAAATAAGGAGGTTTGAATGCAACTGATGCTCTGGATCTTAAGTTTTCTCGTTGTGGGATTGGCGTTGATTCCCGAAGGGGCCGCCGAGCAGAAAAAGCTCCCACCCGGCCTCTACGCCGTCATGGAGACGACGCAGGGGACGATTACCCTGGAGCTTTTCGAGAAAGAGGCCCCGAAGACAGTAGAGAATTTTGTCGGGCTTGCCGAGGGAACCAAAGAGTGGACCGATCCGAAAACAAAACAGAAGGTGAAGCGGCCGCTATATGACGGCGTGATTTTTCATCGCGTGATTCCCGGCTTCATGATCCAAGGGGGAGATCCGCTCGGGAATGGAACCGGAGGACCGGGCTATCAGTTTGAGGACGAATTCTCACCGAATCTCAAATTCGACCGCCCCGGCCGTTTGGCCATGGCGAATGCGGGCCGGAATACCAACGGCAGTCAGTTCTTTATCACGGAAGGACCGACCGACTGGCTGAACAATCGCCACACCATCTTCGGTCAGGTGATCGAGGGACAAGATGTGGTCAAGAAGATCGTCTCGGTTCCCCGCGACGAGCGCGACCGCCCCAAAACGGACGTGGTGATTAAGAAGGTTCAAATTATTAGATCGAAGTAACGTGAGGCGTCAGGCGTGAAGCGTGAGGGGTATAAAGATTTAAAGGTTTTAGCCTTGACCCCTTACGCCTAACGCCTCACCCCTCGCGTGTCCTAGAACTTATACCCTTTCGGCACCACCACCACTCCCCCCTCCGAAATGGTAAATCCGCGGGAGCGATCTTTGTTATGGTCCCAACCGATTGTCTCTCCCGCCGGGACACGGACCCCTTTATCAAGAATACATCGCCGCAGACGGGCCTTGGAGCCGACCTTGACCCCTTCGAAGAGAATCGCATCTTCAACCAATGCCCCCGATTCCACCCAGACGTTCGGCGAGAGAATCGAATGGAGGACCCGCGCGCCGACGATCACATCTCCGCCGGCCAGCAAGGTATTGACGATCGATCCCTCCTCACCGGTCGCCGAAGGAGCCATTCGGGCGGCGGGGTACTGTCCGTGATAGGTCCGAATCGCCCAATCACTTTGATAGAGATCGATCGGCGGGACCGGCTCAATAAGATCCATATTTGCCTGATAATACGCATCGAGGGTTCCGACATCGCGCCAGTAGCCGTCGCGGGTCACCCGGCCCTCTTTGCCGCCGAAGCGGTAAGCGCCGACGGCGTGGGTGTTGATGATGCTTGGAAGGATATTCTTCCCGAAGTCGTGGCCGGAGGTATCATCCTCATGATCTTGCGCGAGGACCTGAAGGAGAAAGGGGAGATCGAAGACATAGACTCCCATGGAGGCAAGAGCCTGTCCAGGATCATCTGGAAGGGAAGGGGGATGGGGAGATTTCTCGACGAAATTCCGCACCCGGAGATCATTGTCGATCTCCATCACACCGAAGGAGCGGGCCTCGGCGATCGGCACCGGCATGCAGGCGACCGTTACATCGAACTTCCGGCGCACATGTTCTTCGAGCATCCGGGCGTAATCCATTCGGTAAATATGATCTCCGGCGAGAATGAGGACATACTCCGCCCCGCTCCGCTCCAGAAGATAGCGATTCTGGTTAATCGCATCGGCGGTCCCGGCGTACCAGCCCTCTCCCACCCGCATCTGCGCCGGAACGGCGGTGATGAACTCGCCGATCTCCGGGATGAAGATCGACCAGCCGTCTCGCAGATGTTTATGAAGCGAATGTGATTTATATTGGGTGAGGACCAGGATGCGACGAAGGTCTGAATGGAGGCAATTCGAGAGGGTAAAATCGATGATTCGGTAGATCCCTCCAAAGGGAACAGCCGGCTTGGCCCGATCGGCGGTCAACGGGTAGAGACGGGAGCCGACCCCTCCGGCCAGTATAATCGATAATGTTTTATCGACAACCCGCATCGACACCTCGCCGAAGTTTATTTCCGGAGTGTATGCGAAAAGAAAGCAAAATTCAACTGGAATCATCTCGCTTTCTTCTCATCACCCCGATTGACAGGCGGGTACACTCTCCTGTATGTTCGATCCGAGGAGAGAAGATGCTCGAAGATACCTTTTCAGATATCATCGGGAAGGCCCGCTTCGGGAAGGGATGGTCCACCGAGGATCTGTCGCGCAAGGCGGCACTTTCGGAAAAAAGAATAGAGGCCTTGGAAGGGGGAGCCTCTCCGAGCGATGAAGAGATCAAATCGCTCTCCGCCGCCCTCTCGCTGGATGCCCGCAAGCTGACCGCGATCGCCCGCTCGGCATGGGAGCCCCGTTCACAAGCGCCGATTTCGATGATCCGCTGGATCGACGGCCGGATCGGAACCTACCCTGTGAACGGATATCTCTTCGTCGATCCCGCCAAGGGAGAAGGGGCCCTCTTCGACACCGGCTACAGTCCCGACCGTGTCGTGGAACAGATTAAAAAAGAGAAGATCCGCCTGGTCGCGCTCTGTATTACCCACACCCATGCCGATCATGTCGGCGGGGCCGATCGGATTCACGCGGCGACAGGCGCTCCGATCTATCTTCATCCGGATGAATTCTCTGGAGCGGGCCGTCCCCCGCAAGGAACCACTTTTCTGAAAGAGGATTCGGAGATCCCGGTCGGACAATTTCGGATTCGCCATCGTCGAAGCCCCGGCCATACCCCCGGCGGAACCACGTTCGTCATCGATCGGACAGATCGCCTCGACGCGCCGGTCGCTTTTGTCGGAGACGCCCTCTTCGCCGGATCGCTCGGCCGCGCGCAATCCGCTTCGACCTATCCTCTCTTGCTCCGATCGGTTCGAGAGGCTATCCTCACGCTGCCGCGCGAGACCCATCTCTTCCCCGGCCACGGTCCGGCCACGACGGTCGAGGAAGAGCAGCATCACAACCCTTTTTTTACCGATCCGTTTTAAATGAAATCAGCCCTAAGGAGTAGCCTCCGGCGCCTCTGATCCGCATTGGCTTCCGTTCGGAAGGACTTCTTTGCTACAATTATCTTGATTCTTCTAAACTTTTTTTTTAAAATCCATCAAACGACCCGATAGAAATCTCCAGCTGGTATTACGTTATGCTGTTTGTCAATAGGAGAATCCTCTTATGGATGCGAAAAGTATCGAGCGGGCCTATACTGTCTTCTCGGGGTTTTACGATCTCGTCTTTGGTAAGTTCTTTCATCAATCACGCGCAGATGCAATCCAGCTCCTAAACATTCGAGGGGGAGAAACCATCCTGGAGGTGGGGGTCGGCACCGGCCTCTCCCTTCCTTTCTATCCTCGGAATTGCAAAGTGATCGGAATCGATTTTTGCGAGCCGATGCTGGAGAAGGGGCGCCAGCGCGTTCACCAGTATCAACTCCCTCACATCCAGTTAATGAAGATGGATGCAATGAAAATGAGCTTCCCCGATAATTCATTTGACGCCGTCTTCGCCGCCTATGTGATCACCGCGGTTCCCGATCCGCATCAGGTGATCTCGGAGATGATCCGCGTCTGCAAGGTCGGCGGGAAAATTGTCCTTTTGAATCACTTCAAGAATATGAATCCGTTCATTTCGACCTGTGAGAAGGTGATCTCCCCGTTGACGAAGAAGCTCGGCTTCCAGGCCGACCTCGACCTTGCCACCCTCTTGAATGGAAAGCCGCTGGCGGTCGATAAAAAAAGAAGTGTCAAACCGCTCAACTACTGGAAAGTGGTCCAGTGCACAAACCGCAAAGGCTCCAACGGAAACGGAAATGGGAATGGAAACGGAAATGGCAACGGGGTCTATCCAGCCGCTTATTCCACGATGAAAAGATAACCGCAATTCTTCAGTGAGAGAAATTTAGAAAATTAGGGGATGACTCTGGAGATCGAGCTGTTGTAGAGAAGTCCGACTTCTTTCTGATCGAAGAGTCCGTAAGCAAAAAGTTCGAACAAAAAGGCCGCTTGAAAACTATAGGCCCCCTCCCGCGTCTCATCGCAGGCCGGCTCCCTTTCTAAATCGAGATCCGGCTGTGTCGCAGAAACCGTCTTGAAACCCTTCGGGCAGCGAACGTGATCGTACCCCTCCTTGTCGGAATGCCGCGCCTCATGAATGAGGAGATAAAGCCGCTCCAATGTGCTGAGCTTCGTAAAAAACATCTCCCCGATAATAAAATTCCCTGCATTCTGATTCTGCGCCGCTGTCCAACTGTTGTGATATGAAATCCCTTTGATTCGAGCCAACAGCCAATCGGCCAGGGCCTTCCCCTGAAAGGAAAAACCAAACAATTCTTTAAAGCGGCTGAGGCGCTGATAGACTTTCTTATTGATCTTCAACTCGCCCGGTTCAAGCCCCTTCAACTGATCGATCGTCGATTCCAAGGCGCGCACTTGTTCCTCCGTCAACCCGGAGAGGGCGATATGGTGCTCCTCCCAATATGCTTCCCTCGCAAAAAGATCTTTCCCATTCAATACAATGACGAGAAATAAGAACCAATACGATGCTCTCATCATGATTTTCATCCGCCCCTCGAACATAAGCGCCATCAAAAATAGTAATTGACCGCCACCACCCCTTCTTGACGATTCCTGAGCAGGGTGACTTCGGCCCTCACATCTAAATTCTGAGTCAGTGCATACCGTTGATTGACGGCAACCCGGTAATCATCCGAACGATCTCCCAGTAGGAAAGCGAGATAACTCCCTTCGATCTGGACCCTCCAGTTGTCTGTGATCTCGATTAATGTGCCGAGGTTCGGTCCGCCGCCGAACCGATAGTCTTGGTTCAGATGTCCAGACAGTTCCAAATCAAAATCAATCAGCGCATAAAGCAGCGCGGGGGAGAATGGATTCGGTTTATAGGTGATTCCAATTCCATACTTCGTTTTGAACACATTGCAATAGCCGCAGGCGAGATCCTTGGGGGTCTCGATCCCGATACTCAATTGCCACGACTTCTTCCGGAACAATGTGTCGTAGGGGGTCAAGGAAATAATATCGATCAATTTGAACTGATCGAGTTTGGTCTTCTCCGTTTCATTGTAATATCGAAGCGTCGTCTCAAGAAATAAAATCTGAGAATCTTTTCCATAACCGACATCTTTTGCAAGAAGATCATGGTAAGCCGGACGGATGGAGATCTCCTCGAAGGTTTCTTCCCTGTTCGCGCCGAATCCAATCCGAACCCGCGCACTTCCATGTCCCAGCTCCGGCGGCGTGGAGAGCGGAACCGGCTGCGGCGAATCGGTCGGTCGATAGTCGATCTTGCTTCGCTCCAACAAAATCTTTCTTGTTTCTTTATCGATGAATTCGGCCGTCTTGGTCTTTTTCATATTCTGGTATTGCGCATAATCCAAATACGCATCCAACACCAGCGCCTTCGACGGGATGCCGAGCCTTTGGTAATCTTCTTTTTCGATTTCGGACGGATCTTTCGCCAACTCGTAGAATACCTGCCGCTCCGCCTCGCTCATCTGGAGACGTTTGTGATTCATTTGATTGACCAAAGAGGGTCGATAAACCCTTTTCGCAATCAACGAATCGTACTGGGTCACCGCTTTGATCGTATCGCCGGGAATGACCTGGAAGATGAATTGATCGGTCAAGTGGAGATCGGGGTTGGCGACTTCCAGCAGCGAGAGGAGATGATAGGAGCAATTCTCTTGGAAATAATAGTAGTCGAAATAATTCCCTCCGAGTTCCCAGAGGTGAAGCAAGAGGGCGTGCATCTGAGCCTCGGTGAAATTCAACTCATACTCCCAAAGGTCCCGGCTCTCCAGATTACTGTATTGCTGAACTTTCAGATAATAGGGAAAGAGCGAGAAGGCCCCTCTGAATCCGCCGACTAATCCTTTGAAGGTATATATGAACGGGTTGGTTGTGTCGGCATTCGCGGCATAATTGACGCCGTAATCGAGCAGTTTTTGCTGGGGACCCTCTCTTTTTTTATCGATTCGAAGGAGGGTGTGTCCGAACATCGAGGCCGGATTGTTCATATAATATGCAGAAAAGATCAGCGTAATCCTCTCCGGATTCAAATCTTGCAGCCACTTCTCAAGATGGGCGCACCGCTGTTCCGGAAGCCGGGCTGGATCGAAGGCGAGCTGGGATTTGAGCCAACGATATCGGGCGGGAAAATTGCATTGTGGATGATCTTCATTGGGACCGAGTTCCTGCGGCGACTTGAAAAAACTCTTCAACGTCGCAATCAGTTCCGCTTGTGGATCGAACTTGCCGGTCGGCGCATTAAAGAAGGCGGGACCGTCCTCTTCGCTCTCAATCTTTCCGAAAATATTTTTTTTATAATAAAGGAGCAGATGCCAATATCTCTCCTGAGAAAGATTCTTCCGGACGGCTTGGTCAACCAAGTAGTTTAGGTATGCATCTTGATCTTCACTTGCTCCAAATGTGGGATGCACATTCCAACCGATCAGGATGAGAACAAAGATGGCGACAATGATCTTTTTAGCCCCCCGCATCTCTCTCAATGATCCGATCAAAAAGAAAAATTGCTCGATATGAATTGCCCAATTTTGAAAGCGCGTGAAAATAAAAAAGGGATACGATCGCCCCTTTTGAAGGCCATAACGATCGTATCCCCTCAACATCAAGCTGAAGTTCTATTGACTTTGACTACACGCGGTGGCCAACTCCGTATCATTCGATACGATGGTTTTGACCGCGTTCAGCATTTCAACCGGCGTCGTAGTATCGCTTGCGAAGATCGCCTTGTAATTTCGTTGCGCAACGGTATTAAACCGGCTCTGTTGCACACTCGGGCAGCCGAGGAGACCGGCGAAGGTCGCCAGCTGTTCTCCCCGTCCTGCCGCCATCTCCTTGGCCAGACCTGAGAAATTATGGGTCGCAAATCGTTCCTGCTCCGCCAAGATGATCGACTTCGCATCGCAATTCGAAGTTCCCGAAGTGATCCCGAAGGCCTGATTGGCAGCGGTTCCATTTGTGGTTGCGGCGAGGATTTGAACACCGCCCGGTTGGTCATGGAAAATCAGCGAGCCGAGACCGCAACCGGCCTCTCCATAAGGTGCGGCGAAAACCGTAGAACCAAAGAGCACGATTCCAGCAATTGCCAATAACAATTTCTTCATTGTGATCCTCCCGTAGGAATCAGTTATCAGCCGAGTTGTCAGCAAGATCTGGCAAAGCGATGCCAGATTGCAAATCACGCGATCCTAAATTTTATTGCAGGAAGAAGCGAAGACCGGCTCGCTCGACAATCCTTTTTTCAGCGCAGCCAGCATTTCGGTCGGCGCAGTGGTTTCATCCTTGAAGAGAGAGGGATAATTCTGCTTTGCAAAAGAAGCGAAGCTCTCCCGCTTTTCCGCGGGGCAGCCCAAGAGATCAGAGAGGGTGTTCAGACCTTCCCCTTGGCCGACGGCCATCTCTTTGGCAAGGGTGCCGTAATTTTCTTGAACAAATTGTTCCTGATTTTTATCCGCCATCACTCCTTTGATGCCGGTGCAGTCGGACGTACCGGAGGTCATGGCGAAGGTTTGATTTCCCAAAAGGCTATTGAGAAACCAGGCCCCGATTTGGGGGAGGATTCGATTCTCTTTAATGAGACTGCCGCCAAAACCGCAACCTGCTGCGCCATATCCTGCTGCGAAAGCGGACGGAACAATTGTTAATGAAAAGAGCATTGCAACCACTACAGGAAGCTTTCTCATCAGTAACCTCCTTGATCGTTTTTTCTGGTTTGCCTCACACGTTCTTCCGAGTGTTTAGAGTCTAACGGGTTGGTTTGCTCGAAACAGGTATATACCTATGGATTTTGGAGTTGAAACAGTTATATACCGTATACAATGATATCGATATTGTCAAGAAGGATTCAACCTTTTTTTCACTTTTCAGGCGTTACCCGTGAACACCGTTCCATCGTCGGGACACTTAAATAGGAGACCATGCCGAGCAAAAGGAGACTCAAATCGCGCAGCGGACCCCTTTTTTCATAAGGCGCGTTGGATCAGAAGTGATATTGCAAGCCGACATTCAGGCTCGTCATGCTTCCTTTCACATCTCTGGTCAACTGAGAATCCAAGTAGTCGATGTCGTTATAGGTTACAAACCTTTGTGTCAGCCCCACGTCGAAGCTGGCGTTTGAGTTAATATAAAAATCAAATCCAATTCCGATATCGAATCCATTCCCGGTTAATTTAAGGTCATCCGTTCGCCCGAACGCGTCTTTGAAATCTCGAATGACAAGCGCATACTTACCCACCCCAGCGCGAATATAGGGATACAGCGGCCGATCGGAGAAGACAAAAGGAAAGTAGCGAAAGTCGAGCACGAAAAATCCAATTCCGGCATTGTCTCCTTTCACCCGGTGGCCTGTCGCTCCCAGTTCCAGCTCAATGGCGATTGGAATTTGAAAAATGTAGCCGAGCTTCACGTCCAATCCGGCCCCGGGGTCCACCTTGGCAAAGTCGCCTCTGAGATCTTGCTCAGGAATATCCTCAACGAGATCGAGTCCGACGTAAAGGCCCTCTTTGGCATTTGCGGAGTTCCAACCTGCGAACGCAAAAAGGAGCGTAATGAGAATCACCGTCCAGCGATTGTGCACCCGTCTCCTCCTTCGGTATTGGCGCTTCTGGATTGGAGCATGAAAATCCCATGAATCGCCTGGATGGGCAAAAAGCCATCAAGGTATAGCAAAGCGGATAGAAGGTGTCAATAGAAATGAGACGGGGGACGAAAGGGGTGACAAGGAAGGAAATCGTTTCGTTTTACATTACGACGGCAGCGATTCGTTGGTCTCGGCCAGCTCGCCCGAGCCTTCGATCGTTTTCGAGGGGAGCGCAGGCAAATACTCAGGATCTGTAGACCTCTCGACGGTGTCGGATCCGCATGATCCGAACAACTTTCGTCTTGTCGTTAATCTCATAGAGAATTCGATAATCGCCCACCCGGATGCGCCAATCGCTTCTCGATCCGGTCAGCTTACGTCCGCTATGAGGACGCGGATCGCGGGCCAACGCTTTAATGGGGTTGATCATGCGGTCATACTCTTCCTTCGGAAGGCGCTTGAGGTCTCGCTCCGCCGTGCGCTCAAGGAAGACCTCATACACGGGGTTTGTATTCCTTTATAAAATCTTCAAGCTTCCGGAACTTCAACGGCCTTTTCCTCATCTTCTCCAATGCCCGCAAGTCTTCCTGTTCCTCTAAGCGTTCGAGCATCTCCTCATAGTCGTCGATCTCCAAGATCACCGCCGCCGGCCGGCCTTCTCTAAGAATAATTTCAGGAAGTCTCTTTTTCGCTTTCATGTCAGATCTCCTGGTATAATCCTCACCTGGTTGCAAGATTTAGGTGAGTGGGTTAATAATTCTATTCCGTACA
>Ga0070739_10006898_pt1 | contig 12308 bp, 11 predicted proteins | sample Coa_R1_7_FD_66445 | JGI IMG/M metagenome (GOLD analysis project Ga0070739, IMG submission 66445) | Surface soil microbial communities from Centralia Pennsylvania, which are recovering from an underground coalmine fire - Coalmine... | ecosystem: Environmental > Terrestrial > Soil > Unclassified ... | reverse complement strand
AGACGCTGACGGCCAGATCATAGCGGCGAGCGCGCAGGCGTTTGAGCAGCTTGTATGCCTCGCGCCAGTTCTGCCCGCGCAAAAGTGCCTGTGGGCGCCGCCAGATATTCGGGTCGTAGCAGATGACTTCGTGCAGGTCGGGGTCGGGCCTGGCAATGGCGCCGCTGGCGGGAACGGCCAGCAGGTCGATTTCCGCCTCCGGGTAGGCCCGTTTCAGGGCGCGTACAACGGTGAGCGAAAGGACGAGATCGCCGATGAGGTCGAGGCGAATGACCAGAATGCGCCGGGGGTGAAAGGTTTGCGGCGTCAGGGGCGGAAGATGTTTGCCCCGCCTGCCCAGCCAGAGCAAAAATCCGACAGCGGTCATGAATGCAGAGATACATGCGCCCAGCACGCCCTTGCTGGTGCGTATGCCGAACTTGCGCAGCTTCGTTTTCGTGTCCGGCGGCAAGGGATAGCCGTAATCATCCAGCGTTTTGTTATGCAATTGTACTGCTGTTCGTGTCTGTATTGTTGCCATAACTGTTGATATCCCGTGCCGTTTGTAATTGCGCCTCTACATTATCCCGTTGCTGCCTGAGCAGGCCCGGCGCGTTAATCGCTGCCAGGACGCTCTGCTCCGGTATGTTGCGCACGCAGGGGTGGGCCGCCAGTTCGTCAGGAGAGAAATCCAGGCGACCGCAGGGAATGCAGGGGCAGCCGGGGCAGCGTAGCTGCGAGGCGACGACGAGGTGCTGCCGCGCCTCGCCCCAGGGGCCGAAAATGCGCGCATCGGTCGGCCCGAAGATTGCCACTGTTGGCGTCCCCTGCGCCACTGCCAGGTGCAGCGGCCCGCTATCGACGCCCAGCACCAGCATGGCGCGTCCCAGCAATGCCGCCAGCTGGCCCACCGTCGCATCGGTAATCGTCACCGGCGGCGTTGTCATGCTCTGCGCAATCTCCATCAGCAGTGACTGCTCGCTCTTACTGCCTGTGAGGATGATACGCGCAGGCGTGGCGGTTGTCAACGTCTTCGTGAGCGTGTTAGCAATATATGTCCATGCCTCGGCGCGCCAGAGCTTGACAGGGGCGCCACTGCCAGGGTGGATGATCACAACGGGCGTTTCGGCGTCTATTCCCTCTTTGCGCAGCCGTTCCGCGACCCATGCGCGTTCCTCTGCTTTCGGTTCGAAGCGCAGGGGATAGGCAGCGGGAGTAAAGGGTTCTGGTAGCGGTTGAGCGCCGAGCAATGCCAGCCCGGCGCTGGCGAGGCGCAGATTGGAGCGGGTCGCGTGTTCCGGTGACTGGAATGGCAGGGCGTGGGTGAGAAATGGCTTGCCGGGGGCAAGGGCATAGCCCACGCGGCGCGGAATACAGGCGAGGTAGAGCAGGGCCGCGCCCCACCAGAAATCCGGGCGCAGGTTGATGGCGAGGTCGTAATGCTGGCGACGCAATTGCCGCGCGGCTTTGACCAGCAAGAAGTAGGGGGCCAGCGCCTTCTGCGGGGCGCGCTGGAAGCCGGGAAACGGGCAGGTAATCAACCGGTCGATGGCGGGATGGCGCGCTACAATCTCGCTTGACCAGGGGCCAACCATCATTGTGATCTGCGCCTGCGGCAGTTGTGCTTTCAGGGCGTCCAGCACCGGCGTCGCCAGCAGCATGTCGCCCAGGTGATCCGGGCGCACGAGCAGGATGCGTGGCGCCCTTGAGACCGGTATTCGCGCCCGGCGAGCCGCGAAAAAAGCTCCTGGCGCGCCGATTATACGTAGCAGCAGCAGAATCAGTGTGCGAAGCAGACGTTTCAAGGCGTGACCTCTTTGCTCTGTGGAGATGGAATAAGGCGCTGGACTGCCTGCCACACATCATCGACCGTCACTGACTGCATGCAGGTACACCTTTCGCAGGGTTGCATTTTGCCCAGGAAGAAACAGGGGATACCCGTCGGGTGTCGCCAGAGCGCGATATGTGTGGGGTCATCGAGCGGGTAGGGGCCATATTCCTGCGGGCTGGTCGGGCCGAAGATGGCGATAACCGGGGTATTGACGGCGGCGGCAAGGTGCATCGGGCTGCTGTCGTTGCCGATAAAGAGATCACAGCGTTCAAGCCACGCTGCCAGTTCGCCGATGCTGGTCCTGCCCGCCAGGTTGACAACTCTTCCCTGTGGGATATCGAGTGCGGCCAGCAGTTGAGCATTGAGCGCATCATCGCTCACGCCGCCAATGAGGAGTACCTGCGCATTGAGTTCATCGATCAGTTTGCGCGCCAGGGTGCGATAGCGTTCGAGCGGCCAGCGTTTCGCCGTCAACTCCATGCCCGGATTGCTGCCGCCGCCGGGGAAAAGGGCTACCAGCGTGCGCGGCTCGTACTGCTCTGCCTGCCGCTGCACCACCTCGCGTTCTTCGGCAGTTGGCACGAAGCGCATACGAGGAGCATCAACAGGCAGACCGATGGCGCGGGCGAGATCGAGGTAGATTTCGACCTGGTGCTGCAGCGCATCGGGCGTGCTGGAGGTCGGCACGCGGTCGGTCAGGGAGAAGCCGCGCCCCAGGCTGTCGGGTCCGACGCGACGCGGGATAGCGGCCAGCCAGGGCAGCAGTGTGAGCATGGGCGAGCGGTCAAGCACGAAGGCCAGGTCAAAGCGTTCTCTACGCAGTCGCGCAGCAAGTTGCAGGTACGCGCGCAGGCCGTAGCGGCCCGGAATGCCCACATTGCCGCAATCGATCACGGTATCGACGGCAGGGTGATGCTGCGGGATGACTTTTGACCATGCTCCGGCCACGTAGGCAATGCGCGCCTGTGGATAGGCCCGGCGCAGCACTTCCAGTAGCGGCGTGGTCATCACCAGATCGCCCAGACAGCAAGGCTTGATGACGACAATGGAGCGCGGGTCGGCTCGTCGCATGAAAAGCGCCTGGATGCGATTGAGCAGCGCAAAGGGAATGCGCAGGCAGGCGCAGAGTATGGTAATCAATTGCTGGCGCAGTTTCTACACCCCTTTATTCTCTTCTGGCGGCGGAGGTGTTGCCTTGCCGTCGGCGCGCATGGTCTCCTGGGCGCTGAGATCGGCAGGGGCGTCGGCGCGCATGGTCTCCTGCCCATCTGCGCCAGACGGTGTCTCTGCGCTCGCGCGCATAGTGGGCATATGCGACGAGAAATTGTTCTGCACCAGCGTGCCGCAATTGTGGCAGAAGGCATGGTTGGGATTGAGTTCAGCCTGGCAAACCGGGCAATAGCGCGGCGCATTCACCCCCATCGCTGCAGGCGCCGGGACAGGTGGCGGCATGGGAGGCATACCCATGGGAGGAGGTGGTGGAGGGGCCATCATCGTTTCCATCTCGCCGCCTGCAAAGGGTTCCGCTCCCGGCGGTGGTGGCGGGGCCGTGATGGGGCCAACATCAACGTAGGACTGGTAATCGGGCGCGGTCGGTGGCGGGTAGGGACCGGTTCCAGGCTCGCCGATCGCGGTATAGGGCATAGTTCCTCCTGTTTGCGGAGCAGTTCCCGGCGGCAGCGGCGGTTGCTGCTGCGGAAGATTGGCCTGCAACTGCTTCAGTTCGTTCTGCGCCTGCTGTACTTGCTGCTGGAGTTCTGTCAGCGCCTGGCAGATCGGCAGCAACTCGCTTTGCGTCAGTTGCCCGTTCGCATACAACTCCATCGTCTTGCCGATCAACATGTTATGCTGCGTATTGATATGCCGCATCAACCCGTCAATATTCGCGCGCAGTCGCTGCGTCCTTGCCAGCCGCGCGGCCTCCTGTGAGGCTTTTTCCAGTCCGCGATGGACCGAATCCCAGAGATTCATACTATTTCTCCTCCCATATCTGATGCTATCCCCGTGTCGCGTCGCCACTTCTGAATTAGCCGCTTCCCATTATATCAGAGGCGTCCTGTCCCGTCGAGGTGTGGCTTCTCTTTTACAGAGATGTTGCGGAAAATAGGAAATATCGCCTATTCTCTTCCCTGTAGCTGTCAGATTGTGCTATATAAATGTGTGGGGGAAACAAGCAGGCATCCATGACACTGTTGCTACAGATAGGGGGCAGAAATGCGTACTTCTCAGGCGTCCTCGTCATCCCGTCCGGCACGCGCTCGCCGTACAGGGCGTTTTCTTCTTATCATCCTTCCCCTTGTCCTGCTGGCGGCCCTGTTGTTCTCGTTTATGAGGCCACTATGGAACAGGAGTGAGGTAAGTCATCCTTTTGCCTCGTCAGCGCACGCGCTTTCAGCCATGAGCGAAGAGGGCCATCCTGCTGCCATATCGGGGCATGCAGTAACCCCGACCGCTACCCTGACTCCGACCGCAACTTCTACTCTGACTCCAACCACAACCTCTACCCCGCCCGGCCAGGTCAATATTCCCCACTATGGGGGAAGTTTGAACGTTCCTTGCAGCGATGTCACGGCCCCGTTTAATCAGACGGCTATTTTCTGGTTCGGCAGCGTGAGTTCCAGCAGCGATTACGTCGATGTGCGCGCGGCTTACAGCGATAGCTACCTGTTCATCAGCCTGAATATCATTGACCGCTATGTCTGGTATGATGCTCATGCCAGTAGTCCGAACCTGGGCATAGGAGATACGGCAACGCTCTATCTCGACACGAACCCCGGTGGCAGCAGCGTGCCTCAGAAAACGGCCTACAAGTTTCTGGCGCAGGTGGATAACGGCCAGCCGCGCGCAAATTACCAGCGCGCGTATCAGGGAAATGGGAGTGGATGGTCGGTATCATCAACGGCCTTTACGACCTGCAGCGGCTGGCGCGGCACAAGCATCAACGGCGGAGATGACGCAGGCTGGAGCATGACCTACGAGATCCCCTTTTCTTCGCTCGTCCAGTCTGCCGCCCCTGCTCAAGGCAGGAGTTGGAGACTGGCGCTGGCGGTCCAGAATCAGGATAATGCCTCTGCCAGCCCGCTAGTCGTCACGTGGTGGCCGCAATCGGCGCAGGGGACAGCCTCAACGAGCTGGGGGCAACTGGTCTATGGCCTGCCAGTCTACCGACCCTCGCAAACTACCGGCACAGTCTCTACCATACGCAACGGCGTCAACAATCAGGTGGTGACCGATGCGATGGTCGGCGGTGGCCTGGGCTGTTATGGCCTGAATCAGGGAAGCTTTCGCTGGACATACTGGGCTACAAAAAACTGGGCCGGTTCCACCAGAGCGGATGTCGCGAATCAGTCCGATGTCTCCGACTGGGAATGTTTTACGAAATATTACATCACTATCCCCCTGAGTTCGCTGCCGCGTGGAAAAGGGGTCATTTCTGCAAAGATTACCCTCTATGAGACGGGGAATATGGGTCAAAACGGCTTGCCTGGACCCAATCCCTCCAATATTGAAGTGGCAACGGTGAATCAAGCGTGGAGCGTGTCTACCATTGACTGGAATAATGCTCCGCCGGTTGGAGAGGTTATCAGCATGACGACGGTCAATCTCTACGTCCAGGCGCCGCTGCCGGGGAACGCCTATACCTGGGATGTGAGCGCGGCGGTGGCAAACGCCTATGCGTCCGGGCAACCACTGCGCCTCGTGTTTTATTCCACTGACGCCCCACGCCACAGCGGCAAATATTTTACTACATCATACCAGCCTTCCTGGGATATAGAGGGCAGGCCGGCATTGCAGGTCACGCTGGGGTAGTTTGTCGCTGGACAGAGATAGCAAGCAAGAAGAGAGGCTGCATGGTGGCCACCATGCAGCCTCTCTTCTTGCTTGCCGTCGTTCTCTATGCTTTCTTCTCAGAGCCGAGGATCGCGTTTTGTGTGGTGCCACAGACGGAACAAGTCCCCTTAAGGGCCGGTTTCCCGTTCTTCATGGTCACGCGCTGGGGGTCCTTCATCTCCGTCTTTTTCTTGCACTTGACGCAGTAATATTGATCAGCCACTGTCGTTACCTCCTTACATGTACTCGGTTCGTTAGAAAATATCTACGTCCCCTGGGTCTGGGGAAACTGCACGCGAAAGATAGGTCTCGTATGCCTGCGCCTGCAGGCGGCGCTGAACCGTGACAGCCTGTGCCAGATCGGCGAACGGGGCGAAGAGCGTTGGCCCACTGCCCGATAGCCGTACCAGGGGCGCGCCAGCCTGCAACATGGCCTCTCTGGCCCGGGCAACCTCCGGGTAGTGTTCCAGCACGCCGCGTTCCAGCGCATTGTGCAGGTCTTGCGGCTCCGGGCTGCGTCCTTCTGCCAGCGCCGTGCATACCGCCCGGCTGTGCGAGCCGTCGGTATAGTCGCTGGCCGACAGGTTGCGGAAGACGGCAGCCGTGGAGATGCTGATGGCAGGTTTCAGCAGCAGCAGCCAGCGCATTGAGGGCGGCAATTGCGCGTCCAGTGGCTGGACGCGCTCGCCGCGTCCTTCGCAGAGGGCCAGCCCGCCTGTCAGGAAGAATGGCACATCCGAACCCAACGCGGCTGCCAGATCAAGCAGATCGGTCTGGGAAAGCGGCAGTTGCCGCTGTAGCGCGAGCAGCACGGCGGCGGCATCACTGCTGCCACCGCCGAGTCCGGCAGCTACAGGGATGCGTTTCAGTAGTTCGATACGCACCCCTTGTTCCAGCCTCAGTTGTCGGCGCACCAGTTCGGCGGCGCGCACGACCAGATTTTCCGTGTTGTTTAGCTCCGGCACGGAGCAAAGCAACTGCACCCGACCATCGTCGGTGGCCGTGAGGCAGAGCGTATCGTAGAGATCGATCTCCTGCATCACCGTCGCCAGTTCGTGATAGCCGTCCGCTCTGCGTCCCAGCACATCGAGCGTCAGATTGATTTTGGCATACGCCCGGATAAAGCAGCCGACGCGCTTATCCGGTAGAAGCCTTCGCTGTGCATGATTCATGCTCGCATTGTGCCTTGCGCTATCCTGTCTGTCAAGTTTGAGTCGTTAGACATGACTAATGGAGTAGGGAAGAGGTACTGAATAGCCCGGAATGCCTGTAGATCGTACAAAAAAGCTGAAGTATGCTATACTGGTGAGCAAGCACATAGATGTATTTCGCTACCAGGACAAGGAATACAATGGATATTACTGTTGCGTATTTTCACCCCCTGCTTCACCCGGAGAATGTGAAGCGCGATTTTGACCAGATACGTGCTGCCGGTGCGAACGGCATTGTCTACGCCATCCACGAGCAAGAGGCAACGCGCTGGCCGCGTGATCTGGAACGAGGCATGCGGCAGGCGCAGGATGCCGGGCTGAAGGTCTACCTGAGCCTGGGCCGCTACGGCAACGTCTTTTCCGGCCCCATGCCCATGCCCAGCTGGTACACCTTTCACAACCCCCGCTCGCGTGTCATGGACAGCAATGGACGCTACCATGATATCTCCTGCTATAATCACAGGCCGTTTCGTTTCTGGCTTTTTGATGAGATCGAGAGCTACCTGCGTGCCTTTCCCATCAACGGCATCTTCATCGATGAGCCGCGCGGCGCCGATATCACCTGTTTCTGCTCCGTCTGCCGCGCCCTCTGCCCCGATGTTGTTGACCTGCCCGGCTTTCGCCGCCGTTCGATGGTCGAATTTCTGGGCGAACTCTGCGCGCATGTCAAGCGGGTAGATGCCCACGCGAAAACGATGGTCGCCATTGTACCCGGAAACCTGAGCCAGCTCGACGCGCTGGCCGCCCTGCCGCACCTGGATACCATTGGCTGCCACCTCTTCTGGAAGGTCTTCAAAACGGATGTCGCGCAGGTGAGCGAATGGAGCCGCCGCGTGGTGGAAACGACTCGCGTAGCAGGCAAACGCAGCCAACTCTGGCTGCAAAACTTCGATCTGGATGAGGAGAGCGAAGAGCAACTGGGCGATGCCTTTACCCGCGTATTACACGCCGAACCCGATGACATTGGCTGCTACTACTACTGGCGCAATAACGCCAATCCAGACCAGGTCTGGCAGCAGACGCGCACCCTTCTCCGTCACATCCCCCGCCGCCAGCTCTACTGGCACACAACTCTGACGACTAGCAAAGAAAATCCGTAGGCGCCGATTGAGCGAGCGCCCCGCCAGTTGATTGGCCAGGTTGGCCTGTGAAGCCACGTGGGGCAATAGATTGGCGATGCGCTCGCTCAATCGGCGCCGGATACCTGTTTACTGTTTGCCTGGGCCGGTTGCTTCCTTAATCTTGCTGTAGACCTCGGCGAGCAGGGTACGCAGGGTTTCGATGCGCTGCTGCATGCTGGCTTTTGTGCCGCTGGCAGGCAGGACGATGGCCTGCATGCCGAGGGCCGCAAGGGCGAGGGCATCTTTCTCGTCGAGGTTGCCGCTCACATTCAACATGCCGGGGAAGCGGGCCGCCTCGCGCACGGCGCGGTAGTGCAGCAGATCCTCGATGCTGATCGACTCGATTTCGCCGGGCATCTCAAAATCGAAGAGCGCCGCCGTGATGCTGTCGAATGCTGTCAGGTTGCGAATGAAGGAAGGATAGTGTTCTCCCTCACGCATGGGAACGGTGATAACAAGATCAATGTCTCTGGTGGGCAGGGCCAGCAGACGGGCCGGTGCGTCAAGGGGCAGAATAATGTAATTGACGCCCTGATCTCTCAGGTGTTCAATCTGCTCGTGGTCGAGCTGCTCCCAGCCGCCGCTGATTTGCAGCCCGCAAATGATATTTTCACCCGCCTCTTTCGCGGCCTCTATGCCCTCATGCAGGTTTTCCAGCAAGCCCGCGTCCTCGCCATCCCAGCTAAAGATCACGCTATCGGCACCCGCCTTGATCGCCGCCGCCGCGCTGTCCTTATCGAGTGTGGGCAGGGAAACTATGATCGCGGCGGCTCGCGGCTTGCTTTCAGGTTTTGCTTTGCCCAGGAAGCCTATACCGCCGCCGGTCTGCGCGCGGCGAGCCTGCGTAAACATGTCTAACAACTTACTCATCGGTCTGCTATGTCTCCTTTATTAGTCTCATCATATCAGTCACATCACTTCATCAGTCTTTCTGATACATGTTGATGTGCATTGATCTGTCATGCGTGCAAGGCAGTAGTGTCACTGTATTATAGCACGTTCTGGGCAGGTAATCTTCCTCCTAATTTGCTTGCCCCGTCTTACTCGATGGTTTATAATGACCCTCGTTATTACTGACCTGTGATGCAATCCATCGGGTTGAACATATATTGAGGTAGAGGCGGAAGTATTCTATGCTACAAGATGCCATTGATGCATTTATCACCTCGCTCTCCACACGGGAGCAGGGGCGTGGGGGCAATAATCAGAACACCGTGCTGGCCTATCGAAACGATCTCAATCAGCTTCGGGCCTATCTGGAAGCGCAGGGCGTCGAGAGCTGGTTGCAGGTGACTCACGAACATATTGAAGCTTACGTGTACACTATGCGCGAAGATCACGGCTATCGCCCGACGACCATCGCGCGCAAACTGGCGGCGCTCAAATCCTTCTTTCGCTCTCTCCATGAGCAAGGCGTCATGGAAACTGAGCCTGTGGAGGGCCTGGAGATGCCGCGCGTGCAGAAAGCCCCGCCGAATGTACTGAACGCCGAGCAGATTCACCGTCTGTTCAATCAGGTCGAGGTCGAGACTCCTGGCGGCCAGCGCGATCTCGCCATGCTGCACGTCCTCTACGCTACCGGCATGCGCGTCTCCGAACTGGTCTCGTTAAATCTGGATGATTTTGACCCCGCGCGCTCCACCATCACCTGCGCCGCCCATAATGGGCAGAGCAGTCGCGGGGGGCGTAACAGGCGCGAGCGTGTCCTGCCCTTGCCGGAAGTCGCTGTTGTTGCGACGCAGCAATATCTTGCCAACGCGCGGCCCGTTCTCATCGTTCACCACCCGGACGAGCGGGCGCTCTTTCTGAACCATCACGGCGAGCGATTGACGCGCCAGGGCTTCTGGCTCATCATCAAAGGCTATGCGCGGCAGGCGGGCATCACCTCCATCACCCCGCACATGCTGCGCCACTCGTTCGCCATCCATATGCTCAACGACGGCATGGAACTGCGTTCGGTGCAGGAACTGCTGGGCCACGCCCATATTTCAACCACCCAGGTCTATAGCCAGCTTGCGCGTCTGAAAACCACGTCAGGAGTGTAGGAGAGGCCATTATGTCGCTTTACGAACAACTTATGGAGGCAACAGCAGCCATTCAGGCGCGCACCGCCCTGAAACCAGCTGTCGCGCTCATTCTCGGCTCCGGGCTGGGCAGCCTGGCGGAGGAGGTACGCGACGCGACGGGCATCCCTTACGAGGAAATTCCTTATTTTGCCCGCTCGACCGTCGTGGGCCATGCCGGTCGCCTGCTTATCGGCACGCTGGAAGATGTGCCGGTAGTGGTCATGCAGGGCCGTTTCCACTTCTACGAGGGCTACTCGCCACAGATCATCACCTTCCCCGTGCGCGTCATGCACCTGCTCGGCGCGCAGACGCTCATTGTCACCAACGCGGCAGGCGGCGTCAACCCGGCCTATCGCCCCGGCGATTTCATGCTCATTCGCGACCACATCAACTTCCCCGGCCTCGCGGGCGTCAACCCCCTCATCGGGCCAAACGAAGAGCGTCTGGGCGAGCGTTTCCCCGCGCTGGCGAAAGCCTACGACCCGCAGCTACGCGCCCTTGCCCGCTCCGCCGCCGCCCAGTGGCCGGACATGACCCTGCACGAAGGCATCTACACAATGGTGGCCGGTCCAAGCTACGAAACGGGCGCGGAACTTCGAGCTTTGCGTATCCTCGGCACCGACGCCGTCGGCATGTCAACGGTGCCAGAAGTCATCGTCGCCCGCCACATGGGTATGCGCGTCCTCGGTCTCAGCCTGATTACCAACACGGCCACCGGAGAGGAAAGCGAAGAGGTCAACCACGCGGAAGTGCTGGCAGCAGCAAAGGCCACGCAACCCCTCTTCGTGGCCCTCGTTCGCGGCATTATCGGCGGTATTGCTAATTTGCCTGACTGATAACGATGTTGTACCAGCTCCAGTTGAAGTGTACGCCATCCCAATCGGTGAGGACTACAAGATCATAGTTGCCCGGCGCGACCGATGGAGATATCTGATATTGCCATGTAACCTGCCCTTTTGTATTGGATAGTTGCGTCTGAGCAGTGGTGGGATCAAAGTTTAACCCGGAAACCTCTGAAACGGGGTGGTTATTAACATATCCGGTGATAGGGTTTTGAATAGCCTGAATATTTTTCAGGGTTGAAGTGGGTATATTTAAGGGTTTCGTAATGCGCTGAATGAGCCAGAGTTTGCAGGTAATGCCAGAATCAGAAAGGGCTGTTCCCGCCGCTAGCGGACCATGTTTTTGATCTGTCACCTGAACTACCACATGGTAGACTGCGCTTCCATTAGCTATCTCATTGTAGGAATAGCTCTTTATCAATGGCAATCCTAATGATTGAGGAGTCACCCTGGGAGTCGTTACAGGAGTCGTGCCGCCTGTCTTTTGCTGACTGGTATTGATGCTGGTCGGCGAACTGGTTGTTCTGGCGGGAGAGAAATGCACGAAGGCCCCGAAGGCGAAGCCGGTAATGAGGCCGGAGAGGGCGAAGAGGATAACGGCCATCACTGCTACCCTCAACGCCTGTGAATCGCCGGTATGGTTATTTGTAGGACTGAAACTCGGTCTTGTTAGTGTTTGCATTCTCAGAAATTGCTCTTTCCTCAGGTTTCTCAGATTCTGGTATCTTCTGACGTCTTCGTACATCTTATCTTTCTCCAAAGCATACCATGTTTGTGCCTTTCTCCTGTTCAAATAAACCATCCAGTAGCCAAAAATGGCCCCCCTTTTTTCCCATGTGGGGGGATTGTTTCTGCTTTCGCTCACGATAGTCTTTCAACGCTGCTCCTGTTCTCCTTCAGTCTTTGATTGGTAGCAGCGGTAGGCGAAGCCGAAGGCGGCGCAGAGGACGGCGGTGGCGCCGCCAATGAGCAGGGCGAGTTGTGTGCCGCCAAGCTCGGCCAGCGCGCCGACGAGGAGCGCGCCGGGGGCGCTGGTGCCGGAGAAGATGTAGCTGTAGAGGCCCGCCACGCGGCCTTGCAGGTAGCCCGGCGTGCCAAGCTGGACGGTGGCATTGGTGTTGGAGGTATAGAGGGTGTAGCAGATGCCGGTGAGCAGCAGCAGGATGACGGTGCCAACGACGGTGTTTTGCGGGGCCAGCACCAGCTCGCCGATACCAAAGCCGGTCGCACTGAGCAGCAGGATGGGCCAGGTGGCGCGACCAAGCGAGGCCGACACGAGCGCGCCGATCAACGCCCCCGCGCCGAAACAGGCGGTGAGCAGGCCGTAGACTTCGGCTCCCCGGTGCAGCGTGTCGCTGGCAACGAGCGGCAGCAGCACGGTGAAGTTGATGCTGGCGATACAGATGAAGAGGAACATTGCCAGCGCC
>Ga0070739_10006897_pt1 | contig 12315 bp, 7 predicted proteins | sample Coa_R1_7_FD_66445 | JGI IMG/M metagenome (GOLD analysis project Ga0070739, IMG submission 66445) | Surface soil microbial communities from Centralia Pennsylvania, which are recovering from an underground coalmine fire - Coalmine... | ecosystem: Environmental > Terrestrial > Soil > Unclassified ... | reverse complement strand
CCCTGCCCGCCCTCGCCCGCCTGCTGCTGGCGCGCGATCCGCCCGACTACGCCGCGGCGGCGGCTCTCTATCTGCAGGCGGCGGAGCTGGGCAACGCCGCGGCGCAATGCGCGCTCGGCCGCCTCCATCTCCGCGGCCAAGGCGTGCCGCGCGACCCCGCCGCCGCGGCGCATTGGCTCGGCCTCGCCGCCCGACAAGGGGCGAGCGAGGCGTACGAGCTGCTCGGCGCGCTCCACGCCGACGGGCTCGGCGTGGCGCAGGATTTCCAGACCGCGGCGGATTGGTTCGAACGCGCCGCCGAGGCGGGCAATGTCGAGGCCCTGCTGCACCTCGGCAGCCTGCATCGGGCGGGGTTCGGCGCGGCGCCCGATCCCGCGGCGGCCGCCCTTTGGTATCGGCGCGCCGCCGAACGCGGCAGCGCCGACGCCTGCCTGCGCCTCGGCGTCCTCCATGCCACCGGGGACGGCGTCGAGCAGGACTATGCCGCCGCCGCCCGCTGGTATGCCGAGGCGGCGGAGCGCGGCCATCGCGACGGCGCCTGGAACCTCGCCTTTCTCTATATACGCGGGCTCGGCGTCCCGGCGGATGTCGGCCGCGGGCTCGGCTTATTGCAGGAGGCGGCCGAAGCGGGACATCAGGCCTCGGGATGGGCGTTGCACAATCTTTATTCCGAAGGCGTTTACGTTCCGCGGGATCAAGAAGCCGCCGCCCGATGGCTGCAACGGACGGCCGAGATGGGCAGCGTCGCGGCCGCCTGCCGGCTGGCGCAATGGCTCGAAGACGGCAATCCCCACGCGCTGCCGACGGAGCGCGTCCTCTCTCTGCTCGAACGCGCCGCCGAGGCGGGCGACGCCGCCGCCCAGGCGCGCCTGGCGCGATGGTTCGACGAGGGGCGCCATGTCCGGCGCGACGAGGTCCTGGCCTTGCGCTGGTTCAGCCGCGCGGCGGAACGGGGCAACGCCGCGGCGCAGGCCTGGCTCGGCGATGCGTTGTGCGCCGGGCGCGGCGTCGTCAAAGACCCGGCGGCCGCGGCGAGGTGGTACGAAAAGGCGGCCGACCAGGGCCACGCCGGGGCGCGCGCGGCGTTGACGGCCATGCAATTGCGCGACGGCGCGAGCCCGGAGGCCCTCGCCCGCTCCTTTGCGCGCTGGCGCAAGGCGGCGGAAGCGGGGGACGCCGTGGCCCAGCGGGTGGTCGGCGAGTTCTGCCTGCGCGGCATCGGCACACCCCTCTCGCGCGCCGCGGCAAGGCGCTGGCTCGAAGCCGCGGCACGCCAGGGAGACGCCACGGCCGAACCGCTGCTCGCCGAGCTCGACGGCGACGGCGAACCCGTTCCGGCGCAGCCCGAGACGGCGGCCGGGCGGCTCGCGCGGGCGGCGCGGCGCGGCGATGCGGAGGCGGCGTACCGGCTCGGGCTCCATTGTCGCGACGGCGACGAGGCGGCGCCCGATCGCGACGCGGCCCGCCGCTGGCTGCGCTTGGCGGCGCAGCACGGCCACGCCGGCGCCCGGCTGGCCCTCGACGAACTGCTCGCCGAAACGCCCGCGCTCGCGGTCAGCGCGGACGGCGCCGATTGACCAGATCGTCGATCAGCCGGTGCCAGCGCGGCAATTGCCGCCGTTTCAGATCGAAACGGGTCACGGCGGTCCGCCGAGCTCCAACGCGCAGATGTTGCAGGCGATCCCCGTGTTCGAACACCTCGTCGATCCGGTCGGCCAGAGCCTGCCCTGCAAAGAAATCGACGGTCAGACCGTTGACGCCGTCCTCGAGCACTTCCAAGACCGGCGGCGTGGCCGAGCCGATGACCAGGCAGCCGCTCGCCAGCGCCTCGATGAACGACCACGACAGGACGAAGGGATAGGTCAGATAGACGTGCACCGAGGAGATTTGCAGCAGCTTCAAATAGTTTTCGTAAGGGATTTGCCCGAGAAAGTGCACCCGGCCGAGGTCGAGATCGGCGCCGACTTCGGCGAGCAGCCATTCGCGATAGCTGCTGCCGACCGGCGGCGGGCTGCCGTAGCTGACGCCGTCGCCGCCCAGGATCAGGACATGCGCCTTTGGCCGCCGCCGCAAAATCTCCGGCAGCGCGCGCATGAAGACATGAAAGCCGCGATAGGGCTCCAGATTGCGCGCGACATAGGTGATGACCTCGTCCGCGCGGGTCAGGGTGAGGCCGGACCGGCTCAATGTCACCCGCGCCTGCGGGTCGGGTCTGATCCGGTCGGTGTCGACGCCTTCATGGATTGCGGTGATCCGGCGCCGCGCCTCGGGCGGGTAGAGCTGGCGCTGCCAACGCGTCGCCGTATGCCCCCAATCGGCGGCGGCGATGCCCAGCAGGTTGACCGCATTGCGCATCCGCAGATTTGCCGGATCGCTGAAGATCGAGGCGAATTCGGGGTCGAAATCCACATCGACGCCGCGCGGGTGGTAAAAGAATTCGAAATAACAGAGCAACGGCACGTCCGGAAACACGTCCTTGACGAACAGGGTTTCTCCCCAGCCGTTGTGGCCGATGATCAGATCCGGACGGACGCCCCGGTCGCGCAGCCGGCGGCAGGCTTCGGCGGCGGCGGTGCCGACGCGCACGGCGCGGTCGATCTCCACAGTAAAGGGATGACACCCGCTCCAGCTCGGCACGATCGGCTGATACACGAGCTTGGTCACGCCCCGCATCTCGTTGTGATTGGCCTGCGTGACGAAATGGACCGCGTGCCCCGGCCGATCGGCCAGATCGCGCGCCAAATGGCGATACTGCGCCGGAAAATTCTGGTGGAGGAACAGGACGTTCATACCGATCCCGAACCGGACGGGGCTGAGATCCCGACAAACGCTTCACTGCGGAGGATGCGGAGGATGCGTGAAGGGCGCGACGGCGGCGTCGGGACGCGATGGTCTGCGCTCCCTGGCGTCCTCGGCGGCGAGGCGTTGTTATGAATCCGCCGTTGCGCGCGGCAGGATCCTGAGCCGGATCGCTTCGAGCGGGTCGTTGGGCATCGACGACATGCAAGGCCCGCCGTTTCGCATCGGGCCGACAATCGTGCCGGAGAGAAAGGCCCCGCTATATTCGAAATCGTACTCCGCCGCCGGCTCGCCGGCTTTCGCCCGCACGGCAAAGCCCAACAGCGGCGTCGCCATGCCGCGGCTGCCGCAAATGGCGCCGTTGGAGAGCCACGGCGTTTCGTAACCGGTCGCCGCCAGAGCCTTGTATTCGATCTGATCCGCGGCGAGGCGTTCGAGCGGCCGGACCGAAAAGGCCTCGACCCACAGCTTTTGCCCGACATAGCCGGCCCAGGCCGAACCGGTGAACGTCCGATCGCCCTGTCTCTGAATATGGACGACGATCTCGGTGGGAATATCGGTCGGCTCGACAGCGGCGCGCTCGGGCGACAGTCCGAACGGCGACGCGGCGGCCGGCAAGGATAGGCCGGTCTTCTTCTCGTCGAGCGCCCCTTCCGCGATCGTTCGATTGTCGAGCCGCTCGACCTCGATCGACAGAGGCGGTCCTTCGGCGGCCCTGACCGAGGTCAGCAGCAATGTCGCGGGCCGGCCCGTCACTCTGGCAATCAGCATATCGCCCGGCCGGCACAGCCAATTGCCGTTCGCGCGCGGCCCGGTCATGAATTCGACCGCACCGGGCGGTTCGCCGGGCGCGGGCTGAACATGGACCGCGGGAAACAACAGGCCGTTGCGCATCGGACTGCGCACCGGCGCGCCGGCGCGCACCAGAAAGGCGTAGAGCCCCTCGGCAATGGTCATCAGCCGCACCGAAGAGGGCAGCTCGTCGCCCCCGCCGTCGGGGGCGGGCTCGTGGACGATCGTGGCAATCTGCGCGTCCTCGCCCGCCGCGCTCAGCAGCAGGTCGTTGAGCCGATCCGGCCCGGTCGTCACCGGCACCACCCTACCGATGCCGGCGGCGCGCAGACGCTCGGGAATGGCGCCGAGGTCGAACGCGACGATCGGCAAGCCGATGCGCAACGCCGGGGTGAGGGCATAACACCAGGTCTCCGGCGTGACCGATGGAAAGAAGGCGACCCGTGGCGCCTCGCGCCGCAGCAGATCATAGATTTCCGGCTCCTCGTAGGGTCCCGTCACGAAAACCTTTCCGGTATCGAACAGCGCCTGGTCGTCGGCGCTGAAGCCGATCACGACGAATTCGAGCGGCAATTCCCGGCGCGCGGCGTCCCGGGCGCAGGCGAGCAGGACCTTGTATCCTTTCTGCTCGCCGATGGCGCCGATGACGGCGACCCGGACGGCGCGCGCCGGGACGAGTGGCGCCAGTTCGCCGTGCGCGATGTCGGTCTCCCAGGATTCGACGCGCAATGCCGGCAATGCGAAATAGCGGCCGAGCCGTGCGGCGGCGTCGGCGCTTGGCGCGACGACGGCGTCGGCGGCGGCCAGCCAGCCCGCGCTGCGCGCGCGCAACCCGGCCACCGAGATCGGCTCGTCGAGAGCGGAGCCGTGCCTCTCAAGGCACGCTTCGCAGCCCTTTGTGTCGGGCTCGCCGCAATAGGCGCCGTCGCCGCCGAGCAAGGTCAGGCGCGGACAGATCCAGCCGTAATCGTGGATATAGACCGTGCAAGGGACGCCGAGACCGATCGCCGCGGCGATCGTCCGCGCGTCGTGCCCGAGAAAATGGTGCAGCTCGACATGCGAAAGACGCAGTTGCGACAGCAGCCTCTGCAATGCGGCGAGATCGTCGGGCAGCGCGTAAAAGAGGTCGCGGCACGGCGGGCGATCGACGTCGAGGCGGCAGCCCGGCGCCGGCGCGCCCGCCTCGGCTCCCGATCCGGGGGCGTGCGGCCGCAGGACGATCGGCACCGCGCCGCGCTCGCGAGCCGCCCGGCACCGCTCCCGCACAAAGCGCTCGATGCCCCCCGTCACATTGGGCGCGACGAGCAGCGCATAGGTGTCGCCGGAGGCGGTCAGCCGGGCTTCGTCGAGCCGCCGGCGGATCGTGTGCAGCGGGTCGGCGGCGAGGAATGCGGCAACGAGCCCGCTATAATGCGGATAACGCAGATCGATGAGGCGCCCGTTGCGTTCCATCAGGGCGCTGCGGCGCCGCCCGAACGAGCGGGCTCCGCAATGGTTGACGAACACGTCGGCGGCCAGCACATGCCGCCATCCCAGCTCCCGCGCGCGCATGCAGAAATCGTTTTCTTCTCCGTAACCGCTCGCGAAAGTCTGCGCGTCGAAAAAGCCGACCTGATCGAGACAGTCTCGGCGCAGATACAGGCAGAAACCGATCCCCGTCGGCAGCTCGACCGCTTCGCCGGCATTGCGGTCCGCCGCCAACGCATCCAGCGCCCTTCCCTCCGCCGCGGAGCACTCGTAATCGTCGCCGGCGGGATAGCTGGCGATCGAGCCCCGGTTCGAGAGCGGCGTCGCGGTCCCGATGTCCGGGGCCCGATAGGCCGCCGCCCGCAGCCGCGCGAGCCAGTCGCCATGCACCAGCGTATCGGCGTTGAGCAGGACGACGTCATGCTCGCGGTTGAGCGCCAATCCCCGGTTCGCGGCGGCGGGAAAGCCCTCGTTCCGCGGGTTGCGCAGCAGGATGACCGGCTCTCTTGCGGCCAGATCGGCGAGCGCCGCGGAGAGAAGCGGATCGGGCGAGCCGTCATCGATCAAGACGATCCTCGCCTCCTTTCCGCAGCTCGCCAGAACGGAGGCGACGCAGGAGAGCGTCTCCTCTCGGCCCTGATAGACGGGAATGACGATATCGACGGGTCGCTGCGCCGGGAGCCGCACCCGATCTCGTCTCGGAGAGCGCCGGCGCCTTTGTGAAAGCGGCGGCTCGAGGAGCAGCGGCGCATCCGGCAGCGCCGCATTCCCGCCGTCGGGCAGCAGGACGGAGATGCCGATCCGGTTTCCGGTCAGGCCGGCTTCCCGCAAATCGAGGGTGAACCGCCCGCGATCCGGGTCGGCAGGATCCGGCTCGACCGGCACCCGCCTCCGTCTTCCCCGTTCGTCCTCGACGATCACCGCCGACAGCAGCGGCGGCGACCAGCCTATGCTGGCCCACCCCGTCAGGCGTCCGCCGGCGACGGTCGCGCGCCCGTCGACGCCGAAATCCGGCTTATAGATCACTCCGCTGCCGAGCAGCTCGCCGCTTCCGGCCCGGGCCGTCAGCGCGCGGCGCCCCAAACCCGGCGGCGGCGCAATGCGGAACGGCGCAGGCCGTCCCATCGTGCGGCCGATCCGCCGTCGCGCCCAAACCTCTCCCGCGGCGTCGCTGATCGTAACCGTCGTGGCCGCGGGATCGAACACCTCCCCGACGAGCTCCAATGTCGCAGAGACGCCGATCCAGCCAATGATGTCGGAACCTTTCCGGGTCCGCGCCGCCAGCGCCGCGGCGGAGATCGGGCCTCTCGCCGTGACGGCGAAGCGCCGCAGGGCTGCGGCAATCTCCGCGACGGCGACGTCGGTCCGGCCGGCCGCCAATCGCGCCTGCGCCAGCCAAACGGCATGTTCGGCATTGGGGCGGAGGCGAAGCGCCCTTTCGAGGAGGCGGACGGCCGCCGCCGCATCGCCGCGGGCCAACAGCAGCCGCCCGGCCAATAACGCGGCCGCCGCCGCCTGCGGCGCTATGCGCGCGGCGCGATCGGCGTGGCGCAATGCCTCATCGAGGTCTCCGGCTGCGATCGCCGCGGTGGCGCAGTGCAGCAGCCGGTGCAGATGCCGCGCAGCGTCCGTCGGGGAGTCCGGCTCCGCGATTTTGCCAATGTCGAGAGGCACCGACGTTCCAAGCCCATGATCACCCGACGCCGCCCGGATTGGACCAAAGGGGGCCGCCCTCGATCCGATCGGGCCGTCCCGCGCGCGTTATTTGATGAAATCGGCCTTGTGCAGATTGGTGAAGCCGTTCAGCACGATCTCGGTCTTGCCGCCGTCGAGCGTGATGACGGTGTTCCCGCCGACCACTTGCGCCTGATGGAAGGCCGCCGTCGTATCGTACCCGATCAACTGGAGCTTGTCGTTCCCATGCGTGAAATCGGTGATGACATGGGTGCCGCCGGGCTGCGAAGCGTTGAATTGGAACACGCTCGGCAGCGCGCCGGAGACGGTGCTGTTGTCCGCGCCGACCGCAACCGTCGTGAAATTGTGGCCGCCCGCGGCGGTGTCCGCCTGGCCGCCGCCCAGAATGGTGGCGTTGCCGCTGCCGGCCTGCACCGATTCGGGCTCGAACCCAAAGCCCGGCAGCAGATTCAATTGCCCGGAGGACAGCGCCTGCTCCAGGAGCGTCAGCGCATGTTGCGTCGAGGCATAGAGCTCCAAATTGAACGTAAGCGTGGCTTGAATACCGCCGCTGATGGATATCTCCAGCGCCATGTGCCCGTCTCCCAATCATTATCAAAGCATTTTGGGTATATCTATCACAACCCCCAGGATTCGGTGTGCGCTGAACGCACCCGTATGGTCGAACCGTCTTTCGGTCGCCGTTCTCGTGCAAAACCCTACCTATGATGATCAGTGGTGTCTATGGGTAATTTGCGAACCTTGAGATATATTCTTGAGGGTTTGAGTTTTATTAACTTTTTAAATTATATGTACTCAATTTATAATTCAAAAAGGAAGAGTATACGGCTTGTTTGTCATTCACCGCCCGCTGCGCGCGGTAGCGCCCGGCGATTCGAACCGCAGGCGTGTGGGGCGGGTCCGGGCCCCGCGATCGATGATCGAGCCGCTACTCCCGGGCGTCGCGCCATGCGACGCCTTCATCGAGCGGGATGACCGGGCGCGGCAGGCGCGTCCAGCGGAAGCGGCTCAGCACCGGCGAGGTCAGCCCGGGCAGATCGACCTCGACGATCTGGGCGGGCGCGAAGAACTCGTCGAAGCCGCCGCGGAAATGGCCGCGCGACTTGACCGCGACCGCGCGGGCGCTTGCGATGTCGAGCCCCATCGTCTCGAAGAAGACCGGGTCGGCGCATTGCACGCGGCGCGAGGCGACGACGAGCGTGATGCCGCCGATCCGCAAGGCCGCGCAGAGCCCGAGCGCGAGGCGCGTGCCGGCATAGATGCCGCGCCGCCCGACGCAATGTCCGTCGGACAGCGCCGTGACCGTCGCCGGAACCTCCCAGGCCTCGGAGAACTCGGTCGTCTCGGCGCGGTTGAAGCGCGCCGCGAAGGAGGCGCCGAGCCCGGCCCGATGCGCCTCGGCGGCGAGCGGCGGGTCGTAGAAGAGGCCGAACAGCGCCTTCTCGACCCCGGCCTCGTAAAAGGCGCGCAACAGAAAGATCGTATTGCCGCGGCCGCCGCCGCCCGGATTGTCGGCAACGTCGGCAAAGCACAGCGCCGGCAGCGAAGGGTCGTGCGCGAGCGCGACGGCCTTGGCGACCGCCTCGTCGAGCGGGGTTAACCGCGTCCGAAAGCGGTCCCGATTGGCCCAGCCGAACGCCGCGATCTCGCGCGCGACCGCCGCGGCCGCGCCCCGGTCGCTGCGCGCCGTGACGACGACCGACAGGCCGGTCTTGGCGCTGTCGGAATAGGCGAAACCGCCCATGACCGAGACGTTGAGGATGTCCGGGCCGAGGCGCTGTTGGCCGAGCGCGATCATCTCGGCGTAGGGACCGGCGGCGGTTAAGAGGGTCACGGTCGGCGGCACGATCGGCAGGCGCACAAAGGCGCGCTGCGGCTTCATGCCGGCGAGCATGGCGCGGATCGCGGCGGCCGCCTCGGCGCCGCGCTCGCGCATGTCGAGATGCGGGTTGGTGCGGTAGCCGATGAACACATCGACCGAATCGACCATGCGCTGCGAGACGTTGGCGTGCAGATCGAGGGTCGCCGCGATCGGCACCGCGGGCCCGACGATTGCGCGCACCGTCGCGAACAGCGCGCCGTCGGGATCGTCCTCCGCGCTCGTCACCGCGGCGCCGTGCGCGCAGATATAGACGGCGTCCAACGGCAACGCCGCCATGAGCCGCCGCCGGATCGCGTCGAGCAATTCGACAAAGAAGGCGTGTTCGACCGGCCCGTTCGGCTCGCTCGCCGCCAGCGCGACGCCGACCGGCGTCCACGGCCCGCTCCCGTCCATCGCCGCGACAAAACCCGATGCCTCGGCCGGCATGGCCGGCGCCGGCGCCCGCGCCGCGGCGAGGATCGCCTCGCCTTCGAGATAGGTGCGCGCGAGAAAATGCGCCTTCCGCGCCGGCGGCGCGAATCTGTTGCATTCGATCGAAAAGCCGAGAAGCGCGACGCGCGGCGGGGACGATGCGGGCATGACGGTGTTCCGCTGCCGGTGGCAACGGCGACTCTAGACCAGCCTCGCGCCGACCGCGACAGGTGACAGGCGGAACGCACGGCTTTATGCAGAGGCCGAACAGCGAGCGAGGAGGACCCGATGGCAGAGCAGCAACCCGGCCGCGCGCATCTGATCGCCGGCGGTTTTCCGCCCGGTTCGAGCGCCGGGCACGACCATGACTACGCCCGCCTGCGCCTGTTGGGGCTGCTCGCCGAACGGGAGGTTCCGGCCTCGGTCGCCAATGATTTCGCGGATGTCGAGAAATGGCTGCCGACGAGCCGGTTGCTGATCACCTATGTGGCCGGCCCCTATCCCGACGCCGGACAGTGCCGCGCCATGCGGGGCTGGCTGGAGGCGGGCGGCCATTGGCTGGCCCTGCACGGGACCAGCGGCGGCCGCGCCGAGCGCGTCGAAGGCCTGCGCCAGCGCCGCACCGTCAAGACCGAGCACCACGCCCTGCTCGGCGGCTACTTCCTGACCCATCCCCCGATCTGCAAGATCCGCGTCGAGGTCGCCGCCGATCATCCCGTGACGCGCGAGCTCGGCCCGTCCTTCGAGGTCGAGGACGAGCCGTATTTCGTCGAACTGCAGGACCCGGGCGCGACGCAGATCCTGTTGACCGCAGATTACGGCCCGGGCGCCGTCTCGCCCGCGATCGGCACCCTCTACCCCCGGGACACCTCGCTGCAGCCCGACGGCAGGACCCGCGTGCTCGGCTATACCCGCGCGATCGGCCGGGGCGGCGTGACCTACATCGCTCTCGGCCATTGCCACAACCCGGCGATCCGCGCGGCCCGGGCCGCCGATCCCGCGGACACGACGCCCGCCATTTTTCACGGCTCGTGGGAGTCGCCCGCCTTCATCGCATTGCTGCGCAACGCCATTGCCTGGGGCATGGGCCTCTGAGCGGCGTCAGCCGCGCCGGACGTAGGGACGAACGGCGTCGAGCAGCAAGGCGGACGGGGCGAGGCGCGGCCCTTCGCCCTCGTCGACCGGCGGCACGATCCTCACGCCCCAACCGGACAATTTCCCGAGCGAGGCCTGCGCCTCGGGATGGGCGAAGAGCGGTGCGTTCAGCGACGGGCCGACGATGACCGGCGTGCCCCGCCCGATCGCCTCGGCGACCACGGACAGGGCCAGATTGTCGGTGATGCCGTGCGCGAGCTTGTTCAGCGAATTGAAGCTGCACGGCGCGAACAACACCACCCCGCGCGGCGGCCGCGGGCGGATGGCCAGATCGAAATAGGATTCGACGACCTGCGCCCCCGCGACGTCGGCGAGCTCGCGCGGCGCGACGACGCGCGCGGCGTTCGGGGTCGGGATCGCGACGACGGCGGCAAAGCCGAGCGCCTTCAGCCCGCGCAACAGCTCGGGAGCGCGCGCCGCCGTCGTCGTGCCGCTCAGCACCAGATAGACCACGGCGAAGCGTTCGCCGTCGGCCGCTGCGCTCATGACCGGTCCCGGTCGAAATCGGTGCGCTCGGCGACCGGCAGCCCCAGGAGATGGCGGCGCAGGCAGTCGAGGCCGAGTTCGACCGCGCCCAAACGCACCCATTCGCGCCCGCCATAGATGCGCGAGCGGCGCGCGGCGGTCCCGTCCGCGGCGGCGATCGCGAGATGGATGCTGCCGCCGAAATCGATGCGGTCGGGCCCGTCGTCGATGTCGATCAGCACGACGAGGGCGTGGCTCGTGCCGGCCTCGCGGCGCGCCGCCTCGGCCACCTCCAGGGCGGTCTCACGGGTGATCGCGCCGGCGAGGAGCCCGCCATCGACGCAAAAGGCGCGGGCGATCTCGGCCGGATCGCGCGCCACCAGGGCGCGGCGAAAGATCTTTTCGGCGCCGGGCAGATGGGCGAGGCGGGCGGCGATCTGCCCGCCGGTGAAGGTCTCGACCAGCGCCAGCGAACCCTCGCGCGCGGCGAGCGCGGCGAGCACGACGCCTTCCAAGGTGTCGTCGTCCTCGGCGAGGATGAAATTGCCGAGCCGCCGGCGGATTTCCGCCTCGACCGGACCGAGCTTCCTCGCAATGTCGTCGGCGTCGGCGCCGCGCACCGTGAGTTTGGTCTCGATCTGCGGGTAATGGGCGCGAAAGCCGAGTTTCAGACTGCCGTCCGGCACCAGTTCTTCGATCCCGGCGAGCAATTGATCGACATGCGACTCGCCGAGCCCGTAGGTGTGAAAGCGCTTGAGACGGATCGCGAGGGGCGCGCCGCTCCGCGCGAGCAAGCGCGGGATCACCTGTTCGTCGAGCATGCGGTAGAGTTCGCGCGGCACGCCGGGGGTGAAGAAAAACCGCGCCCCGCCGATGTCGAGGGCGAAGCCGCAAGCGGTGCCGATCGGGTTGTCGAGGATCTCGGCCGTCGAGGGCAGCATCGCCTGCTTTCTGTTGTTGGCCGACATGACGCGGTTGCGGCGGGCGAAGAACGCCTCCATGCGGGCGAGCCAATCCGCGTTCAGCACCAGTTCGACGCCGGCGGCCTTGGCCGCGATCTCCTGCGACAGATCATCGACGGTCGGTCCCAGCCCGCCATTGACGATGACCGCGTCGGCCCGCTCGGCGGCGAGACGGAAGGCCGCGAGCAGGGTCTCGCGATCGTCGCCGACGATCGTGCCCCAGCGCACCGACAGCCCGACCTCTTCGAGCTTCTGGCTGATATGGCTAAAATTGGTGTTGACGATCTTGCCGGTCAGCACTTCGTCGCCGGTACAGATGATCTCGATCTGCATCTCGCTTCCCCGCCACGCCTTCGCCGAGATTTACCACGGAGTTGTCGAGTGTAGGACGAAAATGCCGGCAATCCTCACGGATCACAGAGCCCGCGGCGGGGAAGCCCGAGGGTCGGCGCCGCCCGGCCGCGCGAGCGTCGCCCCGGCCCGGCGGGGAGCGCGCTTGATGGCGAGCCGCACCGCCTGCCGCAGAGTGCGCAATTTGAACGGCTTTTTGATCAGCGGGTCGTCTCCGATCCGGTGTTCCGCGCCCGCTCCCGCAGGATCGGTGTATCCGGTGATGTAGAGGATTCCGAGATCGGGCGCGATGGTGCGCGCGCGCCGCACCGTTTCGATCCCGTCGAGCCCCGGCAT
>Ga0070739_10006890_pt1 | contig 12332 bp, 10 predicted proteins | sample Coa_R1_7_FD_66445 | JGI IMG/M metagenome (GOLD analysis project Ga0070739, IMG submission 66445) | Surface soil microbial communities from Centralia Pennsylvania, which are recovering from an underground coalmine fire - Coalmine... | ecosystem: Environmental > Terrestrial > Soil > Unclassified ... | reverse complement strand
CATGAGCGCCTCCGAGCGCGGCAAGGCTTGGGGACTGCCGCTGCCCGCACGCTTCATACCAGGCCAGCCGAATTCGCCAACAGTATCTCTTGGAGTGTCAATCGGCGCGCGGAGAGACGGGGAGTGATCGACCGCATCACGCCGACACAGCGCCCGCTCGGCTGGCCTATTGGCTGCCAGCGCTGGCACTCGCTGCTCTTCCTCCATTGGCCGGTGCCGGAGGCCGTGCTGCGCCCGCTCGTCCCGCGCGAGCTGGCGATCGACTGCTACGACGGCGTCGCCTACGTCGGGCTGATCCCGTTTGCGATCGAGCAGGCGCGCCCCAACCTGGGGCCGCTCCCGCTCGGGCTCGCCTTCCTCGAGACGAACGTGCGCACCTACGTCCACGTCGACGGGAAGGACCCGGGCGTGTACTTCTTCTCGCTCGACGCGGCGTCGCGGCTGGCGGTGGCCGGCGCGCGGCTCGGCTTCGGGCTGCCCTACTATCACGCGCGGATGCAGATGCGCGCCCACGACGGCGTCGTGGACTACGCTCTGCGGCGGCTCACGGGGCGCCGCGGCGACCTGGCCCTCCGCTATGCGGTCGGCGCGCCGCTCGGGCCGGCGGTGCCCGGCACGCTGGAGCACTTCCTCGTCGAGCGCTACCTGCTCCACGTTCGTCGCCGCGACGGCCTGTGGACCACCCAGGTGCACCACCGGCCCTACCCGCTCTACCAGGCGCGCCTGCTCGCGCTGCGGGAGCGGCTGCTGCCGGCGGACGGGCTGCCGCCGGCCGCGGGACCGCCGTCGCTGGTCCACTACGCCTCGCTGGTCGACGTGGACGTGTTCGCCCCGCGCCGGCGGCGCGGGGACCGGGATTGATCCTCAGAGACAGGGGTAGACCTCCTCCATGAAGCGGCGGTACTGCCGGTCCTGGTCCCAGGCCGTGAAGCGGACCGTGATCGCCTTCGCGCCCGCGTCCCGCAGCGCCTGGAGCTGCGCGACGCACTCCTCGGGGCTGCCCAGCGCTGTCCAGGCCCGCACCATCTCTTCGCTGAACACCGGCCCGTAGTAGAGGTCCAGGAAGCGCTTCGACTCGTCGTAGGCGGCGGCCGCGTCCTCGTTGATGTTCATGTTGTGATAGGCCCGGTTCGGGTAGGTGGCGGGGTCCTTGCCCTCCTCGGGCAGGATCTCGGACAGGCGCCGCCAGAGGGTGCCGAAGCTGCGCGGCCAGACCTGGGCGGTCATCCAGCCGTCGGCCATCCGCGCCACGCGGCGCAGCGGCCGATCCATGAACTGCGGCTGGGCCAGCGGGTTGGCCGCGATCCAGATCGGGCAGGGGTCCTGGATCGGCTTCGGCTGGACGGTCACGTTCTCGAACTGCCGGAACGTGCCGCTGTACGACACCGCCTCGCCGGACCAGAGGCGGCGGCAGATCTCGATGTTCTCGGCCATGCGCCGTGCGCGCTGCTTGTCCGGCACGCCCCACGGGCGGCCCTCGACCTCGCTCGCCCCGCCGCGGACGATGCCAGTGCAGGCGGCGAGCAGCATCCGCCCGCCGGACAGCCAGTCGAGCGTCGCCCACTGGTAGGCGAAGACGAGCGGATCGCGGAGCGGGAAGGAGGCCATGCAGGCTGCGCCCAGCGTCACGCGGGAGGTCGCGGTCGCCAGCGCGCCGAGCAGGGCGATCGAATCCGGCCGCGGCTTGGCGAACAGGCTGTCTCCGACCCACACCGAGTCGAAGCGCGGGTCGGCATCCGCGCGGCGCGCCAGGTCGAGGAGCTGCGCCGCGGTCGTGACGCCGAAGAAGACGCCCCGCTGAGGTAGGGTCAGGCCGAGGCCCAGGTCTGCGGCCAAGAGAGTCCTCCCTGTTCAGGTGTCTTCCGCCGCTAGGGCGGCGGGGGCCCGCGCGGCGCCGACCGCCGCGCTCAAACGACCAGGCACACGCCGTCGCGCACGATCGGCTCGCCGTCCGCCGTGATCGTCGTGTCGGTCAGGAACAGGTTCAGCCAGAGATCCGAGTGGAACCGCCCGCCGGACTCGGCGTTGTCGCCGAGGTGGAAGCGGAACGCGCCATCGCCGAAGCCCCAGTAGGTCGGCATCCGCGCCGCCGCTGGCGTCGTGAGCAGGGGATTGGTCCCGAACACGATCTCGCCGAGGCGGTGGCGGTCGCCGTGCAGGGCGCCCCAGGCCGCGTCCAGCTCGGCCTGGCGGTCGCCGGCGCGGAGCTGGCTGATCCGTCCGTCGCGGAACTCGAGGTCCAGGTGGTCCGCGAAGCGGGCCAGGTCGAGGCCGAACCCGTTCCAGGCCGGCTCGTGGCGGAGCGCAAGCACGCCGCTCACCGAGTCCGGCTCGGGGATGCTGCGCACGGCACCGCAGGGCAGCTCCTCCTCGCGGTCCCGCGCGCACACCGCCCGCAGCGCCTTCTCGCGCGAAGCGTCGCCGTCGTTGCAGTGGTACCAGCCGTCGGGCGGCATCCAGAACGAGAGGTCAGTGCCGTCCGGCGTCGTCACGCGCAGGCGGCGGCCGCGGATCGCCTCCACCAGCCGCCGCTGGCGCTCGCGCAGCGCCGCGTAGTCCAGCTCCAGGATCGCCCGCTGGTAGATCTGCTGCAGTTCGCGGTTGACCGGCGCCTCGGGCGGCGTGCCCGGCTCCGGGAACCAGTGGAAGTGCATCCCGCGCCCGCGCCAGCGGCCGAGGATCCACTCCGTCTCCCAGCCGGTGAAGCTCCCGCGCAGGCGGAAGTCGTTGGGGAGCCACATGAACACGTCGGCGGTCTGGAACAGCTCCCAGTGGGCGTACTGCTCGCGCTGCACGGCCGCCGGGTCCGCCGCGGTGCCGCGGGGCGTGCGCTGCCCGACCAGGCGCGGCGTCCAGGTCAGGAGCGTGGCCTGCTCGACGCCGCCGGCCGCGAGCACGGCGGCGCGCACGGCGTCCAGCAGCTCGGGATAGAGATACGGGTCGGCGAGGTAGATTACGCGCTCGCCGGCCTGGAGCCGAAAGGTGCGATTGACGATCTGGTCGGCGATCGCCTCCCAGTCCGGCTTCCAGCGCGGTTCGGCCGCCCCAGTCGCGGTCGTGGCGCTGCTCTCCACGCTGTCCCCTCCGGTCCTCGGCTCGGGCGCTAGTCCGCCCGGCCCGCCCGCCATCGCGCACGTTGGAGCCGCCCGCGCCACTTCCTTGGCCTGGCCTATCGTGCGCCAAAGCGGCTTTGTACAGCGGCCGGATGCTAGCAGGCGCGCGGGGCGCGGTCAACCGCCGCGGCGATCGACGCGATCGACCGCCTCGCCCCCGGCCGCAGCCAGGGCCGCGCGCGCGTCCGCGTAGGGGACGCCCGGCACCCGCGCGGGCAGGACCTCGACGATGCGCACGTGCCACTCGCCCGGGAAGCAGTTGCCGGCGGCCGAGCGCACCCGCAGCGGCGGGTGCTGGTCGTCGGGCGATGGCCCGCGGCCGACGACGGCAACGACGTGCTGGGCGAAGTACTTCCGCCGGCCGGGGGTGAGGTCGCGCAGGACCAGGACCACCGGCCGGCCCTCCCGCAGGTCGGCCAGGTCGCGGACGAACGTCTCGTAGCCAGCAGCCATGGCGAGCGCCTCCCGCGCTAGGGCAGGCCCAGCTCCTGCCAACGCTCCAGGACGCGCCGCTGCACGTCCGGCGGGTAGATGTGGTTGAACAGGTTCTTCGCCGGCACGTCGGTCAGGCGGTCCCAGGCCGGGGGCCAGGTGCAGTCGAAGGCGACCGTGGCGCCGCTGAGCGTGCGCCGCTCCTCCTCGCTGAGGTAGGGAATCAGCCGCTTGGCGTGCCCGCTGTAGCGGGCGACGAAGATGCCGCGGCCCGGGTGGCAGCGGGTGGCGAAGGCGTGCAGCACCTCGTCCCAGCTGAATACGTCGACGTCGTCGTCGACGACGAGCAGCTTCGGCGTGGTGCCGAAGCGCGCGGCCACGATCTCCAGGGCGCGCTGGGTGATCGTGGGCCCTCCCTCGCTCACGGCGATGATCGCGACGTGGTGCGAGCCCTCGGCCGGTATATTGACGTCGACGACCGGCACCCCGCCCGCCTCCAGGCTGCGCCGGATGGCGACGGAGAGAGCGATGCCGCTGGTGGTGGTGCCGCCGTCCTTGAAGCCGGTGCAGTCGGTAGTGTGGATCGGATCGTCGCGGTAGGTGATCGCCGAGACGTTCACCAGCACGCCGCGGTCGACCTCGGCGATGCGGTAGCCGGTGTACTCGCCGTACGGCCCCTCGCTCGCGACCCGGTCGGGGAGCACCTCGCCCTCGATCACCATCTCCGCCGTCGCCGGGACCAGTAGGTCGCTGGTCACCGCCTTGCACAGGCGGACCGGCGCCTGGCGCAGCCCGCCGGCGTGCGAGGGCTCGTCGGCCAGGCGGGCCTGGGCCGCGGCGGCGGCGTGGCAGAGCGGGTCGGCGCCGATGACGATTGCGATCGGCATCGGCTCGCCGCGAGGCAGGTAGCGCTCGCGCAGCACCTTCCCCAGGCCGCTGGCCGGCCGCGGACAGCCCGTGAGCGTGCGCGCGTCGTGGACCATGAAGCGGTAGACGCCCCAGTTCGTCTCGCCGCTGGCAGGGTCGCGGCTCACGACCAGGTCCCAGGTGCCGAGGAAGCGGCCGCCGTCGCCGTCGTGGAGCATAGGCGCAGGCAGCTCGGCCAGGTCGACCGCGTCGCCGACCACGACGTTCTGCTGGCACGGGCCGGCGCCGACACGCTCCGGCGGGACCGGCCGCGCCTCGCGCTCGCGCCAGGCGCGGTGCACCTGGCGCTCGTCGGCGTCGGCGGGCAGGCCGAGGGCGATGGCGACGCAGCGCGGCGTGGCGAGGGGATGAGCGAGGACCGTGTGCGCGGGGTAATCCTTAATCCGCTGGAACCAGACCGGCGGCCCGTCCCGCTCGGCCACGCGCCGCGCGATCGCCCCCAGCTCGAGGTCCCAGTCGACCTCGCCGGTGACCTCCACCAGGTGGCCAACGGCGCGGAGCGCCGCGAGGTAGCCCCGCAGGTCGTCGTGCGCCATCGGCTCGCTCCCCTCCCGCGGTCCTAGCCCACGCGCTCCCAGTCCTTGACGTTGGTCAGCATCAGGAAGCCGAGTCGCTTATCGGGCAGCCGCACCCGGCTGCTGGTGGCCCAGATCTCGTTCGGCATCGCCACCCACATGTGCGGCGCGTCCTCGACGAGCTGCTCCAGGAGGTCGGCGTAGAGACGCTTGCGCTGCTCCAGATCCAGCGTCGCCGTCGCCTTGGGAATCAGCTCGTCGACCTTCTGGCTGTGGTAGGCGTTGCGGTTCAGCTTGCTGGTGAAGTAGGTGGGCAGCGGGTAGTCGGGGTCGGTGTAGATGCCGATGATCACGTGCAGCGCCGCCGCCTCGTGCTTGTGAGCCAGGTAGGTCGGCCCCCAGAAGCCCGCGAAGTCGGAGCGCTTGATCCGCGCCTCGACGCCCACCTGCCGCCAGGCCTCCTGCAGCAGCTCCGGGTAGTCCGGCATGAACGTGCTCAGCTCGAAGCTGAAGCGGCGCCCGTCCTTGACCAGGATCCCGTCCGGCCCGGGCTGCCAGCCGGCCTCCTGGAGCAGCGCCTTGGCCCGCGCGACGTCGAAGCCGTAGTGCGTCTGCGGCGGCGTGTAGGCCCACGAGTTCGGGTGGATCGGTGTATCCACGACCTGGCCGTGCCCGAGGCTGTAGTTCTTGACGATCCCCTCGCGGTCGATGGCGTGGATCAGCGCGCGGCGCACGCGCACGTCTTGGAACAGCGGGTTAGCCAGGTTGAACTCGACGTACCAGTTCGAGTAGCCGGGCATCTCGTGGACGCGGAAGTTGGGGTCGCGGGCGAAGTCGTCGTAGTCGATCGCCTGCACCGCGCGGTAGATGCCCACAACGTCCACCGCACCCGTGCGCAGCAGCGACGGCAGGGTGGTGTAGTCCGGTACCGTCTTGATGATCAGGCGGTCGATCTTCGGCGGGCCGCTCCAGTAGGCGGGGTTGGCGTCGAAGATGAGTGAGTCCCCGGTGCGCCACTCGGCGAGCTTGAACGGACCGGTACCCACCGGCTGGCGGGCGCTGGCGTGCTTGTCCAGCTCCTCGACCGGCACCGCGCCGTAGACGTGCCGCGGCAGGATCGGGAAGAAGGCCGACAGCGACAGGAACGGAGCGTAGGGGGCCTCCATCTCCACCTGGACGGTGCGGGCGTCCGGCGTGGTCACGCCCTCGATCGTCGGAGCCGCGCCCGTGCGGTAGGCCTCGGCGCCCTTGATGCGGCTGAAGAACGTGTAGTTCGACGCCTTGTTGGCCGGGTGCGCGATCAGCTCCCAGGTGAACTTGACGTCGTCGGCGGTCAGCTCCTGGCCGTCGTGGAAGCGGACGCCTGGCCGCAGGTGGAAGGTGTAGCCGAGGCCGTCGGGAGCCACCTCCCAGGACTCGGCCAGGCTCGGGATCGGGCGCAGGCTGTCGTCCGGCCGGGTCAGGCCGTCGAAGATCGGCTGCGAGTAGTAGATCGTGTCCGAGCTAGTGCCGAGGGCCGGATTGAGCGTTAGCGTCTCCGTCGCGCTGGTGAGCACGATCTGGCCGCCCGAGCGCCCCGGGGAGGAGCCCTCGGCACGCGTGCCGGCGGCCGGGCCGGATTGGTCGCGCGGCGGTGCAGCCGGCGCGCAGCCGGCGAGGAGCGCCAGCCCCGAGACGCCCACGCCGGCGCGCAGCAGCTCGCGCCGGGTCCACCGGCGGCTGGCGGGCGGCGCCGCCCGGCGCGGGCGGCGCTCCGCGCGCCCCCGATTACTTCGCTCCATGGTTGCCTTCCTTTCTGGTCGCCGGGCCGGGCGCCGCCCCCGCCTGGCGCGCGGGCTTCGGCCTGGCCGCGGCAGGGAGCCCTCGCGGCGTGCCGCGTCAGTAGGCGGTTCGCTCGTGACGGGTGAGGGCGCGCATGTGCGCAACGTACTCGTCGCGGCTGAGCGGCGGCTGGAAGTTGGCCAGCACCTGCCGCGCCACCGCAGCCTCCTCCGCAAGCAGGTCGACGAGCGTCCAGGCCACCGCCTTGGCCGGCGTCACGTAGGCGGCGACCGGATCGCACAGCGTCCAGTCGATCGAGTGGTTCGTGCCGGCGTAGCCGCCGTGGCTGGGATGGAGCACCGGCATCACGTGGGCCAGGTCCCCCGCGTCGGTCGACGCCCCGACGAACGACGTCTCCGACCAGGCCTCCTCCCCGACCAGCGCCTGGGCGTTGCGACGGAACAGCGCCCCAAGCTGCGGCTCCACCTGGAGCGGCAGGTAGCCGGGCAGCGTCTCGATCTCCACGGTCGCTCCCACCGCCATCGCCCCGGCGCGCAGGGCGCGGTCGACCTTGGCCTCGGCGTCGGCGACGGCCTGGTAGGTCGCGCCGCGCACGAACATCTCCAGGCGGGCCTCGGCGGGCACCACGTTGACCGCCGTCCCGCCGGCGGTCAGGATCGGGTGCACGCGGACGTGGTCATCGTCGCGGAACGTCTCGCGCTGCATATGGATGGCCTGCAGCGCCAGGGTCGCGGCGTTGAGCGCGTTGATGCCTAGCTGGGGCGCCGCACCCGCGTGCGCCGCGCGCCCCAGGAAGCGCACCCGCTTGGCCACGACCCCGTTGTAGCTCCAGCCGATGGACAACTGGGACCCGTCCGGCCGCCCGGTGGCGTGGACCATGATCGCCAGGTCGACGTCGTCGAAGGCGCCGAGCCGCAGCAGCTCCGATTTGCCGCCGAGGAACTCGATCCGGCCCGCGCGGGCCAGCTCGGCCCGCCACTCCAGGTCTACGTACTCCTCGGCCGGCACGGCAAGGAATACGACATCGCCGGCCAGGTGCGCCGCCGCGTTGGTCTCGACCAGCGCCCGCGCCACGCCCAGCAGGTGCGTGAGCTGGGCGTTGTGGCCGCAAGCGTGGGCGGCGCCGCTGGCCGGGTCCGCGCCGCGATGGCCCGGCACCGGCAAGGCGTCGAGCTCGCCCATCACGCAGACTGTCGGGCCCGGTCGGGCGCCCCGGAGGCGCGCCTTGACGCCGGTCAGGGCCAGCCCCTCTTCCGGCCGTAGCCCGAGCTGCCGCAGCGCCTCGGCCACCCGCGTCGCGGTGCGCTCCTCGCGGAACCCCAGCTCGGGGTGGGCGAAGATGTCGTCCCCGAAAGCGATGAGGTCGGCGGCGGCGCGGTCGAGCGTCTCCGCGAGCGCCGCCTTGAGGGCGATCGCGCTGCTGGAGGGGGCGGGAGCGTCAGCCATGATGGTTCCCTTCTCGTCGCCGTGACGGCGCGACTCAGGTGTTCATGTGCGGGTCGAGCACGTCGCGGAGGCCGTCGCCGAGCAGGTTGAACCCGACGACGGTCAGGAAGATGAACAGGCCCGGAAACGCCGACACCCACCAGGCGATACGCAGCACCGCCTTCCCGTCGGCGACCATGTTGCCCCAGCTCGCCAGCGGCGGCTGCACGCCCAGGCCGAGGTAGCTGAGCGCGGCCTCGAGCAAGATCGTCAGCGGGACGCGGATCGTCGCCGAAACGACCACCACCGGGACCACGTTCGGCAGGATGTGGCGCCAGACGATGCGGCCGTCGCCCGCTCCCAGGGCGCGGGCGGCCTGGATGAACTCACGCGCCCGCAGCGACAGCACCTCGCCGCGGACCACCCGCGCGCCGACCTCCCAGGAGGTGAGCCCGAGCACCGCGATGAGGATCGGGAGCTGGTTCCCGTACACGGCGACGATGGCGATCAGCAGGAACAGCGTCGGGAACGACAGCATCAGGTCGGTAAAGCGCATCAGGGCGTTGTCCAGGCGGCCGCCGAAGTAGCCGGCGCTGGTGCCGATCAGGACGCTGATCGTCGTCGACACGAGCACGGCGAGCAGGCCCACGGCGAGCGAGACGCGAGCGGCCCAGATCGCCCGGCTGAGGATGTCGCGCCCGTAGCCGTCGGTGCCCATCAGGTGGGCCGGGCTCGGCGGCCGGTAGCGCAGCGCCAGGTTTTGGACCTCGGGCGGGTACGGCGCGAGCAGCGGCGCGAGGACGGCGACGGCGCAGAGCAGGAGCATGATCGACGCCCCGATCATCGCCCGCGGGTTGCGGCGCAGCCGCTCCAGCAGGCCGCGCGACCGCGCCGCGCCGCCGGCTGGGCGCGGCGGCAGGGCCGGCCCCTCGCCGGCCAGGGCAGCGGCGCGCGAGGACACGGGCTGGACGGCGCTCATTCGTGCACCCGGATGCGGGGGTCGACGATGGAGTAGGCTACGTCGGTCAGCAGATTAAACACCAGCACCAGCGCCGCCGCCAGCAGGTTGACCGTCATCACCACTGGATAATCGCGGCCGACCGCCGCGCCGACGGCCAGGCGCCCCATGCCGGGCAGGGCGAACACCGACTCGACCACCACCGAGCCGCTGAGCAGGATCGGCGTCAGGACGCCGAGCAGCGTGACGACGGTGACCAGCGCGCTGCGCAGGGCGTGCCCGACGATCACGCGCCGCTCGCTCAGTCCCTTGGCGCGGGCGGTGCGCACGTAGTCCTGGTGCAGCGTCTCCAGCATCCCCGAGCGCGTGTAGCGGGCGAGCGCGGCGATCATGCCCGTGGCCAGGACCAGCGCGGGCAGGACCAGGTAGGGCGCCATCTCCAGCGGGTTCCAGCCGCTGGCCCCGACGGGCCGGATGCCGGAAGGGGGCAGCCAGCCCAGGTTCTCCGCGAACACGTAGATCAGCATCAGGCCGAGCCAGAACTGGGGCACGGACAGCCCGAGCAGGGCCAGCAGCGTCACCAGCGTGTCGGTGCGGCTGTAGGGGCGCAGCGCCGAGATGACCCCCAGGCTGATGCCGACGACGAGGGCGGTGGCGACGGCCAGGAAGACGAGCAGGAGGGTCACCGGCGCCGCTTCGAGCACCATCGCGATCGTCGACTGTCCCGTGCGGAACGAGGTCAGGTGGCCGGTCAGCAGCGAGCCGAGCATCTTCACGTATTGGACCGGCAGCGGCTCGTCGAGCCCGAGCTGGTGGCGGAGCGCCTGCTGCTGCTCGGGCGTGGCCTGCGAGACGTCGATGAGCAGGGCGGTCGGGTCGCCCGGCGCCAGGCGCACGACCAGGAAGGAGATGATCGAGATCCCGATCAGGACGGGGACCGCCTGGATCAGCCGGCGGCGGACGTATCCCAGCATCTGCACTCTCAGGCCGCTACTGGATCACCCTCGCTGACGTGGGGTGTGTTGGCAACTGCCGGCACACCCCACGTCAGGTCCATAGGATGCTAAGCAAGGTTGCCGTCGCGCAGCAGGTGGCGCCCGCCGACGAAGACGTGGCGGACGCGCTGCAGGGCGGCGAGGTCGCGCGATGGATCGCCCTCCACGGCGATCAGGTCGGCCAGCGCGCCCGGCGCCAGGCGGCCGAGGTCGCTCTCGCGGCGCAGGGCGCGGGCGCCGCCGGCGGTGGCCGCGGCGAGGACCGCCGCGCTGCTCAGGCCCGCGGCGCGGAGCAGGTCCAGCTCGAGGTGGTAGAACACCGCGCCCGGGTGGGCGTCGGTCCCCACTGCCAGCCGCCCGCCCAGGGCCACATAGCGCGCGACCGCCGCCTGCATGCGGGCGATCGCGGCGCGCGTGTTGTCGCGGTCTTCGTCGTCCCAGCCCTCGGTCGTGCGCCCCCGCGAGGCGGGGATCGCGGCGCGTGCTGCCTCGTCGAGCAGGGCGTAGCCAGGCAGCGCGGCCAGGGCGGCGTCGGCGAGCCCCGCCCAGTGCGCGAACGAGCACAGCTCCGGCGCCCAGTCCGTCTGTCGCTCGACCATCAGGGCCAGGACCTCGTCGAGCGGCTCCTGCGGGGCGGTGCGCCAGAGCCAGGCGAGGCGGGCCAGGCGGTGGCCGATGGAGCGATAGCCGGCGACCCAGGCCGCGTCCGCGGTCGGCGCCTCGGGCAGGCGGGCGGTGTTCTCGACGCCGTGCATGCCGCGACGCACCGCCTCGCGCACGCTGGTCGTCCAGGTCTGGCCGGTGACCGCCACGCCCCGCTCGTCGGCGACCGCGACGACGGCGGCGAGCGTCTCCGGACGGACGCGCTGGGCGAGGATCAGCGCATCCGCCTCCGCGTCGAGCAGGCGCGCCGCCGCCTCGCGCGCGGCGGCGGGCCCGTCCACCTCCAGGCTGCTGTCGGGCCAGGCCGCGGGTGGCTCGTCGAGCAACGGGCCGCAGGAGAAGATCCGCGGGCCGGGACCCTCCCCGTTCGCCAGGCGCGCCCGCAGGCCGCCGGCCACGCCGAGCGCGGTGCCGGCGAAGCGGACGCTCGTGATCCCTTGCTGGAGGTATAGCGCCATCGCCGCCGGCGTGGGCACGTGCGTGTGGAGGTCGACGAGCCCCGGCAGCAGCGTCAGCCCGGACACGTCGACGACGGCCGCGCCGGCCGGCGGCTCACCGGGGCCGACGCGAGCGATGCGCTGGCCCTCTAGCACCACAGTCGCCGGGAAGGGGCTCGTCAGCTCCCCAGCGGCGGTGGGAGTAAGCACGCGGCCGCCGACGAGCGCAACCGACGCCTCGTTCATGCCGATTCGCCTCCTAGCCCGCCGCGTCGACCGAGCGGCAGTGGCCCGCTCCTCCGACGCCGGATCACGCGCCAGCGTGGAGTGCTGGCCTGATATTACGACAGAGACCGATCGAGAGCGATGCGGGGTAGGCTCGCCCGGACCTGCCCATACCTGCCATCTGGCCGTCGGCCGCTCGGCAGCGGGCACCCGGCTTGCAAACGGAGGTGAATAGGGAACAGCGATCAGAGATCCAGCCGGGCAGGGCACGGACCGATGGACCGCACGGGCCAGGTGATCCAGGAGCGCTATCGCCTCGCCGAGATCATCGGGGAGGGCAGCGACGCGGTCGTCTACCGCGCCGAGGACCTGCGCCTCGGCCACGCGGTGGCGATCAAGCTGCTGCGGCCCGAGCTGCGCGCCGATCCCTCGTTCGTGGCCCGCTTCGAGCGCGAGGCCCGCAGCGCCGCCCGCCTCGAGCACGCCCACATCGTCCGCGTCTACGACTACGGCGAGGCCGACGACACCTACTTCCTCGCGATGCAGTACGTGCCCGGCGGGGACCTGCGCGCCCGCCTGCGGCGCGGCGAGCCGCTGCTCCTGCCGCTGGCGCTGCGCCTGGTGGCCGAGGCGGCCGAGGCGCTCGGGGCGGCCCATGCCCAGGGCATCGTCCACCGCGACGTGAAGCCGGCCAACCTGCTCCTGACCGAAGACGACCAGGTCAAGGTCACGGACTTCGGCATCGCCAAGATGCTCGACGTACCGGCCCTGACCGCGACGGCCGCCCTGCTGGGCACGCCGCACTACCTCACCCCCGAGCAGGTGCAGGGCGGCGCCATCACGCCGGCCACCGACGTGTA
>Ga0070739_10006889_pt1 | contig 12333 bp, 7 predicted proteins | sample Coa_R1_7_FD_66445 | JGI IMG/M metagenome (GOLD analysis project Ga0070739, IMG submission 66445) | Surface soil microbial communities from Centralia Pennsylvania, which are recovering from an underground coalmine fire - Coalmine... | ecosystem: Environmental > Terrestrial > Soil > Unclassified ... | reverse complement strand
CACTCAACCGCGTCCTCGCCGACCCGGCGCTAGCGGCGCGGATGGGGCGCGCCGGGCGGGCGCGCGTGGAAGCGCAGTTCTCCTGGAGCGCCGTAGCCCGCCGCACCGCCGAGCTGTACCGCTCGCTCGCCGCCGGCGCCTGAGCCGCGTACGCAGCACTGCACCCGCCAGCCAGCAGGGGAAGCCGCTCCCGCTCGGCTGGGCGGACTCGCTACTCGCGCGGGTGTCGTACCGCGCGCGGCTCCTCACACCGATCGCCGGCGGCGACTCCCCGGCCGCTGGCCCTCGCTGCCAGCTCGACCAGCATAGCTCCAGCGGGTCGCAAAATACACAACCGGCGACGGCTACAATATACTGAGACGCCGGCCGGCCGCCCCGCCGGGGTAGACCGCGTCGGCCAGCCGCGCGTGGCCGCCCGAGCCACGCCAAGTGGGGAGGCTTATGCGGCCCCAAGACGTAGTAGCCACCGTCGAGCCGGAGCGCTGGGAGACGATCCTCACCGCGCTGCGCGAGAACGCGCCGGAGCTGTGGCGCGATCTGGAGCGCGGGGCGATGGCCGATCAGCGCGTGCCACCCAAGCTGTGGCAGCGGTACTCGGTGGAGCAGCGGCGCACCGCCATCCGGCGCGCGCTGCGCGCCCCGGCCAGCACGCGCCTGGCGCTCGACGCGGTGCGCGAGTACCTCCTGGTCGCGCAGCGACCGATGCTGATCCGCTTCCTCGACGCGCTCGGCATCCCCCACGAAGAGGGTGCGCTGGGCGAGGAGCCGCTGGACGAGCCGGAGCCGGCGCGCCTCGACGCGGCGGTAGACGCGCTCCTGGCCGAGTTCCCGCGCCCCGACGTCTTGCTGTACCTGCGCACGTTCGCGGCGCACGAGAGCGCGCCCTGGCCGCGCCTGGCCGAGCGGCTGGCGGCGCTCGAGGAAGAGCCGGATGGCGGACCGCCGTCCGGACCGGGCGGGCCAAGTGGCGGGGCGCCTCGGCCGACGGAGAGCACCGCGCCGGCGCCGGCTCCGCCCGCCGCCTCGTCGCCTTCGGCTCCACCGGCCGCCGTGCCCCCGGCCGAGTCTCCGCCCGCGCTACCGCGGGACCACGGCAGCGCCGCGCCCAGCACTGGCGAGCAGCCTCCCGCGGCCCCGCCCCGCGGCGTGGAGCTGGCGGGGGAGCGGCGCGGCCGGGCCGATCGGCAGCGGCCACCGCCGGCACCGCGCGGGTCAGAGGACGCTAGGCCCGCGCCGGCCTCGGTCGCCGCGCCGCCGCGCCGGGTCTCGACCCTGGCGCCCGCCGCCGCGCCGCCCGGATCGAGGGAGGCAGCCGTGATCGGCCACGCCGCCTTGCCCGGCAGCGTTGCCGACCCCGCGCCGGGCGCCGCGCCAATCGCGCCGATCGGTCCGCTCGCCGCTGCACCGAATCGCGACCCCGCGCCGCCCAATGGCTCGAATCCGCGCTCCGTTCCTGGCGCGCCCCCATCAGAATCGGACCGCACAGTATCGAAGGACGCCGATATCAGCTCCCGCACGCGGCACTGGTCGGCCCCATCCCCCGGCGCCGACCTCGGGCCGGGGCTAGGATTGCCGTCGCACGAGGCCGGCCCCGAGCGCCTCACGCCGCTCGACACGCTGCTCGCGCGCACCATCATCGCCACGCTCAGCGACGTGCGCGGCGCCCCCTCCGAGACCGAGCTGTGGGCGATCGTCGAGGAGGTGCTTCACCTCTCGGCGCGACGGGCCCAGAGCTACTACCACGCCGGCCTGCTCGAAGCGCTGACCGATACCGCGCACCCCCTGGACCGCCGCGGCTGGAGCCCGGCGCGCTGGGATTGGTACCACTACGGCCGCCTGGTCGGCTGGACACGCCAGCAGCGTTGGGCGGAGCTGGCGCGCTTCTACGCCGACGAGCCCGCCGCGGTCCAGCGGCTCCTGCGGAGTCCGGAGGGCATGGCGCCCTGGGCCGGGCCACTCCTGTTCGACGGCCTGCTCGCTGCCGACGCGCCGCTGGCGGCCGCCGACGTGCTGCGGCAGTTCAGCGGCCTGGCGCCGCTCGCCGACTGCGTGGCGCTGCTCGACGCGGCGGTGGAGCGCCTCGAGGAGGACCGCGGGCCCGAGGCCTACGAGATCCTCGACGTGCTGCAGCAGCTCCATCCCTTCTCCCCGCCGGCCAGCAGCGCGGGACCACGGCCAGTGGAGGCACTGCCGGTCTATCGCGCCCGCCTGCGGCGCGCCCAGGCGCGCGCCGCCCAGGCGCAGGGGCTGTTCGAGTCGGCCCGCGTCCAGCTCGAGGCGGCGCTGGCGACCGCTGAGGGGCCCGAGCGGGCCGACCTACTGGGCGACCTGGGTCTGGTCGCCGGGGAGTTCGGCCGTCTGGCCGAGGTGCGGCTGCCCGAGGCCGATGCCGATCCGCAGCCCTGGATCCGCCGCCTGGAAGCCGGCGCGCCGCACTTCGCCGCGGCCGTCGAGATCGCGCCGTCCCGCAGCGCGGCGGCCAGCTTCGGCCTGGCCGCCCTGGAATGGCTGCGCGAGCGTCCCGCGCTGGCGCGGCGCCACTTCGAGGCCGCGCTGCATGCGATGCAGGAGCGTCGGCGCCTGTACCGTCGTACGGGGGTGCTGCCGCAGGTGCAGTTCTATCTGGGTGCCACGCTGCTGCTCGAGCTGGACCCACCCGTGCGGGAGCGCGCCCTGGGGCTGCTCCGCGACGCCCTGGCCGCTGGGCTGCGCGCGTCGGACGCCGCCTGGAGCCGCCTGCTGGAGACCGTGGCGCTCGATCCCGCGCTGGCGCCGACCCTATTCGATCTGTTCAGCCAGCAGCAGCCCGCGCCTCGCCGCGAGCTGGCCCACGCCTTCCTGGTGCGCTGCGCCCAGCGCTCGGAGGCCGCGCGGCAGCGGCTCGCCCGGGAGTCCGCGCGGGCAGACCTGCCGGCTCCACAGCGCTGGGAGCTGCTGCTGGGGCTGCTCGAGGCCCAGCGCCGCGCCGGCGACGACGAGGCCGCACGCGGGACCCTCGACCAGCTCGAGGCGCTGGCTCACTCCCCGAACGACCGCAGTCGGCAGCTCCTCGAGCGCTGGCGCGCCTTCCTCGCCCGCCCAGAGAACTACGAGCCGGCCTGGTCCGCCGAGGACGTGCTCTGGAGCCGAGTGCGCACGCTCGAGCTGCTGGGGCGCGACGACGAAGCGTTCTGGCTGCTGGACATGCCGTTCAACCGCCTGCTGGCCGACGGCACGCCCGAGGCGCTGGCCAGCGCCGAAGCGCTGCTCGCCCGCGCCCGTCAGCTCGGGGCGTCGCCCGAGGCGCGCGAGGCCGTGCGCGAGATGAGCGCGCGCCTGCGCGCCCGCGAGGAGGTCGTCCTCGCCGAGCCGGGCGCCGACGCCGAGCGCGTGGCGGCGCAGCTCCGCGCTGGCCGCTCGCTGCGCGTCCTGTTCCTCGGCGGGAACGAAACCCAGGAGCGCCACGAGCAAGACCTTCGGCGCGCGCTGGCGCGGCGCGACGAAACGACCGGCGCCGAGGTCACGCTCACCTTCCTGTACCCCGGCTTCAACAGCAACTGGGACAAGGCCCTGGAGAGCGTGCGCAGCCTGCGCGGGCGCCTGGACGCGCTGGTGCTGATGCCGTTCGTGCGCACCGAGCTCGGGCGGGCGGTGCGCCGTCTGTGCAGCGAGATGGGCATTCCCTGGGTGGCCTGCACCGGGAAGGGCTACGACTCGATGGAGCGCGCCCTGCGCACGGCCCTCGAGCTGGCCGCGGAGCGCCCACCCCCCGACCGCGGCGTCCGCCGCGCCTCCTGAGCCCCGAAAGGTTACGGTCACAGCGCGCTTAGGGCCCGGCTGGCCGATGGCCGCGTTGCCGATCGACCTGCTACTCGCGGTACGGGGCGTCGCGCGCCTCGAGGAAGGCTTTCATGCCCTGCTCGCGGCGGATCTGCGCCAGGTTGCGGCCGTCCGGCGTCTCGGCCCGGTCCTGCAGCGAGTGGCAGAGGGCGGCCGCTAGCGCGCCGTACTTGAGGCCGTTGCCCATGCCCGCGATGTCCTGGACGCCGTCGAGCTGCCGCTTGTTCAGCTTCAGGGCGAACGGCGGGATCATCGCCAGCCGGCGCGCGAAGCGGCGCACCTCGTCCATGAACTGATCGTGCGGCACGACGCGGAAGGCGAGCCCCATGCGGAACGCTTCCTGGGCGTCGATCGTGTCGCCGCTGTACAGCAGGTAGCGGGCGTTCTGCCAGCCGACGAGCCAGGGCAGTAGCGTGACGATCGTCGAGCCGTGGCGGATCTCCGGCGCGCCGAAGCGGGCCTGGTCGGAGGCGATGATGAAGTCGCACATGCAGGCGAGCTCGAGACCCCAGGCCAGGCTGTAGCCGCCGACCGCCGCGATGACCGGCTTTGACAGGTCGCGGAACAGGCGGTGCTTGCGCTCGGAGTACTGCTCCGCCTCGTACCACTCCGCCACGCCGCGCACGGCGGCATTCGGGCCGACGTTGTGCGACATGTCGGCGCCGGAGCTGAACGCCCGCCCGCTGCCAGTCAGGATGATCGCGTGCACGTCGTCGTCGGCGTCGGCCGCCCGCAGCGCCTGCTCCAGCTCGGCCCAGACCTGCTTGCTCAGGGCGTTCAGCCGCTCCGGTCGGTTGATCGTGATGGTCGCGACCTTGTCGTCGGCCACCTCGTAGATCAGCGTCTCGTAAGCCATCATTCCTCCCGCTATCAGCGATCAGCCATCGGCCATTAGCTACGGGCTGACGGCCGACGGCTGATCGTTGATGGCCCTACTCAGCGCGCGTCGCGCTCGATCCAGACGTCGTGCAGGTAGCGGTAGGTGCCGCGCACGTCGGGGCGCACGTCGTGGACGCCGCGCTTGACGACCACGTTGCGGTACATCGAGACGATCGGCACGGTCACGGCCTGCTGGGCCAGGATCTCCTGCGCCTTGAAGTAGACTTCCTTGCGCTTCTCGGGATCGAGCGTGCGGTCGCCCTCCTCGAGGAGCTGATCGACCTCCGGAATCGATACGTAGTTCTCGTTGCTGATCGGGATGTTCTTGCTGTGATAGTGCGCGTAGAGTAGGTGCGGGTCCTCGTTCGTCCAGCCCCAGGGGATGCCCTGGGCGATGTTCCAGCCGCCGCCACTGCGGATGCGGTCGTACCAGGCCGCGCGCGAGACCATCTCGACCTGCAGGTCGATGCCCACCGCCTTGAGCTGCGACTGGACCACCTCGAACAGTCGCTGGTCGGCCCAGGCCAGTCCCTTCAGGCGCAGTGGCTCGCCGTTCTTGACGCGGATGCCGTCCGGGCCGACGACCCAGCCGGCGCGGTCGAGCGTCTCCTTCGCCTTGGCCGGATCGTACCCGGGCAGCTTCGCGTTCGGGTTGAAGGCAAACATCTTCTCTTCGAGCAGGCTCAGCGTGGGCACGTGGACGCCGTAGTAGATCGTGCGGTTGATCGCGTCGCGGTCGATCGCCTCGTTGATCGCCACGCGCACCGGCAGCTCGGCCGTCGGCCCCTCGCGGTTGTTCAGCTCGAGCCGCCCCGGCGAGCCGTTCTTGCGGATCTTGATCACCTCGAAGCGGCTGTCGCTCTCCAGTCGCGCCTCGTCGGCCTCGGGCACGCCGTCGACGGCGTTCACCTCGCCCGATTCGAGCGCCGCTCCGCGGGTCGTGCCCTCGGGGATGAAGCGGAAGACGATGCGGTCGAGGTAGGCCGGGCCCTGATGGAAGATCGGCGAGGCCCACTGGTAGTCGGGGTTGCGTTCGACGGTGATGTGGTCGCCGTGCGCCCACTCCACGAAGCGGAACGGGCCCGTGCCGACCGGGTGCTCGCCGAACTGGTCGACGCCCAGCCGCTCCACGGCGCTTGGCGACACGATGCCGAGGTAGGTTCGCCCGGCGACGCTCTGCAGGAAGTTGGCCTGCGGGTGCTGGAGGTAGATCTTCGCCGTCAGGTCGTCGACCACCTCGGTGTGGTCGTACTCGCTCAGCAGCGTCGCGGGGTAGGAGTTGCGCGGCTTGTACTGCGGGTCGACGGCGCGGTCGTAGCTGAACTTCACCGCCGCGGCGGTGAGCGGCGTGCCGTCGTGGAACTTCACCCCCGACTTGAGGTGGAAAGTGTAGACCGTGCCGTCGTCCGAGGCCTCCCAGCGCTCGGCCAGGCCCGGCTTGATGCTGTTGTCCGACGGGTCCTGGTAGACCAGGCTGTCGTAGAGCACGGCCGTAATCGTGTTGGCGTAGGTCGCGCCGTCGATCTGCGGGTCGAGCGAGCGCACGTCGCCCGCATCCGTCGTCGGGAAGGCGATCCGCAGCTCGCCGCCGCGCTTCGCGTCATCCAACACCGCGGCCGGCGCCGACCCGCCACCCTGGCTCGGTCCCTGCGCCGGCGGCGCTTCCGCGGCCTTGCAGCCGCCCAGCAGCAGCGCCAGGCCCGCCAGCAGCCCTAGCGCCTGCCCCCGTCCGTTCCCCCACCACATCGTCGCCATGCTAATTCTCCTGTCCGCCGTGCATGCAGATCGGCAGGCGCTCGACCGCGAAGTCGCGCCAGGCCGACCAGGCCGACCAGTCCTCACCGGGCACCTGCGCCCGCACCCGCCAGCGCCAGCCGTCGAGCATGTTATCGGGCAAGCAGCCGCAGCGCGCCACCCGAAAGTGGGTATCGGCGAGCACCCGGTCGAAGTAGGGCGCCGGCCCGCCCTCTCGCTCGACGTACAGCTCGTAGCGCGCCCCGTCGCCGGCGTCGCTCCAGGCGAACTCCCAACCCAGCCCGTAGATCGTACACTCGCCGAACAGGTTGTCCTGCGGCATTGTCGTGCCGTCGCCCGGCCAGAGCAACGTCGGCGGCTCGCTCGCGCGAACGGCCGGCGCCCTTACGAGCAGGGCTACCAGTAGCCACACCAGGGAGCCAACCCGGAGAGCGCGCCGCCACAGTGTGTACGTCCTCACGTCGCCAGCCTCGACCGGACAGCCCTTCACACCCGCAGGTTCGGGTCGAGGGCGTCGCGCAGGCCGTCGCCGATGAGGTTCACGGCGAGCACCAGGAGCATGATCATCAGGCCCGGGAAGGTGCTCACCCACCAGGCCAGGCGGAGAATGTGGCGGCCGGCGTTGGTCATCGCCCCCCACTCCGGCGTGGGCGGCTGGACGCCGACGCCGAGGAAGCTCAGCGACGACGCCGTCAGCACCGCGAACGCCACGTACAGCGTCGTCATCACGATGATCGGCGCCGCCACGTTCGGCAGCAGGTGGCGCCCGACGATCCGCCCGCCCGGCGCGCCGACGGTCCGCGCCGCCAGCACGTACTCGTTCTCGCGCACGTTCATCACCGCGCCGCGGACGATCCGCGCGAAGTTGGGGATGCCGGCGATGCCCACGGCCAGGATCACGCTGGTCAGGCCCGTCCCCAGGATCGCGCTCAGCGCGAGCGCCAGCAGCAGCCCCGGGAACGCCAGCAGCACGTCCATCGGGCGCATGATCAGCATATCGGATGCCCCCTGCAGGTACCCCGCCAGCAGGCCGAGCAGCGTGCCGAGCGTGGCCGAGATGGCCACCGCGCCGATGGCGACCAGCAGCGAGAGCCGCGCGCCGTGGATCACGCGGCTGAAGATGTCGCGGCCGAACTCGTCGGTGCCCATCGGGTGGGCGAGGCTCGGGGGCGATAGCCCGACGGCGCTGTTCTGGGCGATCGGGTCATACGGCGAGAGGAAGTCCGCCCCCAACGCCATCACCACGACCAGCGCCACGACCACCAGGCCAAACCGCGCGCCGCCGTGGCGCAGCAGCCGCCGCAGCGTGCCCCGCCAGGCGCGGCCGGCGGTCGGCCGCTCGGCCAGGGCTTGCGCGGCGGCCGCGTCGAGGGTCAGCGCGGGCGCTGGCTGGCTACTGGGCTGCATGGTCTGCCCTCACCCCGACCCTCTCCTGCTCGGAGAGGGAGTTGTCAAGCGTAGCGGATGCGCGGGTCGAGCCAGGCGTACGAGACGTCGACGACCAGGTTCACCAGCACGTAGGTGGCCGCGATCACCAGCACCGTGCCCTGCAACACCGGGAAGTCCTTGTCCAGGATCGAGTCGATCAGCAGCTTGCCGACGCCCTGCCGTGCGAAGATCGTCTCCACGATCACCGAGCCGGCCAGGAAACGCCCCAGGTCCAGGCCGATCAGCGTCACGACGGGAATCAGCGCGTTCTTCAGGGCGTGGCGCAGCACCACCACCCGCTCGCGCAGGCCCTTCGCGCGCGCGGTGGTGACGTACTGGCGACCCAGCACCTCGAGCATGCTTGAGCGCGTCAGACGGGCGATCGAGCCGGCCGCGCGCACGCCGAGGATCGAGGCGGGCAGGATCAGGTACTGCCAGCCCTGCGTGCCGGCCGCCGGCAGCCAGCCCAGGTAGATGCTGAAGACGAGGATCGCCAGGATCGCCAGCCAGAAGTCCGGCATCGACACAGCGAACAGCGAGACCAGGATGCTCGCCGAGTCGGCCCAGGTGTTGTGGCGGAGCGCGGCGAGCACGCCGAGACTGATGCCGGCGAGCATGGCGATCACCAGCGCCGCGAAGGCGAGCTGCAGCGTGTAGGGATAGACCTCGGCGATCATCGTCGCCACCGGGCGACCCTTCAGCACCGAGCGCCCCAGGTCGCCGGTGGCCGCCCGCCTGACGAAGTTCACGTACTGGACCGGCAGCGGGTCGTTCAGGCCGAACCTCTCCCGCACCTGCTCGATCTCGGTCTGGCTGTTCGCCGCCTCCATCGAGCTCATCAGCACCCGCACCGGGTCGCCCGGCATCAGGTGCAGCATGGCGAAGGCCAGCACCGTCACGCCGAACAGCACCAGCACCGCCCCCAGCAGCCGCTTCAGCACGTAGTACAGCATCGGTTCCCCGGTATGGAGCCGTCAGCTCTCAGCTATCAGTCATCAGCTATCAGCTACGCCCTGACGGCTGACGGCTGATAGCTGACGGCTCGTCATCGCGCGCTCGGCTCGATCCACACGTCGTGGAGGTACCGGTACGTGCCGCGGATGTCCGCCTTGATCCCGTGGACGCCCTTGCGCACGGCCACGTCGCGGTACATCGAGATCAGCGGCACGGCCACCGCCTCGCGGGCGACGATCTCCTGCGCCCGGAAGTAGAGGTCCTTGCGCTTGGCCGGATCGAGCGTCTGGTAGCCTTGCTCAAGCAGCTTGTCCAGCTCGGGAATGTTCACCTTGTCGCGGTTGCTGTCGGCGAGCGGCGGCACGTTCGAGCTGTGGAAGTTGGTGTACAGGATGTGCGGGTCCTCGTTCGTCCAGCCCCAGGGCTGGTGGAAGTAGAGGTGCCAGTCCATGCCGTTCACGCGGTCGAGGCCCGCCGCGCGCGACATCTTCTCCACGTTCAGCTTGATCCCCACCGCCTGAAGCTGCGCCTGCACCACCTCGGCCGGCCGGATGTCGTACCAGGCGAAGCCGAACAGCTCCAGCCGCTGGCCGTCCTTCTCGCGGATGCCGTCCGGCCCTGGCCGCCAGCCCGCCTCGTCTAGCGTGCGCTTCGCCGCCGCCGGATCGTAGGCCGGCAGCAGCGCATCCGGGTTGAAAGCCCACATCTTCTCTTCGAGGATCGAGCGCGTCGGTACGTGGACGCCGTAGTAGACGTTGCGGTTCACGGCGTCCTTGTCGATCGCCTGGTTGATCGCGATGCGCACGGCGCGCTCGCTAGTCGGGAAGACGGCGTTGTTCAGGTCGATCCGGCCGGTCGTGCCGTTCTTACGGAACTTGAGCACCTCGAACCGGGAGTCGCTCGCCAGCCGGGCCTCGTCAGCCTCCGGCACGCCCTCGATCGCGTTCACCTCGCCCGACTCCAGCGCCGCCAGGCGCGTGGAGGGCTCGGGGATGAAGCGGAAGACGATTCGATCGACCAGGGGCGGGCCCTGGCGGTCGAAGATCGGTGGGCTCCAGGCGTAGTCGGGGTTGCGCTCGACGGTGATGTGGTCGCCGTGGACCCACTCCACGAAGCGGTAGGGGCCGCTGCCGACCGGGTGCTCGCCGAAGGCCGGCACGCCCAGCCGCTCGGCGGCCGTTGGCGAGACGATGCCCAGGTAGCTGCGAGCGATGGCGCTCGGCAGGAAGTTCGCCTGCGGCTCTTTCAGGACGACCCTCGCCGTGTAGTCGTCGAGCACGTCGGTGTGGTCGTAGGCCACCATCAGCGTGGCCGGATAGGAGTTCTGCGGGCGGTACTTCGGGTCCACCGAGCGGTCGAAAGTGTACTTCACGGCCGCGGCCGTGAGCGGCGTGCCGTCGTGGAACTTCACGTTGTGGCGCAGATAGAAAGTGTACTCTTTGCCGTCCGGCGAGGCCTCCCAGCGCTCGGCCAGGCCGGGCTGGAGGGAGCTGTCCCGCGGGTCCTGGATGATCAGCGAGTCGTAGAGGGCGGGCGTGATCGTGTTAGCGTAGGTCGCGCCGTCCACCTGCGGATCGAGCGAGCGCACGTCGCCCGCGTCCGGCGACGGGAAGGCGAGCGTCAGCGTCCCGCCAGCCTGGGCGTCCCCCGCGGGACTGGGCGCGCCCGCCGCCGGCTCGTCCTTCGGCGGCGCCGCGGGCGCGCAGGCGACCAGCAGCGCGAGCGCCGCCACCAGCGGCCCCAGCCGCCGCCAGGAGCGCCCGGTCGCGGACACACCGGCCGCCGCGCCAGCACGGCGCCACGCCGGCCCCTCCCATCGCCAAAGCCCGGCCTTCATCCGCACCCCCTCGACCCTGCCAGGACCACTCAGGACTCAGCCCTCAGTACTTACTGCTCGATCCACACGTCGTGATAATAGCGATACGTCCCGCGCACGTCAGGGGTTATGCCGTGAACGCCCTTGCGCACGGCCAGGTTGGCGTACATCGAGACCAGCGGCACGCCGACCGCCTCGCGCGCCAGGATCGCCTGCGCCTGCACGTACAGCTCGCGGCGGCGGTCCGGGTCCATCTCGGCCAGCCCGCGCGCCAGCAGGTCGTCCACCTCAGGGATCGCCACCTTGCTCGGGTTGCTCGTGCCCTGCGGCGGGATGTTCGAGCTGTGGAAGTTGGTGTACAGGATGTGCGGGTCCTCGTTCGTCCAGCCCTGCGGTAGCTCGTGGTAGACGTGCCAGTCGTCGCGCGTGGCGCGGTCGACCGCGGCCGCGCGCGAGAGCATCTCCACGCTCAGGGCGATGCCCACCTCGCGGAGTTGCGCCTGGACGACCTCCAGTACGCGCCGGTCGTCCCAGCCGATGCCCACCAGCTCCAGCCGCTGGCCGTCCCGCTCGCGGATGCCGTCCGGCCCCGGCCGCCAGCCGGCCTCGTCCAGCGTGCGCTTCGCCGCCGCCGGATCGTAGGCCGGCAGCAGCGCGTCCGGGTTGAAAGCGAACATGCGCTCCTCGAGCAGGTAGCGGGTCGGGACGTGAACGCCGTAGTAGACGTTGCGGTTCAGGGCGTCCTTGTCGATCGCCTGGTTCAGCGCGACGCGCACCGCCCGCTCGCTGGTCGGGAAGGCGCGGTTGTTCAGCGTCAAGCGGCCGGTCGTGCCGTTCTTGCGCACCTCGACGATCTCGAAGCGCCCGTCGCGCGCCAGGCGGTCCTGGTCCGCCTCGGGTACGCCGTCGATGGCGTTGACCTCGCCCGACTCCAGCGCCGCCAGCCGCGTCGACGGCTCCGGGATGTAGCGGAAGACGATGCGGTCCACCAGCGGCGGCCCGCGCGTCTTGAAGATCGGCGAGCCCCAGGCGTAGTCGGGATTGCGCTCGACGGTGATGTGGTCGCCGCGCACCCACTCCACGAAGCGGTAGGGGCCGCTGCCGACCGGATGCTCGCCGAACGCTTCGAGGCCAAGTCGCTCCACCGCCCGCGGCGAGACGATCGCGAGCTGGGTCCGCCCCGCCACGCTCTGCAGGAAGTTGGCCTGCGGCTGCTTGAGGAAGACCTTCGCCGTCTGGTCGTCCACGACCTCGGTGTGGTCGTAGTTGACCATCAGCCGCGCCGAGGCAACGTTGTTCGGGCGGTGGGTCGGGTCGACGGCGCGGTCGAGCGTGAAGCGCACCGCCTCCGCCGTCACCGGGTCGCCGTCGTGGAAGCGGGCGTTGGGCTGGAGGTGGAAGGTGTACTCCTTGCCGTCCGGCGAGACCTCCCAGGAAGCGGCCAGGCCGGGCTGGATCGACCCGTCCTTCGGGTCCTGGTAGACGAGCAGGTCGTAGATAGTGGAGAGGATGCTGTGGATGTAGGTGCCGCCGACCATCTCCGGGTCGAGCGCGCTAGCGTCGCCCGCCTCGGCGGTCGGGAAAGCCATCGTCAGCACGCCGCCCGGCCGCGGCGCGTCGCCCCCCGGCCCCCGCGCCGGCTCCGGCGCCGGTGGCGCCGAACAGGCGGCCAGCAAGACCAG
>Ga0070739_10006888_pt1 | contig 12336 bp, 9 predicted proteins | sample Coa_R1_7_FD_66445 | JGI IMG/M metagenome (GOLD analysis project Ga0070739, IMG submission 66445) | Surface soil microbial communities from Centralia Pennsylvania, which are recovering from an underground coalmine fire - Coalmine... | ecosystem: Environmental > Terrestrial > Soil > Unclassified ... | reverse complement strand
CTTCGATCCAGTGCCATTGGGCGTCCGAAAGATCGGTGGTATAGGCTTTGCGGGTCGGCATGAAAGCTTATTCCATGCCGACCACGCAAACTTTCCGAGTTTTCGGACAGGCTCTTAGAACAGACCATCGTCTCGCCTGGTTATGCAACAGGGGCCGACAATGAGAGCATCGATGCAGACCTGGCACGCGAATACGCTGACAGCCATGCCGAACTCTACCGAAAGACAACGCCTAGATAAGACTTACTCCCTCTGTGATGCCGTCAGTTTCGTGCTGATGCGACAGTATGGCTATACCGAGGCGCTTACCACAGATCATCACTTTGAGCAGGAAGGGTTTCACCGTCTACTTCAGCCTTGAAGGCTATAGAGTTTGTACGATGGCCGAAGGTTAAGAACGCAGGAGGAAACGGATTGCGCCAGAGAAAGAGTCAAATTAGAAAAAGCAAGCTACCGCACAAAAGTAATCCAGAAAAAATTAATCCTGTGAGCCAGGAAACGCCAGATTATAGCCGCCAGTGGCAGGACTATCAAATGAGGCAGATCCTATCTTGGCTGACGCTTATTGGTGGCCCGATACTGCTTTTATCGTTAGGCCAGACGCCTCACACTCCAAAAGCTTTAACGGATTGTCTTGCAGTATGCTGGATTGTGGGCGTTTTCGTCCTATCTGCATGGAGTAGCTCGTTTAAGTGCCCGCGCTGCGGAAATCCTTTTATTAGCAGAAAAACAAATGGATTTTCCTACTGGAATGGATTTACCAGCAAATGCCTGAACTGCGGATTGCCGAAATGGGCGAACCATCCTTGAGCAGCCAATTAGCAGCGTTCGTCGTCTGGTGAGATGTGTATGCCAGCTTCCACGCAAGCCTTTTGCAAAAGGGGGGACAGTCCTAATTCATTTGCCCAGTACCGTAGATAAGCGTAATCAAGGTGTGGAGCTTGCACTTTGAGAACGCCCTGTACATCATTCCACTGTCGCTCGGAGACTCCACCACCCATTTGAAACCATGCCAGCTTTTGCAAAATCATATCTTCCGAGCTAGCCAGATATACGGCAAATTCATCGCTGCCTGATCCGATACGTTCTCGACGGCGGCGCGCCCACTTCTCCTTCGCCCAGGCATCGGGCTTCATTATGAAAATATCAACCTTGACCATGGTGGGGAGATGCAGAAGATTGAAGGAAGTGTGGGTCTGGATAGCCTCTCGGATCATATCGGCATCCACATAGAATTCCCTCTTTACGGCCTCGACGAAGGCAATCACATCTTCCTCGTTTATGTCGGCCACGAGATCTACGTCCATTGTTGAACGCTCGAAACCAAGAATAGAGCTCGCTATTGAGCCACCGATAAAGTAAGGGATTCGCAACTCGTCTAACAGTTGGGTAACCTTTTTAACCACAGATAATGGTTGTGGCAGCATTCAATATCCCTTCTCTCCTGGATCCCATCCAAAGGCTTTCTGCATCAATTCTGCGGGGAGCCGTCGAGAGGCTACTCGCAGCCGGCACTCCCATTCATCCGCATCCGGGTATCGCCTGCGAACATCAGCCCAAGCCAGGATGTCGAGGGAGTAATTGAGTTCTTCGATGCGCCGGAATTTTTCGGCCGCAGACATACGCCGAGTGGCTTCAATCAGCATCTTTTCAATCTCCGGATGCGTATCGGATGGCGGTTTTATCATGGCGCGATTCTGAGCCATCAAAACTCGGCGCTGCCGGGTGTGCGCGGGAAGGGAATGACGTCGCGGATGTTCTTCATGCCCGTCAGGTAAAGCATCAGCCGCTCGAAGCCCAGTCCGAAGCCGGCGTGCGGGACCGAGCCGTATTTTCTTAGTTCCAGATACCACCAATAGGCTTCTTCCGAAAGACCCTGGCCGCGAATCTTCTCCAGAAGCACGTCGTAGCGCTCCTCGCGCTGGCTGCCGCCGATGATCTCGCCGATGCGTGGGGCCAGCACGTCCATCGCGCGCACCGTCTTGCCGTCCTCATTGGCGCGCATGTAGAACGCCTTGATCTCCTTGGGGTAGTCGGTGACGATGACCGGCTTCTTGAACTTCTGCTCGGTCAGATAGCGCTCGTGCTCGCTCTGCAAATCCGCGCCCCAGTAGACGGGAAACTCCCACTCCTGGCCGCTCTTTTCCAGGATTTCGACCGCTTCCGTGTAGGGAATGTGCTCGAAATCGCTGCTCACCACGTGCTCCAGCGTCTCCAGGACCGTGTTGTCGATGCGCTTGTTGAAGAACTCCAGGTCGTCCGGGCAGTCGCGCATCACGTCAGCGATAATGCTTTTGAGGAAGCTCTCGGCCAGCCGCATGTCGTCGTTGAGGTCGCAGAAAGCCATCTCCGGCTCAATCATCCAGAACTCGGCCAGGTGGCGCGGCGTGTTGGAGTTCTCCGCGCGGAAGGTGGGGCCGAACGTGTAGACGTTGGTGAAGGCCAGCGCGAAGATTTCCGCCTCCAACTGGCCGCTGACGGTCAGATAGGCAGGCTTGGCGAAGAAGTCCTGGGAGAAATCGATCTGTCCGGCCTGCGCGCCTTCCCGATGGCGCGGCAGATTCATCAGGTCCAGTGTGGTCACGCCGAACATCGCGCCCGCGCCCTCGGCATCGGAGGCGGTGACGATGGGCGTGTGGACGTAGAGAAAGCCGCGCTCCTGGAAGAAGGTATGGATGGCGCGGGCCAGGGCGTTGCGGACTCGGAAGACGGCGCCAAAGGTATTCGCGCGCGTGCGCAGGTGCTGGATCTCCCGCAGGAACTCGAAAGTATGTCCCTTCTTCTGCAGCGGGTAGGTGGCCGGGTCGGCTTCCCCGTAGATAACGATTTCGCGGGCCTTGAGTTCGACCGCCTGTCCGGCGGCGGGCGATTCGACCAGGTCGCCGGTCACGCGCACGCTGGCGCCGGTGGTCACGTGCTTGAGGATATCCTCCGGGATCGTCCCCTCGTCGATGACGACCTGCAGGTCCTGGAAGCAGGAGCCGTCGTTGATCTGGACGAAATGCACGCCCTTGCTGTCGCGGCGCGTCTTGACCCAGCCGTGCGCCTCCACCGCCTGTCCGACCTCGCCGTTTAAAATGTCTTTGATGTACTGACCTTTGTGGATCATGATAACTCTTTTAAGATCACTCCGCGATCTTGAGGACACTCAGGAAGGCTTCCTGCGGGATTTCGATGCTGCCTACCTGCTTCATGCGCTTCTTGCCCTCTTTCTGCTTCTCCAGCAGCTTGCGCTTGCGGGTGATGTCGCCGCCGTAGCACTTGGCCGTCACGTTCTTGCGGTAGGGCTTGACCGTCTCGGCAGCGATGATCTTGCCGCCGATGGCCGCCTGGATACGCACCTCGTACTGCTGGCGCGGCACGACCTCCTTGAGCTTCTCAGCCATCGCGCGGGCGCGCGGAGAGGCCTTGTCCCGATGGGTGATGAACGAAAGCGCATCCACCGGATCGCCGTTGATGAGGATGTCGATCTTGACCAGCTTCGCCTCCTGGTAGCCGGCCATCTCGTAGTCGAAGGAGGCATAGCCGCGCGTGCGCGACTTGAGCTGATCGAAGAAGTCCATCAGGATTTCGGAGAGCGGCAGCTTGTAGTGCAGGATCACGCGGTCCGGCGCCGGGTATTCCGGCTTGACATATTCCCCGCGCCGGTCCCGGCATAGGTCTGATACCGTTCCGAAGTACTGGAGCGGCAGCAGGATGGTGGCGTCCACGTAGGGCTCTTCCATCCGCTCGATATAGGTCGGGGAGGGCAGGTGCGCCGGGTTGTCGATCTCCTCGACCTTGCCGTCCGTGCGGTAGACCTTATAGACGACCGAGGGCGAAGTGGCGATCAGAGAGAGGTTGAACTCCCGCTCCAGCCGTTCCTGGACGATCTCCATGTGCAGGAGACCCAGGAAGCCGCAGCGAAACCCGAAGCCGAGCGCAGCGGACGTCTCCGGCTCGAAGGAGAGCGCGGCGTCGTTGAGCTGGAGCTTCAAAAGCGCCTCGCGCAGGTCGGGATATTCGACCCCCTCCACCGGATAGAGTCCGCAGAAGACCATCGGCTTGGCGGTGCGATAGCCGGGCAGTGGTTGGCGCGCCGGATGCGCGGCATCCGTGATCGTGTCGCCGACGCGGGCATCCCCGATCGTCTTGATGCCGGCGGCCACGTAGCCGACCTCGCCCGTGTTGAGATGCCGGCCGACGCGCCGGTCCGGCGCGAACGTGCCCACCTCGGCGACCTCGAACTCCTTGCCGGTCGCCAGGAACTTGATGCGTTCTCCCGGCCGGATCGCTCCATCCACCACGCGCACGTAGCAGATCACGCCCAGGTAGGCGTCGAACTTGCTGTCGAAGATAAGCGCGCGCAGGGGCGCCTTCGGATCGCCAGCGGGCGGCGGGATGCGGTGGACGATCGCCTCCAGAATCTCCTCGATGCCGATGCCCTGCTTGGCGCTGGCAAGGATGGCGTCCGAAGCTTCCAGGGTCAGAACGTTCTCGATCTCTTCCTTGACGCGCTCTGGATCGGCGGCGGGCAGGTCGATCTTGTTGATGACCGGGATCAGCTCCAGGTTGTTCTGATAGGCCAGGTTGACGTTGGCGAGCGTCTGCGCTTCGACACCCTGCGCGGCATCTACCACCAGCAGCGCGCCCTCGCAAGCCGCCAACGAGCGCGAGACCTCGTAGGTGAAGTCCACGTGGCCGGGCGTGTCGATCAGGTTGAACTGGTACTCCTGGCCGTCTTCGGCGCGATAGTGCAGGCGGATGGCGGTCATCTTGATGGTGATGCCGCGCTCGCGCTCCAGGTCCATCGTGTCCAGCAGTTGGGCCTGCATCTCCCGCTGACTGACGGCGTGGGTCGCCTCCAGGATGCGGTCGGCCAGGGTGGACTTGCCGTGATCCACATGCGCAATGATGCAAAAATTTCGAATATGATCTTGATGGATACCACTACTCATTGGTGCGTTTTGGTCCTCATTTGTCCTCTTTTTCCCGCTCCATTATAGCATATCGGGCGAAAGCCTGTTGCTCGTCCGGTTGCTATGCAAGCAGGAGGGACACGGGCACATGAGGAAATGAAATAATTGGAGGCAAGCCATGTCCGACCCGTTGGATTTCCTGCAAGGCGTTATCGCTCCGATGCTCACCCCGATCCATGCCGACCATACGCTGGACCTAGAAGGCGCGGAGGCGTTCGTGGAGTGGCTGATCTCGCGCGGCTGCGTGCGCACGGTCTTTGCCCGCAGCGGCATGGGCAAGATGTATACGTTCACCGTCGAAGAGACAAAAGCCCTCGGGACGGCGGTCGTACGGGCGGCTCGCGGCCGGATCGGGGTGCTGCTGGGCGCTTCCGGAGAGTGGCGGACCCGCGACCGGGACCGCACGCAAAAGCCCGATTCGGAGCGCTATCTGGCGCAGGCCGTGGAGCTGACACAGTTCGCGCAGCAGATCGGAGCGGACGGCGCCGTTCACGTCCTGCCGGAAGCCTATGTCCCGACGGCGGGCGAGCCGATCTCCGAAGCGACTTTCCGTTACTTGAAGACCGTTCACGATGCCGCCGACATTCCGATCGTGCTCTACCAGCCGGGCGGCCTTGCGCCGGAGTACCGCATGACGCCGGAGCTGCTGCGCAGGCTGCTGGAGCTGCCGCGCATCGCGGGCATGAAAGTCTCGACGAGCGAGGATGCCGTTTTCGGGCCGCTCGCGGAAGTCGTGCGGGGAACCGGCTTCGCGCTTATCGCGGGCAACGAGACGTACTATCTGCGCGCGCTGGAGCAGGGGGCGGTCGGGGTCATCGGGGAAGGCTGCAACGTCTATCCGGAAATCCTGGACGCCCTCCGGTCTCGCTTCCGTGCCGGCGACTACGCCGGCGCAATACGCGCCCAGGAAGACGTCTGCCGCGCCCTGGCGATCAAAGAAGGACTGGATGGCGCCGTCATCTGGAAACAGATCCTCATCCGGCACGGCGTCCACATCCTGCCCTACGACCGAAACGGCGTTCCGCCCTACCCCGAGGAGACGGTCCGGCAGGTAGACGCGGCCTACTCCGACATCCGGCAGCCACATATCGATATTCAGCATTGAAAGTCGTGTTGATTTAATGTAGAATAAAATTATGGATACTATGCGTTTGGATCAAGCCTCTATAGCTGAAATTATTCCAGAATGGCTGGACGCAATCAACCGGCTGTTTGCCGATGTTGCAGGCTGGGCGCAGGAGCAAAATTGGACGGTAGCGTCCTCCACGACGGAAATATCCGAAGAATCGCTCGGAAAGTATACAGCTCCTGTACTAACTATAGACGCTCAGAATGGCCGCCTGGTTCTTGAACCTATTGCCCGCATTGTGATCGGAGGAAAAGGCCGTATAGATTTGTATGCGTGGCCAACACTTTACCGTGTCATGCTGCTACGCAGATCAAAGGATACCGTCTGGGTTGTGCGTACGGACTCTGGATTGGCTTGGCCTAATCCATGGGGACGAGAAACCTTCATATCAATAGCAAACGGATTGTTAGAAGCCAACCAGGCAGTATTGAAAATTGCATCAGAAGAAGCGCCACCAGGGTCGGACAGCGCGTCAACGACTTCTTAGAAGCCAATCGTAGAATGCCAGAGGTGTAGCCTCAATGAGTTACATCCATTGCCAACGTTTGTCATCAATCCGAGAGGAGTACACTGTCGCGCGAATTTCTGTTTCTTATGTGGAAGGGGCTCGGCCGAATCCTCCAAATAATTTAGACTTGAATGGCATCACTTTACAGCAGATTCAACGAGCGTCACGTAACTTAGAGGACACTTATATTATACGTGTCTTTGCTGAGTTTGAGGGCATTTTACGAGACTATCGTCCAGTGCCCGTTGGACGACAAGATAATCGTTCTATCTATAATCTTATCAATCAAATTGCCAGCCACCGTCGAATACCAGCTACAATTCTTAATAATGTGCAAAGCGTGCGCGAATACCGGAATTCACTAACACATCAAGGAGCAGCAGGCGCACACACGATTATTTTTCAAGATGTGCTAGCTCGATTGAACTATTATCTCTCGTATCTTTAAACCTATATTCCACTGATAGAACGAAACAGCGTTTTCGCTTCGGCGATGAGGCGGTCGAGGAGGGCGCAGTCTTCCGGCGATTCGGGCACACGCACGTGCAGTTCTACGCCAGGGGCCAGAGATATTCTCACCCAGGTCTGCGCGGAGGCTTCTTCCAGACGCGGCAGGACCTCCAGGGAGACCGCAGGCCATTCCGGAGAAAGCTCCTCATCCTCGGAAGGAGCCAGGAGCGGGCTGACCAGGAGAACGCGCCCGCGCGACGCCGGGAGGGCCGGCAGGTCCTCCGAAAAATCCGAGGCGCGCGGCGCCAGCAACCGCCGCAGGGCGTCCATTCCACCGTCCGTATCGATAGGGTGGAAGGCAGCGCGCAGGCTTTGGGTTGCCCATTCCGGGCCGTCGCCGGCAGCGGGCGGTTCCCCTTCCAGCAGAGCCGCTATCTGCGCATCGGTGAGGGGTTCGAGATAGGCCTTGATGGCGCTTAACGGCAGGAAGGCGTTCTTGAGCCTGCCGATCAACTGCAGCCGTTGTAGATGCCTGCCGGAATAGCGGGCATAGCGCCCGCGCGTGTCCGGCGGCGGCAACAGGCCCTCCGCGCTGTAGTAGCGGATGGTCCGGCACGTGACCCCGGCCAGGGACGCAAGCTGTCCGATCATATAGGTCGTCTCTGGCGTCATCGTCCTTTCACTGGTGGCCTAGATATCGAGGTAGCCATCCCCGTGCGCCTGATTCTCCTGCGACGCGAAAATGCGCTGGACGAAGCTGATCAGCTCTCTTGGATTGAATGGCTTCGTCAGGTAGCTGTCAGCGCCATCTTTGTAGCCGGTATACACGTCGGCATCCTGCGCCTTGGCCGTGAGCATGATGACCGGCAGCTCCCGCGTAGCCGGCTCTTTTCGGAGCGTGCGCAGCACCTCGAAGCCGTCCATATAGGGCATCATCACGTCCAGAACCACCATGTCCGGCCGTTCGGAAGCGATCTTTTCCAGCGCCTCCTTGCCATCATAGGCCGTGATAACCTGGTAACCCTGTTTCTCCAGGTTGATCTGGATCAAGCGCACGATGCTGGGCTCGTCGTCGACGGCCAGGATCTTTTTCGCCTCTGCCATTCCTGTCTCCTTTCCCGCTCGCCAAGCCCTTCTTGGCGAGGAGTGGGCCAAAACCGAATGGCTCATTATAACAGTACTACGTAAACCTGTCAAGATAATTTTTGGTCGCCTGGCTAGAGGTCGCTCCTGGGAAGTAACCGGCTAAGCTTCGCCATCCGTTTTTCGTATAGTAGTTGGTAGTATAAATGGTGTAGTAACAAGGTCAGCCAAGGATTGAGAATGCCGGACACAGCCCATCCGCCACAATCGAATTCCTCCCCGAACGCCCCTAACTCCGGCACTCCGCTGGAGTCGCTGACGGGCGTGCTGGAGCGCATCACCTATCACAACGAGGAGAACGGCTATACGGTCGCCCGCCTCGCGGTGGAAGGGGCGCGCGACCTGCTGACCATCGTCGGCAGCTTCTCCAACCCCGTTGTGGGCGAGCAGTTGTTCTGCGAGGGGCGCTGGGTGGCGCACCGGGAGTTCGGGCGCCAGTTTGCCGTCGAGCGCTACAGCACCAGCAAGCCGGCCACGGCCTTCGCCATCGAGAAGTACCTGGGCAGCGGGCTGATCAAGGGCATCGGGCCGGTGATGGCCAAGCGCATGGTCGATCTGTTCGGCCTGGACACGCTCGACATCATCGAGCAGGCGCCGCGTAAGCTGCTGCGCGTGGAAGGCATCGGAGAAAAGCGCGTCGCCATGATCCAGAAGGCGTGGGACGAACAGCGCGAAATTCGCCAGGTCATGCTCTTTCTGCAGGAGCGGGGCGTCTCGCCCACGTTCGCGGTCAAGATCTACAAGACCTATGGGGACCGGTCCATCGCCGTCGTCGAGGAGAACCCCTATCGCCTGGCGCAGGACATCTGGGGGATCGGCTTTAAGACCGCCGACAAGATCGCCCAGCAGCTTGGCATCGAGATCGACAGCGAGCGTCGGCTGGAGGCCGGGCTGCTCTACACACTCTCAGAAGCGACCGACTTCGGGCATCTTTACCTGCCGGAGCCAAAGCTGCTCCAGTCGGCGGCGGAGATCCTGGGCGTCGAGCCGGAGAAGCTGAGTCCCATGCTGGAATCGATGGCGGCGGCGCAGACGGTCCTGGCGGAAGACATCCCCAGTATCGAGATGGCGGGCCGCCCCATGCGCGCCTTCTACCATCCCGCGCTCTACTACACCGAGATCGGCCTGGCCTCCCAGATTCGCCGCCGTCTCGCCTCGCCGCCCGGCAAGCCGCTCTCTTTAGAGAAGATCGCTGCCTGGATCGAAAAGCAGGAGCAGGCAGAAGGCATCGCGCTGTCCGAGGAGCAGCGGCAGGCGGTCGTGCTGGCCCTGCAGAACCGCGTCCTCGTGTTGACAGGCGGGCCGGGCACAGGCAAGACTACTGTTACCAATCTTGTCGCACGAGCCTTCGATGCCCAGAAGAAGAAGCTGCTTTTAGTCTCTCCGACCGGGCGCGCGGCCAAGCGGCTCTCCGAGGTGACCGGACGGGACGCGCAGACCATCCACCGGCTGCTCAAGTTCGATCCGGCCACGCACAGCTTCCAGTACAACGATACGAACCCCTTGTCCTGTGACGTGCTGATCGCCGACGAGGTCTCGATGCTGGACGCCGTGCTGGCGAACAACCTGCTCAAGGCCGTTCCGGAGCACGCGCAGATCGTCTTCGTGGGCGATAGCGATCAGTTGCCGTCGGTGGGCGCGGGCAACGTGCTGGGCGACCTGCTCGATTCCGGCGTGGTGCCTTCCATTCGGCTGACGCAGGTGTTCCGGCAGGCGCAGGAGAGCCTGATCGTCACCAACGCGCATCGCATCCGCCGGGGCGAGTTTCCGCTGCTCGTGCCCCCGACGCCCAAAGAGCGCCGGGGCAAGAACAATCTCTTCATCGAAGTCGAGGAGAGCGTCGAGGGGGCACAGCAGATCGTCAAGCTGGTCCGCAAGTCGCTGCCCGCGCTCGGCTTCCGCAGCGACGACATCCAGGTCCTCTCGGCCATGCACAAAGGAACGCTCGGCGTCGGCTACCTGAACGAGCTGCTGCAGGAGGCCCTCAATCCCGCCGACCCGACCGGACGCAAGCCGGAGTTCGTGCGCGGCTCGCGCCGCTTCCGCATCGGCGACCGCGTGATCCAACTCGTGAACGACTACGACAAGAACGTCTACAACGGGGACGTGGGCACGATCCTGGACATCAAGCCGGAAGACCAGGTCCTGCTCGTGCGCTTTCCCGAAGCCGTCGTCGAATACGACTTTGCGGACTATGACGAGCTGCAACTGGCCTACGCGCTCTCCATTCACAAATGCATCCGCCAGGATGAACGCGTGCGGACCAGAGACCGGGGACTGATCCCGATAAAGGATCTCCAGGTAGGCGAGTTTGTCTATACCGGTGAGCATACGGCAAGGCAGGTTCTAAACAAAGTCCATACCGGTCGGAAACGTGTCGTCCGGGTGACGACGCATCTGGGCTATCAAATTGATGTCTCTGAGGAGCATCCCCTTCTGGTGAGTGACGGCGGGACGCCTCATTTCGTTTCAGCCAAAGACCTTACTACAGCCCATACCGTCTGCTTGAGCCGGCATAGCGTCGATCCGAGCGATCCCAGGATCTTACCGCCTATAGAGTTCAGACATCAGGATACACAGAGCCGATGGAAAGATAAGGAGAACGGAAGGGTCTGCGTCCCCTCCTGCCTGGATGAAGACCTGGCATGGCTATTGGGCGCTCTGATCGGTGATGACTCTTATCGAGATACACGCGACGGCACGATAGATTTTACTAACCAGGACGAGGAAGTGCTGCAGCGCTTCCGAGCAATCCTGGAAAGCTATAATCTGCGCGTTGGCTGCTATAAAGCAGCCAACCGGAAGGCAATCCGCTACTATGTGATCTCCAGGCCGTTCCGCCAATGGTTGCTTCGACTGGGACTGGAATACTGCACCGCCTGCCAGAAGCGAGTGCCCGAGGTCATTTTCCAGGCGTCCGCCAAAATCAAGGGTGCTTTTCTGCGCGGTCTCTTCGATACAGATGGCAGCGCGGGCAAGGGAAGCTGCCGCGCCTGCCGCCTGACAACCTGCTCCCTGCCGCTTGCACGGGATGTTCAGAACCTATTCCTGTCTGTGGGAATCGTGTCGCAGGTCACCCGCTCCGGCCCGAACGCTTATCATCTCTCTATCAGCGGAACCTCGCTGCCTGTTTTCCAGGCGGTTGTCGGCTTCTCTGTCGCCTATAAAGCCTCCAGGCTAGCGGAGCTTGTTCGTCTCGCGCAGACACGGTATAAGACGAACACGGATTTCATTCCTTTCAGTGAAGCGATCTTGCAGGGACTGCGCGAGTATATTCAGCAGCATTTCGGCAGTTCCCAGGGCATTAAGGGGAAAGGGATATACGCGCACCGCAAGCGGAACATCGGCTGGTGCTTCCGCAAGGTGTTGAGCTATGGAAAACGTCTGACTTACCGCGACATCGATAGATTGATCGCTTTTTTGAACGAGCAGGAAATTCCCGTGCCGGAAAGCCTTCGGTCGGTCCTGGCAAGCCGCTATTTCTACGACAGGCTCAAGAGCGTGGAGTACACCGAGGAGTACGAGGAGATGTACGATATTGAGGTGGAAGGCATCCACTCCTTTGTGTCAAATGGGTTCATTTGCCATAATTCTCAGGGATCGGAGTATCCTTCCGTCGTGCTCGTGCTGCACTCTAGCCAGTACATGATGCTGCAGCGCAATCTGCTCTATACCGGCCTGACCCGCGCCCGCAAGCTCTGCATCCTCATAGGGGATAAGCGTGCCATCGGCAGGGCGGTGAAGAACGACAAGACCACAAAACGCTACACGCGTCTGGCCGAGCGCCTGCGGGAGACCGGCGAAGACAGCCTCGTTCCCCCGGACCGCTTGCTGTGACCGCTTTCCCTCACGGCCAGGCGAGTTTCCGATGCTTATTCTCCGGCTTCTTGCGGATCTGCGTCCAATATTCCTCACGCACGTCCTCGTCGATCTCCACCGGCAGCCGCTCCCCATAGAGACGGTCCACGCCATCCTGCCTACAGCCGGAAATCCAATAATCCTCCCCGGTCTCCACATCATAGTAGTTCGACTTAGAGCACCTAACAAAACCCTGTCAGCCAAGCGTTCCAGCAGAGGAGCACACAGCCCAACAGCAGGAACGCTTCGTGGATGTCGTCTCGGCGCTCGTAGCGGATACGCAAGCGGCG
>Ga0070739_10006886_pt1 | contig 12340 bp, 11 predicted proteins | sample Coa_R1_7_FD_66445 | JGI IMG/M metagenome (GOLD analysis project Ga0070739, IMG submission 66445) | Surface soil microbial communities from Centralia Pennsylvania, which are recovering from an underground coalmine fire - Coalmine... | ecosystem: Environmental > Terrestrial > Soil > Unclassified ... | reverse complement strand
AAGACCTGGCGACGGTGTCGGTGTTGGCGCTGACTCAGTAGGAGTGGGTGTAATACCGACAGTTGGCGTCGCAACGGTAGGGGTGGGAGTCTGACCTAATCCTACCGGCGTAGGTTGAGGTCCAAAACCTCCATTGTCGGAAGGAGTCGCAGTGGAAACGGGCACAGCAGTAGGAGTGGCACTTCTTCCAATCGGACTGGGGGCCAGCATGATAGTGGTCGTAACGGAGCGCTTGCTCACCACATCGTAAGCCTTGAGTACATGAGGTCCAGGTCCCCAAAGCGCATCGATCCCCACCACAACTTCGACTTGAAACGCGCCATGCCCATCAGCATTGACTGTACCGGGCTGACAGGGAAAACCTCCATCATGGGTCAAGCTGACAGGTCCATTTGCACTAAACCCTCGCCCTTGCAAGCGTACAGCCATACCTGCCTCCAACGGATTAGTAAAGGCTGCGTTGAGCACCAGTGCCGTGGGAGTAGATGATGTATGCGTAGAAGTAACACAAGGCTTGTCGCCTGTCGTGGGAGTACAGCGTGTTGTGACAGTTGTTTGCTGTGTCCCAGAAAACGTCGAAGATGCTATAGTTCCTCCCAGCCATCCTGCACTCACCAGACAAATGAAGAGAAAAATACAGGTGATGCTCATGAGCAGGATAGTCCCACTGAACCAGAGCAAGAATTCGAGACGCCCCGGAATGAGCAGCCACCAGCGAAGGTGATCCAGAGGAGTAAAGACAGAAGCCCAGAAAGACGACGTAGCACGACTCATCGGTGCTCGCTGCCGACTGGCAATGCGTCTTGCCAGAGACGAATGAGCACCACGCCCAGCTGTCCAGGAAGCCAGAGTACCTTCTTCTACGGCTATGAGGGGTCGCTCATCTCCACTGGCAACTCTTGCTTTAGGGACAGCGGACGCTGCAACAGTCATAGCACCAGGCTGAACAGTATTCAACCCATCAAAAGGCAAGGGCGTGTTTAGAGATGCGCCTCTATTGTGCTGTATACTACTGGGAAAGGGATCCCTCTTGTCTATTTCGTCCTTTGTCTGCTGAGGTGGCGGAGTCGTTGGCACATCGGCCACAACTAGAGAAAGCGATGAAAGGCTGCTCTCTGCCTGATACTCCGGCGTCTCATATTGCCACATTGTTGGCTGAGATAGAGTCGGGATGCGCGTCACATCGCTGTCCTCTGGAACGAAGATACTCCGGGTATAACGGGGACGGACTTTGACAACACTGGCCGGGTGTGCAGAAGCACGCCGAGGAATTGCCGGAAGCATCGGAGAAGCAGGCGAGGAAGCGAAGGACGTGGGAGGAAACGCACCATGTTTTTTTTCATAGCTAAACGAGGTAGCAGAGATATTTCTTTGTACCACCGGATCAATCCAAACGGAGGAACCTGCAATACTCTCGAAGGTGTGAGAAGTATGAGATAATGAAGCCAGAGGTGCAGAAGAACTGTTATCCTCTTGAGAATTATTGGGCCAACCCACTGGATCAACACTACGATCTGTCTGCATACGTTATACTACCCCTTATGACTATTATTTCGCAAATGCTCACTTGTGAGAATAAACGGAAGGTTAGTGCTTTTTCGTTGAAGCGAGTGCTTGGTATCCTCACAAGCAAACAGGCCTTAGCGGCGCTAAGGCCTGTTTGCTTGTGAGAACAGATGAGCTAGCAAGCTTCTAGTTTAGCCAGAAGCTTACTAGCTCATCTGTTCCTAACTTTACCTGAAGATCAAAGATGGGGCGCCAGGCAGTGCTGTTCTCCTGAAGACGATTACCCGAGCGCCTCGCGGCCAGCCTCCACTGGCTCCGGTGGAGCCAGGTCCTCATCGTAATCAGTTGGGGACGTTAGATCCTTACCACGTCTGGCACCAATAGCCTCGAAGACGGGAGTCAGGATGATAGCCAATAGCAAGTTCAAGACAAACGCGCTGAAGGCCGAGTACATCAGAACACCGAACACAGGATACACAGCGCTAAGACCTGCGGCCACAAAGAACACAGTACCCACAATCATGCCCGCTGCCCAACCCACAAGCAAGGCCCAACGATTGAACCAGTTTGTATACAGGCCCAGGAAGACAGATGGCAGAGTCTGGAGAATCCAGATGCCCCCGAGCAGTTGGAAGTTCAGGACGTACTGGGTCGGAAGGTACACGATAAAAATCAAAGCTCCGAGTTTCACGAAAAACGAGGTCAACTTCGCGACCTGCGACTCCTGGCGATCAGTAGGATTGCGGTTGATATATTCCCTGTAGATGTTCCTCGTGAACAAGTTGGCAGCTGCGATAGACATCACTGCCGCAGGAACAAGGGCCCCGATTGAAATGGCGGCAAATGCAAACCCTGCAAACCACGCCGGGAATGTGGCATTGATCAATGCCGGTACTGAACCATTGTTACCAAAACCGGCAAGCGGCTTGACGTGTGCAGCAATCGCTATATAGCCAAGCAAGGCAAGCAGGCCGAGCATAAGCGAATAGATGGGGAGCAATGCACTATTCCGCTTGACTACCCGCTGGCTGTTGCTGCTCAAAACACCAGTAAGCGAGTGAGGGTAGAGAAATAGGGCGAGTGCAGAACCAAGTGCCAATGTGACGTAAGCCGTGTACTGCTTAGGGGAGAGAATATCAAAAAACTTTGGATTAGCGGCAGCCTTGGCATGTACAGATGCAAAGATGGGACCAAATCCACCAAATTTGATGGGCAGATAGATGATCGTAACAAGCAGAACCACGAAAATCATCAGGTCCTTAACCAGTGCAATCATAGCCGGCGCACGCAAGCCACTGGTATAGGTATAAGCTGCCAGAATGAGAAACGCGATCACCAGTGGAATGTCGAAGGGGATACCAAAGATGTAGATATTGAGCGGAATACCGAGTGCCGCCAGGGACACCTCTATACCAAACATCTGTAGAGCAATGTAAGGCATGGTTGCCAGGATGCCTGTAAATGCGATAGCAAGTGCTAGCCATGAGCTGCCAAAGCGGCCTTTGACGAAGTCAGCGCCCGTCACATAGTTGTGTTGCTTACAGACGGACCAGAACTTGGGCATCAGCACATAGACTAGAGGATAGACCAGGACGGTGTAAGGGACGGCAAACCAGCCATTGAGTGCTCCTAAGCCATACATTGCAGCGGGAACAGCAATGAATGTATAGGCCGTATACAGATCGCCTCCGAGGAGGAACCAGGTGATGATGGTACCAAAACGTCGCCCAGCCAATCCCCACTCGTGGATGAGGTCCAGATTGCCTCGTCGCCAATTGGCGGCAACAAAGCCTAGCACAGTGACGAGCAGGAAAAAGATGATGAAGACAGTGATTGCTTCCCAGTTAACCATGGATGAGTTCTCCCTTCCAGGACATATTGTCTCTCACGAACGAGAGGGCTCTCGTGCCAGAATGCATGAGACAGACGAGCCGCTAGGCTCCTGCAAAGTAGACCACCGCCGTGATAATGGCAGTAATGACAACCCACAGAAGCTGGAACCAATAGAAGAATGGAACACCGACAAACGCTGGTTCCCTGAAGTTGTAGAAGGGTGGCCACATCAGCACAATAAACGGGAGAATGAGGAGTAGAAGGAGCCAGGAACGGCCCTTTCTTTGAGGATGGCTAGCCATAATTGTCCTCCTTATTGTAGTAGATGATACCCCAGAGCAGCATTATAAGCCAACTGCCACAGGATAGTAAAATTCTATCACAAAATGAGAGCTAACGCATCCTATGTAGGATAGTGGTTAGACTATCGCTGTTGTTTTCCCGAGCATGCATTACCGTGTGATGTGCAGCAATATGTCAATACATGCTCCAAGAAAATAACTGCTATAGCCTGGAATAGCCCTTTCGTGCTTTTCGGTGACTTTCAAACCCTGCAAAGGTATATCTATGTAGGGGGTCTATCTCTACTACTTGCTCTATCTAGCATTTGCTTCGACCTGCATATGAATAGATCATGATCTATATTTTCTTTGGAAAAAGGAGACTACCTTTGTATGTCACAATCACCACAATCTGCTCAACCATTCTTCTCATTACCTGGTTTTGATGCTGATACTGAACAAGCCTCATTCGAAGCCCCGAAGCCTCCCTGGTGGCGTCGGCGCGGAATCATCGTTGCTAGTGCTCTCCTGCTGGTCTTCCTGCTCGGTAGTGGCATCTTCGCAGCGGTACGAACTCACAAGCAATCCGTTAGCTATCAGTATCAGCGAGTCACCTTGGGTGACTTTTCCCTGGTCGTCAATGCCACAGGGCCGGTACAAAGTAGTACCTATAATGTCGAGTTCACTGGCACAGGGAAGATCACCGAAATTGATGTCAAGGTTGGCCAGACTGTCAAACAGGGACAGGTGCTTGCGAAACTCGATAAGACTTCACTCCAGGATGCTGTGGATGAGGCACAGGCTTCACTATTGGCTGCCTTATCTTCGCTCAATACTGCTCAGAATAGTGCAGGGAAGACAGCAACGCAGGGAACGGCAAATATTGCTGCTGCACAAACTGCCCTCAAGAATGCTCAGACGATCTTCACAACGACACAATCGCAATCAATGTCTAACGTGACAGCTGCCCAGACCGCCCTATCCAATGCGTTCTCGAATCTGACGGTGGTACAGGGACAGGCTCAGGCAAGTATTGGCGAGGCCGAAGTAGCTCTTCGTGGCGCGGAAACGGGCCTGTTTTATACCCAGCAACAGACCCAGGCCAGCATCAGTACGGCACAAACGACACTCTCAAACGCGCAGAACAATCTGTTGCATGTACGCACAGATTCTCAAAAAAGTGTTACCCTGGCACGCCAGCAGGAGCAACAGGCCATCAACCAGTGTAACAGTGCCGCCACTCCCACTCCCCACTGTGTACAGGTGGCTCAGGCACAATACAACCAGGCTGTCGCACAGGCCAATGCTAATATTGCTGCTGCTCAGGCAACGGTGAATAACGATCAGCACCAGATGCAGTTGACGCAAGCGCAAGCGGCCAGCGACATCGCTAACGCTCAGTCGCAGGTGACCTCCGACGAAAAGCAACTCAGTGTTGCACAGGCCAATGCAGCAGCTCAGAACAATACCGCACAAGGACAGATCAACACAGCCGAGGGCCAACTCACCACCGCAGAGGCCAACGCCGCTTCACAAAATACATCGGCACAGGCACAGATTAACACAGCCCAGAGTCAGCTCACTACGGCAGAGGCCAATGCGGCAGCTCAGAATGCCACAGCACAGGGCCAGGTAACCACTGCTCAGGCACAATTCAATACTGCGCAGGTGCAACTGCAGACTGCTCAGCACAACCTGGCGAATACTATCCTCAAAGCACCACACGAGGGCGTTGTCTCGGCCATCAACGGTACTGTTGGCGGCACTCCGGGTGTTCCAGCAAACTCAAATGCTAGCGCTGCTGCTCCGGGAAGTACCTTTGTACAGATTGTGGACCTTTCGACGCTCCAGGTGCAGGCAAATGTGAATGAATCGGATACCGGAAACTTGCACATAGGACAGCCAGCTCAGTTCACAGTCAGTGCCTTCGGCGAGAAACTCTTCCGCGGCATCGTGAGTGCGATCTCCCCAAATGGAGAGACGATCTCGAATGTGGTAACGTACCCTGTGACTCTCGATGTGGATATGAACAGTCTGCGCGGCTCAACGCTGTTGCCAGGCATGACCGCCAATGTGACAATCACGGTGGTGCGGCATCCCAACGTTTTGCTACTCCCTGTGAATGCGATCAACGTGGCGCGAACCCCTAGCACTCTGACTAACGATAACTCCGTACTGATCAGTAAAGACGTGGAAGCCTCAGCCCTGGCACAGGCGCGTCAGATGCTTCGCGAACTGCAAATGGAACATCCAGATGGTTCTGCAGATAACGCTATACCTGCCCTGGTGCTTGAGCATTCCGGAAATCAGTTCATTGTGAAGCCCGTCGTCCTCGGTCTGACCGACGACACCGTCTATGAGGTCCTCGAAGGCCTCTCCGCCGATGAGACGATACTGGTCGGTATACAGAGAGGGAACTAGTCATGATGCCTGACCCTCATATTACCCCGGTGATTGCTGTGCGGAACTTGCAAAAAACCTACAGGCTGGGGCAGACCTCTGTTCCAGCCTTGCGAGGCGTCTCGCTTGAGGTTCACGCAGGTGAATTCGTAGCGGTGATGGGGCCCTCCGGCTCAGGAAAATCGACGTTTATGAACCTGCTCGGTTGTTTGGATCGTCCCACACAAGGAGAATACTGGCTTACTGGCAGGCTCGTGAGCAAGTTGTCCAGCAATGAACTCGCCGATATTCGCAACAGCTTGATTGGTTTTGTCTTTCAGGGATTCAACCTGCTCAGCCGAGCCAGCGCTATCAGCAATGTGACCCTCCCGCTCGTCTATGCAGGATTGTCGAAAGCTGAACGTGAACGTCGCGCTCGCACGATGCTCCAACTTGTCGGTCTTGGCTCGCGGATACATCACAAGCCCTCGCAGTTGTCAGGAGGACAACAACAGCGCGTGGCAATTGCACGGGCACTGATCAACCGGCCGGCGCTACTACTAGCCGATGAACCAACTGGCAACCTGGATAGCCGTACCAGCATCGAGATCATGGCTATCATGCAATCGTTAAATGAGCAGGGCCTGACGATTGTACTGGTGACTCATGAACCAGATGTTGCTCAATATGCCAAACGCCAGGTACGGTTCCGCGATGGGCGTATCGTCCACGACGAGCCAAATTCTTCACAGCGCTCAGCGATGGACGAGTGGAAAACTATAGTGAGCAACAATTCCCAGCACAGCACAGCACAGATTGAGCAGGTGCGACAGTGAGCCGTTCTTTACCACCACCTCAGCTTTCTCCTCCAACACTGCCGTTGCCTCTGCCCTCACACACACGCACTATGCCATCCCATGGAAAACGCACCTTTCGGCGCGGTATGACGCTTGGTGCCAACTTCGGGAGTGCGTTAGAGGCCCTGTGGACTAATCGCCTGCGCTCCATGTTAACTGCGCTTGGCATCTTCATCGGTGTCGCCGCTGTTATCGCCGCCTTGACCTTGACACAGGGTGCCAGTGCGCTGATCAATGACCGCATCTCGACTCTGGGTACGAACACCATCATCATCGCTCCCGGCTCTGCTAACAACCGCGGCGTTTTTGGTGGTGCTGGCTCTACCCAATCGCTGACACCTGATGATGCCGCGGCCCTCAACCACATCACGCATGTGACAGGGGTGAGTCCTCTCCTCTCTGTGACCGATCAGGTTGTCTATGGAAATCAGAACTGGAATACACGCATTCAGGGAGTCAGCACAGCGTTTCAGAATATTCAGGGCTGGGATATGGCAGAGGGAAGATGGTTTAGCACAAGCGATGAACGCTCCGGCGCTGCTGTTGCCTTGCTTGGACAGACGGTCTATCACAATCTCTTTGACACTTCAGGAGACGACCCCATCGGAAGGACTATTCGTGTACGCGATCAGCTTTTTCGTGTGATAGGAGTCTTGCAAGCGAAAGGCGGCTCTTTCAATCAGGACGACATTGTGTTTGTCCCATTTACAGCAGCGCTCACACGTCTCAAGAACACTACCTATGTCGATCAGATTCAGGTCCAGGTGGACACGGCAGATAACGTCTCTCAGGTCCAATTAGACCTGAACACTCTTCTAGAGCGACGCCATCATATCCCTAGCGGTAGTCCAGATGACTTTCAGACGATCAGTTCCAGCCAACTTTTACAAACGGCCCAGCAGTTCACACAAACGCTTACCTTCCTTCTGGTTGGTATTGCCGCCATTTCCTTGACCGTTGGTGGCATCGGCATCATGAACATTATGATCGTTTCAGTAACAGAGCGCACACGGGAGATCGGTATTCGCATGTCAATAGGAGCACGACGTAGTGATATCCGTAACCAATTTCTCATAGAGGCTCTGGTCTTGAGTCTCGGGGGAGGTGTCATCGGCATGGCACTCGGTCTGCTGCTTGGCTTTGCCATTACGCATGCCTTCGGCCTACCCTTCGTGATCACCACCTCCTCGATCCTGATGCCATTCATGGTCTCTGCCAGCATTGGAATCATCTTCGGACTCTATCCAGCTGTACGAGCCTCGCGCCTTGATCCCATCGTGGCGCTACGCACAGAATAAGCTTGAAGCATAAGCCATCCGGCAAGTTGAGAGAGGGGCATCTTGTCCCTCTCTCAACTTGCCGGATGGCTTATGCTTCAAGCCTGTCCTCCCTCTCTGGTATTACATACAGACCTGCTTGGACTTCTTGCATCATTGCCGCCAGTACGGGATCTGTCACTACCTCCCCTGCTGGCATCCCCCAGAGTTCAATCGGAGTTATCGGCGTTGATGGAATCACCTGCTGTCGCGGCACAGGGGTTGAGGGCAACTGTGTTGCGTCAGGAGTCGAGAATTGTGATACCCGCTCTGTTGGTACTGGCTCTGTCGCAAATGCTATAGAGCCCTGGCCCATGAGATTAGCAGAATACGGGAAGAATTGATGGGTTATTTCTCCCTCTCTATTCAGACCGCTCAAACTGCTGGGGTTGTCACGTTGCACACCATCAGGCCTGGAGGAGTGCGCTGCAAGGAATTCCTGCGCTGGCACTTCCGCTACTGGTACGCTCACCGGTCGTCTCAGTACACCGAGAGCAAATAGGAATACTGCCGCTGCAACGATAATCAGCACTATCGCGCCCACTAGAGCCATCATGAGCGTCCCTTCAGAGAGATCGGCTAACTGCACACCGTATACGGATATCCCGCCGTCTGCCGGTCCATCCGTTGACCCAGGCGGATCTGGTTTACGAGGACCCTTCGGGGTTATGCCACCGATTGTGGGTATCGGCCATATCACTATTTGCGCCGGTTTCTGTGGTGTTGCAGTCGGTGTCACTGTTACGGTTGCCGTCGCCGTTACGGTCGGCGTCTCGGTGACCATCGTCGTCGGTGTATCGGTTGCTATCGGTGTATCGGTTGCGGTCGGTGTATCCGTTGGAGTTGGCGTCGGTGCATCTGTCGGCACTGGCGTCGGCGTTGGTGTCGGTTTTGGCCTCGGCGTCGGCGTTGGTGCAACTGTCGGTACTGGTGTCGGCGTTGGTTCCGGCATTGGTGTATCTGTTGGTACTGGCGTCGGCGTTGGTGCAACTGTCGGTACTGGTGTCGGCGTCGGTGTTGGTGCTGGGGTTGGTGTATCTGTCGGTACTGGCGTCGGCGTTGGTGCTGGGGTTGGTGTATCTGTCGGTACTGGCGTCGGCGTTGGTTCCGGCATTGGTGTATCTGTCGGTGCTGGGGTTGGTGTATCTATCGACACTGACAATGTCACTGCAACCGTCGGCACTGGCAATGTCACTGCAACCGTTGGTATCGGCAACGTTGCATGTGTTGTCTTCGTCAGAGCAAACATGCCAACAAGAGAAAAAGCAAATAACGCAAATAAAAGCGCAACAATCCCCATGAAAAGTCTTTTTGTCATAATTTATCACCATAACAGGCCAGGGAGAGATGTCTATTAGATAGTGTGCCTGTGTATTTATAGTAAAAAGCTGCGCACCAGTCCCCACCAGCACGCAGCTATTTTCTCCCTGTTACAAGATATCGTAGAAGTTGCCTCGCTCAGATGTCAAGACAACAAGAAAAAGTACCAGGACTAGCTTAGGAGTCTTTTATTGAGGTAATGTGCTTTCTACTGCCTGCGATACCGGTTGAAACTCCACTGTTCCGCTCTTCCCCCCACTTTTCAGAGCAATATACGCTTGCTCAAGAGTAATAGTGGTATCAACACCCTTACACATGTCATATATCGTGAGTGCAGCAACTGTGGCTGCTGTCAATGCCTCCACATCTACACCTGTTTTGTAGTGTGTGCGAGTACGTGCCTCGATATGAATGAGTCCCTGCGTACTGTCCAGGGTGAAATGCAGGTCAATATGGGTCATAGGCAAGGGATGGCACAGGGGAATGATTTGCGGCGTCTGTTTGGCCGCCATAATCCCTGCGATCTTCGCAACCTCCAGCACACTGCCTTTAGACACCTGATTGGACTCGATGAGTTGGACCGTCTGTGGGGCCATACGTACTCGTGCTTTCGCGATCGCTTCGCGCACTGTTTCTGCTCGATCGGTCACGTCAACCATGTGGATATTGCCGCTCTCATCGAGGTGAGTTAACTGCTTATCGGCGGACGATGTCATACCGCTTCCTCCTCATATCAGTAGAGTCTTCACAGCATGGACCCCTCATCTGGCCTCAAGGCAGTCTCTTCTTGATCACCCTGGTTCCTGAGGTGGGCAAAAATAGTGTTCGTCCTCTCCCTTAATCTCCTGTTCGCTTCCTCCAATTCGAGAGCCGCCTGGGTAAAGCGGTTATATTCACGTTGAAAGAGGAGAAACATGATCACGAGGGTCGCAATCCACCAGACGGCTTCGACCACGATCATGACCGCAAATGGGAGTGTGCGACCAAATGAAGAAAGAGAAAATAATGATTGCACCACAATCCAGCCCACGAGAGCGATCAACTGAACCGTCACAAAGCGGGTCACTCTCTGTGAGTGGTGACGCATGTTGAGCTGTGCCATGGCTGTATCCTCCTTTGTGCAAAGAACTTCAAACCTCTCTGTAGACATTTCGAATAACAGCTTTGCATGATATTCTAGTATCAAAACCAGGTGTTGGTCAATGCTATGCTAACTACTTTTCACAAGCCCTCAGAAGCAAGCACAAAGGAAATTTCCCCCGAGAGCGTATAGCAGGCTTCCCATTAGGAAAGATCACTTGAAAGGCCCCTGGCACGATATGACCTTTGTTATCCCTACTGGGCTCCTCCCGAAAGAAGTGGCAGAGGATCGCTTTCTCGCCGATGGCATCTCCATCACAGCCACGTATGAGCTTTAACGGGAGAGGGTCACTAAGCGACAATAGATGGTTTTCACACAATGACTCCTCTTTGGCTCAAATAACCACTTCAGCAGGAGAAGAGCAGTACTACCAACACGCTCTGGGAGGACCCATAGGCCCTCCCAGAGCGTGTTGGTAATAACTGGAGTGAACCCTTGCCACCAGACCACAGACAAAATCAACACCTTACATCTTGAAAGTAGGCCAGTTCAAATTCGATGGGAGGCACATACCCAAGGCTGGAATGCAATCGCTTCGTGTTATACACGTCATCGATGAATTGGCCAATATTGGCTGATGCTTCCTCAAAGGTCTGATACTGCTTGAGGTAGACTTCCTCTTGCTTCAACGTTTTGAAGAAACTTTCGGCTTTGGCATTGTCATAGGCATTGCCTTTGGCTGACATGCTGATCTGAACGCCCATGCTCAGCAAGCGCTCGGTATAGGCGGTGCTGGCATATTGCACCCCGCGATCCGAATGGTGAATAAGTCCTGGTTTCACATCACGTGTGGCCAGAGCTTCTTCCAATGCGCCTAGAGCCAGATTGGTATCAATTCGCGTGGACAAATTCCAGCCGATACAGCGACGCGAATAGGCATCCAGAATCGTTGCCAAGTACACAAACTCGCTTCTCAAGCGGATGTAGGTGAGATCAGCGACCCAGATCACGTCTGGGGCATCAGGCGTTCGCCCATTGACCAGATTGGGATAGATCGGGAAGTGGTGGCGCGAATCGGTGGTGTGAACAAAATGGCGTTTGAGCTGACACAACAAGGACTCTTCCCGCATCATCCGCAGCACCCGCTTATGGTTGACCTTCCATCCCGCTCGCTGCAAGGCATGCGTCACTCGCCGATAGCCATAGCCTGCAAAGTCCAGGATGAGTCTCTCGATCGCATCACGCAAGGCCACCTCTTCAGCCCGCTTGGATGGCTCAACCAAGACGTGTTGTTTGGCATAGTACCAGCCACGATTGACCTGCAACAGCTCGCAGAGATGACGGATGGAAAGGGGCTGCTTCTCCTGACATGCTTGTTCGATTACCGCATGTCGCTGTTGCAGGGGAGCTTGCCCAACGCTTTTTTTAACAGTGCATTCTCCAGCGCCAACTGTCCACAAAAGCGCTCTAATTCCGCAATTTTTGCCTCAGCCGTTGGTGGCTCGGAACTGGATGGAGGCAGAAACGCTTCTTCTCCACGTTGATCATACTCATTTCTCCAGCGGGAAACCACACTGGGGGCCAGGTTATGCTCGCGGCAAATCTGGGCGGGGCGCTTCTCGCCACTTGCTAGTTGGCGCACAATCGTCAGTTTCAATTCTCGGCTGTGAACTCTTCCGCTCATCAGTTTTCTCCTTCGGCATACTCTTTTTCAAGTATACCACATTTTTGACTTGATGTGCGGTCCGGTCACTTGGGTTCACTCCA
>Ga0070739_10006883_pt1 | contig 12344 bp, 8 predicted proteins | sample Coa_R1_7_FD_66445 | JGI IMG/M metagenome (GOLD analysis project Ga0070739, IMG submission 66445) | Surface soil microbial communities from Centralia Pennsylvania, which are recovering from an underground coalmine fire - Coalmine... | ecosystem: Environmental > Terrestrial > Soil > Unclassified ... | reverse complement strand
CTTGGCGCCGCGCAGCGCGACTTCCTCGCACACCGTGAACAGCAGCTCGACCCCCACGACCGGCGGCGCCGGCGCGGTCTGGAGCGCGCGCGCGAGCTCGATGGCCACCGCGACGGCGGCCTTGTTGTCGGCGCCGAGGATGCCCTCGTGGCGGTTCTCCCACCCCCCGTCGACAACAACCGGCTCGACGGGCGCGGTCAGGGGCACGGTGTCGAGGTGCGCGCAGATGAGGATGCTGCGCCCGCTCGTCCCCGGCAGCCGGGCGAGCACGTTCCCGGCATCGGAGCCGGCGCGCGGGCCGGCGTCGTCCTCCTCAGCCTCCAGGCCGATCGAGTGCAGCTCGCCCTTCACCCAGTCGGCGCAGGCCCGCTCGCGCCCGGACGGGCTCTCGATCCGGCACAGCTTCGCGAAGGTCTCGTGCAGGCGTGCGCGCTGCGCCTCGGAGGCTCGCCTCACGAGGCCCGCGGGGGCGCGCTCACCGGCTCGCCACCGCGATGGGCCGCGAGCGCACCGTCGCCCGGGTCGCCGGTCGGCGGCGCGTCGTCGGCGGGTCCCGCGGACACCCCGGCGGCGGCGCTCGGGCGCTCGCGGCGGCTGTGAGCGAGCGCCGCGCCGACGAACTCGCGGAAAAGCGGCGCGGGACGCTCGGGGCGGGACTTGAACTCGGGGTGGTACTGGGAGGCCACGTAGAACGGGTGCGCGTCGGCGTCGAGCTCGATGGCTTCGACGAGGCGCTCGTCGGGCGAGGTGCCCGAGCAGACCAGGCCGAGAGCCTCGAGGCGGCGGCGCAGGTGGTTGTTGACCTCGTAGCGGTGGCGGTGGCGCTCGTAGACCACCGGCTCGCCGTAGATCTCGCGCAGGCGCGTTCCGTCGTGGAGCTTCACTGGGTCGGCGCCCAGCCGCATGGTCCCGCCCATGTCTGCGATCTCCTTCTGCTCGGGAAGGAGGTCGATGACCGGGAAGGGCGTCTCGAGGTCCATCTCGGTCGAGTTGGCGCCCTCCATCCCGGCCACGTGGCGCGCGAACTCGCTCACCGCCACGTGCATGCCCAGGCAGATGCCCAGGTAGGGGATCCCGTGCTCGCGCGCGATCTGGGCGGCGTGGATCTTGCCCTCCCAGCCGCGCCCGCCGAAGCCGCCCGGGATGAGGATGCCGGCCGCCGCACGCAGCCGCGCGGTGACCTCGGGATCGCGCACGGTCTCGGAGTCGATCCAGTCGATCTCGACCTTGGCGTCGTGGTGCACGCCGGCGTGGCGCAGCGCCTCCACGACCGACAGGTAGGCGTCCTCGAGCCTCACATACTTGCCCACGAGCGCGATCCGGACCGACTCCGAGGCGGCGCTGGCCCGGCGCGTGATCGCCTCCCACCCGCTGAGATCGGGCTCCGGAGCCTCGATCCCGAAGTGCTCGCGCAGGATGTAGTCGTCGACGCCCTCCTCGCGGAAGGTCAGCGGCACCTGGTAGATGTCGGGCACGTCGCGGGCCGACACGACTGCCTCGACAGGCAGGCTGGCGAAGAGGGCGATCTTGCGGCGAATGTCGGCCGACAGGAGCTCTCCGGAGCGGCACACGACCATGTCGGGCGCGATGCCGATGCGGCGCAGCTCGTTGACCGAGTGCTGCGTGGGCTTGGTCTTCAGCTCGCCCGCGTGGGTGACGTACGGGACGAGCGTGAGATGGATGAACATGCAGCGCCGGCGCCCGACGTCGACCGGGAACTGGCGGATGGCCTCGAGGAACGGCAGCGACTCGATGTCGCCCACCGTGCCGCCGATCTCGGTGATGACGAAGTCGACGTCGCTGGATTCGGCCATGAGCCGGATGCGCTGCTTGATCTCATCGGTGATGTGCGGGACGACCTGCACGGTCGCGCCGAGGTAGTCGCCGCGGCGCTCGCGCCTGATGACCGTGTTGTAGATGCCGCCGGCGGTGACGTTCGAGGCCCGGCTGGTGTTGGCGTCGGTGTAGCGCTCGTAGTGCCCGAGGTCGAGGTCGGTCTCGGCGCCGTCCTCGGTGACGAACACCTCGCCGTGCTGGTACGGCGACATCGTCCCCGGGTCGACGTTGATGTAGGGATCGAACTTCTGGAGCTGGACGCTCAGCCCCCGGGCGACCAGCAACCGCCCGATCGATGCCGCCGCGATGCCCTTGCCGAGCGAGGAGACGACGCCCCCGGTGACGAAGATGAACCGGGTCTGCCCGGTGGAGTTGGTCGCGGCGCGTCGCGGGTCGTGTGCCATCGATCGATCCTCGAGTGTAGTGGACGGGTTCCACGGTAGCGGCGCCTCCGGACGCTCCCCGCGGGCCGGCGCGGGTCACCGCGCCGGGTCGTCGGCCGCGAGCCGGCCGGCGCCTCCGGACGCTCCCCGCGGGCCGGCGGGGGTTCACGGCGCCCGCCTGTCGGGCGCCGGCCGGGTGTGGATGAGGAAGGTCAAGCAGGAGTCGGGTTTTCTCATCCACACACCGCGAGGCCCCATTCGTGAAGATCCCGATCGTGCAGCTATCCGAAGCGCAGCGCCGGGCTCGCACGGCCGTCCTCGAGGAGTTCCGGTGGCGCAACGGGCACGCGGACGTCTGGCGGATCTTCGCCAGTCCCGCCTCTCTCGCGGCCGTCGTCGAGGGGCTGGCCGAGCCGTGGCGGGGGTCGGGATCACGCACGTGGCCGGGATCGAGGCGCGCGGCTTCCTGCTCGCCGGCGCCGAGCTGGGGCCACCTGGCGCCTAGACGGTCAACCATCTAGGTGCGGTCCGCCCGCGCCGCGCCGTACGGACACCCGAGGGCTCTCGGGTAAACGTGCTCTCGGCCCCAAACCTCGGCGAACGCGGGGAGGATCGGGTTCGCGTGCACGAATATCGTGCTCGCGAACCCAACGTCCGGGGGCGGGAAGCGGTTCGGGTTCGCGAGCACGTTTGAGGGGGCGGTCGACGCCTGCGCTGGGCAGGCAGGTACGGGACGGGAGACCCCGCGCTGGGCAGCCCGGTACCGCGCCGGGTGACCGGCGCCCGAGGGCGGACGATGGCCGCGCGGCCCCGGCCGGACCGCCGCCGCCCCCGGCCCGCCGCCCGCGTCAGGCCGCGCGCAGCAGCTCGCGGGCGTGCTGGCTGGCCGCCCGGTCGCCCGCGTGGGCGCCCAGCATGCGCACGATCTCGCCGACCACGCCGTCGCCGTCGAGGGCGGTGACCGTGGTCTGGGCGGGCACCGTGCGGTTGTCCTTGACGATCGTGAAGTGCCGGGCGGCCAGCGCCGCGACCTGGGGCAGGTGGGTGATGCACACGACCTGCCGGCCCCGCGCGAGCTCACGCAGCTGCTCGCCGACCGCCCGCGCGGTCAGCCCACCGATCCCCGCGTCGATCTCGTCGAAGACGAGCAGCGGCCCGTCCTCGCCGTCGTCGCGAGACCCATGCGCGACGCTGAGCAGCGCGAGCATGACGCGCGAGAGCTCGCCGCCGGAGGCGATGTCGCGCAGCGGCGCCGGCGAAACTCCGGCGTTGGGGGCGATCAGCAGCTCGACGGTGTCGGCGCCGCGCGGACCGCAGCCGCCGGGACGCTCGGAGAGCTCGATCGAGAACTCGGCCTCGGGCATGGCCAGCTCGGCCAGCCGCGCGCGCACCGCCTGCGCCAGCCCCGGAGCGGCCTGCCGACGGCGCGCACCCACGCCCTCGGCCAGCTCGGCCAGCCGTTCCCTTGCCCGCTCGAGCTCGGCCTGGACATCCTCGAGGGCCACCTCGGCGCCCTCGAGCTCGTCGCGGCGCGCGCGGCATCGCTCGGCGTGGGCCAGCACGTCGGCCAGCGTTCCCCCGTGCTTGCGCTCCAGCCGAGCGAGCACGGCGATGCGCTCCTCGACCTCCTCCAGGCGCCCCGGCGGAGCTTCGATGCCGTGCACGTAGGCGCTCAGCTCCCCGGCCAGGTCCTGCGCCTCGTACACGAGCGCCTGGAGGCGCTCCGCGGCCCCGGCCAGCTGCCCGTCGATGGCGGCCGCGCCATCGAGCGCCCGCGCCGCGCCGGCCAACAGCTCGGCCACCCCGCCCCCGCTCTCGGGCGAGATCGCCTCCACCGCGCCCGCTGCCGCGCCGCGCAGCGTCTCGACATGACGCAGCCGCTCCCGCTCCTCCAGCAGCTCGCGCTCCTCGGCCTCGCTCGGCGCGGCGGCCTCGATCTCCTCGAGCTCGAAGGCGAGCAGGTCGAGCTCGCGCTCGCGCGCCCCTGCCAGCTCGGCCAGCTCGGCCGCGCGGGCCTCGAGCTCGCGGGCGCGCTCGTAGGCGCCGGCCAGCTCCGTCCGCGCCGCGCGCTGCTCGGGGCCGCAGTGGGCGTCGAGAATGTCCAGCTGGGCCGTCGAGAGCATCAGCTTGCGGTGCTCGTGCTGCCCATAGAACGCCAGGAGCTCTCCCCCGAGCTCGCGCAGATCGGCCACGGTGGCCGAGCGGCCGCAGACGTAGGCGCGGGTGCGCCCGTCCGGCCACACGCGCCGGGCCAGGACGAGCTCCTGTGCGTCGGCGGGGATCAGGCGCTCGGCGCTCGCCCGCGCCTCCTCCCCCTCCCACGCCGGCGGGACGGTGAACACACCCTCGACGTAGGCCTCGGCAGCGCCGCCGCGGACGATGCCGCTGCGGGCCCGACCGCCGAGCAGCAGGTCCAGCGCGTGGGCGAGCAGCGTCTTGCCCGCCCCCGTCTCGCCCGTGAGCACGTTGAGCCCGGGCGCGAAGGTCAGCTCGGCCCGGTGCAGCAGCAGCAGGTTCTCGACACGCAGCTCGAGGAGCACGCCATCGGTTTACCAGCCGCCGGTGACGGAACGGTCGAGCTTCAGCGGCCGGTGGCCAGGCGACCGAACTTCTGGCTCAGCCGCTGGTAGAACGTCGTCCCGGCGACCTGAGCGAGATGGCCCTGGCGGTCGACGAAGCGCGCCTCGATCTCGGCTCCGGGCTCGAGCACGCACACCGGGCGCCCGTCGATCGTCACGTCGACGGGCTCCTCGCGCGAGCGGTTGTGGATGGTCAGGGCGTCGGTCGGAGCGACGACGAGCGCCCGCGCGGTCAGCGAGTGCGGAGCGATGAAGGAGACGACGAAGCCCTCCACGCCCCAGGCCATGACCGGACCGCCGTTGGCCAGGTTGTAGCCGGTCGATCCGGCGGGCGTGGCGATCACGATCCCGTCACAGCGCACCCGTCCGACCTCGTCCTCGCCCACGGCATAGGAGAGGTCGGCCACCCGGTTGCCCTGCTGGCGGTGCATCGACACGTCGTTGATGCCCAGCCACTCCCCCTGCTCGCCGGAGAGACGGATCGCCGGCAGCGCCAGCACCTCGAATTCGCCCGCGAACGCGCGCGAGAAGCCGATCCGGGCCTCGTGGCGCTCGACGCTGGCCAGGAACCCGATCTCGCCGAAGTTCACCCCGAAGGTCGGCACGCCCGTTCCCGCGTAGCTGCGCAGCGCGCCGAGCACGGTGCCATCGCCCCCGAGGGCGAAGCACATATCGACATCGGGCCTGACGGGAGCGTTCAGCTCGAGCCCGGGCTCGGGCTCGAGCCCATGCTTGCGGGTCTCGCGCTCGTCGAGCCGCAGCACCGCGCCCGCCGCCCGCGCCGCCGCCAGCAGCATCGACATGGCGGGCGCCGTCTCGTCCGGGCGGCGGTGCGTGAACACCGTGGCGGTCCGCACGGGGTTCACGGCTCCACCTCGCGCGCGGCCGCCTCGAGGTCCTCGGGACCGCCGGCACGCCCGCCCTCGGCCAGCCACACGAACGTCTCGAGGTTGCCCTTCGGGCCCGGGAGGCCTGAGCGAGCGAAGCCGAGCACCGCGGCGCCGAGCTCGCGGGCGGCGCTCGCCACGGACACGAGCGCCTCGCGGCGCGCGCCGGCGTCGCGGACGACACCGCCCTTGCCGACGCGCTCGCGTCCCACCTCGAACTGCGGCTTGACCATGGCCAGGCAGTCGTAGCGCGGGGCGGCGCACGCGAGGACGGCGGGGAGGACCTTGGTGAGTGAGATGAACGAGACGTCGACCACGATCAGATCGGGGGCGTAGGGCAGCTGCCTGGGCGAGAGCAAACGGGCATTCTGGCGCTCGATGACGCTCACGCGGGGGTCCGTGCGCAGCTGCCAGTGCAGCTCGCCGTAGCCGACGTCGACCGTGACCACGTGCGCGGCCCCGCGCTGGAGCAGGCAGTCGGTGAAGCCGCCCGTGCTGGCCCCAACGTCGAGCGCGCGCCGCTCGCTGACCTCGAGGCCGAGCGCGTCGAGGGCGTTGGCCAGCTTGTACGCCCCGCGCGAGACGAACTGCGCGGCCTGCGCCACCTCGACTTCGACGTCCGCGGCCACGAGCTGACCGGGCTTCTGGGCCCGATGGCGGTCGGGGAGCAGGAGCACGTCGCCGGCCAGCACCGAGGCGGCGGCCCGCGCCCGCGATGGGTAGAGCCCCCGCTCGCAGAGCAGGGTGTCGAGCCGGACCCGCTTCACCGGCGCAAACGGTACGGGAAGGCGCTGCGCCGGGGCCTGATCGAGAAAGCCTCCACATTGTGCGTTTTCTCGACCACCCCCGTGAAACAGCGTGACCGAAGTCACAGTTACGGGCCCCTCAGGCGGGCGATACTGACAACGCGATCAACGCAAACATCTCTCCTCCCTGAGACGGCCCGCCCTCCCGGCGGGTCGTTTCGATTCTGGGGGCGGGTCGGTTCGATTCTGGGGGCGGCTCGGGCGGCCCGCCGCGGCCCGCCGGCTCAGAGGTCCTGGACCGTGTCCCGCGCCCAGCGCAGGGCGTCGAGGTAGGCGGCGGCCACGTTGCCGCTGTGGGCCTGGACGCTGTCCGCGCTGAAGCTGCCGATCTCGTAGCTCATCGCGGCGTCGAGGATCTCTCCCGCCGGCCCGGCACGCTCGAGCAGCGCCGCCTCCACGTGTTCGGCCAGCGGCAGCTCCTGGAGCACCCGGTCAAGCGGCGTGTCGAGCAGGGCGTCGGCCAGCGACAGCAGGCCGATCATGAACATCTCGTCGGGAGCGACGTCGGAGCGGCCGGCGGCCAGGAGCTCGCACATCCGCCCGCGCGTGAGCGCCATGACCGAGAGCTCGACCGGCGCCTCGGTCCCCCCCGTGAGAGCAACCATCATCGCCCACCGGGTCACCCCCCGCGCGCCGAGCATCATGACGGCCTGGCGGATCGAGGTGACCTTGCTGCGCATGCCGAAGTAGGCCGAGTTGATGTAGCGCAGGAGCTTCACGCTCAGGCCGAGGTCGCGGTCGATGACCGCCTCGAGCTCCTCCACGGTGGCGCCGGCGCCCTGCATGCGCGCGACGGAGGCCAGCGTGCTCAGGCCGGCCACCGGGACATCGCGCACCGCGGTGGTGCGCGGGCTGGAGAAGAACGGGCCGGCGAAGAGCGAGAACCCGAGCTCGCCGGCGCGGGCGAACTCGGCCTCGTCGCGCAGCCCCACGGCCAGCGCGGTGGCGCGGGCGGCCGCCACGGCGCCCAGGGCCACGCCGAGCTCGGCCTCCCCCCAGGCGGCGAAATCGAGCTCGATCATCCCGAAGGTGCTCAGCAGCTCGGGGGCGAACTGCGGGCCCGGAAGGTCGTAGAGCGAGAGCGCGTAGCCGCGGCCGGCCAGCGAGTCGAGGATCGGCCGCAGCTCGGGGTCGACGGCGTACTCGTGGGCGACGCGCAGGACGACCTGGTCGGGGCGGACCGGTGGGGCCCCCAGCGTGAGCAGCAGGCCCGGGGTGACGGGCAGGTGGGCGAGGGCGTCGCCGACCAGCTCCTCGAGGCCGACGACCGTGAGGATGTCGCCGAACAGGCGGGTGGCCGCGCGCGCGCCCGTCAGCGCGCCGGCACCCGGCGCCGCGGCAGCGCCCGCGAGCGCGCCGGCACCCGGCGCCGCGCCGGCCGCCTCCACCTCGGCGGACGCATACGAGATCCGGTAGCCGGTGACGCGCCGCCCGCCGTCAAGCACCGGCTGGCGGGACAGGAAGGCGCGCCAGCCGGCGCCGTCGGGCGGCTCGTCCGGGCGGGGCGCCGGCTGGGCTGCGGCTGACATTGGGGCCTATATCGGCAGCGGCAGGCGCGACCATACGCCCGCAAGGAGAACTTCGACGGGCGTCGGGGCGCGGCGCGAGGGTGCGGCTCAGCCGGCCACGCCGCTGCGCTCGGCCACCGCGGCCTCGATGCGCTCGGCGATCCGCGGCCCGGTGAAGCCGACCTCGCGGTGCAGCAGCTTGGGCGCGCCGTGGGTCACGAAGCGGTCGGGCAGGCCGACGCGCAGGATCCGCGGGGCCAGCCCCGCGTCGGAGAGCGTCTCCCACACCGCCGAGCCGAAGCCGCCGGCCAGCACGCCCTCTTCCACCGTGACGAGCAACTCGTGCTCCGCCGCCAGCTGCGCCGCCAGCCCGGCGTCGATCGGCTTGGCGAAGCGTGCGTCGGCCACCGTGACCTCGATCCCGCGCTCGGCCAGGATGTCGGCCGCCTCGAGTGCCTTGCCCACGCCGCTCCCGTAGGCCAGCAGGGCCACGCGCGTTCCGCCACCCGCGGCCTCCCGGAGGATCTCGCCCGTTCCGATGGGCAGCCGCTCCGGCTTGTCGGGCAGCGGCACGCCCTCGGCCACGCCGCGCGGGTAGCGCAGCGCGACCGGCCCGTCGTACGCCAGCGCGGTGTGCAGCATGTGCACAAGCATCGCCTCGTCGCGCGGCGCCATCAGGACGATGTTGGGCAGGCAGCGCAGGTACGCGATGTCGAAGGCGCCGTGATGGGTCGGGCCGTCGTCGCCCACCAAGCCGGCGCGGTCCATGGCGAAGACCACATTCAGCTTCTGGAGGCAGACGTCGTGGACGATCTGGTCGTAGGCGCGCTGCAGGAACGTGGAGTAGATGGCGGCCACGGGCTTGCAGCCCTGGAGGGCCAGCCCGCTGGCCAGCAGCACGGCCTGCTGCTCGGCGATCCCGACGTCGAAGTAGCGGTCGGGCAGCTCGCGCTGGAGGATGTTCAGGCCGGTGCCCGAGTTCATGGCCGCGGTGATGCCGAGCACGCGCTTGTCGCGCCGGCACTCGGCCACGAGCGCGTTGCCGAACACCTCGGTGTACTGCGGGATCGGCTTGATCGGCGAGGGCACCGGCTTGCTGATCGCGGGCGCGCCGTTGGCGATCGACTTGGGCTTGGCGGCATGCCACTTCTCCATGCCCTCCAGCCCGCCCTCCTCGGCCGGCGCGAAGCCCTTGCCCTTGACCGTGGCGCAGTGCACGACCACCGGGCGCTCGGCGGCCAGCGCCTCGCGCAGCGCCTTGCGGATCTCGCCCACGTCGTGGCCGTCGATCACGCCCATGTACGCCCAGTCGAGCTCCTCCCACCACAGGCCGGGCGCCCAGAACGCCTTGATCGACTCCTTGACGTGGGGGCCGAGGCGCTCGAACGCCGCGCCGATGCCGACCGGCAGCTTGGTCAGGCCGCCCTCGATGTCCTCGCGGGCGTGCCAGAGCTTGGGATTCAGCCGCACGCGGTTGAAGTAGCGCGAGAGCGCCCCGACGTTGGGGGCGATCGACATCCCGTTGTCGTTGAGCAGGACGACGATCGGCGTCCCGAGCCCGCCGGCCTGCGCCACGGCCTCGAACGCCACGCCGCCGGTCATCGCTCCGTCGCCGACGACCGCCACGACCTTGCCGTCCTCGCCATGGCCGCGCCGCATCGCCTCCTTGATGCCGACCGCGTAGCCGATCGCGGTGGAGGCGTGGCCGGCGCCCATGATGTCGTGCTCGGACTCGTGGATGGCGCAGAACGGGGCCAGCCCGTCGTACTTGCGGATCGTGTGCAGGCGGTCGCGCCGGCCGGTCAGGATCTTGTGGGGGTAGGCCTGGTGGCCGACGTCCCAGAGGACCTTGTCGCGCGGGGAGTCGAGCACGGAGTGCAGGGCCACGGCGATCTCGCACGCGCCGAGGTTGGCGCCGAAGTGGCCGCCGATCTCGCCGACGGTGTTGATGATGTGCTCGCGGACCTCCTGGGCCACGGCCTGCAGCTCGTCGGCGCTGAGGCCATGGAGATCCTGGGGGCCGTTTATGCGGGAGAGAAGCTCTGACATGTCGTGGGGGCGCTCAGAAGCTGCGGTTGGCGATGAAGTCGGTGATCTGCTCGAGCTCGGTCGCGCCCTGCGGGGCGGCACCGGCGAGCGAGCGGCGGGCACGCTTGTGGGACTCCGAGGCTAGCTGCCGCGCTCCGTCCAGGCCAAACTCGGTCACGTATGTCCGCTTACCAAGCCGCTCGTCGGTTCCCTGGGGCTTGCCGAGCGACTCCTGCGACCCGGTGACGTCCAGGATGTCGTCGACGATCTGAAAGAGCACGCCGAGCTCGCCGGCGAAGGCCCTGAAGCACGACATTGTGTCAGGTGCAAGGCTCCCGGCGAGCAGGAGCACGCATTCGATGCTGGCCCCGATGAGGCGGCCGGTCTTCAGCTCGTGCAGCCGCCGCAGGCCCTCGCGCCCCTCCCCCGCGCTGCCGGCGACGTCGATGTACTGGCCGCCGACCATCCCGCTCACGCCGGTGGCCACGGCCAGCTCGCGGGCGGCGGCCAGCAGCTGGGCGGGCTCGGCCTCCTGGGCGGAGAGCAGCAGCGCGAACGCCTCCGCGTACAGCCCGTCCCCGGCCAGGATGGCCACATCCTCGCCGTGCGCGCGGTGGCAGGTCGGGCGGCCCCGGCGCAGATCGTCGTCGTCCATGGCCGGCAGGTCGTCGTGGATCAGCGAGTAGGTGTGGATGAGCTCGAGCGCCGCGGCGAGCGGCAGCACCCACTCGATCGGGCGGCCGACGGCGCGCGCGGTGGCCAGCGCGAGCACGGGCCGTATCCGCTTGCCCCCGGCCAATAACGAATAGCGCATGGCCTCGTCCAGCCCCCGCGTGGGCTCCTCGTGCGAGAAGCGCAGCTGCTCCAGGTAACGCTCGACCTCGGCGCGCAGGTGCTCCGGGTACGCGGGGGCGACCGCGGGGCTGGAGCTCACTACGTGGCGGGGAGCGGCAGCTGACCGGGAAGATCGGGCAGCGGCTCGAGCGCCGCCCGCACGCGCGCGTCGACCTCGGCGCTGGCCTCGGAGGCCAGGCGCGCGCACTCCTCGATCAGCTCGAGCGCCGCGTAGGTGCTCAGATCGCCGGCACGCAGGCGGTCCGCCGCATCCCGCAGGCGCTCGCTCAGCTCGATCAGTGCTTCGCTCACGTGGTGCAGGGTACACGGCCGATCCCTACGGCATCGCGCCGCCGGGGCCGCCGAAACGGATCCTGCGCGCGCCGCGAGGCGCCCGGCGCCTAGAACCGCAGGACAGCGCCAACCCCTCGAAACGGCCCCAGATCGGGGTAGTGGCGCACGATCATCACCTCGGCGTCCTGGGCCAGCGCGGCTTCGACCAGGGCCTCGCGCAGATGCTCGACGCGCTCGAGCGCGGAGCCGTCGGCGGGGCAGTGGCCATCGGCGTCGAGCACGAGCAGCCCGCAGCTCGGGCATCGCTCGCCATACCCGTCGAATCCGGGCTCGAGCAGCAGCGCCTCCACGCGCCGCTCGTTGAGCGCGGCCACGGTGTCCTGCGGCCCGCCCACCCCGCGGCCCCCGCTGCCCACGCCGGCGGCCAGGCGGTCGAGCGCGTCGCGCTCGCTGCGGCGCTCGTCGGCCTCGGCGATCGGCTGGAGCGCCTCGCGCAGCTCGGCCTCGCCGGTGGTGGACACGTCGACCTCGAGGCGCTCGGGGACCAGGCGCGCGCGGACCTCATCGGACAGCAAGGCCTCCAGGCGAGGGACGATCTCAGGCGGCCCTCCGAGAGCGAGCCGGTCGAAGCCGTCACGCCGGCAGCGGCGCTCGATGATCTCCGCCGCCAGGCGCAGGTGTTCGTCCACGTCCTTCTCCACGCTGCGCTCATAGCGGGCCTGCGACCAGCCACCCTGGTCGTGCTGGCCGTGGGTGGAGTCCTCGACGTCCTGGCGCTCCGCCAGCGTGTCCGCCGGCCCGGTGAACACCCGCGCCTGGCGGCGGCTGACCAGCATCACGCACCACTCGCGGCGCGTGACCGCGGCCAGCAGCGGCTCCACGTAGGGGGCGCTGTCGAGGACCACGCGCCCCGGCACCGGGCGCGCCAGCTGGATCGTCTCGAAGAGCTCGTCGCGGCCGGAGCAGAACACGGCCAGAGCGCGCGCGCCCTGGAAGGGCGCCTCGCGCGAGAGCAGGTAGTCCTTCACGCGGTCGAGATCCTCGCGCAGCCCCACGCGCTCGTCGTGCTCGAGCCCGTCCAGCGCCTCGATCTCCTTGGCCGCCTCATCGACCAGCGAACGGACCTGGGATGCGCGCGCCGGGGCCGTGGCGAAGCGCTCGGGATCGAGGTCGAGGTAGAGGCTGATCA
>Ga0070739_10006880_pt1 | contig 12347 bp, 10 predicted proteins | sample Coa_R1_7_FD_66445 | JGI IMG/M metagenome (GOLD analysis project Ga0070739, IMG submission 66445) | Surface soil microbial communities from Centralia Pennsylvania, which are recovering from an underground coalmine fire - Coalmine... | ecosystem: Environmental > Terrestrial > Soil > Unclassified ... | reverse complement strand
AGATTCGCGCGGGATCGGCCGGCTGGATGCCGCGCGAGCGAGCTCGAAGAGGGGGTTGTGTTTGTCGCAGAAATCCAGCGGACCAGGGGGATCGCGCTCCGAGATCGAGCAGCTGTGCCTGCGCAACCTCCTGACCGCACCCGAGGAGCGTGTCTTCTTCAAGGACCTGGAGGGCCGCTTCCTGCTCGTCAGCGACGGCTGGCTGGCCGCCATCGGGCACGGCATAAGCCTGGAGCACGTCGTCGGCAAGACCGACTTCGACTTCTTCACCCACCCGCACGCCGCCGAGGCCGCCGAGGACGAGCGGCGCATCATCCGCACGGGCCGCTCGATCGTCAACAAGCCCGAGCGCGAGACCTTCGCCGACCGCCGCCCCGCATGGGTGTCGACGAGCCGCTGGCCACTGTGCGACGCGCAGGGCGAGATCGTCGGCACGTGGGGCATCACCAGGGACATAACCGCCCAGATGCAGGATCCCCAGACCGGGCTGGCCAACCGCCTGGCGCTGATGGACCGTCTCAAGCAGGCGCTGGTGCGCCTCGAGCGCGAGCCGGGTCGCGTGGCCGTCCTGTTCCTCGACATCGACGACTTCAAGGAGATCAACGACCGGCTCGGGCACCGCGTGGGCGACGCCGTGCTGGTGCAGATCGCCGAGCGCCTGACCGGCATCTCCAGGCGCTTCGACACGGTCTGCCGCTACGGCGGGGATGAGTTCGTCCTGCTGTGCACTGCCCTCCACGACGACGAGAACGTCGCGCTGATCGGCGAGCGCGTGGCGAGCACGCTGAACCGCCCCATCCGCACCAACGGCTCGGAGCTCCCTGTGCGCAGCAGCATCGGAGCGGTCGTCTGCTCAGACCCGCTGGCCGATCCCGAGGCGCTGCTGGACGAGGCGGACACGGCGATGTATGCGGCGAAGCGCGAGCGCGCCCAGACCATCGTGATCTACGACGCCGAACGCCACCGGCCGCCGGGCACCGGGTAGCCGCCGGCTCACTTGCCGCGGTGGGCCCCGATCGCCTTGGGCAGCTGGTGGTAGGCGATGAGGCCGGGCGTGGCGGCGAGCATGAAGTTGAACGCCCGGTAGGCGACCACGGCGGCCAGCGAGGGCGCCAGCGGCAGGCGCACCCAGTAGAGCGCGTAGATCATGAGCGCCTCGGTCACGCCGGCCCCGCCCAGCGGCAGCGAGCGGCGGGTGGCCGCGTAGCCGGTGGCGTAGGCGATGATGACCTTGCTGAAGCCCGGGTCGAGGCCGAATGTGCGCAGGCCGCCGTAGAAGGCGGCGATGTCGGCCGCCCAGTAGAGCCCGGTGCCCAGCCAGGCGCCCATGTAGGCGCGCGGCGAGCGCAGCAGCGTGTGCAGGACGCCCACCCCCTCCAGCGTGCGCGCCAGCCACCGGCGTGGAGCCCCGCCCACGTGGGAGATGCGCTTGGCCCGGGCGGGCACGCTGATCCACAGGGCGAAGGCGAAGCCCAGCGGCACCGCGATCGCCCACGGCCAGAGTAGCGAGGCCATGATGTCGGCTCGCTTGGCCAGCAGCACGATCGACACCACGCAGGCGATCGGGGCCAGCACCGCCCACTCGAGCGTGCCGAGCGCCAGCACCCGGACCATCGCGCTGTGCTCGTCCTCGTGGAGGGCCTGGAGCGCCTGGCGATCGACCCCGAACCCGCCCCCGATCGTGAACGGGCCGAAACCGGCGATGACCACCCGCGCCACCAGCGGCAGCGCCAGGGCGGGATGGCCATGCACCCGGGCCAGCGAGCGGTAGGCCACCATGTAGGCGGGATAGGCGAACAGCTCCGCGCCGGCGGTCAGGGCGATCCAGCCCAGATGCACGCTGTCGAAGGCGCGCCCGACCTTGTCCGCGCCCGTCACCCGCGCGATCAGCAGCACGGCGATGGCGGCGATTCCCAGCGCCACCGCGGAGGCCACGACGGGTCGGATCCGCAGCTGGCCTCGCACGCCCGCGACGATATCTGCCCGCGCGTCCCGGCCGCCGGGAGCCCCCGGCCCGCCCGCGCGGCGCCCGTGCCTGCTCAGGCGGCGCCCGCGAGCCGGCGGACCACGGCCTCGCACAGCGCGATCGTGTCGCCCAGCGTGCCGTAATCGACGCGATCAGCCGTGTCGGTCGGCCAGTGGTAGTTCGATGCGGCACCGTGCTCGTTGAGAGACATGAGCAGCGCCGCGGGGAGGCCGTGGCGCAGCGCCAGGTAGCCGTCGGTGCCGAGGCGCATGGTCTCGCCGCGGCGAAGCTCCACGCCGAGCTCCTGCGCGCAACCCGCGATCAGCTCCTTGAAGCGCTCGTCGTAGGGCCGCACGCGCAGCATGCCCTCGGCCTCGGCGAGCACGAGGTGAGGCGAGCCGACGGCATCCACGCACAGGACATGGGTGCGCTGCGGATCGAGCTCGCCGAAATGGGCCTGCGCGAAGGCGCGCATTCCCTCCATGAGCGTCTCCTCGGCCCCGGTCGAGACGAGCATGACCCGCAGCCCCCGCACGGGCCGCTCGCGCAGCGCCGCCGCGACCCCCAGCAGCGTGATCACGCCGCTGACGTTGTCGTTGGCTCCGGGAACCGTGGGGCTGAGCGCGATGTGGGCGAAGGAGGCGATGATCCCGCCGCACACGAGGCGAGCGAGCCGGCCGAGCACGGGAATCCGGGCCAGCGCGCCGATGGCCGCCAGGGCCGGACCGGCCGCGATCGGAAGCATCGGCGAGAGCCCCCCGCGCCTGTTCCCGGGCTGCTGGGCGGCCAGCCGCAGGCCGAGCAGGCGCGCGACGGCGGGGTGGTAGAAGATCCCCGTGTGGGCGGCGTCGTGGTGGGCGACGATGAGCAGCGTCCGCTCCGCCTGCGGGTCGCCGATCGTGGCGATGACGTTGGCCGTCCTCAGCTTCGGCAGTAGTCGCCGCAGCCATCGCCGGCCCGCGCCGAGCTCGTCGAACACGAGCGCGGTCCCGAGCGCGCCGAGGACTGCGCCCGACAGCCTCCGCCCGCGGGCGCCGGCCCGCGCCGAGAGCAGCCCAAACGCCGAGGTGATGCCCAGCGGCCACCAATAGGTCCCATGGATCCGGGGTCGCTCGATCCTCGCCTCTGCGCCCAGCTGGCGCAGGGCGTCGGCGATGAGCTCGGCGGCGAGGTGCTCACCCCCCGAGCAACTGCTGCGGTCGATGGCGGCGAGCCGCTCGACCCAGGCGTACAGGTCATCGGAATTCATGCACAGCTCACGTTAGCCGCCATTGCGGGCGATCTGGCCCCCTGGTCGCCGCTTCGGCGCCTGGCAGTGCCCGCACGTACCGCGGTCGGGCGAGGGCATAGGATCACCGGCGTGAACGAGGAGACGAAGACCGTCGGCCGGGTGCAAGTGCGGCGCTGGCCCGCCGAGGATCCCGCCCGGCTCGTGGTCCTGGTCCACGGCTACGGCGAGCACATCGGCCGCTACGACCACGTGGCGCGGGCGCTCGTCGCGCGTGGCTGCGCCGTGGTCGGGCCCGACCACGTGGGTCACGGGCGCTCACCCGGCGAGCCGGCTCTGGTGGAGGACTTCGAAGCGGTGGTCGACGACCTGCGCGCCGTCGTGCTCGACGCGCGCGGCGGCCTCGCGGTGGTGATGGTCGGGCACTCGATGGGCGGGTTGATTGCCACGCGGTACGCGCAGCGCCACGGCGAGGACCTCGCCGGGCTGGTGCTGAGCGGCCCGGCGGTCGGCCTCGCCCCGGTCATGGAGGGGTGGCTGGCAGAGCCGGAGCTCCCCGCCGACCCGATCGACGTGGCCACGCTCTCGCGAGATCCGGCCGTCGGCCAGGCTTACGCGGATGACGCGCTGGTCTGGCATGGAGGCTGGAAGCGCCCCACGCTCGAGGCCTTCGTGGCCGCCGACCGGGCCATCGCCGCCGGCCCGGGCTTCGGCGAGCTGCCTCTGCTCTACGTCCACGGCGCCGACGATCAGCTCGTGCCCGTGCGGCTCGCCCGCCCGGTGATCGAGCGCCTGGCGGGCCCCGACAGCGAGATGCACGTCCTCGACGGCGCCCGCCACGAGGTCTTCAACGAGCTCGACCAGGACGAGACGATCGCGCTGGTGGCGAGCTTCGCCGAGCGGGTCACCCGCGCCTGAACGGTCCGCTGCCGGCCGCGCCCGCAGCGGCGGCGGCCAGCGGCTCAGCTCGGCAACGTCCGCACCGCGGTGATCGCCATGACGAGGGCCACGAACGCGTCCAGCAGCCGCCACGCGAGCGGGCGCCGCAGCAGCGGGGCGAGCAGGCGCGCGCCGAACCCGAGCCCGATGAACCACGCCACGCTGGCCGTCGCGGCTCCGGCTCCGAACCACCAGCGCGAGCCCGGGTGCGCGCTGGCCACCGACCCCAGCAGGACGAGGGTGTCCAGGTACACCGCGGGGTTCAGCCAGGTGAAGCCCAGCGTGGTGGCGATCACCGTCCGGCGCGTGGCGCCCGCCTCGCCTGCCACGAGCGAGTCTCGAGCACGCGACAGCGCGCGGCGGGCGGCCAGAACCCCATAGGCGAGGAGCAGCGCCGCGCCCGCCCCCCGCACGAGCATGAGCAGCTGCGGCTGCACGGCCACCACCGCGCCGACGCCGGCCACCCCGGCTGCGATCAGCACGACATCGGAGGCGGCGCAGATGAACACGACCGTGCCCACGTGCGCGCGGCGAGCGCCCTGGCGCAGGACGTAGGCGTTCTGGGCGCCGATGGCCACGATCAGCGAGAGGCTGAAGAGCAGGCCGGCGAGGAAGGCGCTGGGGGACTCCACGCCACGACCGTAGGCCCCGGTCACTGGGTGCGTCAAACTAATGCTTCTGACATACCATTAGCAGCGCTAATGCAATGGGAGCTCGATCAGCTGGCCGCCCTGGCGGCCGCGGTCAGCGAAGGCAGCTTCGATGCCGCCGCTCGGCGCCTGCACGTCACGCCTTCGGCGATCAGCCAGCGGATCAAGGCCCTCGAGACCAGCGTCGGCGGGGTGCTCCTGGTCCGTTCGCGTCCCGTTCACCCGACGGCGTCCGGCCAGGCCGTGCTCCGGGCCGCGCGGCAGATCGAGGCGATCACCTCGGAGACGGCGCGCGAGCTGGGCGAGGTGGGCGAGGGCGAGCTGCCATCGTTGGCGCTCGCGGTGAACGCCGACAGCCTCGCCACCTGGCTGCTCCCGGCGCTGGCCGCCGTCGATCCGCCGCTGGCCTTCGACATACGGCGCGCCGATGAGACGCGCACCGCGGAGCTGCTGCGCGACGGCAGCGTGATCGCTGCCGTGACCGCCTCCGCGCGGCCGGTCGCGGGCTGCACGGTCCAGCCGCTGGGCGGCATGCGCTACCGGCCGCGGGCGTCGCCGGCCTTCGTGGCCCGCTGGTTCGCGAGTGGGGTCACGGTGGCGGCGCTGGCGCGCGCGCCGGTGGTCGTGTTCGACCGCAGCGACGAGATCCAGGATCGCTATCTGCGGCGACGCTCGCGCCGGCCGCTGCACCCGCCTCGCCACTACGTCCCGGGGTCATCGGCCTTCGCGCAGGCTGTGCGGCTGGGCCTGGGCTGGGGCATGGTCCCCGATCTCCAGGCCGACGGTGGTCTGGTCGAGCTCGATCCGGGCGGCGCGATCGACGTCGGCCTGTACTGGCAGCACTGGCGCCTGCGCTCCTCGGCGCTTGATCGGATCACCGAGGCGGTCAGGGCGCAGGCGGAGCGCTCACTGATCCCGCCGCCGGCTCGCGCCGGCCACGGGCGGAGCGTCCGGTCCTAGGCGGGCGGTGCCGCACGCGGTCAGCCCTGGGACCGACGCGGCCAGGACCCCGCACACCGTTGCTGCCGTACGAGGGGCGCTCAACTCACAGGTCCGTCGGTGCTCTTCGGCGGAAGGCCGTTACGCGCCTACGATCGTACCGAGGCAACCGGGGCTTCTATTAGCGCGCCCGAAGGGATTCGCGGCAATGGCCAGCTGGTCGCGCCTGGCCAGTTGCTTTCCCGTTGGTTTACGGCGAACCGGATGGCACGGGTAGACCCTGGCCGACCAGCCAGGCGCGATATCCGACATGCGGCGCTCCGATGAAGCAGGTCTCTGTGCAGAGCTGCCCCGGCGGGCTGGCCCTTTCAGCCGCGCGTTGGACGGGAATCCAGCAGGTGGGGTCCGGGTTTTGCCAAGCGGCCAGATCGGCAACCGTGACATGCTCGTAGCGGACGCCAAACAGTGACAGATTCACCGCCTCGGGAAGCGCGGCCGAGGGCGAGACCACGCCACGATAGCCCGCCGCGAGCAACTCATCTGCCAACGATTGGCTTACGACGTGTTCGGCAACGGCAACGCGCGGATCGAGACCGCAGGCGTGGTACTTGTCGAATGTCGAGAGGTCCGCAATGTCGTGTTCCTCGACGAGGGCAAGCCACAGATTCCGTCTTTGGCTTCGGGCGTAGTCGATCGATCTGATCGAGAGGTAGCGGACGCATTCAGCCCACGCACCGAGCGGACTCAGCGAAAAGTACTGGCAATATCCTTCGCCACGGCGATGCCAACGCCCCGACTCTTGGCTGGGAGAAGGCTCACCGGCGGCGTGGTAGAGAGGCGGCCAGGCTGGGGATACTTGGCGAAACGCGAGCCAGCGCGAGGCGAGGCGCCCAGGCTCAGCTCGCCAACTGGCCACGGCTCCCGCGAGCAAAGTCGACTAGCCGCGCCCAAATCTCCCCGGGCTCAGCACCGTTCAGCAGCGAGAGGGGGCTCTCCCCGTCGAGAAGTTCCGCAGGGGTCCTAAACCACATGAGAACGCCTACCGGCGTCGTTGCTGGGAGCAAATAGCTGCATAGCTGGGCGACTAGTTGGACGCGACGAGCATGCGTGCGAACCGGTCCACCTCGCTTCCAGACCCCAATCGTCTTCGTCGAGACTCCTAACAGCTCACTGAATTCGGCCGCAGACAACGGCGCAAGCTGCTCAAACAAGTAGCTCGCGGCATTTTGCGGGTCCTCCAAGTACGTGTGCTCAAGACGGCGCGCCATCCTCGCGAGAACGTCCTTGAGCTTCGTGCACGCGAGACCGACGCTGCCAGCGTGATCCGTGGTGTCAGGGTCGGCTTCAATTGCGCGCCGGAGTTCAGTGAGAAACTCAAAGAGCTTGCGCGCCTCGTAGTCTTCAGTTCCAGCAGGAAGCGCGTTGGCGAGGTCTAGGAGACTGTCCTCGACTTGGCGATACCACTTCATTCGTCGCTCGCGCCGCTCCGACACTTCGCGCTCCGGATGTTCGTCGCGTGCAGCAGCCGGCTGGACGAGCTCTTCAAGCTCTTCCGCTTTGTCCAGAAGCGTCTCGCGGAGAGACGACGAGAGCATCGACTCGGGAAGCGACGTAGCGCCCATGACTGCCTTTCTACTCGCCCGGAGACGAGTTGGTGATCGCCCTAGAACCCAAGTGGACCCGACGATGAATCGGCGGCCTCAGCCTGAGGTCTTCTCAACTTCGTTTGTCGACAGAACTATAGAGAAGTGTAGGACGGACCGCTATTCCTCGCTGTCCGTCGTAGCGACCCGGTGCGGTACGACGCCGGTCGACGGACGCCACGCTCCCCGATCCGCTTGGCGCTGGCCCCTCCGGCCTGGCCTCGCCAACCGCTTCGCGGCCTTCGAAGCCGCTCGCCGGCCGGCCGCGGGCGACCAGGCCGACGGCGTTTAGGCCACTACCGGGTCGCGAGATCAGCGGCCGCGAATGCCTCTCCCAACAGAAAAGCCCCCGCGTGCGGGGGCTTCGCGCAGCGCGCCCGAAGGGATTCGAACCCCTGACCTTCGGTTCCGTAGACCGACGCTCTATCCAGCTGAGCTACGGGCGCGGGAGTGAGGATTCTAGCCCGCCCGGCGTGCCCGCCGGGTCGAAGCGGGCCACCGTGAAGCCGATGAGCGTGGGGACATGCACGGCGAACACGGCCAGCGACAGCGTGAGGACGATCAGGGCGCCGCCGCGGACGTGGTCCTGGAGGAAGGCATACTCGATGAGGCCGGCGATCACGGTGTAGGCAAGCAGGGCCCAGCGGCCGACGGCGAAGAAGCGCTCCCAGGCGAAGTCCGGCACGCGCGCGAGCAGCGCGATGTTGACCGCGAGCAGGAGCACCGAGGCGGCCAGCAGCCCGACCGCCGGACCCAGCGGGACGTGACGGGGGAGATGGGCCGACAGGTAGATGCCGCCGGCGACGATCAGCGCCAGCGAGGCCATGGCCAGCTGGGTGACGGGGGGTAGGCGATCCTCGCTCATGAGCTCGCCAGCTTGGTCATGATCACGATCGTCGCGATCTGCATCAGGCCGAGGATCCCGGCGCAGTACATGAAGCGCTTCATCAGCCGCTCGATGTTGGCCGGATTGGGCCGGGGCTTCTTGAGCTCGAACAGCACGGCGATGTTCGCCGGCTCGAGCAGCCCGAGCGCGAGGACCGCCATCACGCCCACGACGATGAAGCTCGCCACCACCCAGCCGTGGTTGGGATACGAGGTGAGAACCGTGCCCTCGTGCACGCCGAGCTGCCAGCCGGCCGCGAGCGTCATCGAGACCACGATCGGCATGATGATCACCATCTTCGGCATCAGCTTGGTGGTCATCTCGATCCGCGCGGGCACGGACAGGGAGCCGAGGATCGGCCCCAGGATCATGCCCAGGAAGAGGTCGATGATCGTCCACGCGGCGCCGCCGGCGACGTGGAGGAACATCAGGGGCCACAGCTTGTTGACGGCGATCGCCACCACGATGGCCACCACCGCGATCCCGGCCGCGATCAGGCCCTTGCGGGGGACGATCTCGAACTCGGGTATGACGGGCGGCGGGCCGGCGTGGCCCGCCGGCGCCTCGGGTAGGTCCTGGAGGGCGAGATCGGTCATTGCGGCGATCCTAACCGCGCCGGCGGCGGCGTTCCATAGGTAATTGCACGGAGGGGGCGGGATTCGAACCCGCGGTCCGCTTGCACGGACTCCGGTTTTCAAGACCGGTGCATTCGACCGCTCTGCCACCCCTCCCGGAGGCGACCGGATGCTACTCGGGCCAGGCTCTACACTGGCCCGAACTCCGGAGAGGTGGCCGAGTGGCTGAAGGCACTCGCCTGCTAAGCGAGTAAGGGGTTATAAGCTCCTTCGCGGGTTCGAATCCCGCCCTCTCCGTTGCCGGAAGAGGCGCGGCGGACCCCGCCGCTCCGCTCGCAAAATCTCGGGGGGTCCCCTGGCGCGAAGGCGCCGGGTGCGGAGTTGACTTCCGCCTACGAACAGAGCCTCCGGCGCGTGCGAGCGCCGGTTCACGGCAAGGCCGGCGGCGGCCGGTGGTCTCTTCTAGGAGGAGGAGCGATGCGGGGGTTCACGAGGGCGGCGGTGCACACGGTGAGCGAGGAGCCGACCGCGCACCCGCCCGGCAAGGCGGTGTGCGGCCACACGCGCCACGTCGGCACGTGCCCATGCTGTCAGCGCGCCCAGCTGGCGCGCTGGCGGGCCCAGCGTGAGGCCGCGGAGGCACTCGCGCGGCGCTGAGCGCCGTCCGCGCGCGCCTCGCGTGTGCACCGGGCCGGCCCCGCGCGGCGCGCCGGACCGGGTCAGTAGTTCCCCGGCGCCGCATCCGGGGGCGCTACTGACTGGGATGCCGGGCAGGCACCGATAAGTATTGCCATGGAGACCGTGGGCTCGTCGGACGCTGCGACCGGCAACCATTACTCCTGCTCGCTCAGCTCCGTGCTGCTCGCGCGCGTGCACGCGTTCGGTGGCGAGGACGCCGTGGCCGAGGTCCTGCGCCGGGCCGCCGTCCCGCGCACGCTCGAGTACCTGACCGACCTCTCCAACTGGATCTCATACGACGAGGCCGAGGCGCTGTGGAGTGCGGGCGCCCACGTCACCCACCATCCCCAATTCGCCCGCGCCGTGGGCGAGGACGCCGTGAAGCGGCTGAGCGCCTCGCCGGTCGCCGCGCTGCTGCGCTCGCTCGGCTCGCCCGAGAACGTCTACCGGCAGATCGCCCTGACCTCGCGGAAGTTCTCCGTCGTCACCACGTTGGAGGCGGTCGCGATCGAGCCCGGCCACGTCGTCATCCAGGCAGTTGCCTCGCCCGGCTTTCCGCCCAGCGCGCACCGCTGCGCGTGGTCGAGCGGCCTGCTCAGCCAGCCGCCTGTGCTGTTCGGGCTCCCGGCGGCCACCGTGAGCCACGAGCAGTGCCAGGCCTTCGGCGCCGACCGCTGCGTCTACTCGATCACCTGGGAGGCCGCCGCCACCGACGCCCATGCCGACGTCGCCACCGCCGCCCTGCGCCAGCAGCTGGAGGCCATGCGCGAGCGCCTGCACAGCATGTTCGCGACCGCCTCGGACCTGATCGGCGCCGACGACCTGACCGACGTGCTGGCCCGGATCACCGACCGGGCCGCCGTGGAGATCCGCGCTCCGCGCTACCTGCTCGCCGTGCGCACCGCCCCGGGCGAGCAACTGCACTGCCATCACAAGGGCTTCGCCGACGCCGAGGCGCACGAGATGGCCGAGCGCATCCTCAGCGAGCACCCGGCCGCCGTGCCCGACTCCTGGCTCGTCGTGCCCGTGCGCTCCAAGCGCTGCGACTACGGGCGGCTGCTGGCCATGTACGAGCCGGGCTCGCAGTTCTTCCCCCAGGAGCGCGAGCTCTTCGAGGTCTACGCCCAGTACGCGGCCAGCGCGCTCGACAGCGCCACCGCGCTCGTCGAGGCCAAGCAGCGCTATGCCCAGTCGAGCGCCCTGCTCGACCTCGCCCGGGCGCTCGCCGCCGCCGGCACCAGCGACGAGGTGGCCCGCCGCCTGGCCGAGGCGGTTCCCGCCGTGGTCGACTGCGATCGCGTGGCCGTCTATCTCTGGAAGCCGGGCGAGCGGCGCCTTCACCGCTCCGCGGTCAACGACGGCGACGGCGTGGTGGCCGAGCCGTGGAGCATCCTCCCCAGCCCCGGCGGCCCGGTCGAGACCCTGCTCGCGCATCCCGACCCCGAGCCGATCTTCGCGACCCGCGAGAGCGGCCATCCGGCGCTGCGCGAGATCGTGGTCAGCGTCGAGGCGCTGTCGGCGATCATCATGCCGCTGGTCACCGCCGACTCGCTGCTCGGCCTGCTGTGCGTGTCGGTCAACGCGAATCCCGAGCGGCTCGAGCCCACGGCCGACCTGCTCGACCGGCTCTCCGGCGTGGCCGCTCAGGCCACGAGCGCGCTCCAGAACGGCCGCCTGGTCGACCAGATCACCCATCAGGCGCTGCACGACCAGCTCACCGGGCTGGCCAACCGCCTCCAGTTCACGGATGCGATGCGGGCCGCGATCGCCCGGGCGCGCAAGGACCGCGACCTGCTCCAGCTCTTCTACATCGACCTCGACGGGTTCAAGCCCGTCAACGACGAGCACGGGCACGCGGTTGGCGACCTCCTGCTCGCCGCGGTCGGCGAGCGGCTGCGCGCCTGCACGCGCGACAGCGATACGGTCGCGCGCCTCGGCGGCGACGAGTTCGCAATCCTCATCGACGCGCGGGGCGCCGGTCCCGAGGGCGACGAGCTGCTGGCGCGCTTCGAGGCCGCGCTCTCACAGCCGTTCGGCGTGGACGGGCGCGAGCTCTCGATCGGGGCCAGCATCGGCCGGGCCGTCTTCCCGCTCGACGGCAACGATGCCGAGGCGCTGCTGCGCCACGCCGACGCGGCCATGTTCGAGACCAAGCGCGCCCACCACGCTGCGCTGCCGTCGCTGCCGCGCGGGCGCTAGTCCCTCCGGACCACGCTGCGCTGCCGGCCTGCCGCGCCGGCGCTAGACCCCGCCGGCCGTTCAGCGCTCGCGCGTCTTCAGCTGCGTGCCGAAGACCCGGTCCCAGAACGGCGCGCTGACCCCATAGCCGCGCTCGTGGTCCTGGAAGTGGTGGCGCATGTGCAGCTCGCGGAGCCGCTTGCCCAGCTCGGTGCGCGGCCGGTGATGGTGCACGTGGTAGTGCAGCATGTCGTAGAACAGGTAGCCGCCGAGGAAGCCGGCGGCGAAGGGCAGGAAGCCCGGCGAGCCGATCACGGCGTAGAACCCGAGCACGAACAGGGCGGCGAGCGGCACGCTCAGCGACGGCGGCATGACCAGCCGCATCGGGTCGTTCGGGTGGTCGTGGTGGACGCCGTGGATGATCCAGTGCAGCCGGGCGCCGATCCCGCGCTCGGGCTCGAAGTGGAAGACCAGACGGTGCAGCCAGTACTCGGTCAGCGTCCAGAACAGGTAGCCGCCGGCGATCCACGCCGGGGTGAGCCACCCGGCGCCGTGGACGAACCCCTCGACGAGCAGCGCCACGATCGCCGGGATGAAGATGACCGGCGGCACGGCCGGATGGACCCGGGAGACCTTCTCGAGCAGCGGGTTGTCGAACATGCGCG
>Ga0070739_10006877_pt1 | contig 12349 bp, 11 predicted proteins | sample Coa_R1_7_FD_66445 | JGI IMG/M metagenome (GOLD analysis project Ga0070739, IMG submission 66445) | Surface soil microbial communities from Centralia Pennsylvania, which are recovering from an underground coalmine fire - Coalmine... | ecosystem: Environmental > Terrestrial > Soil > Unclassified ... | reverse complement strand
GGGCGTGCTCGACCAGTCCGCAGGCGGCGCAGGAGGCGCAGGCGTAGGGTCCCTCGGCGGTGCCTCCGGCGCGGTAGGCCGCCGCGGCCGCTTCGTTCTCGGCGCGCCGGTACCACTGCTGCCAGGCCGGGCCGCCCTGGCGCAGGCCCCGGTAGAGGTCCGGGTGCGGCAGGAGCGGGGCGGTGTGGGCCAGCGCGTCGCGCAGGTCCCAGGGGTGCGCGAGGTACGGCCACGGCGGCACCAGACCGTTGAGGGCGGGCAGGCGCTCGTAGCGGATGAGGCCGGGCGGGACGGGGCGGGCGTCCGGCGGGGCGGGCGCTAGCCTCCAGGCGGGGGCGGCGCCCGCGCTCAGGTCCTCTCCGCACCGGATGCAGGACGCCGCGCCGATCAGCGTCGGGTCCTCAGCGCGCAGCAGCCGGTACCAGGCGCGTCCGCCGGGGCAGCGGCGCACCCCGCTCGGCTCGAACCATCCGCCGTCGGGGCGGGTGCGGGCGCACGGCGGGCACAGCAGTCCGCCGCCGGTGGTGTTGCCTGGGGAGCGGAAGAAGGCGGCGGCGTCGAACGCGGAGCGCGGCCAGGGCCGTCCGCAGCCGGAGCAGCCGGGCCACCAGCCCCTTGCGCCGCAGGGCGGCAGTTCGCCGCGTTCGGCGTGGGTGACGGTGCGCCACGCGGCGCCGCGCGGTCCGCGCCGGTGGCGGCAGGCCGAGCAGTAGTAGAGGCCTCGATGCGGGCCGGTGTCGCGGGTGGCGGCGATCGGGTCGTCGGGCCGCAGGGGGCGGGTCGGCCAGGCCAGGCGGTGCGCGGGGGACGGGTCGGCGGCGAACAGGACCTCGTCGTGGCGTAGGTGCGGGCTGTGGCACTCGCGCAGCTGCGCGTGCGGCAGGTGCCAGGTGGCGGTGTCGGTGGAGGGGAAGGGGTTCGGCATCGGCGGTTCCTTCGGCGCCGGTGGGGCCGCCCGGCGCGGCCCCGTCACCCCTCAATTTGTAGTGGTTTTTATTTACTGCTATGGATGCGCCCTCGCCCCGGCCGCGTGGGCGGCCGGGGAGAGGGAACGGGGGGAGGGCGGGTGAGCCGGGTCAGAGGGTGTGGCGCTCGTCCGGTCCGTTGGCGACGCTGACGGCCAGCTCGGTGCCCTCGCTCTCGGGGTAGTCCTCGCGGTCGAGGTGTACGAACAGGTGGCTGCCGTCCTGCGGGCGGCCGGCGGTGTTGAGTTTGCGGCGGAGCAGGATGCTCACGCCGTGGGCGTCGAGCACGTACATGTCGCTGGCGTCGTCGGTATCCGGGTCGGTGGCCTGCTCGAAGACGCGCACGGCCGCGTCGCGCACCGTGACCTCGTACGGGCCGCCCCCGGCGGGGGGCAGGTAGGCCGCCCGGCGGAAGCCGTAGTGGTGCTCGCCGTCGGTCATCCCGCCCTCGCCCGTGCCGTAGAACAGGTCCACCAGTTCGCGCGCGTCGGCCGGGGCGGTGGCGCCGGGCTCGGCGTAGTACGCGAAGTGCGTTCGGGCGCGCGCGGCCAGGAACTGCAGCGCGTCCTGTTCATCGGCCACGGGATGCACGTCGAACTGGCCGCCGTTCCAGCAGATCAGCAGCAGCACCGACGGCGCCGGATGCGGGTTGGTCTCGTGATCGGTCGTCTCGGGCATGGCGGTCCTTTCGGCGGGGTGTGGTCCGGGGCCGGTCACAGGTCGGGGGTTTCGGGCCGGGCCGGGGCGTCGCAGCGCGGGCAGCGCACGACCCACACGCCCCACTCGGTGCGCAGCATCGGCCCGTTCGGCCACGCCGCCGCGGCAGGCTGCCGGATGTTTCCGGCGCGGACCTGGCCGTCGCAGTGGCGGAAACGGTGGCCGTTGTCGCAGTCGGCCTGCCAGCGGTCGCGTTCGCGCCACGGCGTCGGGCCGGCCACGTCGCGGTAGGCGGTCACCGCGTAGGGCGGGGCGTCGACCTGTTCGGCGGTCGTGATGACGGCCGCGACCGGTCCGCCGCCCGGGCCGGGGTTCTCGAAACGCACGACGTGCACCACCTGGTCGAGCACGTCGTGCGCGCCCCCGGCGGGAAGCAGCTGCGTGTCGGGGTCGATCTGCCTGGCCCAGCGCGCGATCGTGAGCGCGGCATCCTGCGCGTCCTGTGCGGGGTGCACGGCCAGGTGTTCGCGCAGCGCGGCGCTGACCAGTTCGGCCTCGCCGTGTACGCGCTGCTCGATCCAGCGTCGCGCGGGAAGGCGCACCCCGTGCTCGTCGCAGATCGGCGGCGGCGGCTCGTGGCGGTAGACCTCCCGCCCGCCGATCGTGACGATGCCATAGGGGTTGCCGTGCAGGTCGCGCGGGGCGTCGCGGTCGGGCATGTCGCCCGGGTCGATCTCCGCCAGCGGGATGCCGTCACTGGTCAGGCACAACGCCACGGGCAGCGGGTAGGCGTCGCTGGCTGAAAGCTCGACCAGGAACGGGTCCGGCTCCAGCTTCAGTGCCCGCAGCAGCGCGGCCACGAGGCGGTTGTCCGGCAGTATCGCCGCGAGCGTGGGCAGGTTCGCGGCCAGGTCGGCTGCGTCCTGGCCCAGCGTCCCGCCTTCGGCGTGCCAGGCGAGCACCTGCGGGTCCAGCAGGTTGCGCTGCGCCAGCGCGGCCACGCAGGCGGGTCGGCCGGCGCGCGCGTGCACCATGCCCTGGGCGGACAGGGCGGCCAGGGCCTCGCGCACCGTGCCGCGCCCGACGCCGTGCTGCGCGCATAGCGCCGCCGGGTCGAGCACCGCGCCGCCGGGCAGCTCTCCGGCGGCGATCGAGCGCCCGATCCGCTCGGCGAGCCGGCGGGCCAGGGTGCGCGGCTCGGCGTTGGTGAGGGTGTCCATCGCATTCCTTCGAGACGGGCCGGGCGGCCCGGACGGACCGCCCGGCAATATATAGGCTTTTTTATTTACTCAGCCGAGGGTTCGGCGGAAGCGCCAGCCGAGGTGTGCGAAGCGTGCGGCGATCGCGTCCCACAGGTCCGCGTCCCAGGCGCAGCTGTCCATCAACTGGAAGATCAGGGTCAGCTGGCGCAGCGGGTCGGCGGGTTCGGGGCGCGGGTGCGGCAGTTCGCTCGGAGTGGACTGCTCGGGCATCAGAACGGCGGTTCCTGGTCGGTCCGCTCGACGCGGAAGGTGTCCTGCGCTCCGGCGAGGATCAGCATCGCCTCGGCCAGCGCCTGGGCGATCGCCTCGGGCAGGTGCCCGGTGCGGGTCAGGTCGGCCCCCAGTTCGCCGTCGGCCAGGCTGCGGGCGAACAGCGCCGCCCACATCTGCCCGTCGCGGTCCCGGCAGCCGTCCCACAGCTCTTCGAGGTTGGCCAGGGTGTCGAAGTCGACCTCGACGACCAGCAGCCGCTGGTCGCTGTCGGTGTCGGCGCCGTGAATCTGGAAGAACTCGCGCATGTGCTCCGCGCGGGCCGCGTCGGTGGCGGCGATCAGGTGGTGCGCGGCGCGCAGCGCGGGGGTGCCGGTGTTGCGCGGGTCGCGCAGCACGGCGGCCAGCTGCCGGTTGGTCAGGGTGTGCGGATCGGTCAGGTAGTCCGGGATCTGCGTGGTGGGCACGCTCTGCTCCTTTCGATGTGGAGGGGCGGGGCGCGGTGCGCGCCCCGCCCACCATTAAATATAGGCTTTTTTATTTACTGCTCTCAGAGCACCGCTGCGACTTGGCGGCCGAGCCAGTGCGCCACGTTGGAGGAGACCGCGTTGCCCGCCTGCGCGGTCTGCTCGGTCTTGGTTCCCTTGACCACGTAGGTGTCGGGGAAGCGCTGGGCGCGCAGCTGCTCGCGCGCGCTGAGCATCCGCCAGTGGCAGTCCTCGATACGCACCTCGGGGCGCAGCAGGGCGGCGCTGTCGCGCGAGTGCATCGTGTGCAGCGGGGAGTCGGTGGTGGTCGGGCGGTTGCCCCGGCGGTAGGGGATGACCAGGGCGTGGTGGTCGCGCGTGGTGAGCGTGCCGAACGGGTGGCGCACCGGCTTGGCCATGTCGCGGGGGTCGGCGTTGCCGCCGTAGTTCTTCACGTAGAACGCGTCGTCCAGCGGCGGGAAGCTGCCCAGGTAGTGGTGGCGTCCCGAGGTGGTCAGCGTGGCCAGCGGGTCGCTGACCGGCTCGGCGCCGCCGTGGTTGCGCAGGGTGGCGATGAACGCCGGGGGCGTGGCGATCCCCTCGGACTCCCGGGTCATCCGGGGGCGGAACGGGTCGGCGGCCGTGGCGGCGTCGGTGTACCAGGACCCACCGGCGGGCACCAGCAGCGGGTGTGTGGCCACCCCTTCGCCGATCTTGACGGTGCGGGTGGGCAGCGGGGCGCCGTGCAGCGGCAGCGCCCGGTGTTCGCCGGGCCCGGCGGCCGCGCCGCCGTGGTTGACGGTGATCAGGGCGGGCTCGCGCACCAGGTCCAGGCCCGCGCGGATGCGTGCCATGGTGGCGGGCACCAGGGGCTTCTTGCGGTCGCCGATGCGTTCGCCGAGGTCCGACCAGTCGATCACGGTGGCGGCCGGGCGCACGTACGGCTCGACGAACGGATGGCCGTCGCCTTCGGGGCACTTGTAGAGGTACTGGTCGCGGTACTTGCCCACCGGCTGGCCCAGGTATTTCTTGGCGGTCTTCTTCCACCACTGCACGGCGCGCACGTCGTGGCCGCACTTCTCACACCAGGCCAGCGGTCGCAGCGCGACGTCCGGCAGGGGGATGCCCTGCAGGGTCATCACCAGGTAGAGGCGGTCGCGCCACTGCGGGGCGTGCGGGTTGACCTCGTCGCCGACGTGCGCGGAGCTCACGCAGACCAGCTGGACGTTGTAGCCGATCTTCATGAACGCGGTCAGGATGATCTCGAACAGCAGCCATTTCCAGGCCACGTCGACCACGTTCTCGATTAGGATCGCGTCGTACTTCCACACCTCGGCGGCGCGCAGTACGTCGTAGAAGGTGGCCCGGGTGCGCTCGTAGGCGGGCTGGGGCAGCGGCTGGTCGTCTCCGTCCAGGGCGATCTGGCCGTGGATCTCGCGCGCCGCCGGGGCGGTGTTGCCCCCGGAGGGGGAGACCTCGGTGCAGATCGGGGAGGCCCACAGCACCCGGGCGGGCACCAGGCGGCGCATGTCCCAGTGATCGAGGTCGGCGCACAGGTGCTCGGCGTCGGGGAAGTTCGCCGAGTGCGTCTCGATCGCGCGTGCCCAGTGGTTCGCGCCGAGCACGCACCGCAGTCCGGCCTCGCGAAGTCCGATCGCGTCCCCGCCCGCGCCGCAGAACAGCGTGACGAAGTCCAGTGTGCTGATGCTCTGGGCGGTCTTCATCGGGCGGCCCGCGCGGCGGGGGCGAACCGGGCCGTCTCGACCGAGTTCTGCGGGCGCTGACGCTCGCGGCTGCTCCCGTCCCTTCGGGACGGGCAGAAAAGACGATGCAACATGCTGATTCCTTCGGGAAAGGTGCGGGGCCCTGTCGCCCCGCACCAATAAAGATAGGCTTTTTTATTTACTGCCGCAGGGCGCTGACCTGCGGGGCGATGCCGACGACCCGCCGGGCCCGGTGTGGGCGCGCTGCGGCTCGGCGGCCAGCTCGACGATCCGGGCCATGGGCAGCTTGTGGCGAAAGTCGTGGCCCATGCGCGCCTCGGCGGCGGCGCGCCGCTCGGCCTGCTCGGGCTGGCGCCGGGCGGCGAGCACCAGGTCGTCCTTGCTGGCCAGGACGCAGAACATGCAGCTAAGGCGGCTCATCCCGGCCCAGGGTTCGCCCTCGTCGCCGTCGTAGGCGGGGTGGTGCGCGATGCCGGAGGCGTCCAGGGCAGCGTGCAGTTCGCCCAGCCGCACGCCGTGCACCGGCAGGTAGTCGTCGACGTGGCGGCGCCCGTTGGAGGCGGCCGCGTTGTGCCGGTAGTCCTCCGCCTTCGCGCGGCGGGTGGACTCCTGCGCGCGCATGCCCATCACGTTGAGGATCCGCACGGGCCGCCCGAGCCGCTTCGGGTCGATCTCGCGCACCAGGCGCGTCATCAGTGCCCTGATTTGAGTGATCTTGAAATCAGATGTACACCAACGCCTGGATGCATCCGGCCAGCGTCCGCGTAGTTCGGCGTATTCGACGATGTCCTGCGCCTGGCGCGCGTGCGGGTCCTGGGCGGTCGGCGCGGGGACGGTGCGCTGGACGTTCTCGAAGCGGGGGATGCCCACGGCGGCGGCGTGCAGCCGGGCGTAGCGGTCGGCGTCGGGCCACTCGTCGCCGGGCAGGAGGGCGTGCACCGCGACGGCACGGTCCAGCACCCCGGCGGCCCGGGCTCGCTCGGCCATGACCATCGCGGCCAGCTGCGAGTCCTTGCCGCCCGAGAGCGAGACCAGCAGGACGTCGTAGTCCGCCAGGTTCGGGGCCGCGGCCGCGGTGTGCTGACAGCCGGGGGCGTCAGCGGGGGCGAGGTCGAACAGGGCGCACTGCGCGGTGGATGCCAAGCGGGCCACGGGTCGACTCCTTCCGGGTTTATAGGATCGTCCGCGAATCTAAGGCTTTTGACTCACTTCACGCGGGCGTCCTGCGGCGGTTCGGCGGCGAAGCCCATGGCGGCCCGGACCTGGGTGGGCGTGATCGGAGCCCACACGGCGGCCAGATGGTCGCAGCGCTTCTGCAGCCAGGCCCGGACCGCCGGCTCGTCCTCGTGGCGGATCACCACGGCGACGGTGCGCAGTCGGCCGCGGCGCTGCTGGACGAACGCCAGGCGCAGCTTGTCCGGGGCGTACTCCCCGGGCTCGGCATATCCGGCGTAGTTCTCCCAGTCCCAGCGCACCAACAGGTCGTAGTCGGGGTCGGCGGCGTCCTCCTGCTCGGCGAACTGCGCCCAGTCGTCGTACTCCTCGTCGGCCACGGTGCCGCGGCCCGGGTCCGGGTCGGCCGGCGCGAAGCCGTAGGGGTGCTCGGCCTGCCACAGCAGGACGTGCTTCGGGTTGGCTGGCGGCGTCGCGTGCTCGGGCATCGTGCTCCTTCGGGGCGGTCGGTCGGCGGCCGCGCGCTGCGGCAGTCGCCGGTGTCGGGCTGCCGCAGCGCGGTGCGGTTTTGGCGTCGGCGTCGCGAACGGCGCCACGTAATAAATATAGGCTTTTTTGTTTACTTTCGGGGTAGGGGCGCGGCGGCCTGTTGCGAGGTTCGCCGCGGTTCTCTGCTCGATGACCGTGTAGGCGGCGGCGATGGCGTGCCGGGCCAGCGCGTACCCGCGCAGGTAGCCTTCAGGGCTCTGCTCGCCGAGCAGGTCTTCGGGGTGAATGTCCGTGTGGGCGCGGACCGTGCCGTCTTGGGCGGTCCAGGTCAGCGTGAGCGACGGGTCGTCGGTCAGCACGTGGGCGATCATCTTCACATCGCGCACTCCGAGCGGGGCGAAGGGCTGGGCGAAGTGCTCGGCGGGGTCGTCCCACTGCCCGTAGGGGTGAAGCGGGATGCGCCAGGCGCCGTTGACGGTCTCGGCCAGCCAGCGCAGCGTCTCGTCCTCAAACGGCTCGTCGAACGCGGCGTCCCGCTCGACGCCGATGCGCTCGAGCAGGTCGTCGCTCAGGTAGCCGCCCTCCAGCCGCGGGTCGGGTCGCTGCGCCGGGATCGGCCGGCGCTCGCCGCGGTAGGCGACCACGGCGCTTAGGTAGTGCGCGCCGACGGTGGCGTGCCAGATGCCCTCGCACGGCTGGTCTACGTGTAAGAGAGCGAGGGCCTCATCCTCGACCCCGGAGAAACCGAGCATGCCGACGACCAGTTGATGGGGCACGGGGAACCAGCCTGCCTCGGCCAGGGCGCCCTGCGCGTCGGCGGGGCTTGGCTGCAGGGGCGGCGAATGCGGGTCGAGCACCGTGCCGGTGTGCAGGTAGAGCGAGCCGTCGCGGCGAGCGGTCAGCGGCGCGAGCAGGACCCGGCCGTCTTCCCCGAGCAGGGTGGCCAGGGCCAGGCGGGACGGCGCGGCCGCCGCGGGGGTCGGGGTGCCCTGCTCCAGGCCGTCGCGCGCGGCGAAGCACTCACGGTCGTGCCGTGTGGAGGGGTGGTCGTGCCAGCTGACCGCGTCGGCCTGGTCGGCGTACAGGACGTGCCCGAAGCTGCGCTCGGTGCGCAGCCGGTAGCCCTCCGCCCGTAGCAGCGCGGCGGCCTGCGCACGGGTGACCGGCCGCCAGCCGCGCTCGGCTGCGGCGGTCCGCAATTGTTCTTCGGTGCGTCCAGCGTCTTCGGGGGAACCGTCTGGCAGCGGCACCGGGGTCAGCGGGTCGAGCAGCCGCTCGCCCCAGCCGGTGATGGGCCCGCCGTCGTGGTGCGCTTGCACCCCGGACAGGCCGGCCGTGCCGGTGGGCCGGTGCAGCCAGAGCCGCCCGACGTTCGGGTGGCGCGCCCCCGCCCCGCGGTCGGGCCCGAAGACCTCGCTTGTCTTCATACCGTGGTTCCTTCCGTGTCCTGCGCCGGAGCAGCGCGGTGTCTTAGCCGGTGGCGCGGCGCCACCTCGGCACTGATATTGTAGGCTTATTTATTTACTTGAATGAGGGAGCGTGTGCCGTGACAGCCGTTCTACCTGCGGCGGGGCAACGCGCAGTCCGCCTCGGCCGGGCGGCCCGCGCCGTCGCAGAATCGTCGATAGAGTTCCCGCCTGGCACGGGTGCAGGCGGAAGGAGCGGGGTCATGGCGGACGCGCGCGCTGGGCGCAGCACCTCGCGTGCGAAGTCCGGACCGCCCGCGCACCGGCCGGCACCGGCGCAGGTGGACCTGCGCGGGGATCCCGAGGAACTGGTCGATTCAGTGGAGTTCGCGCGGATCGTCGGTTGGGGCAGCAAAGACCGTGTGATCGAGCGGCTCAAGCTCGAGCGCCAGGCGCAGGCCCGTCGGGCCGCGCACCCGGTGGCAGTCGCCCTGGTCGGCGCGACCCCGTACCGCGCCCCGCGCCCGAAGAAGTTCCAGGAACTGAGCCGGGCACAGCGCATCCAGGTGGTGCAGGCGGTCGCTGAGATTCTGTGCACGCCCGGGCCCGTCGATCCGGAGTTCGTCGTCGGGCTCGCCCGGCGGCTTCACGTACCTCGGGACGCGGTGCGCGGGGCGCTGGCCGAACTGGCGCGCCCGCCGTACCAACCCAAGCGGCCCGCCCCACCGCTGCCTGAGCCCGACCAGGAGATCCCGACAGGGCCGGTGAAGCACCGCTACCTGTGGAAGCGCTCTACAGTGTGGGCCTTCGCGCAGGCCGAGCGGCGCCTGCCGCCGATTCCGCGCCGCTTCACGCCCGAAGACCTGGCCACGGCCCGGGCCGAGGTGCTCAAAGCCGCGCAGGGCGGTGCGCTGCTGGACGCCGCGTCGCTGGCCAAGACGCTGCGCTGGCCGGTCAAGCCGCCGGCCCGTGGGCTGGCCAAAGCGCGCACGCTGCTGACTCAGGCGGTGGCTGAGCTGCGCTTGGGCGGGCAGGTGGATCTGCGCACCCGGGAGCAGATCGCGGAGCAGTTCGAGTTGCCGATGAATCGGGTGCTGGTGCTGCTGCGTGCGACCGCTGAGCGCACTCCGCCGGAGCCTGTGATCATTGCCAGTCGCATCCGATATTACCTGGGGGAAGAGGTCGACAGCTTCTTCGCCTCGGCCGAATAGGCCGCGCCCCGCACCCGGGCGAGCGGGTGCGGGGCGCGCTGGCGTGGTGCGGGCTGTCAGCGTTCGGCGGCCAGCAGCTGCGCGGACTCGGCCAGCGCCGCGTCGAGGTCCACTCCGAGATGCCGGGCGAGGGCGTCCAGGTGCGCGAGCACCATCAGCAGCGCCGTCCGCCCGAGCGCGGACGGGACGGCGGCGTGCACGGTTGCGTGCTCGGCGCCGTTCATCGCGTGCGCCAGCCACAGGTGCGCGTCAGCGCGTTCGGCGCGGGTCGCTCGATGACCGTAGCCCGGCGCGATCCGAAACCAGTCGGGGACCGGCGCCGGCGCCGGGGACGCCTGCAGGACGCGGGCCTGGCGCAGCACGCGCGTCATCCGCCCGGGCCCGAACCTCTCGGCGGCGACCCGCAGGTCGGCGAGCACGTCCGGCAGGTAGTAGGCGACGTCGCCGGCGAAGTCCCCGCCGCAGACCGACGCGCCGTCGCCGACCATGGCCAGCACCAGGATGGCGTGGGCGACGCCCCTAGCCAGGCGCGCTCGGCCCGCGCCTCCGGCCGCAGGCTGCTGGCGGGCTCGGCGCCATTGACCGTAGTCGAGCAGCACGGCGGCCGCGCGCCCGGTCTGGCAGCACGCCGCGACCGTGAAGGGATCCCGGTCGACGCGGTCGCACTCCAGGCAGCGCAGCGCCCGCTGCTGCGGGCAAGGTGCCTGCCAGGTGCGGGCGGCCCCCGGGTCGGTGAACGGCGGCAGGTAGGGGCTCCAGAGCCGTAGCCCGCAGCCGATGCAGTCGATCGGGGGGTGCTCCTCGTCGTCCAGGACGTTCGCGTCCGCCTCCCCGATGTGCACGCCGAGTGCCTCGGCTCGGCCTGCCAGGGTGGGCAGGTCGCCGGGGCCGAGCGGCGCGGATAAGGTGGCGTGCGCGCACGCGGGGCAGTAGTCGTCGCCGGCGATGATGACGCTGACAGCCGGTCCGGCCATCGCAGGGTTCTCCTTCGCTGGGGCGGCGCCCCGCGGTGTGGTGCGGGGCGCCGCGAGAGTGCCTAGTTCTCGTTCATCCAGGCGATGGGCGGGAAGGGGCGTTCGCGTTGGGCGCGCAGTTTCGCGGCCAGTTCCTGCAGGTCGGCGAGCTCTGCCTCGACTTTCCCGAGGGCCTGGGCGGTGCGTTCGGCGGATAGGCGCTCCTGCACTTCGCGCCAACGGGCGGTGATCTGTTCGCGCCTCGGGTCGTCGGCGACGGCCTGCACGAGGGCTTTGATCAGCGCGAAGTAGATGCTGCGGCCCGGTTCGGCGCCGAGGAAGTGCAGGTTCGCCTCCCTCAGCGCGAGCAGGGTGTCCAGGCTTGCGTGCTGCGGGCGGGCGATGACCTGTGTGCACTGGGTCTGGCCGAAAATGCGCAGCTCGCTCGCGTCCGGTGCGCTGCGGTTAAGGTGCGGGCTCAGGTGCAGTGCGGGGCGTAGTTCGGCGGCGGTGCGCTCGTCGTGCTCGTCGTCCTCGCTGATGTCAGGGACGATGCTCAAGGTGCCCTGGACGTGCGCGTTTCCGGAGAAGCGCAGGGCGTAGCGGCCGGTGTCCGGGTCGTACTCGGTGGTGGCCTGGACGGGTCCGGCCAGCGGGGTATCGATACTCAGGGCGGAGTCGTCGGTGCCGGTGATCACGGCGTTCCTCTCGTCTCAACGTACTGGCGGCCCGGTCGGCGCCGCTTGTGCGCGGCGCCGACAGGGAGCGGGTCAGGCGTTGGTCAGCTGCTTGACCACGTCGGGGACCTGCGCGGCGGTCACCCGCTGGAGCGGGGCGCGCTCTGCGGGGCGATGGGTGAAGTAGGCGACGCCGATCGCGTCGGCCACCTGCAGCAGCAGGGTGGTGTAGTCGTGCGCGTAGTCTCCGGCGGCCGCGCGGGCGGCCAGTGCCCGGTCGACCTTGTCCATGACCTTCGCCATGGCTTTGACGTGCGCGCTTGACGCGCCAACGGAGCTGACGAACTCGTGGGACTGCCCGTACAGGCCCATCTCCCGGTTCCAGTGGGCGGCGACGCGGAAGCCGTCGTAACGCGCGGCCGCGTTGCCGTTCTCGCTAAAGCGCGGGTTGAAGTCCTTGCCGACGTCCGCCGCGTCGTACACATCGGCGGCCTGGGCCTCGTAGACGACGGTGGCGACGAGCCGGGTGACGCCGTACTCGCTCTCCATGGCCAGGCGCATACCGAGGGTGCGGGGAGCGCGGCGGGCGGGTGCGGGCATGGTGGGCCTCCAGAAGGAAGAGGGGAGGGGGGAGAGGGGGATGCCATTAATTATAGGCTTGTTTATTTACTAAGGCCTAGCGGTTGCCAGGCGCCGCCGGTCCACAGTTCCCAGGTCCCGCCGGCTGTCGCGCTCGGATCGCGGCCGAGGAGTTGGGCGTGCTGGCGGGCGATGGCGTGCGCGAGGGCGAGGCGCCCGGCGTCGTCGGCTGGCACCCGGTCGAGCAGCACGAAGGTCGCGACGGTCTGTCCGACGATGAGGCGGGCGACGTGCTCGCCGTCGACGGCCGCGGCGATGACGAGCGCGCAGTGGTACTCGTCGACGAGCAGCTGGCACAGCAGGTCGCGTTCGACCGGGGCGCCGCCGCGAGACGCGGCGGCGGCGAAGGCCTCGAAGGCGTCCAGGTAGCACGGGTGCACGCCGAGGGTCAGTCCGGCCGGCCCGGTGATGATCGCCCCGATGCGCTCCTCGACGCCGTCGAGGTGCAGGTCGGCGAGCAGGGCGCCGTCCAGTTCGGGCGGGATGCTCAGTGCGGTGACGCGGAACTGGGGATCG
>Ga0070739_10006872_pt1 | contig 12354 bp, 8 predicted proteins | sample Coa_R1_7_FD_66445 | JGI IMG/M metagenome (GOLD analysis project Ga0070739, IMG submission 66445) | Surface soil microbial communities from Centralia Pennsylvania, which are recovering from an underground coalmine fire - Coalmine... | ecosystem: Environmental > Terrestrial > Soil > Unclassified ... | reverse complement strand
GACCGCACCAGCACCGGCGCGCTGATCATCGACCCGACCAGCAACACCGACACCCTCTACGTCGCCTCCGCCGCGAGCCCATCCATCTCCAACGCGGTGACCAGGATCATCCAGAGCGCCGAAGCACAACAGCAGCGCACCGTCACCGTCCGCGACGTTGTGCCAGTGGCGGCCGCGGACAACGGCGGCCTTTCCTCCTTCTATATGGCCGTCGGCTGGACCGTCACCGGCTATCTGATCGCCTCGATCCTCGGTGTCAGCGCCGGAACACGCCCCGCGACGCCCACTCGGGCCGTCGTGCGCCTCATCGCCCTCGCCCTGAGCGCCTGCGTGGCCGGCGGCGTCGGCGCCTGGCTCGTGCAGCACGAACTCGGCGCGCTGCCCGGCAGCTTCTGGCACCTGGCCGTCGTCGGGGCGCTCGTCGTATTCGGCGCGGGCGCGGTCACCATGGCCTTGCAGGTCGCCCTCGGCGTACTCGGCATCGGCGTCGCCGTGCTGCTGTTCGTGATCCTCGGCAACCCGTCGGCCGGCGGGGCCTACGCCCGCGCGCTCATCCCGCCGTTCTGGCGCGCGATCGGCGCGTTCTTCCCGCCGGGAGCGGGCACCGACGCCACCCGCTCGGTCGCCTACTTCGGCGGCGCGAACACCGCCGAACCACTGTTCATCCTCGGCGCATACTGCGTCATCGGCCTGCTCGCCACGCTGGGCCTCGCCTCAGTCCTGCGTCCGAAGCCCGCGACGACGCCAGCGACCGCTCAGTAGCGCAGCGGCACGCACGCGCACCGCGCGTCAGGCGTCCGGTTCGGCCCCCATGGTCTCCGCGACGCCTGACGCCTCGTCCGCCTCCTCGACTTCCTCTCGCGGAATCCCCAGCAGGAAAAGGATCGTGTCGAGGAAGGGGACGTTCACGGCCGTGTCTGCCGCCTCACGCACCAACGGTTTGGCATTGAACGCGACACCGAGACCGGCCGCCGCCAGCATGTCCAGATCGTTCGCCCCGTCGCCGATCGCCACGGTCTCCGACAGCGGCACCCCGGCCGTCGCGGCGAACCGGCGCAGCGCCGCCGCCTTACCCGGCCGGTCGACTACGTCACCCACCACGCGGCCGGTCAGCCGGCCCTCCGCGACTTCCAGCGTGTTGGCCGCCGCGAAGTCCAGCCCGAGCTGGCCGACAAGCGTGTCGGTGATCTGAGTGAAGCCACCGGAGACAATCCCGACCTGGTAACCGAGCCGCTTGAGCGTACGCACCAATGTCTTAGCGCCCGGCGTGTAGCGCACCTCCGCGCGCACCTTATCGAACACTGTCTCGGGCAGGCCTTCCAGCAGCGCCACCCGAGCGCGCAGGGACGCGGTGAAGTCCAGCTCGCCGCGCATCGCGGCCGCGGTCACCCGCTCGACCTGCTCCAGGCAGCCCGCGTGCCGGGCCAGCAGCTCGATCACCTCGTCCTGGATCAGCGTCGAGTCGACGTCCATCACCACCAGGTGCTTGGCCCGCCGCGCCAGCCCCGAGCGCTGCACCGCGATGTCCACCCCGGCCCCGGCGGCAGCCGTCGTCAAAACGCCGCGCAGCTGCGCCGGATCCACGCCCGACACGTCCAGCTCGATCGCGGTGACCGGGTACTTCGCCAGGCGCACGATCCGGTCGATGTTGCCCTGCGCCTCGGCGATCCGCCCGGCCACCATCCCCATCGCCCCGGCGGTCAGCGGCGACCCGAGCACGGTCACCCGGCTGCGCCCGGCCCGGCGCCTGCGGTTGTCGCCGCGCCCCTCGGTGATCTCCACGTCGAGCTTCCACGCCGCCGCCCACCGGTGCAGCATGATCCGGAACTCGGTCTGGTCCCGCGGGGCCGTCACCAGCACACCGAGGACCAGCCGACCGCGCAGCACTATCTGCTCGACGTCCGCGACCTGCGCGGCGTACCCGGTGCGCGCCTCGAACTCGGTGATCTGTTCGAACAGCGCGGCGGTCACCCCGGGCCGGTCCGCCCCGAACACCGTGACCAGCAGCGTCGGCGCGTCGTCCGAGAGGCCCAGAGGGCGCCCGTCCGGCGCCCCGACGATCTCCGATTGCATGGCCCCACGCTACCGGCCCGTCATCCGCACCCTATAGGTTTGGCCACATGACGGACGTGCTCGACCTGGTCGACGTCTCCCTGGTGCGGGACGGGAAGAAGCTGCTGAGCGGGATCACCTGGCGGGTCGCCGAGGGCGAACGCTGGGTAGTGGTCGGGCCGAACGGGGCCGGCAAGACCACCCTGCTGCAGATCGCCGCCGGGAACCTGCACCCGAGCAGCGGCACCGCCACCATCCTCGGCGACACCCTCGGCAAAGTCGACGTCTTCGAGCTGCGCCCCCGCATCGGCCTGACCTCCGCCGCCGTCGACCAGCGCCTCGGGCGCACCGCCAAGGTCCGCGACACCGTGCTGACCGCAAGCTACGGGCAGCTGGGCCGGTGGCGCGAGAAATACGACGAGGTCGACACCAGCCGCGCCGACGACCTGCTGGCGTGGTGGGGCATGGAGGGCTTCGCCGACCGCACCTACGGCACGCTGTCCTCCGGCGAGCGCAAGCGGGTCCTGATCGCCAGGGCCCTGATGACCGACCCCGAGCTGCTGCTGCTCGACGAGCCGGCCGCCGGGCTCGACCTGGCCGGCCGCGAGGACCTGGTGCGCCGCCTGGCCAACCACGCCGCCGACCCGAACTCCCCGGTGACGATCCTGGTCACCCACCACGTCGAGGAGATCCCGCCCGGCTTCACGCACGTGCTGATGCTGCGGCAGGGCGGCGTCGTGGCGGCCGGCCCGGTGCCGCTGACCCTCACCGCCGAGAACCTTTCCGCCTGCTTCAACATCCCGCTGGCCGTGGAGAGCACCGGGGGAAGGTACTATGCGCGCGGGCTGTGACCGCCGCCCGCGCCGTGGGCAGCGGCTTGGCCCGGCCCGCCGAATCAGCAGACTGAGCTAAGCGGCCGTCTCAGGGCGCTGCAAGCGCTGAAAAACCAGCTACGGACTGCGCAAAGTCGATCGCCGTCAGTACCATGGTCGGCATGGGCTGGGTGTGGTGGATGGTCACAGCCGTCTTACTGCTGTTGGCCGAGAGTGCGACAGCGACCCTCGCCTGTGTCATGGCGGCCGCGGCCGCTGCGGTGGCCGCCGTGCTGGCGGCGCTGGGCCTGCCGCTGGCCGGGCAGATCCCGGTTTTCATGGGCGTCAGCGTCGGCCTCATCGTCTTTTTGCGCCCGGCCGTGATGCGCCATCAGTCGCGTCCGGGACTGCGCACCGGAGTGGCCGCGCTGGTCGGCAGCGACGCCCTGGTCACCAGCCGCGTCGACGCGCACGCCGGCCGGATCAGGCTCAGCGGCCAGATCTGGACCGCCCGCGCCTACGATCCCGAGGCCGTCTTCGAGCCCGGAGCCGTCGTGCACGTCCTGGAGATCGACGGTGCGACCGCGCTGGTCATATGAACTCATCCAGGCTTGCCGGGGCGCACCGTACCCCCAGCGCGCGACGCAGCCGACGCCCGCGCCCCAAGCGGTCATCTTTTCGGCCCGGCGCGTTAGGGCTGACGGGCTGAAACTTTGGGCATAATCGCAGTATCGTGTGGGCTCGTCAGTACTTTAACTTTTGCAGCTCACCGCATCGTCATATCGCGGCACGGCAGTGGGGTCGAAACGACTGAGGGCCGTCGCCAAATCCAGGGGAGGCAGGGATGAGCGTGGTCACCGCGATTCTCGTGGTGCTGATCGTGGTGCTGTCCGTCACCTACTTCCTCTACCGGTCCGTGCAGATCGTCCCGCAGGCCAGCGCCCAGGTCGTCGAGCGCTTCGGCCGCTACCGGCGGACCCTGGAGCCCGGGCTGCGCTTCCTGGTCCCGGTGGCGGACACCATCCGGGCCACCGTGGACATGCGCGAGCAGGTCGTGCCCTTCCCGCCGCAGGAGGTCATCACCGAGGACAACCTGCTGGTCTACATCGACTGGGTGGTCTACTACCAGGTCACCGACCCACGCCGGGCCACCTACGAGATCCAGAACTACGTGCAGGCCATCGAGTACCTGGTCTCCACGACGCTGCGCAACATCGTCGGCGGCATGGACCTGGAGCGCACCCTCACCAGCCGCGACGAGGTCAACACCGAGCTGCGCGACGCCTTGGACCAGGCCACCGGGCCCTGGGGCATCCGGGTCAACCGCGTCGAGCTGCGCACCATCCAGCCCAACCGCGACATCACCGAGGCCATGGAGAAGCAGGTGCGCGCCGAACGCGAACGGCGCGCGACCGTGCTGCAGGCCGAGGGTGTCAAGCAGGCCGAGATCCTGCGCGCCGAGGGCGACCGGCAGTCGATGATCCTCAAGGCCGAGGGCGAGGCCAAGGCCGCGGAACTGCGCGCCGGCGGCGAGGCCCAGGCGATCAAGAAGGTCTTCGAGGCCATCCACGAGGGCGACGCCGACTCCAAGCTGCTCAGCTACCAGTACCTGCAGATGCTGCCGAAGCTCGCCGAGGGCGAGGCGAACAAGGTCTGGATCGTGCCGAGCGAGCTGGGCAAGGCGGTCGAGGGCATCGGCGGCGCGTTCAGCAAGATCCAGATGCCGGCCAACGGCGAACCCGGCCCCGGCTCCGGCAACGCCGGGGGCAGCGGGGGAGAGGGCGGCGACCCGGCCCGCCCGACCGGTCCGCGCCCCTCGGCCGCTCCGGCGGCGCAAGCGGCAGGCAGCGGCGGCCCGGCCCGCGAGCCGTCCGACCGTCCGGCGCACACGCCACGGCCCCGCCGTCTGTCACCGGCCGACGTGCTTTACGGCGCCGAGGACGAATAGGCGACGAGCGTCCACCGACTTCGTACGACGCGGTAAGCCGGGACGTGTGTCTAGGGACACACGCGGTAAGGGGCACGTCTCGGCCGACCGCTAGACGCACCCCGGTACGCTGATCGCGTGACGCATGGGATTGGCGAGGCGGCCGCGCTGCTCGGCGCCGGGCTGGCGGCCGGGACGATCAACACCGTCGTCGGCTCCGGCACGCTGATCACCTTCCCGACCCTGCTCGCGTTCGGCTACTCGCCGGTGCTGGCCAACGTCACCAACACCGTGGGCCTGGTGCCCGGCGTGATCAGCGGAGTGCACGGCTATCGCAGGGAACTGCGAGGGCAGCGCGCCAGGCTGCTGCTGCTCGGCAGCGCCTCCCTGCTCGGCGGCGTCACGGGCGCGATCCTGCTGCTCACCCTGCCGGCCGGGGCCTTCAAAGCGATCGTCCCCGCGCTGATTCTGATCGCGCTCGCGCTCGTGATCGCGCAGCCGGCGCTCGCCGGGTGGGTCGCCCGCCGCCAGGCCGCCCGAGGCGGTCGGGGCGAGGCCGGGCGCGCGAACGCCGCCGGCGGCCCGGTGCTCTGGACACTGGTCTTCGGCACCGGCGTCTACGGCGGCTACTTCGGCGCGGCGCAGGGCGTGATCCTCATCGGCCTGCTCGGCATCGCGTTCACCGACACCCTCCAGCGCCTCAACGCCGCGAAAAACGTGCTGGCCGCGCTGGTCAACGGGGTCGCGGCGGTCATCTTCATCGCCTCCACGCACATCGCCTGGGGCGCCGCAGGGCTGATCGCCGCGGGCTCCATCCTCGGCGGGCAGCTCGGCGCGCGCATCGGCCGCAAGCTCCCGCCGACGGCGCTGCGCGTCGTGATCGTCTGCGTCGGGATCGTCGCGCTCGTCAAGCTGCTCGCCTGACGCGGCGCGGGGCTGCCGGCGCCCTCGCACGCCGACAGCCCCGCAGCCGGGATCGAGCCGGGCCCTGCGGCTCGAGCCGTGCGACTTAGCCGAACATCCCGGGCTGGTAGTCGCCGGCCGGCTGCTGAACGATGACGTTCATCCGGTTGTAGGTGTTGATCAGGGCGATCACCGCGACCAGAGCCGAGAGCTGCTCCTCGTCGTAGTGCTTGGCCGCGTTCGCCCACACCTCGTCCGGCACGCCGCCGGCCGCGTCCGCGATGCGGGTGCCCTGCTCGGCCAGCTCCAGCGCGGCCCGCTCGGCCTCGGTGAAGACCTTCGCCTCGCGCCAGGCCGCCACCATGTTCAGCCGCAGCGGGTCCTCGCCGGCCGCGATCGCGTCCTTGTAGTGCATGTCGGTGCAGAACCCGCAGCCGTTGATCTGGCTGGCCCGCAGCTTCACCAGTTCCTGCGTGGCCATCGGCAGCGACGAGTCCGAGAGCACCTTCCCGACCGAGTTCAGGTACTTGATGACCTTGCCGAGCAGCGGGTTGTTCTGGGTGTTCAGACGGGCTTCCATGAGGAGCTCCTTAGCCGTTCCCGTTGGTTACACACCCTTGACGGAACGACTCGGCGGAACGTGACAGCGAGAAATGTGACGTAGGTCTCGCAGCGCGCAGACCCGTCGGCGACCTAGATCCGCGCGGTCCAGTACACGTCCGTCACGTACGGGATCTCGATCCGGTCGCCGCGGCTTTCCTCGTGCCGGTCGAGCACCGCCTCCAGCTCGTGGCGCACCTGCGCGCGGCTGTGTGCGTCCAGGGTGCTGATGACGCTGGAGGTGAGCGCCTGCCCGAGCACGCCCTCACGGTCCGTCACATAGGGATTCGGCACATGCTGCGCGGCCAGCGGCGACCAGCCCGGCAGGTCGTCGAAGAACCGGCGCCACCGGCCGTCCCGGTGTCCCGGAACCGCCTCGGTGCGCCACTGCCGGTAGATCTTCGAGTACTCGGCCACCCACGGCACTGTCTCGTCCAGCGTGTTCCACACCAGCCCGAGCCGCCCGTGCCGGTGCGTGATCCGCTCCACCTCGGCCAGCGCCGCCTTCGGATCGAACCAGTGCCAGGCCTGCGCCGCCACCACGGCGTCCATCGAGCCGTCCGGAAGGCCGGTCGCCTCAGCCAGCCCGTCCACCACCTCGACCTGGGGCAGCAGCTCGGCCAACCGGTCCCGCATCGCCGCCACCGGCTCCAGCGCGACCACCCGCGCCCCGGTCAGCGCCAGCAGCCGGGTGAACTTCCCGGTGCCCGCGCCCACCTCGGCGACGCACCGGCCGGCGCGCAGGTCGAGAGCGTCGGCGAGCACGGCCAGGGACCGCGTCGGATACGAAGGGCGGACGCGCTCATAGTCCGCGGCGGCGCGCTGATAGCCGAGTTCTGCGGCGTGGTGGATAGCCACAGTGCGAACCTAACACCAACGATCATGCTTTGACCGTATTGGCTGGTGACCAGGTGGCGACCGAAAGGTGACGATCGGATAACGACACCGGGGCGATAGGCTGGCGCTCCGCCGCGCGGCGGCCCGGTGACCCGGTCCACGGCACCGGATCGGCGCCGCGACGGCCCGGGGTCCATCGCCGAGCGCATCAGGCCCCTGATCCGAGCGGCACTCGACGCATCGACGCGAAAGGCAGCGCCCGCACAGTGTCCGTGGAACGCCCCCCGACGATCCTGCTGGTCTCCACCGCCGACACCGATCTGCTCGCCGCCCGCGCCGCGAGCGCGGCGCAGCCAGCCGCGCAGCCCCGTGCCGATTACCGCGTGGCCAACCCGGCGCGAGTCGCCACGGCCGAACTTCCGGCCCTGCTCGACGGGGTGCGCATCGCGATCGTGCGGCTGCTCGGCGGAGCCCGCGTCTGGGAGGACGGGCTCGCCGCTCTCGCGCGGGCGGGCATCCCGGCCATCGCGCTCGGCGGCGAAGCCACCCCCGACGCCGACCTCATGGCGCTCTCCTCGGTGCCGCTTTCGGTGGCGACTGCGGCGTCGGGATACCTCCTGGCCGGAGGACCGGAAAACCTGGCCCGGCTTTCGGAATACCTTGACGCCGCAGTCCTGCGCGACGAGCCGGGCGGCGAATTCGAGCCCCCGCAGCCGACGCCGCTTTTCGGCATTCACACCGACGCCGGCGACCGCCCACGCGCCGTGGATCCCGATCGGCCGACCGTCGGCGTGATCTACTACCGCGCGCACGAACTGTCCGGCAACACCGGGTTCGTCGACACGCTCTGCGACGCCCTCGAGGCCGCGGGCGCCAACGCGCGCCCCGTCTTCTGCGCGTCGCTTCGCTCGCTCGGCGACCAGGACGACACGGGCCTGACCGATCTGCTGCGCGGCTGCGACGCGCTCATCGTGACGGTGCTCGCGGCCGGTGGCGCGGTCGCGGCCGACGCCTCGGCGGGCGGTGACGAGGACGCGTGGGACGTCGGCGCCCTCGCGCGGCTCGACGTGCCGGTCATCCAAGGACTCTGCCTTACCTCGACCCGTGAGGCATGGCAGGACTCGAACGCCGCGCTCTCGCCGATGGACGCCGCCATGCAGGTCGCCATCCCCGAGTTCGACGGCCGCCTGATCACCGTCCCGTTCTCGTTCAAGACCGTGCTGAAGGAGGGGGGCGACGCGGACGGCATCGCGGTCTACGTCGCGGACCCTGAGCGTGCTGCCCGCGTCGCCGGCATCGCCGCCCGGCACGCCGCGCTGTCACGCAAAGCCAACAGCGAGAAGCGAATCGGCGTTCTGCTTTCCTCCTATCCGACCAAGCACGCGCGCATCGGCAACGCTGTGGGCCTGGACACTCCGGCGTCCGCCGTGCGCCTGTTCGCGGCCATGCGCGAGGCCGGATACGCGGTCGGGGACTTCCCCGAGGACGGCGACACCCTCATCCACTCGCTGATCGCCGCCGGCGGGCACGATGTGGAATGGCTCACAGCCGAGCAGCTGGCCGCCGCGACCGCGCGCGTGCCGCTGGCTGACTACGAACGCTGGTTCACCGGCCTGCCCACCGACCTGCGCGAGGCGATCCGCGAGCACTGGGGCGAGCCGCCCGGTTCGCTGTACGTCGACGACTCCGATCCGGACGCGCCGCAGATCGTGCTCGCCAGCCTCACGTTCGACAACCTCGTCCTGCTGATCCAGCCGCCGCGCGGCTTCGGCGAGAACCCGATCGCGATCTACCATGACCCGGACCTGCCGCCCAGCCACCACTATCTGGCCGCCTACCGCTGGCTCGCCGCGCCCGTATCAGAGGGCGGATTCGGCGCCGACGCGCTCGTGCACCTGGGCAAGCACGGCACGCTGGAATGGCTGCCCGGCAAGGGCCTCGGCTTGTCAGAGTCCTGCGCCCCCGACGCCGTGCTTGGCGACCTGCCGCTGGTGTACCCGTTCATCGTGAACGACCCCGGGGAGGGCACGCAGGCCAAGCGGCGAGCGCACGCCACCGTCGTGGACCATCTGATCCCGCCGATGGCCCGCGCCGACGCGTACGGCGACCTCGCGCGGCTCGAACAGCTCCTCGACGAGTACGCCACGGTCCAGGCCCTCGACCCGGCAAAGGCTCCGGTCGTGCGCGCGCAGATCTGGGAACTGGTCACGGCGGCGCAGCTGCACCACGACCTGCATCAGGACTCGATGCCGGGCGAGGACGACTTCGACGACTTCGTACTGCACATCGACGGCTACCTGTGCGAGATCAAGGACGTGCAGATCCGCGACGGCCTGCACATCCTCGGCCGCGCCCCGGAGGGCGAGGAGCTGGTCAACGACGTGCTCGCGATCGTCCGCGCCCGCCAGATCTTCGGCGGCGCGGCGGGGTTCGAGGGCCGTGGGGGAGCGCTGCCCGGACTGCGGCGCGCCCTCGCCGAGGCGCGCGGCCTGCCGCAGGACGCTGAGACCGACCCGGCGCACGTGGACCAGCTGGAGGGTGAGGCCAGGGCGCTGATCGAGGCGTTGGCGGCGGCGGAATGGGACGTCGACGCGCTGCTCGCCACTATTAACAGGCCTGCAGGAAGTGGGCCCGAGCACGGTCAGCGCGAACGCGGTGGGCAAGAGCGCGATGGGCACCGAAGCGGCGGGCGCGAAGAAAACGAGCCCGAGCACGGCGAGCGTGGCGGCACTGGCCATGACGGCGTTGGGCGCGAACGCGGTGCGCATGACGGCACCGGGCATGATGGCGGCGAGCCTGAGGGCGACGGCCCCTGGGCGGACATTGCCGCCTCCATCACGCCGGACGTCGCCGCGGTGCTGCGTTTCGCCGCCCGCGAAGTCGTCCCGCGGCTGCGCCGCACCACCGACGAGATCGGCAACGTCCTGCGCGCGCTCGACGGCCGCTACATCCCGGCCGGGCCCTCGGGCTCGCCGACCCGCGGCCTGGTCAGCGTGCTGCCGACCGGCCGCAACTTCTACTCCGTGGACCCGAAGGCGATCCCGTCGCGCAACGCCCACGACGTCGGCCGCGCCCTCGCCGAGTCCCTGCTCGCGCGCCACCTCGCCGACACCGGCGCCTACCCCCGCTCGGTCGGCATCACGGTCTGGGGCACCAGCGCGATGCGGACGCAGGGCGACGACATCGCGGAAATCCTCGCGCTGCTCGGCGTCGAGCCGGTCTGGGACGACGCCTCCCGCCGGGTCACCGGGTTCGAGGTCGTTCCCGCCGAGCGGCTCGGCCGGCCGCGCATCGACGTGACCGTCCGCATCTCAGGGTTCTTCCGCGACGCGTTCCCGCACGTGGTCGCCCTCGTGGACGACGCGATCCAGGCCGTCGCGCAGCTCGACGAACCGGCCGAGGTCAACTACGTCAAAGCGCACGCCGACGCGGACCAGGCCGCACACGGTGACCGGCGGCGCGCGACGACGCGCATCTTCGGCTCAAAGCCGGGCGCGTACGGCGCGGGCCTGCTCCCGCTCATCGACGCCCGCAACTGGAGCAGCGACGCCGACCTGGCCGAGGTTTTCGCGGTCTGGGGCGGCTACGCCTACGGCCGCGGCCTCGACGGCCGCGAGGCCCGCGCCGACATGGACGCCGCGTTCCGCCGCATCGAGGCCGCCGCGAAGAACCAGGACACCCGCGAACACGACATCGTCGACTCCGACGACTACTTCCAGTACCACGGCGGCATGGTCGCCTACGTCCGCGCGCTGACCGGCTCCTCCCCGGCGGCGTACGTCGGCGACTCGGCCGTTCCCGACACCGTGAAGACGCGCACCCTCGCCGAGGAGACCCACCGCGTCTTCCGCTCGCGCGTGGTCAACCCCAAGTGGATCGCCGCGATGCAGCGCCACGGCTACAAGGGGGCCTTCGAGCTTGCGGCGACCGTGGACTACCTGTTCGGCTACGACGCGACCGCTGGCGTCGTCGACGACTGGATGTACGAGAAGCTCGCCGCCGCCTACGTCTTCGACGAGACCAACGCCGACTTCATGCGCCGCTCGAACCCCTGGGCGCTGCGCGGCGTCGCCGAGCGTCTGCTGGAGGCGGCCGACCGGAAGCTGTGGTCGACGCCCGATCCGGACACGCTCGACCGCCTCCGCGAGGTCTATCTCGACCTGGAAGGCGACCTCGAGGGCGAGTAGCCGGCCGCGGCCCTTCCCGCGCCGGGCGTGGCCGCGACAACGGCCGCTCATCGTCCGGCTATGCTCTAGGCGACGGTCACGGAGGAATCCGGTGCCGATCCACCCGAGCGGGCTCCTGCCTGCTCGCGGTGGGTCCAGTCCGGAGCGGTCCCGCCACTGTGAGCGCAGCGTCACCCGGTCAGCCGCCGGGCGTGCCGCGTGAGTCAGGAACTCCCAGCCGTCCGCTGATTATTTCTGCTCGATCGGGCGTGGGCTCCCGAGAGAAGGAAGGCACTTCTGTGGCCGTTGCCGCGCAGGCCGCGGCGGACGCTGCGCATACCGCGTCCGCGAGCGCCGGGCAGTCCGCATCCGCGAAAGCGGCCGATCCGCACTTCCCGTTCTCGGCCGTGCTCGGCCAGGACGACCTGCGGCTCGCGCTGATCCTCAACGCGATCCACCCGGGCGTCGGCGGCGTCCTGGCGCGCGGGGAGAAGGGCACCGCGAAATCCACGCTCGTGCGCGCGCTGGCCGCCGTGCTTCCGTCGGTGTCCGTCGTCCCGGGCTGCCGCTTCGCCTGCGATCCGGCCGCGCCCGATCCCGGCTGCCCCGACGGTCCGCATCCAGCTGACGCGCCTTCGCCGGCTGAGTCGCGACGGGCCCGCCTGGTCGAACTGCCGGTCGGCGCGTCGGAGGACCGGCTGACGGGCTCACTCGACCTCGAACGCGCGCTCGGCCAGGGCGTCGCCGCGTTCCAGCCCGGACTGCTCGCCGCCGCGCACCGCGGGATGCTCTACGTCGACGAGGTCAACCTGCTGCCGGACCACCTCGTGGACGTGCTGCTGGACGCGGCCGCGATGGGCGTCGCGCACGTCGAGCGTGACGGGGTGTCGGTGCGGCACGCGGCCCGGTTCATCCTGGTCGGCACGATGAATCCTGAGGAAGGCGAGCTGCGGCCGCAGCTGCTCGACCGGTTCGGCCTCACCGTCGAGGTCGCCGCGAGCCGGGAGCCCAAGCAACGCGCCGAGGTGGTGCGCCGCAGGCTGGCGTACGAGGCCGA
>Ga0070739_10006871_pt1 | contig 12354 bp, 10 predicted proteins | sample Coa_R1_7_FD_66445 | JGI IMG/M metagenome (GOLD analysis project Ga0070739, IMG submission 66445) | Surface soil microbial communities from Centralia Pennsylvania, which are recovering from an underground coalmine fire - Coalmine... | ecosystem: Environmental > Terrestrial > Soil > Unclassified ... | reverse complement strand
TCAAAAAGCATCATCACGCCGGCTTCGTCCTGCGCTCCCCCAGCGCCGAACGCATCCAGCAGTTGCTCGCTTCCTACTCGGCCCGCTTTCATGACGACTTCATGGCTTTCCAGCCTGTCCCCGAAAAACCCACCGCTTGATGGATCCAATCCCGGACGCCGGCGATTCCTGTCTCGCGGCGTTCGCTCTCCGGCCGTCGCGAAAGTACTAGTTACTCTCAAGCACAGCGCCGCCACACACCATTTGCCGCTGTTCCCCTCGCGGACTAGAGTTCCAATACCCCCGGCCGGAAAATCTGGGGTGTTTTGTCCCTTGGGAGGTCCGATGTGGGGTAACAAGAAACCGGAAGGGCCGCCAGCGGCGCAACCGGAAATCCGAAATCTACCTGCGAATCAGCCGCCGAAGCCCGCTCCGGCGACTTGGGAGGGAACTAGCGCGATGAGTACAGATGCGATGCGTCCACTGGGAGCGACTGCGGACCGCGCGACAGCGCGGCTCGGGGCCAGCTTGCATGTCAAGGGCGAAATTTCCGGTAACGAGGATCTCGTCATCGACGGCTCCGTCGAAGGACTGGTCCAGCTTGATGAAAAGAAGCTCACCGTCGGGGCCACCGCCAAAGTCACCGCCGATATCATTGCCCGCGAAGTCGTGGTTTACGGGACGGTGAAGGGAAACCTCCGTGCCAAGGACCGCATTGAAATCAAAAAGGATGGGTCCGTCAACGGGGACCTCACCACTGCCCGCATCATGATCGAGGATGGCGCTTACTTCAAAGGCTCCATCGAAATCGATAAGACCGCCGAAAAGGAATCCAGCAGCGCGAACGCGTTCGCGCGTTCCAGCTCGCCGGCGGCCGCCACCGCAAAAACGATTTAGCCTCGCTTCTCCGCGAAGTCTGGAACGGCGCGGGCGCTGCCCGCGCCGTTTTTCTTTTTCCACGGCGTCCCGACGACCGCCGAGATTTCTTAACTTGACACGTAGCATATCAGGAGTATCGTTAGCACGAAAATGTACCGAGAGGTTCTGTCATGGGCCGGTTACGCCTGTGCGCCGCCTGCCTGATCTTGCCGCTGTGCTGTGCCTCCTGTGGCGGCGGCTCGTCTAGTACCGTCGTGCAAACGCCTCCGCCACCCTCCCCGGACTTTGTCCTCAATCTTTCCACCACGTCCATCTCGGTTACGCAAGGCACGAGCAGCAGTGCGGTCACGGTCTCGGTGAACCCGGTGAACGGTTTTACCGGCTCGGTGCAGGTCACCTTGACCGGCCTGCCTGCCGGCGTAACCTCCAGTCCTCCCAGCCCCTTCAACATTCCTTCCGGCTCCGGCGTTCCCGTGGTTGTCAGTGCCGCGTCCAGCGCCTCTGCCGGGACTTTCAGCCTTTCGGCGCAAGCCACGAGCGGCAGCCTTTTGCATACCGTCCCGCTCACTTTGCTGGTTCAGCCTGGTATCGCCGCATCTCTGCCGAGAACCACCTTCATTCGTACCGATTCTCTTTCCGCCTTGGACTTTCCCTCGAGCGAATGGCCCCATCGCCATCTTGTTTACGACGCTGCGCGCAAGCAGTTGTACGTCGCTAACCGCGCTATGAATCGCATCGAGGTCTTCTCGACGATGCCGCCGGCCAGAAAAGCCGCCATTCCGGTTCCCGGCGCCTCGAGCGCCGATCTTTCCTCCGATGGGAAAACTCTTTGGGCCGGCACGGTCACGGAGGAAATTGTCGCCATCGACCCCGATTCGCTGCAAATCGCCGCCCGCACGGCAGTATCGCCACAAGTTCCGCTACCCGGCTCCGTCTTCGATCGCCCCGAGGAAGTTCTCGCTCTCTCCAGTGGCAATCTCTTCGTCCGTCTCCGGCAGGCCAATCAGCCGGAATCCCTGCCCGCCATTTGGAATCCAGCGACAAATACCTTGACCGACCTCACTTCCACGGAACCCGCGCTCTTCGTTAACGGCTTAGGCGCGATCGCCCGCACGGGCGACCATACCAAGGTCCTTGTTGCCTCCAGCAACACCGGTGGCACCACCGCCGAGGTCGCTCTGTATGATGCGAATGGCAACGTCGTCGCCGGTCCCCGTGGCCTCGGCGCCGCAACCGTTTCGCTGATGGCCGCCAGCGCTGACGGCAGCCGCTTTGCCCTCGCCATCACCGCCGGCGGCTCGCCGCAGGTGCTCCTCCTCGATTCCGCCCTCCAACCGCTGGCCGCGCCCATCCCGTTTAGCGCCGCCAGCATGACCTTCTCGCGCGACACCAAGTCGCTCTGCCTGACGCAGTCCGGCTCCTCTGCCGTCACTCTGCTCGACGCAACCGATCTCCACGTCCTCGGTTCGGTTCCCGATGCCAATATCGAAGGTGTCTCTTCCGGTCTCGAGGACGCGAGCGAGACCGGCCTCCTCTTCGGCCTCGCCAACCGCGGCGTCAGTTTCATCGACGCTTCCCAGCCGGTCGCACTCCCGCCCGCTGCCCCGGCATTTGCCGCCGTTCCCGTCGCGCAGCCGGCCGAGGGGCCCAATCTCGGCGGCACTGCTCTCACGCTCGCCGGCCAAAATTTCACTGCCCTTCAGGCCGTTGCGCTTGGCTCGCAACTCGTTTCGGCGCCAACCCTCAACGGTTCCACCCAAATCCAGGTGACCGCTCCGGCGAGCGCGGCCAGCGGCCCCGTCAACGCCACTGCCTACTTCGCCGACGGCTGGCTCGCCATCGCCCCGGACGCGTTCAGCTACGGCCCGCAAATCTTGCAAATCTTGCCCAACGCTGGCTCGCGAAACGGGGGTGACTCCATCCAAATCTATGGTTATGGTTTCGGCTCGGACGCCTCGCAGCTTGCCGTCACCATCGGCGCCGCCCCCGCCACCGTCCAGAAAATCGAAAACGTCCCGGCCATGGCCCCTTTGCTGGGTCTCGATCCGAACTATCCCTTTGCCCTCGAACGCATCACGCTCACAACGCCTGCCGGAACTCCCGGTCCGGCCAGCGTTTCCCTTTCCGCTCCTTCCGGTTCGGCTACTTTGCCGCAGGGCTTTCACTTCCTGCAGACCGAGCAATTCTTCGGCAAGCCCGGCTTCTACCGTTTCATCCTCTATGACCAAAGCCGCCAGTGGCTCTATCTCAGCAACATTGATCACGTGGACGTCTTCGACATCGCCGCCGGGCAATTTCGTTCCAGTTCCATTCAACCTCCCGGTGGCCCGCCTCCTAACTCCGCCGTTCGCGGCCTCTCGCTTACGCCGGATTCCTCCCGCCTGCTTATCGCCGATTTCGGCGCTCAAAGCGTCTATCTGATGAACCCGGACCTGGGCAGCGGCAGCAGCATCCCCGTCGGCGGCATTGCCGGGTTCGCCAATTCCGGGCCGGCTCGCGTTGCCGCCACCAGCACGCAAAGCGTATTTGTGGGCTTCACCGCGGAGGGTGCCACCGGCGGCTGCTCCGCCTGCTTGGGTCAGATTGATCTGACCGCTAACCCTCCCGTTCTGAAAGTCGCAGGCCAGCCCGAGCTTAGCGGTTTGACGGGTGCGCCCCTCCTCGAAGGCACCGCCGCCGGCGATCACGTTTTTGTCGCTTTCGGCTCTGCCCCCGATGCTCCCCTTGCCGAATGGAGCGCCGCCTCGCCCAATCAGTTCGCCACAGCGGCTGCCAATTCCGCAGCCATCGACCTCGGAGCCAGCGCCGATGGCGCCATTGTTGCCCTGCAAACTGCCGCCGGTCTCGAGATCCGCGATGCCAATCTTGCTCTCTTCGGCGATTCAGCGAGTTACGAACTTGCCCGCCTTCCCGGTCGTGCTCTCGTTCCGGGCGTCGCCATCCACCCTTCAGGCGCCCTCCTCTACCAACCCTTTCTTACGGGTCAGCCGGGGGGACCCGGCGTTCGCGGCGGAATCGATATCTTCGATGCCCACAGCGGAGTCCTCCACATGCGAATCCTCCTCCCTCAGCAGTTCCTTACCGATGTGGACGCCCTCCACGGCGAATTTCTCACCATCGACGAAACCGGCCAGCGCCTCTTCGCCATCACCTCCACCGATGGAACCCCCCAGAACGCCGGAGTCACCATCGTTCAGCTTTCAAGTCTTCCTCTTGCTATCGGCACGGTTACTCCCTCTGCGGTTCCTGCCGCCGGCGTTGCGGTCCTCACCGTTCGTGGCAGCGGCTTCCAATCCGGCGCCAGCGTGACCATCGGTGGCAAATCTGCCTCCGTCACCTTCAAGGACGCCAGCACCCTCACAGTTACCGTTCCGCCTCTCTTGCCCGGTCCCCAGCGGATCACCATTACCAATCCCGATGGCGCCTCCGCCTCGCTGGACGATGCTTTCCTCGCCAACTAATGCTCGCTGGGGCTTGCGGCCGGCTGCGAGCTCGCACCCGGGTCTCGCCTTCCCCCCTTCCGACCTGAGCCGCAACGGGCGGGGCGCCGCGCCACCCCAGCGCCCCGAAGCGCCAAAGCAAAATGCGTGCCTTGCTTTTGCCGTTATAGCCGAATATACTTGGTATTCGCTCTGAAGCGGGTCGAACGGATGAGTGGGCGCGAGCCCACTTTTTTGTTGGGCCGGTTGGAGTGCAGTGTTGACCGGCATTGCAGGTTGTGTCGCAGCTTGGAGCCGCGCCTTCACCAAGGCAAGTAGCTCTTCCACGGAGCTTTCCGCGCGCAGCGCAAAGCGGCTCCGCTCACGAAGAAATACTGGCTGCCGCGCAAACGCAGGCCGGGGAGTCTTTGCGTGAACCTGGAGAAGATCCGCGAAGCTGCCGAGCGGATTGCGCGTTCGGAGGGTTTGGAAGTCGTTGATGTCGAGTGGAAAGTCGGCAAGCAACGCTTCCTGAGGGTGTATATCGACCGGGTGCCGGGCTCGCCCGCGAATGCGGCTTCCAGCGAAGCCGCGCCGGCAAGTGTGGGCGGTGTCAGTCACGGCGATTGCGAACGCGTTAGCCAGCAGTTGAGCGTGATTCTGGACGTGGAAGATTTGGTGCCGGGACCGGCCTACGTGCTGGAGATCAGTTCGCCCGGCATGGACCGGGCGCTGAAAAAGGCCGCCGATTTCGAGCGGTTCACCGGGCGCCTGGCGAAAGTTTGGACCACCGAGCCTGTGGGTGAAGCAAGATTTTTCGAGGGACGCCTGGCAGGCTTTGCGGACGAAAAAGTCCGCTTGGAGCTGAAAGGAAAACAAGCGCGGGTAATCGAGCTGCCGCTCGCAAACATCCGCAAAGCGAATCTCGTCGTGGAATTTTGAGGACGAGTTTTAGGACAGAGTTATGGCGAATCTGCTCTATCAACAAATTGAGATGCTCAGCCGCGAGAAGCACATCGAGCCGGAAGTGGTGGTTTCGGCGATTGAAGACGCGATGGTCGTGGCCGCGCGCAAGTATTACAAGACCGAAGAGGACCTGCGCGGGAAATTTAACCAGGAAACCGGCCAAGTGGACGTCTTTTCCGTGCTCACCGTCGTCGAGGAAGTCACCGACCCCAAGCGGGAAATCAGTCTCGCTGAAGCGAAAAAGAAAAAACCGGACGCGGAGGTTGGCACCGAAATCTGGACCGCAAAACCCACCGATGTCCTCGGCCGCATCGCCGCGCAGACCGCGAAGCAAGTGATCCTGCAAAAGGTGCGCGAAGCCGAGCGCGACAATATTTACAATGAATATCACAATCGCATCGGCGAGCTCGTCACCGTGATTGTGAAGCGCGCGGAAGGGCCGGACCTCATCGTGGACATGGGCCGCACCGAAGCGCGCCTGCCAAAGCGCGAGCAATCCCGCCTCGAGACCTACAACATCGGCGAGCGCCTGCGCGTCGTCATCAAAATGGTCGACCGTGCGGCCAAAGGTCCGCAGGTCATTGTCTCCCGCGCCGATTCCGCCCTCGTCCAGCGGCTCTTCGAGATGGAAGTGCCCGAAATCTACGACGGCACCGTGCAAATCCGGCACGCCGCACGCGAAGCCGGCGAGCGCACAAAAGTGGCGGTCGCCAGCCGCGACAAGGACGTGGACCCCGTTGGCGCCTGCGTGGGAATGAAAGGCATGCGTGTGCAGTCCATTATTCGCGAACTGCGCGGCGAGAAAATCGACATCATTCCCTATAGCGAAGAAACCGTGGCTTTCGCGCAAAAGGCGCTCAGCCCCGCCAAGGTCACAAGGGTGCAGATCACCGATCCGGAAAATCACAAACTCGAAGTCATCGTCGAGGATTCGCAGTTGTCGCTGGCGATTGGGAAAAAGGGGCAGAATGTCCGCCTCGCCAGCAAGCTGATCGGCTGGGACATCGACATCAAGAGCGAGGAAGAGAAGCGCCGCGAAATTGAAGAGCAGATGAGCGCGCTGACCGCTCCGGCGACTCCGCTGAGCGCCCTGGCCGGCGTCGGTCCGAAGACCATCGAGAAAATGGAAGCCGCCGGCATCACCAATGTCGAGAAGCTCGCTTCCATGACCCCGGAACAGTTGATGGAAATTCCGGGAATCGGCGAGAAAATGGTGGACAAGATCTACCAGGCCGTCAATCGCTTCTACGAAAGCGGTGGAACCGAAGGCGCGCCGGCCGAAGCCGTCGAGAATACGGACGAGATGGCCGAAGAAGCCGAGGCTCTGCCGGAAACCACCGTTGCCACCGAAGGCGCGGAGGGCGGCGAGCAAGCCGAGGCCGCCGGTGAGCCCGGAGAAACAGCGCAAGCTGGCGACGAATCCGGCCAGGAAGAATCCAAGAAGTCAGAAGGGGCAAATTCTTAGGGAAGTAATGACAGACGTAAACCAAGTCCGAATCAACGAACTGGCCCGCGAACTCGAGGTCAAGGCGAAGGCGATCATTGACCTCCTGCCGAAGTACGGGGTCACGGAAAAGAAGACGCATTCGAGTTCAATCCCAGCCGATGTCGCCGAGAAGGTGCGGAGAGAGATCTCCGGACAAGCCGCTGCGGAAGCCGAAGCGGAAGCCAGGGCCAAAGCGGAAAGGGAAGCGAAGGAAGCCGCTGCGCGAGCAGCGCGCACACGGCCTGCGGCGCCGGTGCCAAGCGCAACGCCCGCGCCCGCGGCTGCATCGAAACCCGTTCCGCCAAAACAGGTCGTGCCTGCTGCGCCGCCTCCGAGCGCCGCTACGCCGGTCCCGGCGACTCCCAAGCCTTCTGCTCCGGGCACCACGCCGGCGCCAGGCCAACCGGCGGCAGCCAAGCCACCTGTGCCGCCCGCCGCTCCTCCGGCTGCGCCCGCGCCCGCAACGAAGCCGTCCGCGCCGGCTACCACCGCACCAGCTCCGCGTCCGGCAACTCCCTCATCGACGGCAACCGGCGGACCAACGCCCGGCCAGCCAATTCGTCCCTCAGCGCCTTCAACGCCGCAGCCCGCGCGTCCTGCGGGCCAGCCGGGGCAAACCGCCGCGCGCCCGGCTCAGCCCACCCAACCCGGCGCTGTCCGCCCAGCGGCGGCAGCACCGAGCGCGCCTGGAGGGGCTCACCCAGCCAGCCCGGGACTAGCGCGCCCCGGCGCACCAGCAGCCCAGCGGCCCGGCCAGCCGGCTCGTCCGCTGCCCACAGGAAATCGTGGTCCTCTGCCAACCGGCAATCGCGGTCCACTCCCTGCGGATCGCGGTGACCGCCCGAGCGGCCCGCGTCCCGGTCAGCCCATGCGGCCGCAGCAGCCCGGAGGGAGGCCCCTCGGCCAGCGCCCCGGCTCGGCACCCGGCGCTCCCGCCAATCGGCCTTTCGAGCAGCGCCGCGGCGCTGTGCCCACGGGCACGCGTCCCGGCCCGCGCATGCCCGGACGACCCGGCATGCTGCCGCCCTTCCCGGAAAAACTGCCGCCGAAAGCGGAACCCGGCAAACCGCTCTATACGCGCAAACCTCCCCAGCGCCAGCGTCCCGTTCTCGATAAGCGCGAGATGGAAGGCGAGCGCAAACTGCATCCGACCCGGCTGCGTCCGGGTGCTGACGGGCGTCGCGGTGTCGCCGCTGTCGTCGCTCCTCCCGAGCCTCGTCCTCCTCGCGATGTAACCATCACGGAAGGCATCACCATTCGCGAACTAGCGGAAAAGCTCGATGTCCGCGCCAAGGATTTGCTGAAAACTCTGCTCGACAAGGGCGTTTTCGCCAGCATCAACCAGGCCCTTGACGTGAACACCGCGACCGAACTCGCGCAGGCATTCAACGGCGTAGTCAGCGTCGTCTCCTTCGAGGAAGAAATGGTCCTCGAAGTGGCCAAGGAAGAAACGGCGGAAAATCTGAAGCCGCGACCCCCCGTGGTTACGGTGATGGGTCACGTGGACCACGGCAAAACCAGTTTGCTCGACGCGATTCGCGAAGCGGACGTCGCCGGAGGCGAAGCAGGCGGCATCACACAGCACATCGGCGCCTACAAAGTTCAGGTCAATAGTAACTCCGTCGTCTTCGTCGATACGCCGGGCCACGAGGCATTCACCCGCATGCGTTCGCGCGGCGCGAAGGTCACCGATATTGTGGTCCTCGTGGTTGCCGCCGATGATGGCGTCATGCCCCAAACCAAGGAGGCCATCGATCACGCTCGCGCGGCCAACGTGCCCATCATCGTCGCCGTAAACAAAATTGACAAGCCGGAGGCGCAACCCGAGCGCGTGAAGCGCCAGCTCACGGAAGCGGGACTCATGCCCGCCGAATGGGGCGGCGAAACCGAATTCGTCGAGGTCTCCGCCAAACAGAAAAAGAACATCGACAAGCTTCTCGAAACGATTCTTGTCGTTGCGGAACTCCGCAACTTGAAAGCCAATCCGGATGCTCCTGCGAGCGGCACCGTGCTCGAATCGCGCGTGGACAAAGGCCGCGGCCCTGTCGCCACCGTGCTCGTCCAGAACGGCACTCTCCGCCCCGGCGACTTCTTCATCTGCGGCGCCGTATTCGGCAAAGTCCGCGCCATGTTCGATGACCGCGGACGGCCCGCGAAGGAAGCTCCGCCTTCCACGCCGGTGGAGGTGCTTGGCTTGCAGGGCGTGCCCGAGGCCGGCGATCACTTCCAGGTCACCGACGAGGCCAAGGCTCGCCACATCGTGGATTACCGCCAGTCCAAACAGCGCGATGCCGCTCTCCGCGCCAGCGCCGGCGGGCGCATCACGCTCGATCAGTTGCACGAACAACTCAAGGCCGGCGAAGTGAAGGAACTTCCGATCGTCATCAAGGCCGACGTGCAGGGTTCCGCCGAAGTGCTCAGCGAAATGCTGCCCAAGCTTTCCACGGAACAAGTGAAGTTGAAAATCATCAGCGCCGGCGTCGGAGCCGTCACGGAAAATGACGTCCTGCTCGCTTCCGCCTCCAGCGCCATCATTATCGCGTTTGGCGTGCGTCCGGACCGCAAGGCGGCCGACCTCGCGCAGCGCGAAGGCGTGGACATTCGCACGCACACCATCATTTACGAAGTATCCGACGAGTTGAAGAAGGCCATGGAAGGCCTGCTGGAGCCGGTTTTCCAGGAAACGTATCTTGGCCGGGCCGAGGTGCGCAACACCTTCCGCGTGAAGGGCGCGGGCACTGTCGCGGGCTGTTACGTGCTCGATGGCGTCCTGAAGCGCGATGCGCAGATTCGCGTGGTGCGCGACGGCGCGGTGATTTATACGTCCAAGCTCAGTTCGCTCAAGCGCTTCAAGGACGACGCCAGCGAGGTCCGTGCAGGCTTTGAGTGCGGCGCGGGTATCGCTAATTTTAACGACGTGAAAGTCGGCGACGTGCTCGAGTGCTTCCAGGTCGTGAAGCTCTCGGCCGCCGAGGCGGCGAGCCAGGCCAGCGTTCCCGCCGGCCGGCGATGATCTGGAGCGATTCTGAATAGCGAAAGCGGCGGACGATTGCCCGGCGGAATCTGGTTCGATGCGGATTGGCCTGCTCACCCTCGAGCTGCACATTCCCGAAGCGCATTCGCTGAAGGATAAGCGCCAGATTGTGCGCAGCCTGAAAGACCGGCTGCGAAAGCATTTCAATGTGGCCGTGGCGGAGCTCGAATATCAGGAGGTGTGGTCGCGTTCGATTATCGGCGTGGTGACGCTCTCGAACGCGGAGCAGCACGTGGAGGAATCCCTGCAGCATGTGCTCGCGGATGCCGCGCGGCAGTTGGGTCCCGTGCTGATCAATCACGTCCTCGAGCTGATCTGAAGTTGCTGCGCACACTCGATGCGGAGGCCGGCTTTAGATCGCCCCGCGGAGGAAAATAGGACTTGCGGCGGCTTGAATTGAAATGAGCACGGCAAATCATCGCCACGAGCGCGTCGGCGAGGAAATCGCGCACGAGATTAACGCCATGCTCGCGGGCGAGCTGAAAGATCCGCGCCTCGAAGGGAGCGTGGTCGTCAGCGAAGTCCGCGTGCAACCGGATATGCGCCACGCGCGCGTTTTCGTCAGCGTTCGCGGCACGGCGAGAGAGCAGCAGGACGCCATCAGAGCCCTCGAGCACGCTTCCGGCTTCATTCGCAGCGAACTGGTGGAGCGCCTGCAGCTCCGCCGCACCCCCGAATTGCACTTTGCGCTGGATCATTCGCAGGAACACGCAGAACGCATCGAGCAGCTCTTGAAGCAAATGCACAAGGACAGGTCCTCCGCGCCATGACGCTTCGCCGGACTTCCTTTCGTTGCCTCCAGCCTCGGTTCTCTAGCCTTCCGGCGTATCGGCCGGCTTCCGCATCAAATGCGCCCGGCGCTTCTCTTTCAAGTCTCCACACTCTAACCTGCACCTCTTAGAACTCATGCCGCGCCAACCGCAACCCGCGCCCTTCGATGGCGCTCTGGTCATCCACAAGCCCAGGGGCAAGACGTCGCACGACGTAGTCGATGCCGTCCGGCATCTTGCCGGTTTCCGCCAGATCGGCCATCTGGGCACGCTTGATCCCCTCGCGACAGGCGTTTTGGTTCTGCTCCTCGGGCGCGCGACCCGGCTGGCGCGCTTCTATGCCGGCCGGAGAAAGCGCTACACCGCCGGCTTCCGCTTCGGCTTCTCCACCGACACGTACGACTCGGATGGCGAACCGCAAGGCCCGGACACCTGCCCCGCTCTCGATGCCGGCGTGCTCGAGCGCCTTGCCGCCGAGCGTGTTGGACGCTTCCAGCAAGTGCCGCCCGCATTTTCCGCCAAAAAAATTCACGGCCGGCCCGCTTACGAACTGGCCCGCAAGAAAGAGGTCGTCGAGCTGAAACCCGTGGACGTCGAACTCTTTGAATATCGTCTGGCGGACCTGGAAGGCACCCTCGCTCGCTTCGTGATCGAGTGTTCTTCGGGCACCTACATCCGCTCCCTGGCGCACGAAATGGGTGAGAAGCTGGGCTGCGGCGCGCACCTCGCGGAAATCGAACGTACCGCCGTCGGCGAGTTTTCCATCGAACAGGCCATTCCGCTCGAGGAATTGGCGAGCGCGGCCCGCGCCGGCAAGCTCCCCGAGCGCGTCATTCCCCTCGAGCATCTGCTGCCGCATTTGCCGCGCGTGAATGTCCTGCCGATGATCGAAAAGCGCGTGCGCCACGGTTCCAAATTCAATGTTTCGCTCGGCCAGATCAGCATGGGCCGTTCCGAAGCCATTCCGGGAGCGGTCGCGGAATTGGATTCCGGCCCGCCGCAGGCGCCCCGGCTGCGCGTCTTCAGCCAGCAAAATAAGCTGATCGCCATTGCCGAGGCCCTTGTGCCGCGAACCTATCGGCCGATTGTCGTCTTCGAACCGCTTCCCTGAACGCTTCTCCGCGCCCGGTTGAATCCCCGCGACCCGCCCGATATAGTTTTTCTCTCGGAGAGGATCATGTCCACCGCAGCCTCGATGGCCGGCAATGCGCAGCCGGGCGCGACCCAGTTGGTGACCGTTTCGGGCATCCAAGGCATTGCGCCAGAAGCCTCCCGCGAACTCTGCGCGGCGCTCGAAGCTGGCTCCATCGTCTTTTTTCCGAAGACGCCGTTTGAAATTTCCGCCGCCGAACGCCGGATTCTCCTCGATCAAAAGCAGACGAGCGCCGCCTATCACAAGAATGTCGCGTACCGCCCGGCGGAGGACCGCGTTACCGGACTCGCCAAATCCGAAGCAGCTGAAGCCGCGCAGCTTCGCGCCATCCTGAAAAATTATTCGCGCTCCGCGGTCACGTTGTTAAACACCCTGCTTTCACCCTATGCAGGAAAGTGGACGCTCGATTACGCCAGTTATCGTCCCCTCGAGGAAAGAGGCCGCTCCGCGCGCCTCCATGCGCGCAACGATCTTTGCCACGTGGACGCTTTTCCCACTCGTCCCACCAATGGCGACCGCATTCTGCGTCTCTTCACCAACGTGAATCCCGTGCAAAGCCGCGTCTGGCTTACGGCGCAAACGTTTGAAGTCGCTGGGCCGCGTTTCGCGGAATCCATCGGATTGCCGAAAGCGCCCGCGAAGGATCCCTTCAGCCGCGCCGCTCGCGC
>Ga0070739_10006870_pt1 | contig 12357 bp, 7 predicted proteins | sample Coa_R1_7_FD_66445 | JGI IMG/M metagenome (GOLD analysis project Ga0070739, IMG submission 66445) | Surface soil microbial communities from Centralia Pennsylvania, which are recovering from an underground coalmine fire - Coalmine... | ecosystem: Environmental > Terrestrial > Soil > Unclassified ... | reverse complement strand
AGGCAGGCAATTGAGGCCAACGCCTTTCAAGTTTTTCTGTTGCAAGGTGTCACGGGATCCGGAAAAACAGAAGTGTATTTGCGCGCCATTGAGGCAGCGCTGGCATTGGGAAAAAACGCATTGCTGCTGGTCCCGGAAATTGCCTTGACTCCCGCCGTCGCGGGCCAATTCTTCCACCGCTTCGGCAAGCAGGTGGCGATTTTACATTCCGCCTTTGGCGATGCCGAACGTGCTGAGCAATGGCGGCGCATACGGAACGGGCAAGCTCGCGTAGTGGTGGGAACACGCTCGGGCGTTTTCGCACCGGTGCAGAACCTGGGGCTGGTGATCGTCGATGAAGAACACGACGGCAGTTACAAACAGCAGGAAACGCCGCGCTATCACGGCCGCGACGTTGCTTTGATTCGCGCCCGGGAGGCCGGCGCGGTCGCGGTGCTGGGCTCGGCAACGCCGAGCATCGAAACCCGCTTTAACGCCGAGAGTGGAAAGTACTCTCTGCTGCAATTACCAGAGCGGATAGCGCAGCGGCCCATGCCCGAAGTCGAGATCGTCGATATGCGCGCGGAGTTTCTCGACACCAAAAAGCAGGCCACGTTTTCGCGCAAGCTGCTGGATGAGATGCGGCAACGGCTCGAACGCAGTGAGCAGACGATGTTGCTGCTAAACCGGCGCGGATTTTCCAGTTTTATGGTGTGCCGCGCGTGCGGCGAACGGTTGCAATGCGAGAACTGTTCGGTGGTTTTGACACATCATCGCCGCGACCGCCGCATGCTCTGCCATTATTGTGGGTACGCCGAGAAGGTTCCCTCCGCGTGCCCGAAATGCGGCAGCGATTACATTCAGTTCCTGGGCGCGGGCTCGGAACGGGTCGAAGATGAATTGCATCAGTTTCTGCCCACGGCCAGAATTGCGCGGCTTGATCGGGATACGGCGGCCGGCAAAGGCGCTTATGAGCGAATTTTGCGCAGCTTTCGGAACGGCGATATAGACATTCTTGTCGGCACGCAGATGATTGCTAAAGGGCATGATATTCCGAACGTGACTCTGGTGGGCGTAGTGCTTGCAGATATCGGGTTGAGTATCCCGGATTTTCGTGCCGCTGAGCGCAGTTTTCAGCTACTGACCCAGGCAGCCGGGCGCGCCGGACGCGGCGACACGCGCGGCCGGGTGATCGTGCAGAGTCTCAATCCCGATCACTATGCGGTGCGCTTCGCAGCGGAACAAGATTACGCCGGCTTTTATAAGAAAGAAATCGAGTTTCGCAAATGGCTGCGCTATCCGCCTTTTGCCGCCTTGAGCAATGTGCTCGTGCGGGCCGAAAAGCAGGAAGAGGCGCTACGGCTTGCAAGCGAGTTAGGGCGCGTGCTGGCGCCGCCGCCTCCTGGAGTGCGCGTCATGGGCCCGGCGGAAGCGCCCTTGCTGCGGCTCAAGAATGAATTTCGCTACCAAATCCTGCTGAAAGCCGCCAGGCGCGGCCTGCTGCGGCAGGTATTGGATGATTTGCGAAGCTACGCCGAGCGCCAAAAGTGGAATCCGACGGCGCTGGTGATCGATGTGGACCCGATCAGCATTGCGTAAAACGGATGCTAAACTCATGAGCGTAGCGCTGTAAGAGCAGCAAGCGTTTCAGCGCACATTGCGGCGGCTGTAGCTCAGTTGGTAGTAGCGCCAGATTGTGGTTCTGGATGTCGTGGGTTCGAATCCCACCAGCCGCCCCAGTAAACGTTTGTCCGGACCGGGCAGCACATTATCCCTCCTCCAGCTCACCTTATTTAAGCTGCCTACGCGGGTGCTGCCGTTCGCAGCCGCGCGCCTTACGCGAGGGCCGATTCCATTAAGAACTCTTGATATTGTGCATGTTAGCGTTCGGTAACGAAACCGCATTAAGGAGCGAACGTCAGTAGAGAGAAAGGGAAACAACGGCTTGGGGCAGCACAAGCCAAAACTTGGCGGCACGAAACTGGGCGAAGCGCGCCTGAACGGCAACGTGATCATCGGCGAACTCATGCGCAACATGGAGTTGGGCCGTTTCGAGATGACCTACACCGTGCTGCTTCCGTGCGTCTTTACGGTCTATCTCAGTCCTCAGGATCATTCCATGCTGCGCGGTGTCTTTGATCTGGTGATCGAAGATGCCAAGAAGGCATTGCGCGCGCGCGTTGCGGAACTGAACAGTGACAGCGGCGTGCTTGGGATTAAGCGGCGAGCGAAGGCGGCAAAGGAATTTAAAATTGCGTGCCGCGACTGGAGTATCGAATTCCTGCCTGAACCGGAAGTGCCGCAGGGCGACGTTGAGATTCACTCCGAACTCAACGAAACGGCGGAGCCTGGATACCGGGGTACTAAGACGACGCTGCTGGGCCGCGAGCCGGTGGTTTCCGGTCATCGAACCACCGGTCATCGAACCACGGGCCCTCAGGGCTCAAGTGGCTTCACGGGGGATACAACTTTCGCTGAAATTCGTTATGAAGACGATTCCGGCCCGCAGGTGTACTTGATGACACAGAATCGAGTACGTATTGGGCGCGGCGGCAATGATCAACCGGTGGACCTTGCCTTGTACACCAATGACGAAGTGTCGCGCGAGCACCTGGTCATACAGCGCGATCCGGCTAGCGGCATCTTTTCCATCACCGATTTGAGCACAAACGGAACCTCCGTCGATGGCAAGCGCCTGCGCAAGGGAGCGCCCGAGATGCTTCCGGGGCGGGCGAATATCGGTGTCGGCGAAGTGATCACACTGGTGTTCGAAGCACGCAAATGACGCTGCTCGCTGCACATCCGGTTCATGTTCTGCTGCTGCTGTTTGTCGCCGCGTTTGTGCTTTTCAACTGGCGCGGGTCAAAATGATGGAGACAAACACGATGTGGCGGGCAGGAGTTGCGTCAGATCGGGGGCTGCAGCGATCGGTGAATGAAGACCGCGCGTTCGCCGATGAGACGCATGGTGTGTTTCTCGTGGCCGACGGTCTGGGAGGGCATGCGGCCGGCGAAACCGCAGCCGAGACGGCAGTGCAAGTAGTTCAGGAGCGACTCGCCGCTTTTGACGGCGAGGGCGATCTGGAGCATAAGGTCCGCGAAGCAATTTCAGCGGCCAACAACGAGATCTATCAACTGGCACAGGAACATGCGGAATGCAACGGCATGGCCTGTGTTCTGACTATGGCGGTGGCGCGCGACGATCGCGTCATCGTGGGACACGTAGGTGATTCCCGGTTGTACCTGGCCTGGAACGGAGAACTGCGCAAGATAACTTCGGACCATTCGCCAGTGGGAGAGAAGGAAGACCATCACGAACTGACCGAGGAAGAAGCAATGCACCATCCACGGCGCAACGAAGTGTACCGGGATGTGGGGTCGCAGATACGCAGCGCGGATGATCCAGATTTTGTCGAGACCAAGAGTTTCCTGTTCCGGCCGGATGCGGCGCTGCTGCTGTGCAGTGATGGGCTGAGCGATTCTCTGACCTCCGCGCAGATCTCCTCGATTGTCGAATCTTATGATGGTGATCCGGACGCTGTAGCGCAGCAACTGGTGGAGGCGGCCAACCGGGCAGGAGGGAAAGATAACGTCAGCGTTGTGTTCGTGCCGGGACCGGAGTTCGTAGGGCGCATGGCCGCAAACGCGACTGCGGCACGGCAGCGCCATGCCGTGACCAGGGTGCGAACCGGCGGCCGGCGTTGGCGATCTATCTTTAAAGATGCGTGTTTGGTGTTAATCGGCATCATCTTGGGAATCGTGTTATGCATCGGGATACAGCGGTTTTGGCGTTAGGCGACGTGGGGCAGCCGGGTTCGCCTGCAGCGCCACCCGGGTCGCGCGGCTTCCTGAAGACATTCGGGAAATATGAGATCACGCGCAAACTGAGCCGCAGCATGACCGACGTATATCTGGCCCGCGATACCGAGGCCGGGCGAACCGTTGTTTTAAAGCTGATCGAACACTCGAGCGACGACTACACGCAAACCATCATCGAGGCCGAGCGGCGCGGCGCTCTGCTGCAGAAGCAATTGCACGCGCTCGACCGCCGCATTCTTGAGATCTACGAATTCGGCGAGCAGAATGGCTGCTTCTTCGTCGCGATGGAATACTTCGAAGGTCGAACGCTGGCAGAGCTTCTACAGGCCGAAGGCCGGATCGAGCCAAAGCGGGCGGCGCGCTATGCCGCTGAGATTTGCAGCCAATTACGGACGCTGCATTCCTTTATATCCGACCTGGATGGGCGCCGAACCGCAGTTGTCCATGGCGATATTAAACCATCTAACGTGCAGATCAGCCCGCACGATGAGTTACGGCTGCTCGATTTCGGCATAGCGAAGGTTATCACTTCGACACACAACCTGACACATCACAACTTAGGCAGCCCCAGTTACTGCTCGCCGGAACGAATTAGCAAGTCGCAAGTAGATCAGCACGCCGACTTATGGGCGCTAGGTGTAAGTCTTTACGAGATGCTTGCCGGCATGCCGCCTTATCAGGCACAGGATACGCGGAGGCTGGAAAACCTCATCCAATCGCGGCGCCCACCGCGAGCGCTCCCAGAAAGTTGCCCGGCGGCATTGAAGGCGATTGTAGCGAAATCATTGGCGGCCGCTATCGAGAGACGATACAGCTCCGCACAGGCATTTGAAAGCGATCTGCAGGCCTTTCTGAAAAGACAGGCCACGGCGGCAGAGAGCGAGCGGCAGCCCGCGTGGGATGCGAATGCAACCGCCGTTAAGAACGGTTTGCCCGCATCGAACGGCGCGCCCACTAAGGCAACGGTGAAGGCAGCCACAAAATCCGTACCGGTCAAAGCAAAGCGGAAGTTGACTGAGTTTTATAACATCGCCATCGCTTTGCTGGCCGGCATTCTGGCCGGACTTCTGATCCTGATCCCACTTACTTATTACTACTGGTTCTGGACTTCTGCCGCGAAGTTACGAATCGGCAAGGACTACGCCCACCAGAATTCCTCCGTTATTGACGCGGACTGGACTTTATACAAACAACTGAAAGAGCGCGGCGGCATATTGAGGCAATTGGCTCCGGTTGCCGATTTGGATGTGTTCATGCGAAACAACCTGCTGAATGCGGCAGACAACATTCTGGATCAGTTCCGCGGCAGCACCGATGCGCGCCTGAAAGATTTTGGTTGGGCCAAGGCGAGGCTCTGCCTCGAGAGAGCCTTGAATATTAATCCGGACGACACGACAAGCAAGGGGAAACTCGCGCTCGTGAACGGCTATATTGCGCTGGCGCGGAATGGCGGGCAGGCAGGCATGCAATATTTCGATCAGGCCGTCTCGTACATCCCGCAATCCCCGGATCCGCATCTGGCGCTGGCTCGCGCCTACGTTACTTATTTCCACAACGTGGGTAAGGCCGTTGCGGAGTTGCATCAGGCAGAGCGATTGGGTTACAAATTAGGCCCGAGAGAAGCGGCCGAGGAAGGCGACGGCTACCTGTTCCGCGCCGAGACTGAGCTAGCGAAAGTAAAAAAACTGCAGGCTTCGGCAACGGCCGAGCGGGCTAAATGGCTGACTATGGCGCGCGATGACATGGACCGCGCGCGCAACCTCTACGAACCGATTGCCGGCTTTTCGAACGTCAGCGAGGCGCTTGAAAAGCTGCAGGAAGATCAAGCAGAGCAAGTGAAATTGGAAACCGCGGTTTTGCACATCGGCCCAACGCCTCATGCGCGCCCCAAGCACCTCAGCATTCACTGGCGAGTTTATAGGTAGCGTCAGATGGCTGTAACCAGAACGTGGGAGAGCGCGCTTACGGCGAAGCTGGCCGGCGCTCAATCACCGGCCAAGCCTATTGAGCGGAGACGTGAGTTCTTTTGGCTAAGCGGAGCTTCGCTCGTCGTCGCTTGCGGGCTTGTGGCTGTTTTTTTTGCCAAGACGCAAGACTTTCCGGAACTGCAAGAGCGCTTACAGCGCGGCGAATTGCTGAATGTAAACACACTCCAAAACCCGGATCAGCTACTGCCTGCCTTACAAATGGTGGCTGACGGAAATGAGCGGGCAGCGCTGGCGCAACAGATCTATGACTATTCGCTGCGGCACAAGCCGTTGCCGAACGTCGGGGCGCTAGCGCATGTTCGTCTGCCCAATTCCGATGCACATACCCGGCTGATGCCGTTAGCCAGGCTCAAGCCGCTGCTGATCGTTCGGACACCGCGAGAATTTACGAAGAGATTCGCCATTTGGGCTGGAGCTTATCTAGCGGCCTTCTGGTTTGTTCACTTCGCCTGGCGCTTGTTCCGCTTTCGCGGCGACGGCGCCATCTTACCCGCGCTGCACGTGCTCACGGGCTTGGGCTTGATTCTGATGATTAGTCTGCGCGACCCGCTGCGCGACACACTCGAATTTCAGAAATTCGCCTGGGGAGTTGTGGCCGGCTGCGCCACGCTTCTATTCCCGCTTTTCCGGGCATTTCACTACCGCCGCTATTCGCGCTGGGTTTACACACCGCTGTTAGCGGCGCTCGCGCTGTTTATCGCGCTGCTCGCTTTGGGTTCCGGACCTACGGGCAGCGACGCCAAGGTGAATCTTGGACCATTTCAGCCAGTGGAAGCGGTCAAGATCCTGCTGGTCTTTTTTATGGCAGGATATTTCGCGCAGAACTGGGAGCGATTGCGCGATCTTTATCCCCGGATCACATTGCTGCGCTGGCTGCGCATCCCGCGATTCAGCGATGCTCTGCCGGTGATGTGCGGCGTAGCCTGCGCGCTGGTGTTGTTTTTCGTGCTGAAGGACATGGGCCCCGCGCTGGTGATGGGTTTCGTGTTCTTGAGCCTCTTTGCCGTTGCGCGTGGGCGAGCGGGGCTGGCGCTTTTAGGCGTTGCAGCGCTGGTCGCGGGAGTTTCAATCGGTTACCGGTTGGGAACTCCCCATACGGTGGTGGACCGCGTCGCCATGTGGCTCTCGCCGTGGGACAACAATGTGCATGGCGGCGACCAGCTCGCACATTCTTTGTGGGCCTTTGCTACGGGAGGGCCTTGGGGATCTGGTCCTGGTTGGGGAGACCCGAGCGTAATTCCCGCCGGCCACACCGATTTAGTGCTGCCCGCAATCGCCGAAGAGTGGGGCTTACCGGGCGTGCTTACGATCTTTTTGTTGTTCGCATTGCTGGTGCGGCGTAGCTTCCGGATCGCGCTGCGCGCGCCGGATGAGTACGCGATGTTTTTGGGGCTTGGACTCGCATCACTGCTCTCGTCTGAAATGCTGTTGATCTCCGGCGGGGTCCTGGGCGCGATTCCCCTCTCCGGCGTCGTGTCGCCGTTCTTGAGCTCCGGCAACACGGCGATGCTTGCGAACTTCTTCATCTTCGCCGTGCTAGCGGGCATTTCCCATCAGACCGCTAAGCTCGAAGCGGTTGATGAACCGGAGGAGCGCGAGGGCGAAGAAGAGCTCAAGACGTTCTTTAAGATACCCGCAACTGTATTGGCGTGCGCGCTGGGCATCTGCGGAGTGACATTGGTTTATCGTGCAGTCACGTTAGAAGCTGTTCAAGACGAGGCATTGCTGATCAAAGATGCTCATGTGTTCACGCAAGATGGAGTGAAGCGGCCACAGCATAACCCGCGCCTGAACCTGCTTGCCGCTTCCATTCCACGCGGCAACATTTTCGATCGTAACGGGATACTGCTTGCCACAAGCAACTGGGCGGAACTGGAAAAGCACCGCGCCGAATATGAAAAATTGGGCATCAACATCGATGCCGCCTGCCCGCGGCTGGACAGCAGACTATATCCGTTCGGATCGGCGCTGGTGTTGTTCTTAGGCGATCTGCGCACGGGTGAGAATTTTCACGCCACCAACTCGTCACTTATCGAGCATGATTCCAATGCGCGGTTGCAGGGCTACAAGGATTATGCGGATTTGGCGCCCGTGGTCCGCTACCGGCATCAGAAGAGCAATCCGCTTCTCAAAGCGCTGATGAATCGAGATCGCGACGTTCACACGACCATCGATATCCGGCTGCAATTGAAGGCGACCGGAATTCTGCGGAACCAATTACAAGCCGCCGGCAAGAAAGGCGCGCTGGTGGTGATGAACCCGGCCAGTGGTGATGTGCTCGCCCTCGTGGGCTGGCCTGCGCCGCTATCGGGCACGCCAACTCCTGACGAATTGCTGGACCGTGCGCGCTACGGGCAATACCCGCCGGGATCGACATTCAAATTAGTTACGGCCATGGCTGCACTGAGGCTGGACCCCAGGGCGACGCAGAAAACGTACAACTGCCACGGCTTGGGCGATGGCAGAGCCGGCACGATCATCCCGGGTTGGAGGCGCCCGATTCGGGACGATATTCAGGATCATGCGCACGGCACGCTGAACATGGCACAGGCGATCACTGTTTCATGCAATGCGTATTTTGCGCAACTCGGCGTTTACAATGTCGGCGCGCAGGCGCTGCGCGACACAACGGAATTGTTGGGCATCCCATCAGGCGAGCTGAAGGATCTGAAAAAGATGATGCCCTTCGCCGCCTACGGACAAGGCCCGCTGCTGGCAACCCCGTTTAAGATGGCGCGCGTTGCGGCAACCATCGCCGATGGAGGCACAATGGCGGAAGGCCGGTGGGTGATGGATGCGAGCAACACGCGAACGGACCGGCCGCTATCGATTCTGGCTCCGGATTCCGCGGAGTTTCTGCAACGCGCCATGCGATCCGTGGTGACAAGCGGAACGGCTCGCAGTGCGATGGCCGGCATAAGCATTGATGTCGCCGGGAAAACCGGAACGGCCCAGTTGGACGCAGGCGATCCGCATTCCTGGTTTGCCGGCTTCGCGCCCTATGGCGCACCACCGGACCGGCAGATTGCGTTTGCTGTGATAGTGGAGCACGGCGGCTACGGCGCCCGGTTTGCAGCGCCGATTGCACGTCAAATCGTGGAGACCGCGCAGCAATTGGGGATAATTAAAGCAAATTCCTCGGAGGCTCAGTAGCAATGGCCATCTCCACCGTCTTTGAAAAACTCGGCAAAGCGATTTTTGAGACGCCGTTTGGCGCAAACCGGCTGTCGAAAGATGCCCCGGAAATGGCCGAGATTCGGATTGCGGTGCTGGATGCAGTGAAAGCAAAGAGTCACCGCGCCGGCGGCAAGCACGTATTCCCGTTCAACCTGATTCGCATTCAACTACGCGGCGTGCCTGAGAATCAGGCCGATGTTTTCGAAGGCGATTTTCTCGCCGCCTACTTCGCACAGGAAATCAAGACCTCTTTAAGCCGCTCGCACTATCGCTTTCCCGCCGATCTGCAGGTGGAGATTCAAACGACGTCTGTCCTGCCGCTCGAGCGCGAACCGTGGATTGTCGTTGAGACGGCGCAGCAAAAGCCGGAGCCGCAAAATGCCGGCGAGCAAGCCCGCGCCGCGAGGCTGGTCGTGATAGAAGGCGTGGCGAATGTGCAGGAGCTGCCGATCAATAAGGCGAGATTGAACATCGGCCGCACAGTGGAGGTTTTTCGAGCCGGGGGCCCGTCGCGCCGCAACGATCTGGCGTTTACGGAAGACAACGAGCGCAACGCAACGGTCTCCCGCGAGCACGCGCATATCCTCCGGTCGTCGAGAACGGGTGAGTGCCGCATTTTCAATGACCGCAACTACAAAGGCGAGGCAAACTGCGGCATCTGGATTGTTCGCGACGGCCTGAGTCAACCTGTGCATCGCGGCACGCGCGGGACGCTGCTGCGTTCGGGCGATGAAATTCACCTCGGCAGAACCGTGATTCGGTTTGAAGCGGGAAGTGAATTGATCTGAACTCCGGCGCGCGAACACGGGTTCTTACTGCTGTTGCTGTGCCGCCGAGACCGGCTCTTCGCCGTTGTGCTTGTAGCTGGAATTGATAAATCCAACTACGTCGCGCCGTAGCTTGTCGTCCGCTTTCTGATCGATATAGACCATGTGCCCGGATTCGTAGTAAGCGAAGCTGATGTTCTTGCGAATCGGCGGCTCGAGGCCCATGTGACTGACCGTGTGCTCGATGCCGTTGAAGGGCGTGGCCAGATCGTAATAACCACACAGCACAAGCACTTTCAAATAGGTCTGCTGCGTCATGGCGGCGCGCAACACTTCAGCGACGGCGGTATTGCCGGTCTGATCCCACGGCTGTACACGGGCAGTGACGATGTAGTACATATCGCTGTCCCACTTCAGCTCGCGGCGGACGTAATCCTGGAAGGCAGCAACGTACGCGCCCTCATAGGAGGCTTCGCTGGGATCGTATTCCGCCCGCTCGCCAGCGGCATCGGCCTCCATGCCTTCAAAGCGCGAATCGAGCCGGCCCACTGTGCGGCGCTTGTCACGTTCCAGTTCTCTGAACCAGCGGAACGGGCTGACACGCAGATTGCACTCCTCAATGAATTTCGGAGACAGAGCGGTATAGCGCGCCATATCGGCTACAACCTTCTGATATTCCTCTTTCGACAAGCGATCGCCTTTATCGAGTGCCTGAGCGTATTCGCCGTGCGCGAACTCGCGTGCTTTTTGCGCGATCTCATCAACACTCAGCTTCTGCAGGTCGGGCGCAAGCAGGTGATGATACCAGGCAGAGGTAACGTAGGTCGGCAGGAAGAAAATGCTGCGGTCATCGGCGCCGAAGTTTGAGAAAGCAACAGCCGAAAGTAAAACGATGCCGTTCAAATAGATCTGGTGGCGATTCTGTAAAACACCGGAAAGTTCAGCCGACCGAGTGGTACCGTAGCTTTCACCTATCAGAAACTTCGGCGAGGCCCAACGCGCATTGCGCGTGATGTATTCATAAATAAAATCGGCAAACCAGTTTGCATCCTCGATGACGCCGTGGAACTGCGCCGGATTCTCGCCCGGTGCTGGACGGCTGTAGCCGGTGGAAATGGCGTCGACAAAGACCATATCGGTGGCATCCAGGAACGAGTCGCGATTGTCCTCTACCTCGTATGGGGCGGGCATTCCATGGCCGTCGGGAGTGAGGACTACGCGGCGTGGACCGAGGCCCATGTGGGTGAACAACGAGGCCGAGCCGGGCCCACCGTTATAGATGAAAGAAACAGGCCGGTGCGCGATGTCCTGCACACCGTCGCGCGTGTACGCGACAAAGAAGAACGTTGCTTTCGGAGTGCCGTCATCGGCTTTGATCACGTAGGTTGCGGCTGTCGCGGTATACGGAATATCCTGGCCGCCGATGCGCGCATGGTGGTGAGTCACTGAACTTTTCTCTACCGGTGGTGCGGCGGACCGCGCCGGGCCCTGCGTGCGGCCGGTTTCCGATAGCTGCGGCTGACTCTCCTGCGGCATCTGCGTGCGCTGCGTTTGCGAAAATTGGCCGCGTTGCGGGGCTTGCGCCGGCGGAGTGGTCATCTGCGAACTCGGCGCCTGTTGTTCGCCTTGCGTTTCCGCGCCCCGGCTCCGTTGCGCCGGTGCAAGCGAAGCAGCTAACAACACCGCGAAACCTACTGCGGCAATGCGATCCATTTTCATAAAATTCTGTCTCCCCTAGGGAACATTGGCGGGCGAAGCGCCTACCCCAATTTTTTGGCGATTTAAAACGGATGGCGTCTCCCAACAGCAACAGGTTACGGGCTTTAGCTGATGCTATTCTCAGAGAGGCGCGCACAAGGTTCAGCAAAACTCCCTGTGCGCCTGGTATGGCCTCCCCCGCCTCTTTTTTCAATGGATTTTCTTGCAGGGCTAAATCCGCAACAACGCGACGCTGTTCAGCACGTCGAAGGACCGCTCTTGCTGCTTGCAGGCGCGGGTAGCGGCAAAACCAGGGTAATTACGCATCGGATCGCGCATCTGGTGGCCCATCATCACGTACCCGGCCCGGCCATTCTGGCTGTCACTTTCACCAACAAAGCGGCTGACGAGATGCGCCAGCGGGTTACCAGCCTGCTGAGCGGGACAACGGCCGCAAGCACTCCGGTGCTCTCCACATTCCATTCCTTCTGCGTACGAATGTTGCGGCGGGACGGCGATGCGCTGGCCGATCTTCGCCCTGCCTTCACGCGGCAATTCACTATCTACGACGATGACGATCAGCTTGCGCTGATGAAATCGATTTATAAGCAGCTCGGGCTGGATGAGAAATTCATGCCGTACCGGGCGACGTTATCGCGCATCAGCCATGCGAAAAGTCACAATGAGGATCCGCTGGATTGGCACAAGGCTGCCACCGATCCCAAGCTCACCAGGCTGGCGAAGATTTACGAACTCTATGAAGAGCGTCTGAGGCAGGCGAATGCGTTGGATTTCGATGATCTGCTGCTCGAATCCGTTCGCCTGCTGCAGCATGATGACGCGCTGCGGGCGCTGTATAACCGGCGCTATGAGTTCGTCATGATCGATGAGTATCAGGACACCAACCGCAGCCAGTACGAGCTGATGCGC
>Ga0070739_10006866_pt1 | contig 12363 bp, 13 predicted proteins | sample Coa_R1_7_FD_66445 | JGI IMG/M metagenome (GOLD analysis project Ga0070739, IMG submission 66445) | Surface soil microbial communities from Centralia Pennsylvania, which are recovering from an underground coalmine fire - Coalmine... | ecosystem: Environmental > Terrestrial > Soil > Unclassified ... | reverse complement strand
GGGACACGCGGCGCGCTACACTGGCCATGAAGAGCCGGCTCCTTGGGTGGAGGTCAGAGGCCCCCAGAATGCCGGATCTTCTTTCCGCCCGCAACTCAAGCTGTGGAATCTACGCTAGCGGAGCCCGCGCGTCAGGCCGAGCAGAAGGGCCAGCGCCGCCAGTAGCGCAACCAACCACAGCAGCGAGAGCAGCATCCCCGACGGCAGCCGCTCCCACACGCTGCTCTCCATCCCCGCGGCGCCCCGCGGTTCGGAGTCCGCGGCCAGATTCGATTCCTCGCGACTCATCCTAGTCTGGTACCCTTGCATTAGTCGCTGTCCAGCCTATAGACCAAGCGTAAGTGGCGAACGCGGCCACAGGCTTGAACGGGCGGTGAGGAGCCGCTTAAGCTTTGCTGAAAGACTGCGCCAACTGTCGAGGTGGGATACGAGCGCGACGATTCTCCTGGTCGACGACGATCCCCTACTACGCCGCTCGATCAGCTTCCTGCTGCAACAAGAGGGGCACCAGGTCATCCTCGCGGCGACCGGCGCCGAGGCGCTAGCCGCCGTTCGCGAGCGGCGACCCGACCTGGTGCTGCTCGACCTCGGCCTGCCCGACCTCGGCGGCGTCGAGGTCTGCCGGCGGCTCCGCCAGGACACGGCGGCGCCGGTGATCATGCTCACCGCGCGCGGCGCCGAGGCGGATAAGATCGTCGGGCTGGATGCGGGCGCGGACGACTACGTGACGAAGCCGGTGGGCAGCGGCGAGCTGGCCGCGCGCGTGCGCGCGGCGCTGCGGCGCGGCCAGGCCGCCGCGAATGCTCTACCACCCGCCGAGCGCGTGGTCGCCGGCGAGGTAGAGGTGGACACGGCCGCGCACCGCGTCCGCGTGCGCGGGAGCGAGGTCGCGCTGTCACCACGCGAGTTCGCGCTGCTCCAGCTCCTGGTCTCGCACGCGGGCCGTGCCCTCGATCGGGCATTCATCTTCCAGATGGTCTGGGGCCCGGCCTTCTACGGCGACCACAGCGCGCTGGACGTTTACATCCGCCAGCTCCGCCGGAAGATCGAGCGGGATCCGGATCACCCGCGCTTGATCGAGACGGTGCGCGGCGTGGGATACCGGTTTGCGTCGCCGGAGGCCGCGAGTGCGGGTTAGCGCCGGCCAGGCCGACGACGTGCGCCGGCCCGGCCGGCCGCCCGACTGAGGCGAGGCACGATGCTGCGGCTACGCGACCAGCTCCTGCTCAGCCACATGGGCCTGACGATCCTGGCGGTGCTACTCACCGGCCTCTTCATTCTGCACCAGATGGAGAGCTTCTACCTCGGCCAGCTTCAAACCGGGCTCACCGTCGAAGCCGACCTGATCGCCGGTCGCGCGGCGGACGCCCTTGCCACCGGCTTATACCTCCCGCTCCGCGAGGCGCTGGCCACCCTCGACCGGCAGACGGCAATGCGGGTCCGCGTCGTGGACGCCGCGGGCCGGCTGGTCGCTGCGACCGAGGCCGAGGACGCCCCGCTACTAGGCCAGCGCGTGGAGGCGCCGGGCCTGGACGAGGCGCTGCGCGGCGAGCACTCGGTGGTTCGCGCCGACGAGGCGCGAGGGGAGGTGCTCTACCTGGTCGCGCCGGTCGTCCGCGATGGACAGGTGCTTGGCGCGGTGCGCCTCGCCTACACGCTGGCGGACGTGTCGGCCGAGGTAGCGGGCTTGCGCCGAGCCTTGCTGATCGGGCTGGCGGGGGTAGCGCTCGTCGCCCTGCTGCTGGCCGAGCTCCTGGCAGCCAACCTGGCCGCCCCCGCTCGCCGCCTGGCGGACGCGGCCCGCCGCCTGGCCGCCGGCGACCTCAGCACGCGTGCCAGGGCCAGCGGCTCGACGGAGATCGCCGTCGCCGCTCAGGCCTTCGACGAGATGGCTTCTCGGCTGCAGCGCCTGCAGCGCTCCCGCGAGGAGCTGCTCGCCGCGGTCGCCCATGATCTGCACGCGGCGTCGATGTCAGTAGGCATCGCCATCGAAGCGCTGGAGCACGGCGCGAGCGACGATCCGCTCGTGCGTGAGGAGCTGCAGCGCGGCATCCGCGGTCACACACGGCGCCTGGTGCGGCTCGCCGACGACCTGCTCCAGACAGCGCGCCTCGAGACTGGCACCCTCCGCCTCGAGCGCCAGGTGGTCGCCCCAGCCCTGCTCCTTGCCCAGAGCGCAGCCGAGTTCCGCGCCGACGCCACTGAGCGGGACGTCTCGCTCGCGGTAGAGGCGCCCCTCGACCTCCCCGGCCTGTGGGCTGACCCGGCCCGCCTCGGCCAGGCGCTCGCCAACCTGGTCGAGAACGCGCTTCGGCACGCGCCAGAGGGCAGCACCGTGCGACTCCAGGCCGAACAGGTCGGCGAGTCGATCGAGCTGGCGGTTGTCGATAGCGGGCCCGGCTACGTCGCCGGCGACCCTGCCGCACCCGGTCCCCTCGCCGACCGCGCTGATGGTGCACCAGCCGGCGTCCCCGCAGAACCATCCGGTTCCCGACCGGGTCGCCTGGGGCTCGGCTTGTCGATCGTGCGCGGCATCGCCGAGGCGCACGGCGGCCGCCTAGCAATCGACAGCATCCCGGGCCAGGGCTCGCGCTTCGCGATCGTCCTGCCCGTCACCGCGGCCCTGCCGGTCGAGGCGGCGGTCGGCGCGGGCCGTGAGCTCTCAGGCGCCAACGACAGAACCTAAGCCACTCTTAAGCCCACCTTCAGGAGGTGCTAAAACAGGGGCGCGCTCGCGACCGATATGCTAGTATTAGGCGCGGTGGCTTGCCTTCCAAACCAGACGAGGGTGTAGGTGTACCCCCCGCCGAGGCTCCGACCCCGCCAGGAGGACAACCATGGGCGCAGGTCTGCTCCAACCAGGGCACTTGATCATCATCCTGGTGATCGCCCTGATCATCTTCGGTCCGGGCAAGCTGCCGGAGCTCGGCAGTGCTTTAGGCCAGGGCATCCGCGAGTTCAAGCGCTCGGTCGACAACCCCGGCCGCGAGCCCAGCCCCCCGCAGGCCAGTGGCGCGCTCGCGCCGCCGGCGGCCGCGCCGGGAACCGCCGCGAGTGCTACCAACGCCCTGCCCTGTCCGAGCTGTCAGGCCGCGATGCCCACCTCCGCCCGCTTCTGCACGAGCTGCGGGCACCAGCTCGTCCAGGCCTGAGCTCGAGGGGGAGGCTGTCCGCGCCCGCGCAGGCGGTCGGCCCGAGACTGTTGCATCCTCTGCTGCGCGACCGGGCTACACTGGGCGGCTGTCTCGTCGACATGGGCAGCGTGCTGGTCGACGAGCAGCGCACCTGGCAGCGCTCGCAGTGCCTCGCCCTGGCCGAGCTGCGAGCGGCCGGTCTGGCCGTCGAACCCGCGGGGCTCGCCCGCGCGCTGCGGGAGGGGATTGCCACGCGGCGGCCCCGCGTCACGCAAGCCGGGCTCCTCGACTTCGGCGCCGATCCGGCCCTGGCCCAACGCGTCCGCGCGCGGGCCGGCAACGCCGATCGGCCTATCGCGGACGCCGCCGTCGCGCTGGCTCGGCTCGCCTCTCGCGTGCCCCTGGTTCTCGTCGCCAACCAGGGACTCCAGGCGCGGCCCCTGCTTGAGCGGCAGGACTGCATCGTCACTTCCAGGCGCTGCTCCTCTCAGTGGAGCTGGGCATGAGCAAGCCCGAGCCGGCCATCTTCGAGCGAGCACTGGCGGTGCTGGGCGTGGGCCCAGAGCGGGCCGCGATGCTCGGCGACCGCCTGGACTTCGACGTCGGCCCCGCGCGCCAGCTCGGCATGCTGGCCCTGCGCATCCGCCGCGGCCCCTTCTGCTGGCAGCGGCCGACCGCGCCGCACGAGCGACCGCACCGCACCTTCCCCAGCCTGCTGGCCGCCGCCACCTGGCTGGCGCCTTGAGTGCCCGGCGGCAAGCTGTCACGACGTTTACAGGGTGGCGGTAAGAGAGCCTATACCGTCGCTGGCGGTCCGCGCGTATGCTAGGATAGCAGTGGGCCGGCGCCCGCCGGCCGGGGGCTTTCGACTGGCAGGGGGACGGCATCATGCGAGCAGAGGATAAGCGCGATCTTCTGTTTGCGCTCGTCGCGGGTGAGGGACTGGTCAACCTGATGTGCGCCTGGGCCCTCGTGCTCCTGGCGGCGCACGGCGCACACGACAGCCGCTACACCGGGCCCGGCCTGGTGTTCCTGGTTTCCGCCGTCCTGATCGTGCTCACCTGCGCCCTGGCTGACCACCTGCGCACGTCGTCCAGCGTGGACTCCCACAGCGCCCGGTCCACTCACCAGCACTAACACCGTGGTCGCGCCCTCGCCGCGCCCGATCACGGCCAGCGACGCCGCCGCGCCACGGCGGGTCGAGTGCTGCATCGTTGGCGGCGGCCCGGCTGGGGCGATGCTGGCGCTGCTCCTGGCCCGCCGGGGCGTGCGCGTAGCCCTGCTCGAGCAGCACCGCGACTTCGACCGCGACTTCCGCGGTGACACGCTGCACCCCTCGGTGCTGGAGATCCTCGACCAGCTTGGACTTGTTGAGCGGGTGCTGGCTCTGCCGCACGGCGAGTTGCGGCGTGCCAGCGTGCGCGCGCCGGCGGGCGACGTCGAGCTAGGCGACTTCTCGCGCCTGCACACGCGCTACCCGTTCATCGCCCTGCTCCCCCAGGCCGAGTTCCTGCCACTCCTCGTCGACGAGGCGCGACGCTATCCCGGCTTCACCCTCCTGATGGGCGCGACCGTGCGCGAGCTGCTCGAGTCCGGCGGTCTGGTGCAGGGCGTGCGCTACACAGTCGACGGCCAGCAGCGCGAGTTGCGCGCGACCCTGACCGTCGGCGCGGACGGTCGATTCTCCGTCGTGCGACGGCTAGCGGGCCTGCCCGTCGTCCCGTTCAGCCAGCCCATCGATGTGCTCTGGTTTCGCGTGCCACATGGCGCGAACGCTCCCGAGCTGGCGTTTGGGCGGCTCGGGCGCGGCCACATCGCCGTACTCCTCCCCCGTCACGATAGCTGGCAGGTCGCCTGGGTACTGCCGAAGGGCGGCTACCGGCGCCTCCGCGCCGCGGGGCTGGCCGCCCTGCGCGCCGACGTAGCGGCCCTCGTCCCGGAGCTAGGCGACGCTCTCGAGAGCGCGCTCGGCGACTGGCGCCAGGTATCCCTGCTCTCGGTGGAGGCCAGCCGCGCGCGGCGGTGGTATCGCCCGGGGCTGCTGCTGATCGGCGACGCTGCGCACGTCATGTCGCCCATCGGGGGGGTAGGCATCAACTACGCGATCCAGGACGCCGTCGTCGCCGCGAACGTCCTCGCCGCACCCCTCCACGAGGGGCGGCGCGTGCCTGGGCGGGGCATCGGCACCGCGCCGCTGGTGGCGATCCAACTGCGGCGGGAGATCCCCACTCGCCTCATTCAGACCGTGCAGCACCTGGTCCAGCGCCGCCTGCTGGAATCCGTTGGCCAGGACCGGCTCGGCGTGCTGCCATCATGGCTGCTACGCACACCGCTCCTGCGGGACCTACCGATCCGCCTCGTCGCCTACGGCCTGTGTCCGCCGCGCGTCGCGGGTAGCTAGAAGGACTAGAGATTCAGCAAGCGGGCGGCGTTGTCGTGGAGGATCTTGGCCCGATCCGCCGCGGACAGGTCGAGCTGGTCGAGCTGGCCGAGGGTATAGGCCAGGCCCACGTCCGGCGGGGAGACCGGAAAGTCGCCGCCGAGCACGATGCGGTCCGCGGTCATGCAGGACAGCGCGCAGCGGATCGCCGCCGCGTCGGTGGTGTGGGTGTCGACGTAGAAGGCCTGGCAGTACTCGGCCACGCGGCGCTCCAGGTACGGCGGCAGCGCCATCCCCTCGTCGGCGTACATCCGGCGCTCGAAGAAGAACTGCTGATCGAAGCGTCCAATCATGAACGGGACGAAGCCGCCGAGCTGGCAGAAGACGAACTTCACGCCCCACCAGCGATCGAACACGCCAGCAATGATCATCTTGATGATGCAGAGCGTGTCGTCGAGGAGGAAGCCGATCCCGCTGTTCAGGTAGCGGTTGCTCAGCCCGAGCGCCTCCTGCCAGGTCCGCGGCACCAGACCGGGGTGCACCCAGAGCGGCATGTCCCAGGCGCGGGCACGCTCGAAGATCGGCTCGAAGGCCGGGTCATCGAGCGCCCGCCCGTCGAGGTTGGCCTGCAGGGAGATACCGAACAGTCCCCGTTGCTCCACCGCGCGGTCTAGCTCCTGCATCGCCTCCGCTCCGCCGAAGGGGTCGACGGCCGCGGCCGCCACGAAGCGCCCGGGGAAGGCCCGGCAGGCCTCGCTCACGTAGTCGTTGACCAGGCGCACGGCCTCGCCCATCGGCATGCCGAGCTTGCGGGCCGACGGAGCGATGAAGCTCGCGTAGTTGATGACCTCCGTATCGACGTCGTAGCGGTCCATCAGCTCGATGTGGCGCTCGAGGGAGGTGAAGCCGACGTCCGCCCACATCTTCCGCCCGAAGTAGGTCGTCGCCGTCAGCTCCCGAAAGGCGTCGATGAGCACAGCCGGGAAAAAATGCGCGTGGCAGTCGATCAGCCCCACGGGTCCCTCCCTTGAGTACTGACTGCGCAGTACTGAGTACTGACTAAAGCGACCAGCGACCAGCACTGGGCGCTCCGTACTCAGTGCTCCTAGTTATACCCGGGTATAGCTACTCGGCTGGCGCCTCGACGCCGTGGCGTCGGAGGATGGCGCGGTAGGCGGAGGCGAGGCCCTCGAGGCGGGCGGCCTGCTCCGCAAGCTGCGCCAGGCGCGTCGCTCGCGCGTGCGGCGCCTTGATCGTACGCAGCTCCTGCTCGACCAGGCTGACGCGCTCGCTCCAGTCCGGCGGCACCGTGTACAGCCTGCTGTGCACGGCCGCCACCCTCCCGCGCGGCGAGGGAAGCTGGAGGGCGGCGAGCGCGCGGCGCAGCGCCTCGGTCCCGCCGTCCGCCAGTGCGCGCACGAGCGCCCCGACCTTGTTCGCCGGCACCTGGTGGGCGAGAATCGCTCGCACCACCAGCACCTGGCCGTCCGGCGGCAGCACTACGATCGGGCGCAGGTGGCGCTCGGTGAGGCCGGCGCCCAGCTCGCGCGCCTCCGGACAGAGGCGGTTGAGCTGGCGGAGCTGATAGTAGCGCGGCAGCGACAGTCCGGTCAGGCTGAGCACCTGGGCCCGCACCTCCCCCTTGTGCCGCTCCCAGACCTGCCGCTCATCGACCGGCAGGCCCGCCAGCCCGCCGCTCCCCTTCGGTGCCTTGACCAGTCCGGCCGCCGCGGTCGCCCCGGCCCCGTTCACCGTCGCTGCGCCGTTCGCGCCCGGCGTCTCGTCCTCAGCGTCATCGGCGGTCTCGAACAGGGCGGCGAAGCTCGGCTCGTCGAGTGGCAACCCCGCCCGCGCGCGCAGCTCCCGGTCGGCCCGGGCCACCAGCTCCCGCAGCCAGCCCGCCTTCTCTAGCGCGGAGAGATCCGCGCGCTGGTCGTTGGCGACGAACTGGCGCGCCGCCAGCAGCAGCTCGGAGGCGCTGCTGGCGAGCACTGCCGGCACGCGGTCGAGCCCGGCCAGGAGCGCCGCCAACGAGCGCCGGTGGCCCTCCTCGACGACGTAGCGCTCGTCCAGACGGGCCAGGCGGATCGGCACGAGCACGCCGTGCACGCGGATCGTCGCCGCCAACTCGTGCAGCGCGCGGAGTGTCTCGGCGTGGGGGGAGGACTCGTCAGCGGCTAGGCGCTGCAGCTCCTCCAACAGCGCTGCCGGTTGGGCGCGGTGGGCGGCGATCAGCGCCTCCAGCACGGCGTCCGGCACCAGCTTGCGCGGCTGGTGCCGCAGCCAGAGCTCGGCCAGCGCCACCTCGCGCAGCGGCGTGGGCTCGGCGGCCTCGCCGCGCAGGTGCGACTCGAGTCGCTGGAGCGGTCGCGCTGTGCCGCGCGCGGCCAGGATGTCAGGCCGGCTGGGCGGCATAGAGCACCTCCCGGGCGAGCCGGCGGAAGGCCTGGGTGACCTCCCCCTGGCGGTCGTACTCGGTGATCGGCAGGTTGCGGGCGTAGGCGTCGGCGAGCTTGATCGTCCGCCGGATGACCGTCTCCGAGACCGCTTCCGCGTAGTGCTGGCGGAGCAGGGTCAGCACCTGGCGGCAGTGCAGCGAGCGCGCGTCGAACATCGTGGGCAGGATGCCCAGGCTGCGGAGGTCGGGGTTCAGGCCGGGGCTCCGCGCCAGGTCGATGCAGGCGATGAGGTCCTGCATCGCGTCGAACGCCGTCAGCTCGCAGCTCGTCACGATCGCTACGTCGTCGGCGGCGACCAGGGCGAGCATCGTCAGCTCGCCCAGCGACGGCGGGCAGTCGACCAGCACCAGATCGAGGCCGGCCGGGACGTGGAGCTTGGGCCGCAACGCCGTCTGCCAGAGGCCGACACCGCGCAGCGCCCGCTGGAGGTCGGCCGCGGCGACGGCAAGGTCGATCGTCGCGGGCACGACGAGCAGCCCGCTGTCCGTCGGCGCGAGGACCTCGGCGAGCCCGACCTCGCGGCGCACGACCAGGTCGTAGGCGGTCGGGCGCCCCTCCATCGCCGGCGCCAACCAGCGGGTGAGGGTCCCCTGGGGATCGAGGTCGAGCAGGCCGACCCGCAGGCCGTCCTCCGCGGCGCAGGCCGCCAGGCTCACGGCCATCGTCGTCTTGCCCACGCCGCCCTTCTGGTTGGCGAGCGCCACCACGCGTGTCATGCCCACTCCCTGCCACCGCCCGCTCGCGTGCGCGTCGCCGCCCGTCGCCTCACGCCCGGTGATTCCCGTCATTATCGGCGCCGCGCCCCGTTCCCCACCAGGCGCGAAGGGGCCCTTTCGCTAGCCGGCGCGTCACAGTATTGTGATCAGCAACCATGACCGGTGAGGGCGCGCGGACCGGCCGCCTATACCCGGGTATAGCCGGCCTGGCACGGATCCTGCTTTTTTCCGGCCGCCACCAGGAGGAGAGGCCATGGCCAAACGGATCTTGCTCGTCGACGACACCACCCAGATTTTGCAGACCCTGGAAGACGTCCTCGCCACCCAGGGCTACGACGTCCAGAGCTGCGACCTCTCCGCCGACGCCTGGGACCTGGCGCGCGAGAGCAATCCCGATCTGATCCTGCTGGACGTGAACATGCCCGGCATGACCGGCTGGGAGGTGCTCGAGGTCCTGCGCCTCGCGCCCGAGACGCGTCACATCCCCGTGATCGTCTCGTCGGCGGACTACTCGGCCCTCCAGGAGCGCGAGACGTTCCTGCGCGCCAAGGGGATCGAGGTGCTCTACCGTCCCTTCGACGTCGACGAGCTGTGGGCCCTGGTGACGCGGGTGATCGGCCCGGCCTAGCGCGTGCTCTCGCCGTGCAGGCCGCGCCAGACCTTCTCTGCCGTGAGCGGCAGGCTGTACAGCCGCACGCCGCAAGCATCGTAGATCGCGTTCGCGATCGCCGCCGGCAGCGGCGTGTTCGGGCCCTCGCCGATCGCCTTGGCGTGGAACGGGCCGATACCGGTCTCCGACGTCACCAGGCCGCTGATCAGCGGCGGCACGTCTCCTTGGCAGGCGATCTTGTAATCCCCCAGGTTGAGCGTGGTTGGCTTGCCGTCGTCGTCGAAGGCCAGCTCTTCGATCAGGGCGGAGCTGACCGCCTGAATAATGTTCCCCTCGATCTGCCCCTGATGGCCCAGCGGGTTCAGCACGTGCCCGACGTCGTCGGCCGAGTAGATGGCGCGAAGGCGCACCTGGCCCGTCTCGGGATCCACCTCGACCTCCGCCACCTGGACGTGCCAGGCGCTGATGCCCTCGAAGTGGCCGGCGCGGTAGTCCGCCTTGCCCATCAGCGGCCCGCCGTTCCGACGCACCGCCTCGGCCGCGGCCTCCGCGAAGCTGACCCGCTCCGAGCCGCGCCCGGCGTGGAAAGCGCCATCCCGCCACTGCACAGCGTCCGGCGGGCAACCCAGCAGCTCGCTCGCGGCCTCGCTCAGCTTGCCCTGCACGTCGCTCGACGCGGTCAGCAACGCGCCGCCGACCATCTGAGTGATGCGGCTGCCGCCGACGCCGCGGTCGTAGGGGAAGACCGTCGTATCGGCCTCGCGCATCTCCACCTGGTCCAGCGGGATGCCGAGGCGCTCGGCGACGATCTGCTTGAGCACGGTGTGCGCGCCCGTGCCCACCTCGGTGATCGCCGTGATCACGCCCACCGTGCCGTCGGCCTCGACGGCGATCTCGGCATGGTAGACGCCGCCGTGGGGGTGCTTGTTGCTCATCGCGATCCCACGCCCCACGTTCGGCGGCTTCGGGCTGCCCCAGTTGGACAGCTCCGCCGCGCGCCGGATCGTCTCCTGGGCCCGCACCTCGTGGTAGCGCTCCCCGATCGGCGACAGCCCGCCTTCCTTGATCACGTTCTTCAGCCGGAACTCGACCGGATCGACCTGCAGCTTGCGGCAGATGATGTCCACCAGCGACTCGACGGCGAAGATCGGCTGGGGCTCGCCGGGCGCGCGCATGTGGCCGCAGGGGACCGTGTTCGTATAGACCTGGTAGGCGTCGATCTGGACGTTCGGGATGTCGTAGGAGCCGCCGCCCTTCTCCGCGCCGCGCAGCCCGACGGTCTCGGACGGCTTCATCGCCGCGTAGGCGCCGCTGTTGTAGACGATCCGCGTCTGGCAGGCGACCAGGCGCGCATCACCGTCGAGGCCGAGCTTGACCGTCACCACCGCGCCGTGGCGCGGGTTCGCCGCCAGCAGCTCCTCGGTGTAGGTCATGCTCATCTTCACCGGCCGACCCGTGGCCCGGGCGAGGAAGTAGCAGACGGGGACGTCCATCGCCGAGCCCTTGCCGCCGAAGTCGCCGCCCAGGGCCAGCAGGTGCACGTCGAACTGCTCCTGGGGCAGCCCCAGGCAGGCCGACAGGTAGCCCTTGAGCAGGTAGGGCGCCTTGTTCGACGCCCAGACATCCACCATCCCGTCGTCACGGATGCGGACGAGACAGGAATGGGGCTCGAGGTAGACCTGGTGCTGCGGCGGATGGCGGAACGTCTCCTCGAAGACGTGGACCGCCTCCGCGAAGCCCACCGCCACGTCGCCCTTGCGCCAGCTCTCCCAGGCACAGGTGTTCGGGATGTCGGGGATGCGCTGGTCGGGCACCTGGTAGTCGCGCAGGTTGGGATGGAGCAGCGGCGCGCCCGGCTCCATCGCCTCCAGCGGGTCGAACACCGCCGGCAGCTCCTCGTACTCCACCTCGATCAGGTTGGCGGCCTCCTCGGCGATGTCCGGCACGTCGGCGGCCACCGCCGCCACCTTGTCGCCGACGAAGCGCACGCGGTCGATGGCCAGCACGGGCATGTCGCGCATCCGGCGGCCGACGCGGGTATCTGGCGGCAGGTCGGCCGCCGTAATCACGGCGTGCACGCCCGGCACCTGGCGCGCGCGGGTGGTATCGATACGCTTGATCCGCGCATGCGCGTAGGGGCTGCGCAGGACCTTGCACCACAGTGTGCCTGGCAGCATTACGTCCGCGGCGTAGCGGGTGGCGCCGGTGACCTTCTCGGGTCCCTCGACCCGCGGTACCGGCTGGCCGATGGCGCTGTACGTGAGCACGGAGCCCTCCCTGAGCGAGCGCGGGGCGAGCCACCCCACGGCCTGGCGCTGCGGAGCAACGCCGGGGACACGCCGCACGGTAGCCCGCTGAGCAAACGTTCTGAAGACGGGTCGAGCATCCGACCACGTCGGGGCGTCAGCCCGCCGGCCCTGAAGCCTGGACCAGTTGGGACGACGATGGAGCGTCAGCGCGGCGCAAGCGCCCCGCCCGAGGGAGTATGGAAAGGCCGACGGTGGCCTGTCAAGCGCGCTGCCGGCGCTCCCGCGCGCGGCCCACCTTGCCGGCGCGGGGCCCGCCGCGCGTATAGTAGCCCGAGGGGGCGCGGCGCTCGCGGTGCCCCCGCTCGCCTTGCGGCCCGCCCGCGCCGCGCGGACATCAGGCTCAGCCTGGCCTGCCAGCGGAAGGAGATCAGCGATGAAGGACGGCTTCCGGGTCATAGATGCCGACCGGCACGTCATCGAGGCCCCAGACCTCTGGGACCGCTACATGGAGCCCCCCTACCGTGGCCGCGTCCGGCTCGAGGGCCCCCAGCAGAGCCGCCGCTACGTCGACGGTGAGCTCGTCTCCGACGCGTTCAAGCTGCCAGAGATCCGCGAGCCGGTCGCCAACCTCGAGGGGACCCGCATCTTCGGCGGCGACCCAAAGTACGTCGCCGCGTTCGGCGACGCCATTGCCGCCGGGTTCGACGCGGCGAGCAACCTGCGCGACATGGACCGCGAAGGCGTGGATGTCGGCGTCCTCTTCCCCACCATCGGCCTCTACATCATCTGGAAGAGCGACCTCGATCCCCAGCTCT
>Ga0070739_10006860_pt1 | contig 12371 bp, 8 predicted proteins | sample Coa_R1_7_FD_66445 | JGI IMG/M metagenome (GOLD analysis project Ga0070739, IMG submission 66445) | Surface soil microbial communities from Centralia Pennsylvania, which are recovering from an underground coalmine fire - Coalmine... | ecosystem: Environmental > Terrestrial > Soil > Unclassified ... | reverse complement strand
TCTGCGCCTGCGGCCGGCGAGCCCCGCGGATGATGGTCGAAAGTCAATCGCATTTGATTCGCGTTCTTGCTGCTACAGCCTAGCGCGGGCAGTGACCGCATTTACTTAGCCGCGCCGGGATAGGGAATGATCTTCTGCGGCCGCGCATCCGGTTCGGCAAGCCACAGGGTCCGGCCGCTGAAATGTTGGATCAGGCGGCGATTCTCTTCCGGGTCGTTCGATTCGCGAGCCCAGACGATCTTGGCATTTTCCAGGTTCGCCTCGTTAAAGGTCCAGGCGTCGTCGTTGTTGTGCGTCGTTGGATCGTAGTGGATAAGAACCAACTGTTTACCCGGTTGCGCCTCGAGGCGCGGCACGAATGTTTCGCGTGATACCCAATGTTCGTATTGGGGCGCCCAGAACCTGCTGATTGATTTGGCAGAGCGGGGAAGGAGCGGCTCGGCAAGTCTTCCACCCATAGCAACCGCCAGGCTGATGCAGCAAGCCAGCGGCAGGGAACGGGAAAGGAACAGCCCGGCGCGGCCCCAGCGCCGCATCACACACAGGCCTTGAATTAGCACCACAAAAATGGCAATCGTCACCGCAGCCGAGTAATGCGGAAAATAGGCGAAGTAGGTGAGGTTTTCAAACCCGACTATGACCAGTAAGGCAAAAAACACGATGTCCATATTAGGCTCGCGCCAGATGAACGGAACCGCGATCAGAACCACGGTCAATACGATGCCCACATAGAACACCCAGAAAGCGCGTAACTTGCCGGCGGTGCTTAAGAGCATGCCTCTGACTGAATCAGCGCGCCGGCGCTGTGCTAATTGCTTCCTATACTCACCTTCGATGTCGACCGGCATGGCACTCGCCGGTTGCGGCGGGTTCTGCCAATAAAAGCCGACCGGAATGGCGTAGCGGGTCCGATACAGAAGATACGGGACCTGAGTGGCTTTGCCGGTGACGCGCTGATTGTAATAGCAGAGAAACAGCGCCGCCGGAACAAAAACCACAAGCATGGGTATCACGAGGCGCAATAAGACATTGGCAGGGATTGTCCGAATAGCAAACCAGAACAAAATGAAAGCGGCCGCCACAAGCGATAGAAGCATGCCTTCGAGCGGTCTGCTGCTCAGAAGAACGAAGATGCCGAGTGCTATCAGAAAACAATCACGAGCATGGAACCGGCCGCGCAGCCGCGCCAACCCCCCGAGAGTGAGCGCGCCACCGAGCGCTGGTACACAGCCGCCCCAGTAGCTATTCATCCAGTAACTGAGCACGCCGATCTCCAGGCCAATCAGCAAAGCGCCCGCAAATGCCCAGGGCCGCGGGAACCAACCTGATAAGGCCCAAAACGCGGCAGCACAAAACAATCCCATGCTGAGTAACACGCCCGCCCAGGGACTCCCGAATATTTTTTGTCCGATAGCCAGGAAGAACCCCTGAGCCGGTTCGTACTCGGAGCTGTAACTGGGCGTTGCGAAGATGTAAATGCTCTCGAATTCACGCGGAAATTGCAAAGGCGGGTTGGCCAGACGACCAGAGGCAAATGTATCCGATTGCAGTAAGTACGCGTATTCATCGTGCACGGCAGGAACCGGCGGAGGATAGACCGGCAAAAGCAGCAGACGAAGCAGAACGGGCACCAGAAAGGCGATGAGGGCGCAAAGCCAGGGATGTCTGCTACAAATCGCCAAGCGATCTTCTATGGCGCGAAATGGATTTTGAAGGAACGCGGGCCGGAGGAAGGCGAGGACTATGCAGAGCAGAACAAGAACCAGCTCAAAAACATCGAACAGGGTAATGGGAGCGCTGCCCCATACAATTCTCATTTGACTTACAACAGCTTCATTCGAGGCGAAATTTTATTGGCGCACATAGACCTGTACCGGGTTGGGATTGGGAGGAATGTTGAAACTGGCGGCCAGGTGGTATTGCTTAGCCAGGGTCTCGACAGCGGCAATCAGATCTCGCTGGCCGCTAGGCTTTCCTTCGCGCCACAGACGCTCGTCCGCGCGCAAGCTCCACTCCGGAATCTGGTAGTAGATGAGCACGGCCGGCCGTTTCTGCAGAAGCCGTTGCGCCTCGGCACGCGCGAACTCATCGTTCACGACATCAATGTTATGAGAATCGGTCTGCGTGGGATAACCGCGATGCGCGAGCGGGTAAATAATGCCGAACTCCGGAAAGCAAAAGATGGTATCGGCCCGCGTCGAATGCTGGTCCACGATCTGAACGGTGCCATCGAGAAAACGCACAACGGTGGGCGGCAAGCGGAGACCTGCCAGCTCGGGGAGCGCAGATTTTGCTGTGGCTTCCCGCACGGGCGGATCGAACCACTCGTGGAAGCCATGCGGCCACTGAAGCTTTGCAGAAGTGGTCGCAAAAAGCAGTAGAGCGCAAATGGCATATCCGATCCGCCGTTGCCACCGGTTGGAGCCTTCAAAGATGGCAGCCGCTACCAGGCCAAGCCCTGGATAGGCCATGTCAAATAAGGCCGGCCAGGACAAGGAGACCATGAGCGCGATAACGAAGCAGCTTCCAGCCAGAAATCCCAGTTTGGCTTCCCGTTCGGAAAGCGTGCCGCGCACTAGGCGCCAGCTAAAAAAAACCACGAAGATGCCGGCGCCGAACAAGCTGGTATAAATCCCGAGATCCGGCGCGGAGGTTAACAGCGTATGGCCCGCATACGACAGAGCCGCAGCCAAGCCAATTGCAAAGCAGCTCAAAGCGGCTATTCCAAGCAGACGTCGCATCGAAGCCGGGCATTTTGTGCACGGCGATGCGGCGGCTCTGCGCATTGCAGGCCACCCGAGTGCCAACAGAACGCATGCCAGAATGAATCCTCGCAAGATGTGCCAGGCGGCGCGCAGGGCACGAATCACGTAGTCGCTGGGATGCGACGCTTTGGCAGAAGGTCCTTTCTTAAAGATATCGACAAGAAACTCGCGCACCACGCCGAGTCTGGCCAGCCACAGAAATATCGCGCCCGCTGCGATACACCAGCCGGCGGCAAAGGACGCCAAAAAATAAACTGACCTCCTAGTCTGCTTGGCCCAGACGAGGTACAGTACCGACATTACCGGAATAGCCAAGGTGGCGCCGATACCTGTGGTTTGTTTCGTTTCGAACGATAATGCGGCGAAGCATCCCGCGGCAAGCGCCCACAACAGCGAAGATTTTCCGGCTCGTATGCGGTCCAACGCCTTGAGAGCCGACATGGCGCTGAGCACGAAAAACAGAATCGCTTCATAGCCGTATGAGCTTAGACTGTTCGATGAATCGCCGTCACAAACTACTGTAGCCAGAATGGACGCCATAGCCGCATAGTGAGGCCGGAAAAAGCGCGTCAGCCAGACATATAGCAGCACGGCGAGCAGCAGCCGTTCAAAAACACCAAAAGCGCGAATGGCGATCACGTATGGGCCAAAGAGACGCAAAACTGCGCCTGAGAGCAGCATGTTTAAAGGAGGGCCCGCTGTATAGAAATCTGCGTAAGGGCGCTTACCGGAAAGCAGCGCCATTCCTCCCTGAAAAGAGCCGTTGCCCGATCGCAGTCCGGCGAAACGATTCCAGTACAACGAAAAAAAGAACAGCGTGCATAGCACGGTGACGATGGCACCGGCGAGCAGAGCTCTACGTTGAAGCGAAGTGTGCTGTTCGATCTCCTGAATTTCCTCAGTTAATTGCATGAGCGGCGTGATAGGGAACAGCAGCGTCTACAAGCCTGCACAAGGGCGGCATTCGCAATTGTAGCGGACAGCAGGATTCCGCGTAAATTGCTAACTCTCCCCTGAGCACTTATCCGGTTGCGCTACGAGGAGCCACTACAACAAAATGAAAGGGCGGCCTGGAAACGTATAATCTTCAGATGAAAGTCGTTATTTTGTGCGGCGGTTTGGGGACGCGCCTGCGCGAGGAGACGGAGTTTCGCCCCAAACCTTTGGTCGACATCGGAGGCCGGCCAATACTTTGGCACATCATGAAGACGTATGCGCACTACGGCTTCCGGGAATTCATTCTGTGCCTGGGCTACCGCGGGAACATGATCAAGGAATACTTCCTGAATTACGAGGCGATGAACAACGACTTTACGATCTGCCTCGGGCGCAAGGCGCACATTCAGTACAACGGCGATCATGAAGAGCAGGATTTCTGGGTGACGCTGGCTGAAACGGGGGCGGAATCGATGACAGGCGGGCGCTTAAAGCGAGTGCAGAAGTATCTGATGAATGAAGAGCGCTTTATGCTCACCTACGGAGATGGCGTCAGTGATGTTGATATCCGCCATCTGCTCGAATTTCACCTGCGGCACGGCAAGATCGCTACGGTGACGACGTTCCGCCCGGTATCGCGCTTCGGAATTCTGGATATCAACGAATCTCAACAAGTGAAAAACTTCATCGAGAAACCCAAATCGGATGCCTGGGCGAGCGCGGGTTTTTTCGTATTCGAAAAGAAGGTATTCGATTATCTGGGCGGTGACGATTGCGTGCTCGAAAAAGAGCCCCTCGAAAAGCTGGCGGAAGAGGGCCAGTTAATGGCCTACAATCACGAGGGATTTTTCTATGCCATGGATACGTACCGTGAGTACCAGGTACTCAACGATCTATGGAAATCGGGTCAGGCGCCTTGGAAGAAGTGGGCATGAGTTCCCAAGTTTGGCTTGACCGGCCTGCGTTAATTACGGGCGCAACCGGCCTGGTGGGGAGCTGGTTGACGCGGCAGCTCTGCGAAGCCGGCGCGGACGTCGTATGCCTGGTGCGCGATTGGGTGCCGCAAAGTGAGCTGGTGCGCAGCGGGACGCTGGCGAACGTCAAGGTTGTACGCGGCGACGTCTGCGATCGGGAGATTATCGAGAGGATCCTCGGCGAGTATGAAATCAACACCGTGTTTCATCTTGCGGCCCAGACGATTGTCGGCGTTGCAAATCGAAATCCGGTGTCGACATTCGAAAGCAACATAGCGGGCACGTGGAATGTGCTGGAGGCATGCCGCCGCTCGCCCAAAGTACAGGCCATTGTGGTGGCTTCTTCCGATAAGGCGTACGGCGACCAGGAAGTTTTGCCGTATTCGGAAAATACCCCGCTAGAGGGACGTCATCCGTATGATGTCAGTAAATCGTGTTCCGATTTGATTAGCCAGGCATACGGGCACACCTACCGGCTTCCAGTTGCCATTACGCGCTGCGGTAACTTCTATGGCGGCGGCGATCTGAACTGGAATCGCATTGTGCCGGGCACCATTCGTTCCGTATTGCGGGGCGAGCGCCCGGTAATTCGCTCCGACGGGCAGTTTATCCGCGATTACTTTTACGCGGAAGACGGCGCGGCCGCCTATATGTTGCTGGCGGAGCGCCTGCTCGAAAACCCCTCGCTGGCCGGAAAGGCGTATAACTTCTCCAATGAGATTCAGCTCACGGTGACGGAACTGGTAAATCTGATTCTTGAAAAGATGGAATCATCGCTCGTGCCGGACATTCGCAACGAAGCATCGAACGAGATACGTCGTCAGTACCTGAGTGCGGAGCGCGCCCGCAAGGAATTAGGCTGGCATCCGCTATTCACTTTGCAGGAGGGTCTAGAGCGCACAATTGCCTGGTACCGGGATTTTTTCGGAGGAGCTTACGATGAGTTCTCACGCGCAGAGCTTGCGGGAACGCATTCTCGAACTCGTAGCTGAGTATCACGCCGAAGCCTTTGCTCCGGGTCCGTTTATCGCGGGGGAAACTCCTGTGCCGGTTTCAGGCCGCGTATTCGATCAGGAGGATATGCGCTCGCTGGTGGACTCATCTCTCGATTTCTGGCTGACGACCGGGCGGTTTGCGGCGCAATTCGAAAAACAGTTTGCGCGCTGGTTCGGTATTCGAACCGCCACATTGGTAAATTCCGGCTCATCCGCCGACCTGCTGGCGGTTACAGCCCTCACCTCACCGAAACTTGGCGATAGGCGGCTCAGGCCAGGCGATGAAGTGATTACCGTAGCAGCCGGCTTTCCCACAACGGTTAATCCGATCATTCAAAACGGCCTTATACCGGTCTTTGTGGATGAGCATGTGCCTACTTACAACATCGATGTCACAAAACTGGAAGAAGCACGCTCGGAGAAGACGCGCGCGGTGGTCATTGCGCACACGTTAGGAAATCCGTTCAACTTAGGCGCTGTAACTGAGTTTGTCAAGAAATACAACTTATGGCTGGTAGAAGACTGTTGCGACGCGGTGGGCGCCACTTATAGAGGTAACAAAGTAGGCACCTTTGGCGATTTAGCCACCGTGAGCTTCTACCCGGCGCACCACATCACAATGGGCGAGGGCGGCTGCGTGCTGGCAGAAAAACCGCTGCTTAAGACGATTGTCGAATCTTTTCGCGATTGGGGGCGCGATTGCTGGTGCGAGCCCGGCAAGGAAAATACCTGCGGTAAGCGCTTTGAGTGGCAATTAGGCGAGTTGCCCTGTGGCTACGATCACAAATACACGTATTCGCATATTGGCTACAACCTCAAGATGACCGATATGCAGGCTGCTGTGGGCGTGTCGCAGCTTAAAAAGTTGCCGGCGTTTATAGCCCGGCGGCGCGCGAATTTCAACGCTCTGTATGAGGGCCTAAAGGATCTGGATGAGTTCTTCATTCTGCCGGAAGCAACACCGGATTCCGAGCCGAGCTGGTTCGGGTTTCCCATCGCCGTGCGCCCGAGCGCGCCATTTAATCGAAATCAGGCAATCGCATTTCTGGAGAGCCGTAAGATAGCCACTCGTTTGTTATTCGGCGGCAATTTACTGCGCCAGCCGGCGTACCAGGGAATTAAGCATCGTGTGGTGGGTTCGCTTGAAAACACCGACTTCATCATGAACCAGGTGTTTTGGATCGGTGTTTATCCGGGCATCACCCCTGAAATGCTCGACTACGTGGTGGACGTGTTTCATAAAATGCCCGTCGCGCATCTGGTCGCTCTATAAAGAGCAGCATGCAGCATCCGCTGGCGCGCGATCTGGATCACGTTCTTGCACACACCGCAGATATCTGGAACGCGCTGCGCGGCGAGCGGGTGTTTATCACCGGAGGCACCGGCTTCGTCGGAAGCTGGCTGCTCGAAAGCTTTGCATGGGCAAACGACCGGCTCAACTTGAACGCCGCGGCCGTCCTCCTAACGCGAGATGCCGAGGCGTTTCGTACTAAGGCGCCTTATCCGGCAAATCATCCGTCGGTGCGGTTTGTTCAAGGCAATCTTCAAAACTTCGCTTTTCCGAAGGACGAGTGTGCGTTTGTGATTCACGCCGCAACCGATCAGATCTCGCCGAGCCGGGAAGAGCCGGCGGGCACATTGGAGCGGGAGGTAAGCGGCACGCGCCGGGTTCTCGAATTTGTGCGCGAGCGCGGGGTGAAGCGACTCCTATTCACAAGTTCCGGCGCCGTCTATGGCCGGCAGCCGAGCGAATTGACGCACATCGGCGAAGAGTACGCGGGAGCGCCTTCACCGTTCGAAATGAACTCCGCCTACGGAGAGGCAAAGCGAGTATCGGAGTTCCTTTGCACGGCGTACAGCCGGCAATTTGGATTTGCGGCGGTTGTGGCGCGGCTATTCGCCTTCGCGGGGCCTTATCTGCCTCTGGACTCGAATTTTGCGATCGGAAATTTTCTGCGCGACGTCCTCGCCGGCGGCCCGGTGAGGATTGCCGGAGACGGAACCGCGTATCGCTCTTATCTGTACGCCGCCGACCTGGCAATCTGGCTTTGGACTTTGCTGGTGCGGGGAGAATCGGCACGGCCGTATAACGTGGGATCAGCCGATTCGATTTCGATTCTGGATCTGGCGAAAACGATGGTCGAAACCTTGTCTCCGGGCATGCCTATCACGATCGCTCGCAAGCCGCAGCCTGAAACACCCGCGGCCCGTTACGTGCCGTGCGTCAAACGGGTAAAGGAAGAACTCGGGCTACGGCCGCTTATTCCGTTGCCGGAGCAGATCCGGCGGATGTATGAATGGAACCGCGCGCGGCGGGAAATGGCCAGCGGCTAATTTTCCATGAAGTAGTAGCAGAACATGTGGCAAACGATCATGTGGCCGTCTTCAATCCGGCCCATGTGAGGTTCCGCCACTCGTATCTGAAGCTTTGCCATCGGGCCCAGCTTGCCGCCATCGCGACCCGTGAGGGCAATGGTCTGGCAGCCGATGGAGTTCGCATATTCCATAGCGCAAATCACGTTGGCGGAGTTGCCTGAACCGCTGATCGCCATGAAGACGTCGCCGGGCTCGGCAAAGTTCTTCAACTGCTCGGCAAACACACAGTCGTAGCTGACATCGTTCGAGTATGCCGTGATTGTCGGTAACGAGTCAGTCAATGCCATGATGCGAAAACGCGCCTTGCGGTTGTAGCTGGCGCCCTTGACCATGTCACATACGAAATGTGAAGCGGTGGATGCGCTTCCGCCGTTACCGCAAACGAAAATGTGGCGGTTGGTGTCACGCGCCTTGGTCAGAATTTCGATTGCACGCGCAACAGCTTCAGTGTCGATTGTGTCCAGCGCGTTCAACAGCTTGGCCTTGTACTGAAGAGCAAAATTCAAGCCGGAGGTTTGCGCGGAAGCCAGCGTTTCTGCCTGTGTGCTACCCATAAGCTAAATCGTACCTCTGAAAATGAGGCCGGTGAGTATTATTTGTGCGACCCACCGATGATGACCTGATGATCAAGGCAACAGAATGCTCTCAACGATTTGACTCAGGAAAGGACACGTGAAGCGCGAATGAAGCGACGCGACGTATTGAAAGGATTAACCACACTGAGCGCGAGCGTGCTCCTGGGCGGAATGCGCTCTGTCTTTGCACAGCAAACACGTCAGGACAAGGCTCTACCTCTAGCGACACCGATTCGGGGTCTGGTCAAGAGAAATGGGCTGCTTGTGCAACCAATTCAAATTGCCATTCAGGGTTACAAAGGGAATGCGACCGCCATCACGAAACTGAACGGTATGGAACTCGACAGGCGCGTCCTTTCTGCGGGGATCGAGAGATTTCCGGTGTTCGTCTCACCAGTCAGCATCGCACAGCAAGCAGATGTAACTGTCACCATTGCGGAGTCAACTTTCTCCTCGGTCGTGACTCTGCAGCCGGTGCGGAAGGTTCTCATCTACGTTCTCCCTCACTCCCACCACGATCTCGGCTATACCGACATTCAGCCCAAAATTGAAGAAAAGCAGATGAATAACATTCTGCTTGGAATTGATTTGGCCCGAAAGACAGCAGATTACCCAGAAGGCGCGCGATTCATCTGGAATCTTGAAGTTCTCTGGGGAGCCGATCTGTTCATGCGTCATAAGTCGCAGGCAGAGAAAGACGAGTTTGTAGATGCTGTGAAAAGGGGATGGATCAGCCTCAATGGTATGTATGCCAACGAGCTGACGGGCCTATGCCGCGCTGAGGAATTAATACAGCTTTTCCGCTATTCACAAGAGCTAAGCCGTCAATGCGGAGTCATCGTAGACTCGGCGATGCTGAGCGACGTCCCCGGATATACGTGGGGTCTGGTGACGGCGATGTCGCACGCAGGTATCCGTTACTTTTCCGCGGCGCCAAACAATGGCGATCGGATCGGAACTATCAAGCTTGCGTGGCACGATAAACCTTTTTGGCATGTCTCGCCGTCGGGAAGCGAGAGGGTTCTTGTCTGGATGCCGGGGCATGGCTATAGTATTTGGCCGGAGCCAAACAATGACATGGTGGCCGGCTGCCAGGAGTTTCTCGACAGTGTCGATTATCCGTATGACATCTCGTATATACGGTGGTCAGGGCATGGGGACAATGCGGTTCCCGATCCGCAAATTTGCGACTTCGTGAAGTCATGGAATGAGAATTACGAATGGCCGAAGTTTTCCATCGCATCGACTAGCGCCGCCTTTTCTGCGCTCGAAAAACGATATGGGAGTGAATTGCCGGAATTCAAAGGCGATGTGACGCCGTATTGGGAAGACGGAGCGGGATCATCTGCACTAGAGACTCGCATCAATCGCAACTCCGCTGACCGTCTTGTTCAAGCCGAGGCGCTGGCTGCGATGCGGCTAAGCGAATATTCAGCGGCGGCCTTCAATGAGGCATGGCGAAATATCCTGCTTTACTCCGAGCACACCTGGGGCGCCTCGGCCAGTGTGACAAATCCCGACGCTTTCATGACCAGGCAACAATGGAATGTCAAACGGCAATTTGCCTTAGATGGCGAGTCGCAATCGAAGAACTTGCTTGCGGCAACACTGGGCCCTGCAAGCGCAGGCGGTGAGGCCTCGGTGATCGATGTTTTTAACACTTCATCTTGGCCTCGCACGGAGGTGGTTCTTCTATCGAAAGAGCTGTCAATGGCTGGCGACCGCGTGAAGGATATACATGGCAAACCGGTCCCGTCTCAGCGCCTCTCTACAGGAGAACTGGCGATTCTGACTGGCGAGATACCACCGTTTTCGAGTGTGCGGTTTCACCTTTCAGCGGGTGAAGCGGAAGCCCCGGCCATGCGCGTCTCCACCACCGCTAACTTGCTGGATAACGGGGTTGTGCGAGCGAGAATTGATGCTCAAACCGGAAATCTGATCGAATTCACTCTCCATGGGGACTCGGCAAATCGAATTGATACAACCTGCGGTGCAGCCGCGAATGAATATTTCTTCGTCGAAGGCAAGGATTTTGCGGAAATTTGGAAGGCCCAGAACGAAGCCGAGGGGCTGCACTACCAGGATGACGCTCTCGACGGGCCGGATATAGGGCGCATCCAGCGGAGTGGGCCGGCGCACATCAGTATCGAAGAACAAGGGCCGCTCGTTGCGTCGTTGCGAATCGAATCTTCTGCTCCAGGTTGTAACAGCCTCGTTAGACGTATGCGTCTGGTCGCAGGGGCTGACTGGCTTGACCTGTCAAACACGGTCGACAAGAAGCCGGCGCCAGTCAATCCCCACCCGGGTAACGACAAAGTGGCTCGCGCGTGGTCACAGTATGGCGGCAAGGAGAGCGTTCACTTTGCGTTTGCATTTGCCGTGTCTGATGGAAAGATGCACGTGGACATTCCTCTGGCAGAAATGCGGCCGGAAATCGATCAGCTTTCTGGCTCCTCGAAGAATTGGCTGCCCGTAGGAAGATGGATCGATGTAGCAAACGAACACCACGGAGTAACCTGGGTTACCCTGGATGCGCCGCTCGTCGAAATCGGAGAGATGAGCGCGACTCTCGTGGGGTCCAATCATAACCCGCTCCTGTGGCGGGACTCGATTGCCCCGACGCAGAAGCTTTACTCCTGGGCAATGAACAATCATTGGGAAACGAATTATCGCGCATCACAAGATGGGCCGGTGGAGTTCCGCTATGCGCTGCGTGCCCACAGTGGATATGATCCGGCAGAAGCGAGTCGCTTTGCTGTTGGTTTGTCGCAGCCGCTATTGGCCTCTGTTGCTGGCTCTGGGCCACCCTTGGATCCTATGTTGCAAATTGAGCCGGCCGATGTGCTTGCCATTGCGCTGAAACCAAGCGAAGATGGCAAGGCACGGATCATCAGGCTCTTTGGCGCATCGGGTGAGACTAGAACTGCGACCTTGCATTGGTCGTCTCCGCCGCAGCACGTTTGGCAGAGCGATATTTCCGAGAGGCCGATCAGGCTGTTGCGCGGCGAAGTGCCCGTCGCCGGCTGGGATTTAGTTACCCTGCGCGTCGAGTAGCTTGAATCGCTCTCGGCGCAGCTTTCTCAAGAACGCGGCGTGGGGAATCCGTCTCAGATGCGCCCAGGCGGGCGGGGCGTTGAAGCCATAGATGTGATCGAGCACAAACCCAGAAACGAAGGCGGGACCAAATTTGATGGCATAGCGGAAGCGGATGGGATGTACCGACGGCTGAACGATTACATGGGCGCGCCGGAAAATGAGGAAAAGCCTACTCTTTCTAGCGGTAAGACCAGAGGACAAACAGGCTGGAGATGTGCCATAATCGCGGAGTATCGGAGGTGTGTTGTGACCCAAAAGCCGAACGCCGTTAAGGTCGGAAAGAAGCTGATTGGAGATGGACAACCCTGTTACGTTATCGCTGAAATCGGTATTAACCACAATGGTGACATCGACTTAGCCAAGAGACTGATCAGTGTCGCCGTGGCAGCCGGTTGCGATGCGGTCAAATTTCAAAAACGAACCGTCGACGTAGTTTACACACCCGAAGAACTGGCAAAACCACGAGAGAGTCCCTTTGGTGCTACCAATGGCGATCTGAAGCGCGGGCTCGAATTTGGCCAGGAAGAATACGAGGATATCGATGCGTATTGCAAGGCCGTGAATATCGACTGGTTCGCGTCCTGTTGGGACGAGCAATCGGTTGATTTTATTGAGCAGTTCAATCCGCCCTGTTACAAGATTGCGTCAGCATCT
>Ga0070739_10006857_pt1 | contig 12375 bp, 12 predicted proteins | sample Coa_R1_7_FD_66445 | JGI IMG/M metagenome (GOLD analysis project Ga0070739, IMG submission 66445) | Surface soil microbial communities from Centralia Pennsylvania, which are recovering from an underground coalmine fire - Coalmine... | ecosystem: Environmental > Terrestrial > Soil > Unclassified ... | reverse complement strand
TGATATGATCCTCCGGAAAGTATGCCGGCCCTTCCGGGAGCCGCTCGACGATGATTTCCTGCAGCTTGTCCAGGCCGTCGCGCTGCGAGGCTGAGACGGGCACATAATCCGCGAATTCGAAGGTCTGCTTGAAGGACTCGATGAGAGGCAGGAGCGTGGCTTTGTCCTTCACCAGGTCCACCTTATTCAGTACCAGCAACACCGGCGCCGTGGTCTTCCGCGCCACGTCGATCGCGCGCCGCTCTTCCTCGCTGAAGCCGCGCGCGGCATCGGCCACGTAGAGCAGCAGGTCGCGCTCATCGAGCGCCGCGCGGACCGTGTCCATCAGACGTTTGTTCAGCGGGGTGTCGGCTTTGTGGATTCCCGGCGTGTCGAGGAACACGATCTGGGCTTCCGGGGTCGTGAGCACGCCCTGGATCGACGTGCGCGTGGTCTGCGGCTTGTCCGCTACGATGGCGACCTTTTGGCCCACCAGCGCGTTCAGCAGCGTCGACTTGCCGGCATTCGGGCGTCCGATGATCGAAACGAATCCGGAGCGGAACGGTTTACTCATGCGCCACCGTCTGCGGCTTGCTGAGCCGCACCTGTTCCACTCGCATATCGTCGCTGGCGAGCACGTCGATGCGGATTCCGTCGCGGTCCACCCATTCGCCCGGTTTCGGCACGCGCCCCAGCCATTCGCCGATCAGCCCGCCCACCGTGGTCGATTCGATATCCTCTTCGCGGTGAAACGACTCGACGAGGTCGCTCACGCGGTCCAGATCGAAGTTCCCCGACACAATAAAGCCGCCCTTGCCGTCCTCCACCACGTCGCTCGAAGGCTCGTGTTCATCCCGAATCTCGCCGATGATGACCTCCAGCAGATCCTCCATGGTAGCGAGGCCGGCGGTATTGCCGTACTCATCGACCACCATCACCATGTGGGTATTTTCCTGCTGCATCTGGCGCATCAGGTCGTTCACCGGCTTGGTTTCCGGCACGAACAGAATGGTGCGCACCAGTTCGCGCACCAAGCGGTCCTCGCGTTCCTCTTCATCGATCTCGAACATGTCGCGGACATGCACAAAGCCGATGGTCTGGTCGATATTCCCCTCGAACACCGGGATGCGGGAGTACTGCTCATGGATCACGAGCTGCCGCAGTTCCTCGAGTGTGGCATCCGCCCGGATGGCTACGATGTTCGGCCGCGGGGTCATCACTTCGCGCACGACCTTGTCCCCGAATTCCACCACGGATTGAATCAGCTCGCGGTCCTCTTCCTCGATCAAACCTTCCTCGGTCCCGGCGGTGATCAGAGCCTCGATATTTTCGGCCGGCGTGGGCTCTTCCTCCATGCGCGAGGTGTCCTCCGTGAGTTCGATCAGCGTCTGGAAGAACGAAAGCAGCGCCACAAACGGCCGCGCGGCCCAGGCCATCGCGCGAAGCAGCGGTACGGCCGCGAGCAGCCACCGGCCGCTCGTGCGGCGGTAGAGCACCTGGGGCGCCGCGAAGCACACGGCGACCATGGTGAACCACGCCGCGACTCCCGCCTGCCACAGCCCGCCGAACCAAATAACGTAGAGCAGCGCCAGGATGAGGAGCAGCGTGTGCTTGATCAGCGAAAAGGAGCCGGCGCCCTGCTCCGTTTTCACGCCGATCCGGTCTTCCAGCGTATCTTTGAAGAACTTCAGCGAGGGCAGATCGCGCGTGCGGAGCCGCATGCTCTCCAGGTACAGGACCTGCACGAAACTGACGAGCCCGAGGAGAGGTATGAGGAGGGCGGTCGCTACCGCCAGCGCGATCATCATGGCCGCACCCGCTCGATCAACCCGTGCGGCAGCCTCAGCGCGCGCCGCCAGCTTGCTTCCGCGCGCGCCATCTGCCCGCGGTCGCTTTCATGGTCCATGCCTGCCAGGTGCAGCACACCGTGCAGCATCAGCAGGCGAACTTCGTCTTCGGTGGAATGGCCGAACTCGCGTGCCTGCATGCGCGCGCGCATCACGGAGATTGCCAGATCGCCGAGATAGCGGCCCGCGTAGTCTGAGCCGGCGGGGAACGATAACACGTCAGTGGGATAATCTTTGCCGCGGAACTCCCGGTTCAGCCGCCGCAATTCCGCGTCGCCGGTGATCAGGCAATCGAACGCCTGGCCGCCGGCAACCTCCCGCTGCAGTTTGCGCGCGAAGGCCGCGATCGCCCGGGGGCGGACATCGGCCGCGGGGCGGCGGAACGTGACCGTACTACCTTCTGGTGAAGACATCGGCGCGCTCACGCCTGCGGCGCGGTTTCGGCCGGCGGCGCCAGCGGCGGCAAGCCTGCGGGCGTTTCGGGATCCGCCAGCTTGAGCGAGAGCTGCCGGGCCGAGCCGTTCAGCTCGTTGTAGCGCTCGTAAGCTTTTACGATCCGCTGCACCAGCGTGTGCCGCACCACGTCCTTCTCGTCGAAGTTGACGAAGCTGATGCCTTCAACGCCCCTGAGCACCTCCACGGCGTCGGTCAGGCCGCTGCGTCTGCCGGCGGGCAGGTCGATCTGGGTGACATCGCCGTTGACCACCATCTTGGAATGGAAGCCCTGGCGCGTGATCACCATCTTCATCTGCTCGGGGGTCGAATTTTGCGCTTCATCGAGGATGATGAAGCTGTCGTTGAGCGTGCGCCCGCGCATGAACGCGATCGGCGCCACTTCGATGACGTTCCGCTCCAGCAGCTTCTCGACGCGCTCGTTATCCAGCATGTCGTAGAGCGCGTCATAAAGCGGCCGGAGATACGGATCGACTTTCTCCTGCAGCGTTCCGGGCAGGAATCCCAGGCGCTCGCCCGCTTCCACCGCCGGCCGCGTCAGGATGATGCGCGAAACCTGCTTGTTGAGGAGCGCCGACACCGCCATGGCGACCGCGAGATACGTCTTGCCGGTGCCCGCCGGCCCGATCCCGAACACCAGATCGTTGCGCTCGATCGCCTCCACATACCGCCGCTGATTCACCGTCTTGGGCGCGAGCACTTTCTTGCCGAAGTTGCGCTGCTTGCCGCTCTGCACGAGCGCCTTCAGCGAGACCTCCCGATCGAGCGTCACCACGCGGAGGTAGCTGTTCAGGTCACCATTGTTGAAAACGTGGCCTTCCCGCATCAGCGCGTTATAGTCCTCGAGAATGCTCTCGGCGCGGCTGACGTCGGACTCCTCGCCCTCGATCTCCAGATTGTTGTCTACAAGCTGCGTGTGAACGCTCAGGCCGGTTTCGATCAACCGGATGTTTTCGTCGCGGGTGCCAAACAGGCTTTCGACGCCTCGGGCTATACGCACACTGGCTTTCATGGAGTGGGTGCTGGGTACCTCCAAAATAGGGAAAAACGGGACAGAATGGGACTTCTCGATAAGAAGGGTCCGGATTCGACAGCCCCACGAATGGAGCAGTACAAAACCATCTATTCGTATTATACCAGCATCGCAGCCGTGGGCAATCCCACTCTGGTTACGATCCGGTAACGGTCGCGGACGCCGTGAAGCTCGCTGGAAGACCGGACAATCTGTCCGGTTTCTATTTTCGCCCGCGTTGTTTTTCAGCAGCTTGCGGCTGAACAACCGGACAAATGGGCGGTTTCCTCCGCCGCGCCATGCGCTTCTTGCGGCCCTCGCTCTCGCGGCTTCCGCCTGCTGGAGAACCCGCCGCTACGGCCGTCCGCCGATAGCGAGCCGCTCCCGAGCATACCATACTCTCGGAACTTAGCGAACTATTCCGCCGGAGGGATTCGTTTGCAGGACGCGAAAATTGGCAGCAGGCCGCGCAGCGCGGGCAGCCGGTCTACTGCATCCACTGCACGCCGTTCGGCCCCGGGATCGTCCGTACCCAGGAGTCCATCTGCTCTTCCTTCTGCAGCAGGTCCCGCAGCGTCGCTTTGCTCAGCACGCCGTCCACCGCAACCTGCACCGCCCGCCAGAGAGAGCGCACCGAGCAGTCCACGGACCGCGTACAGATCGCCGCCTGCCCCGCGTGGCTATTGCAGAAATCGCTTTCGAACAGCTTGCCGCCCAGCGCTTGCATGACCTCGCCGATGACGATCGCCTCGGCCGGCCGCGCCAGCGTGTAGCCGCCCTCCTTGCCGCGCGCGGCCTTGACGAAACCGCCCTTGCGCAGCGCCCGCAGGATCTTGGCCGCATATGCCGGCGAAACGCCTTCCGCCTGGCTGATCTCCGGGATGGTGAGCGCCTGCCCCTGGTAGCCCGCGTAGCCCAGCCGCACCAGGCAGCGCAGCCCATATTCTTCGTTGGCCGAGAGCTTCATCGCCGGAGCCTCGTAATCGGAATGATGTCTTCGATCCCCAAGGCCAGCTTGGCCGCTTCCGACATGCGGTCCTTCGTCCATGGCGGATCGAACGTCAGCTCCACCTTAACCCCGGTGACTCCGGGCACCGCGCGCACCGCGCGCTCCACCTCTCCCGGAAGCGTGCCCGCGACCGGGCAATTGGGAGCCGTGAGCGTCATCCGGATATTCGCCTGGCCGGCGTCATCGGCTTCGATCCCATAGATCAGGCCGAGTTCATAGATATTCACGGGCATCTCCGGGTCATAGACCTTCTTGAGCGCCGCAATGATCGAATCCTTCAACATCGGTTGTCTGAGCTTACTCAGTCGTTACGGTTTCCGCCGGCCCGTGCTCTCCCGGTCCGCTCAGGGCGGATTTCAGCGTGTGCCATGCCAGCGTGGCGCATTTCACGCGCGCCGGGTAATCGCGCACGCCACAAAACACCATCAGTTTCCCCAAATCCTGGCTTACCGGCGTATCCGTAGTCAGCAGCTCATGGAATTTCTCGAGGAGCTCCAGCGCCTGCTGGCGCGTCCTTCCCTTCAGGCTCTCCGTCATCAGCGATGCCGATGCCGTCGAGATGGCGCACCCGGATCCGACGAAGCTCGCGTCCTTGACGAGATCGCCTTCCATCTTCACGAACAGCTTCAGCTTGTCCCCGCAGAGCGGGTTGTAGCCCTCCGCGTGGCGGTTGGCGTCCTCCATCGTGCGGCAGTTCCGGGGGCGCTTGCTGTGATCCAGGATGATCTCCTGGTAAAGATCGTGAACCATTATGCGAACAACTCCCGTACTTTCCCGAGGCCGGCCGCCAAGGCATCGATCTCGGCCGGCGTGTTGTAGAACGCGAGCGAGGCGCGCGTGGTCGCCGGCACGTGGAACCGGTCCATGACCGGCTGCGCGCAGTGGTGTCCGGTCCGCACCGCGATTCCCTGGCGATCGAGCACCGTCCCGATATCGTGCGGATGAATCCCCTCGATCACGAAGCTCAGCACCGCCGCCTTCTCGCGCGCCGTGCCGATCATCTTCAGCCCCGGAATTCGCGCCAGCGCCTCCGTGCCGTACAGCAGCAGCTCATGCTCGTAGGCCGCAATTTTTTCGAGGCCGATCGCGGTCAGGTAATCCAGCGCGGCGCCCAGGCCGATGCCGCCCGCGATATTCGGCGTGCCGGCTTCGAACTTATACGGCAGGTCGTTGTACGTGGTCTTTTCGAAGGTGACGGTGCGGATCATATCGCCGCCGCCCTGGTAGGGCGGCATGGCATTCAGCAGCGCGCTCTTGCCGTAGAGGATTCCGATGCCCGTCGGCCCGCACACCTTGTGCCCGGAAAATGCGTAGAAATCGGCGTCGAGCGCCTGCACGTCGACCTTCAGGTGCGGCGCGGCCTGCGCACCATCCACCAGCACCAGCGCCCCGGCCTTGTGCGCCATCGCGATCATCTCGCGGACCGGATTGATGGTCCCGAGCGCGTTCGAGACGTGCGCCATCGCCACCAGGCGCGTGCGCGGGTTGAGCAGCTTCTCGTATTCCTCGAGGATCAGCTCCCCACGATCGTTCATCGGGACGACGCGCAGCCGCGCGCCCTTCTCTTCGCAGAGCATCTGCCACGGCACGATATTCGAGTGGTGCTCGAGGGCCGTGACGACGATCTCATCGCCTGCCTTGATGTTCTTCCGGCCCCACGAGCTCGCCACCAGGTTGATTGCCTCGGTCGTGCCGCGCACGAAAATCAGCTCGCTTTTGCTGCGCGCGTTCAGGAAACGCTTTGCCTTCGCGCGGGTTTCCTCGTACGCCGCTGTCGAGCGCTGGCTGAGCTCATGCACGCCGCGGTGGATATTGGCGCAATCCACCTCGTGAAACCGGCGGATCGCCTCGATGACCGCCATCGGCTTTTGCGCCGTCGCCGCGCTGTCCAGATACACCAGGGGCTTGCCGTGGACCGTCTGCTTGAGAACCGGGAAATCCTTCCGGATTTTGTCCACGTCGAAAAGGGCCGAAACCTGAATGCTAGGCGTGCTCATGGAATTTCTCAAACAGGATTCGCTCCAACGAATCCCGCAAACTCTCAACCTGAATCCGGTTGACGATGTCCTGCGCGAATGCGTACGTCAGCAGGCTGCGCGCATCCTCCCAGCCGATCCCGCGCGATTGCAGATAGAACATCGACTCCGCGTCGATCTGCCCGATCGTCGCGCCGTGCGTGCAGCGCACGTCGTCCGCGAAAATTTGCAGCTCGGGCTTGGTGTTGATGACGGCTTCGTCGGAGAGCACCAGGTTCTTGTTGGTCTGCTTGGAATCCGTCTTCTGCGCGTCTTTCCGCACCAGAATGCGCCCGTTGAAAACCGCCGAGGCCTTGCCGTCCAGAATGCCCTTGTAGAGCTCGTGGCTGGTGCCGTGCGGCTTGGCGTGGTCGATCGTCGTGTGATTGTCGATGTGCTGCGTGCCGTTGGCGATATACAGCCCGTTCAGCGTGGCCTCGGTGCCTTCCGAAAGGGTCGCTCCCGCGTCGTTCCGCACCAGCGCTCCACCGAGCGAAATCGAGTGCGACGCGAAATTCGCACTGCGCCCGAGCGTCGCCCAGACGGTGGAGACGTGGTACGCGTCCCGGCTCTCCTGCTGCACACGGTAGTGATTCACGACCGCGCCCTCACCCGCCACGATTTCGGTGACCGCGTTCGTAAAGTACCGGCCGTTGCCGCTGTATCGCTCCACGATCGAGCACTGCGCGTTCGCGCCGACCAGGATGAGAATGCGCGGGTGCGCCGCAACCGGTCCGCCCTGGTTGTCGATGTCGAAGTGGATCTCGATTGGCTCGTCCAGCACGGCGCCCTTCGCTACCCGCAGCACAAGGGGCCGGTCCGTAAAAGCCGCGTTGAGCGCGACGAACGGGTTCGTTTCCGAGGCCAGCCGCGCCGGGTCGAAGTGTTCGATGCCGCCTTCGATCTTCTGCGCGCCGTTAAACCGTGCGGCGCAAACGGGGCTCACCACGCGGAATTGCGTCCGGGCGATCGGCGCCACATTCGTGAATCGCCACTCCTCGTTGTGCGTAGTCGGAAAGCCGAGTTCCGCGAAACGCTCGAACCCGGCCCGCCGCAGCGCCTGGAACGGCGATTCCGGCTGATCCGTGAACGCTGCGAGCCAGCTTCCGATCTGTTCCGTCGCGGCCGTCATGCCTTTCCGACCGCCTCCTCTTCGTCGTAAATCCCGAGCCCGGCGTAACCGCTCTCTTCGAGTTGGAGCGCCAGCTCCTTGCCGCCCGATTTGACGATCCGCCCGTCGCTCAACACATGCACGAAGTCCGGCACGATGTAGTTCAGCAAGCGCTGATAGTGCGTTACCACGATCATCGAGCGCTCCGGTCCGCGCAGGGCGTTCACGCCGTTCGCCACCAGTTTCAGCGCGTCGATATCCAACCCGGAATCCGTCTCGTCCAGGATCGCGAGGCGGGGCTCGAGCACGGCCATCTGGAAAATCTCGTTACGCTTCTTCTCCCCGCCCGAAAAACCCGTGTTCACCGGCCGGTTCAGCAGCGTCTGGTCCATTTCCATGAGCTTCATCTTTTCGCGGACCAGGTTCAGGAAATCCATCGCATCCAGCTCTTCGAGGCCCCGGTGCTTGCGGACCTGGTTCAGCGCCGCCTTGAGGAAGTACATGTTGCTGACGCCCGGAATCTCGACCGGATACTGAAACGCCAGAAAAACGCCTTCGCGCGCCCGCTCCTCGGGGTCCATTTCGAGCAGATCCTTGCCGTTGTACAGTACCTGCCCGCCGGTCACGTGGTACAGGTCGCGGCCCGCCAGCACCTGCGCCAGCGTACTCTTGCCGGACCCGTTCGGCCCCATAATGGCGTGCACTTCGCCCGCATTCACCGTCAGATCGATGCCCTTCAAAATCTCCCGGTCGCCGACCGTCGCATGTAAATCCCGAATCTCAAGCAGTGCCATTTTTGTTGTGTTTCTCCGCGCTCTCCTCTGTGTCTCTGCGTCTCTGCGTCAAAGACTCAGCCCACGCTGCCTTCCAAACTCACGCCGAGCAGTTTCTGCGCCTCGACCGCGAACTCCATCGGCAGCTCGCGGAAGACTTCCTTGCAGAAGCCGTGCACGATCATCGAGACCGCGTCCTCGGTCGAAATCCCGCGCTGCCGGCAGTAGAAAATCTGGTCCTCGCCGATCTTCGACGTCGAAGCTTCGTGCTCGACGGTGGACGACGTATTCTTCACTTCCAGGTATGGGAAGGTATGCGCGCCGCATTTATCGCCGAGCAGCATGGAGTCGCACTGCGAGTAGTTGCGCGCGCCCTCCGCGCTCTTCAGGATCTTCACTCCGCCGCGATACGTATTCTGGCCATGTCCGGCCGAGATGCCCTTGGACACGATCGTCGAAGAGGTGTGCTTCCCGATGTGGATCATCTTCGTGCCGGTATCCGCCTGTTGCCAGTTGTTGGTCAGCGCCACCGAGTAGAACTCGCCCACCGAATGATCGCCGATCAGCAGGCAACTCGGATACTTCCAGGTGATTGCCGAACCAGTCTCCACCTGCGTCCACGAAATCTTCGAGTTCACGCCGCGGCAGGCGCCGCGCTTGGTCACGAAGTTGTAGATGCCGCCCTTGCCTTCTTTATCTCCCGGATACCAGTTCTGCACCGTCGAATACTTGATCTGCGCGTTGTCGAGCGCCACCAGCTCGACCACCGCCGCGTGCAACTGGTTGGTGTCGCGCATCGGCGCCGTGCAGCCTTCGAGGTAGCTGACGTAGGCGCCTTCGTCCGCCACGATCAGCGTGCGCTCGAACTGCCCCGTGTCCTTGGCGTTGATGCGGAAATAGGTCGAAAGCTCCATCGGACACCGCACGCCTTTCGGGACGTAGCAGAACGAGCCGTCGCTGAACACCGCCGAATTGAGCGCCGCGAAGAAGTTGTCCGAGGACGGCACCACAGTGCCGAGATACTGCCGGACCAGCTCGGGGTGCTCCTGCACCGCCTCCGAGAAGGAGCAGAAGATAATCCCCATCGCCTTCAGCTTCTCTTTGAACGTGGTCGCGACCGAAACCGAGTCGAACACCGCATCCACCGCGACGCCCGCCAGCATCTCCTGTTCCTTGAGCGGAATGCCGAGCTTCTCGTAGGTTTTCAGCAGCTCCGGATCGACCTCGTCCAGGCTCTTGGGCGCGTTCTTCCGCGACTTGGGAGCCGCGTAATAAATGATGTCCTGGTAGTCGATCGGGGGGTAGTGAACGTTCGCCCAGGTAGGCTCCTTCATGGTGAGCCAATGCCGGTAGGCCTTCAGGCGCCATTCCAGCAGCCACTCCGGCTCGTGCTTCTTGGCCGAGATCAGCCGGATCACGTCCTCGTTCAGGCCGCGGGGGATCGATTCGGCCTCGATCTCCGTGACGAACCCCCACTTATATTCCTGATTCGCAAACGTTTCGATCGTCTGGTTCGAGTCGCTCACCGCCACACACTCCTAACTGGTTGGTCTATCACCACGTTACCGAATCTGCACTTTTTAGTCAAGATTACCTTCTGAATGGATGCGGACGCGGTCTGAAAGGGTGCATTCCGCCGCCGAATTGCAGCCGTGGGGCCCGCCGCGGCGTCCGTGGCACCGCCGGTCCTGCTATAGCGCACATCTCGGGGTCTTCAACGTAAGGATTCGCGCGCCGCGGCGGGACCGCCTCGTGCGCCGTCATATTTCCCGCGCCGGCGCGGTGTATTCTGGCTCAAAACTGCGACCCAGGAGGCTTGAAATGGCGGCCCCACAGCCCGCGCTTACGAACCCGCCGACCGGAGCGACCGTCGTCCCCGGCGGCGCGACTTTCCGAATCTGGGCGCCTCGCGCCAATTCGGTGCACGTGGTTGGCGCCTTCAATAATTGGACGCCGGGCGCGCCATCCGAAATGAGCGCGATCGGAGGCGGCCAGTGGGCCGGCTTCATCCCGGGATTGCAGGACGGCGACCCATACCTCTTCCTGATCGACGGGCCGGGCGGCACTCACCTCAAGCGCGACCCCCGCGCACGGCTCCTCACGGTCCAGCCGGCGTTCCCCGACTCCAGGTGCGTCGTCCGGGATCCGTCCCGCTTTCCCTGGCACGAGACCGGCTTCCGGCGGCCGGCATTCAACGATCTGATCGTCTACCAGCTCCATATCGGCACGTACTCCATTGCGCCCGGTAAGACAGCGGGGCACTTCCTCGACGTCCTGCTCAAGCTGCCGTATCTGGCCGACCTCGGCATTAACGCCATCGAGCCGCTGCCCATCCAGGAATTTCCCACCAACTTCAGCATGGGCTACAACGGAACCGATTATTTCAGCCCGGAAAACGAATACGCCGCAACCACCGATGCGGATCTCCGCACGTACCTTGCGCAGATCAACGCGATCCTCGCGCAGCGCGGCCAGCCGGGCTACGCGAGCATCGATGCGATCCGCAACGCCGACGACCAGCTCCGCGCGCTCGTAGACGTCTGCCACGTGTACGGCATCGCCATCCTGTTCGATGTGGTCTACAACCACGCCGGGGGCGGCTTCGACCCCAACAGCATGTACTTCCTCGACATGATGCCGCCCGGCAACAACAACGACAGCCTCTACTTCACCGACCAGGGCTGGGCCGGCGGTCTGGTGTTCGCCTACTGGAACAACGATGTCAAGCAATTTCTGATCGACAACGCCCGCTTCCTTTACGATGAGTACCGCATCGACGGCTTGCGTTTCGACGAGGTCAGCGTCATGGACGCGTTCGGCGGCTGGCAAACGTGCCAGTACCTCACCGATACTTTGCGCGCCGAGCGGCCGGAGGCGATCCAGATCGCCGAATACTGGCCGGTCAACGACTATGTCGTCAAACGGACTCGCGACGGCGGCGCGGGCTTCGACGCTACGTGGACCGATGGCCTGCGCAATGCGGTGCGGGGCGCGCTGGTCGCGGCGTCCGCAGGGGCCGCGGCGCGGGTCGATATGGATGCCATTGCAGCGGCCATCGAAGGCCCGGGCCTGGAGAACCGCTGGCGCGCCGTTCGTATGGTGGAGGATCACGACATCGTCTATGCCGGGCGCGATCCGCGGATCGCGAAGCTGGCGGACGGCGGAAATTCGCGCTCGTGGTACGCGCGCAGCCGCAGCCGCGTCGCCATGGGTCTGGTGCTCACGTCTCCGGGCATCCCCATGCTCTTCATGGGCCAGGAATTCCTGGAGGACAAGCAGTGGAGCGATACGCCGAGCTCCGACCACGAGATCTGGTGGGCCGGACTCGAGGGCGGCGACAAGACTATGGCCGACTTCCTCCGCTTCACGCGCGAGTTGGCCGCCTTGCGCCGCAACCAACCCGCGCTGCGCGGCGAGGGCTGCCAGGTGACGCACGTCCATAACCAGAATCGCGTGCTGGTGTTTCAGCGCTGGGTGGAAGGCCAGGGCGGGGACGTCATGGTCGCCGTGAGCCTCGCGGAGACGAACTGGTACAACTACCAGATCGGCTTCCCGGGTTCAGGCAGCTGGGCCGAGGTCTTCAACAGCGATGTCTACGATCACTGGGTGAATCCGATGGTCGCGGGGAACGGCGGCGGAGTCGATGCCTCCGGCCCGGCGATGCACGGGCTGCCGGCTTCCGCGGGGATTACGATTCCAGCCAACGGATTCGTGGTTTTCGCCCGCGCGTAGAGCGGCGCGGCCCCGCCCGCGTCCTCTCCGTCCCCATTCACACACCCCGCCTCTCTGGGGCGTGGCCACAATAAAAGTATGCCAAGGAAACTGAAAAGCACCGGAGAAGCGACGCAACAGCGAAAGACCTCTCAAAAGCGTGCCATGTACGCTCACGGACCGAGCGGCAGGAACACGCGCGCGGGCCAGATCCTCGACGGCGGCAAATGGGCCGGTTCGGGACGCAAAACCGTGGAACATGGCGGCAGGGGGCCTGCCATCGTGGGGCTGGCCCAGCCGGGCCGCGGCCGCAGCCATCGGACCATTTTGCGCAGCGGCAAAGTCAATCACCCGAATCATGGATAGGCGCCGCCGGTCCGAAGACCGTGTGCCGCCCGGCTAATGGCCCGTGCTACCATCGCGGGGAGCCATGAAGCGCTCCTCGCAAGTAACTCTTACGATTGT
>Ga0070739_10006856_pt1 | contig 12376 bp, 6 predicted proteins | sample Coa_R1_7_FD_66445 | JGI IMG/M metagenome (GOLD analysis project Ga0070739, IMG submission 66445) | Surface soil microbial communities from Centralia Pennsylvania, which are recovering from an underground coalmine fire - Coalmine... | ecosystem: Environmental > Terrestrial > Soil > Unclassified ... | reverse complement strand
TGAACCACCGTGCCGACCTCAACTACCTCATGGATATGATGGGCTCCGAGATCGCCATCGGCCACTCCTACGTGCGCGGCGGCGATATGCCCGCCGTCCCGCAGGACCCCGGCGGACTGCTCGGCGCGGATTTCACGGTCGAGAACGGCCGCTATAAGATCACCCGCATCTACGATTCCGAATCCTGGAATCCCGACCTGCGAGCGCCACTCGCCGCCCCGGGCATCGAAGTCTCCGTGGGCGATTACATCCTCGCGATCAACGGCGAGGAGCTCCGCGCGCCGGATAACATCTACCGCCTGCTGGACGGCACGGCCGATAAGCAGACCGTTCTTACCGTCAATAGCCGGCCCACGCTCGAAGGCTCGCACCAGATTACGGTCGTTCCGGTGGCCAATGAACAGGGCCTCCGCACCCGCGCCTTCGTCGAGTCCAACCGCCGGCTCGTCGACAAGCTCTCCGGCGGCAAACTGGCGTACGTGTACCTGCCCAACACCGGCCAGCCCGGCTACACCAGCTTCAACCGGTACTACTTCTCGCAGCAGGATAAGCTCGGCGCCATTATCGACGAGCGGTTCAACGGCGGCGGCTCCGCGGCCGATTACATCATCGACGTCCTGCAGCGCGATTTCGACGGCTATTTCAACAACGTCGCGGGCGACCGCTATCCGTTCACCAGCCCCGCCGCGGGCATCTGGGGGCCGAAGGTGATGATCATCAACGAAATGGCCGGCTCCGGCGGCGACTTCATGCCCTGGATGTTCCACCACCGCAAGATCGGCACGCTCGTCGGCAAGCGCACGTGGGGCGGCCTGGTGCATACCGCCGATACCCCACCGTTCATCGATGGCGGCTCGGCGATCGCTCCGCGCGGCGGCTTCTTCAACCGCGAGGGCCAGTGGGACGTCGAGAACAAAGGCCAGGCCCCCGATATCGATGTCGAGAACTGGCCCAAAGACGTGATCGCCGGCCATGACCCGCAGCTCGAGCGCGCCGTCGAAGTCGCCCTGCAACAACTCGCCGCGCACCCTGTCGACCGCCGCAGCACCGAACCGCCGCCGCCGACCTGGGGGAAGCGCAAGCTGCCGCTGCCATCCGCCGCGGGTAGCGGCGCCGGCGGTGGCCGGTAAGGCCGGACGCGCTCGGTCGACACAGGTTCAGTGGGCGCTATTCCACCTGCATTCTTCGCGTTCGTACACGGGCGCATCCGCTACGGCCTCCGCGGCATCCGAAGATGGCAATCCTTTTCTATGCCCTCGCCGCGGCCGGAAACACTCTGATCGTCCCGTGGACGGGCCTCGCCGTCGTTACCGGCGCCGCCGGCGCCTGGTTGCGGCTGGCGTACGATACGCGCGGCGCCTGACTCCGATATACTCACGCAATGCCCGAGCCCGGCCGCCAACCCGAACCGATCGCCGCGCGCCAGATGCGGATCTATCTCGGCGCCAAGCCGAGCGTCCCGGTCTCGCTCTCTGCGCTCGAAGCCCAGGCCCGCGCGGCCATGCAACCGGCGGCGTGGGACTACGTGATGGGCAGCGCGGGCGGCGAGCGCACCGCCGCGGCCAATCTCGCCGCCTTCGACCGCTACCCGATCGTCCCGCGCATGCAGCGAGACGTCGCCGTACGGGACCTCTCGGTCGACCTCCTCGGTTCGCGCCTGCCCGCTCCGGTGGTGCTCGGCCCCGTCGGCGTGCAAGGCATCATCCATCCCGAAGGCGAGTTGCCCGCGGCGCGCGCCGCCGCAGCCCTCAGCCTCCCTTTCGTCCTCAGCACCGTCGCGTCAATCCCCATCGAGCAGGTTGCCGGCGCTATGCAGGCCGCCCCGCGCTGGTTCCAGCTCTACCCCTCACGTTCGTCGGAGCTCAACGCCAGCCTTCTCCACCGCGCCGAAGCGGCCGGCTACTCCGCCATCGTGGTGACCCTCGACACCCGCTTTCTGGGATGGCGCGAGCGCGATCTTGACCGCGCGTTCCTCCCCTTCCTCCAGGCACAGGGCCTCGCGAATTACTTCACCGACCCGGTGTTCCGCGATGCCCTCGCGAAGCCGCCCGAAGACGAGGCCGCGGCCGCGGTCCAGCATTGGTCCACACTCTATTCCAACCCCGCCGCGACCTGGAACGATATCCGCAGCCTGCGCTCGCACACCGGGCTGCCCCTGATCCTCAAGGGCATCCTGCACCCCGACGACGCTCGGCAGGCCCTCGATTGCGGCGCCGATGCCGTGATCGTCTCCAATCACGGCGGCCGCCAGGTGGATGGCGCCATCGCCTCTCTCGATGCCCTGCCCGCGGTGGCCGAAGCCGTTGCGGCGCGCGCGCCCGTGCTGTTCGATAGCGGCATCCGCCGCGGCTCGGACATCCTGAAAGCCCTCGCCCTCGGCGCCCGCGCCGTCCTGATCGGCCGACTTTACTGCCTCGGGCTCGCCATCGCAGGCGAAGCCGGCGTCCGCGATACGGTCCTCAATCTCCTCGCCGATTTCGATGTGACCATGGCCCTTTGCGGCCATGCTTGTGCGCGCGCGCTCGACCGCGGCGCCCTGAGCTCTACGATCTAATCCCGATATCTCCCTCCACACCTCCTGCGTTACAATCTGAAGCCACCAAGGAGACTCCTTTTGCAAAGTGGCGAATCCGCCCCGCCCGATGCCGCGCGCCACGGCGGCAGCGGCGGGAGCTGCCTCGTGCGCGATGGCAGCGTTCGCTCTCATACACAATTGGCCGCGACCGCCAGCGTCGCGATGCCCGCCCTCGCCGGGGAGGTCCGGCGCGCCGCCGTCCGGCTGCGGGCACAAATGGCCGCGCACCCGCAAGGCCTGCTTTCATGACGCCGCAGCGGCGTGACGACAGTGCCTTCCACCCCGGCGCCATTGTGGCCAACCGCTACCGCATCCTGCGCCCGCTCGGGCGCGGCGGCATGGGACAGGTCTACGAGGCCGAAGACCTCGAACTTCACGAGCGTGTGGCGCTCAAGACGCTGCTTTCCGAAATCGTCGCGGACAGCGGCATGATCGCCCGATTCAAGCGCGAAATCCAACTTTCGCGCAAAATCGGCCACGCCCACGTCTGCCGCGTATTCGACCTCGCCAGGCATCCTGCCGATGGGCGCGCGCCCGATGGTGTCCTGTTCCTGACGATGGAATTCCTCGCCGGGGAAACCCTTGCCGAACGCCTCAGCCGCGAAGGCCGCATCGCGCCCGCGGAAGCCCTTGCGCTGCTCGCACAGATGGCCGAGGCTCTCGACGCCGCCCACCGCGCCGGCATCGTCCACCGCGATTTCAAGCCCTCCAACGTGATGCTCATCGCGGGCGATCGCGGCGCCGTGGTCACCGATTTCGGGCTCGCCCGCGAGATCGCGGTCTCCGGCGACAGCACCGAGACGGCCGCAGGCAATCTCCTCGGCACCATCGACTACATGGCTCCGGAGCTATTCACCGGCGCCCCCGCCACACCCGCCAGTGATGTCTACGCCCTTGCCCTGGTCGCTTACAAGATGGTGACCGGCGCTCTGCCCTTCGAGGGCTCCACGCCGCTGGCCGGGGTCGTGCGTCGCGCCGGCGAATCCGTTCCGGCCGCCCGCTCCCGCGTTCGCGGCCTGGAGCCCGCGTGGGACCGGGCATTTGCCCGCGGCCTCGATCCCGACCCCTCCCGGCGCTTCCAGACCTGCCGTGAGTTCGTCGACACGGTCCGCGGTGCGTCCTCCTTCGTAAACCTGCCATTGCGCGCGCCGGCCCGCCGCCGCATCGCGGCCGCCGCGGCCGGGGCTGTGCTCCTGATCGCCTCGCCATTCGCCTGGCAGTCCTGGAGGCACTCCCGCTCGCGCCTCAACCCCGAGGCTCAGGCCCTCTACAACCAGGCTGTCGCCGACCTCCACGCCGGCGCCTGGTTCGCGGCCAGCAAGATCCTCGAACAGGCCGCCGCAAAAGCACCCCATTTCGCTCTCACGTACGCCCGCATGGCCGAGGCTTGGATGGGCCTCGACCAAATGGATCGGGCGAGGCAGGAAATGCTGAAAGCGCGCCGGCAGGACCTCGGAGCCCTCTCGCGCCTCGAACGGCTCGAGGTGGATGCCATCGACTACACCACCACGCGCGATTTCGTACAGGCCGCGCGCAAGTATCAGCAGGCCGCGAGTATCGCCGGTCCGGATGCCGCGCAATTGTATGTGGATCTGGCGCGATCCTACGAGAACGCCGGTCAGCCGGACAAGGCAGTGGAGACGTACCGCAGGGCCGCCCTCAAGGCCGCCAATCCGGCGGCGGCATGGCTCAGGCTCGGCGTTCTCTACAGCCGCCAGGGCGATGCCCGCGCCGCCGAGGAGGCGTTCGGCAAAACCGAAGCTCTCTACCGGCAATCGAATAACCTGGAGGGCCTCACCGAACTGGCCCTGCAGCGCGGCATCGCCGCCACCGCGCGCGATCAATTCCAGGCCAGCGATGCCTACTTGCGAAGGGCGCTCGAAACCGCGCGCCTGGCTGGCAATATCCACCAGGAGGTGCTGATCAAGCTTCGCCTGAGCACCAATGCCTACGCCTCCGGCGATGCCGCCACTGCCGAGCGGGAAGCCGGGGAGGCCCTTGAAGCCGCGCGCCTGCACCGGATCGACAGCCTGGCAGTGCGTGGGTTGATCAATCTCGGGGCGGCCTTGATGCGCAAGCGGGACGCCGCCGGCGCGGAGCAGCATTTCCGGGAGGGGCTCGCCATGGCCGAGGCGGCCAACAATCAATGGCTCGCCGCTCTCAGCCGTGCCTGGCTCGCGTCTCTCTATGACTCGACGGGCAGATCCGCACAGGCCGAGCAGGAGGCCGCGAGCGCGCTGGCGTTCTATCGTTCCAACCGCTACGCCAAGGAGTCCTTCCAGTGCCTCACCATTCTCGCGCGCCAGCGCGTGCGGGCCGAAGACTACAAAGGCGCACTCGATCTGTTTCAGCAGGCGTCCGCGGAAGCGGCCAAGGTGCAGGACGCCAACCTGGCGGCCCAGGCCGAGGAATCCTCCGGCTTGACGCTGGAGGCTCAGGAACGCTATCCGCAGGCGCTGGCGCACTACGACGAGATGCTGCGGTTGGCCACCTCCGACGAGCGGCGCGGCTACGCGAACCTGAACCGCGGCCAGAGTCTCTGGAAAATCGGCCGCTACAGCGATGCCGAGGAGGCGTTTCGCGCCGTGGACGCCGCCGCCCCCAAATTCCCGTCGCTTCACATCAGCCTCCTGCGCGCGCGAGCCGCCATGGCATTGAGCCGCGAGCAATATCCGGAAGCAAAGGACCTGGCGAACCAGGCGTTGGAGGCCGAAGCCAACCGGCAGACGGGGCTGCACGCCGAGCTGCTTGGCATTCTCGGCCGAGCCCTCGTCCATGCCGGAAACCAATCCCGAGGATTGCAGCTCTGCCTGGAGTCTCTGGAGCGCGCCATAAGCCTCGGGCAGGCGCCCGAGATCATGCGTGCGCGCTATGCCCGGGCGGAGTCGCTCCTGGCTACGGGCTCTCGCGCCGCGGCGCTGGCTCTGCTGCGCGATTCCATCCCGGACGCCGAAAGCCACCCGGAGTCGCGCCTTCGGGCTCTGGCGCTGCTCGCCGGCGCCGACTCACGGTTCATTCCACTGGCCCAGCAGTCCCGCGACGCGCTGGAGCGGCTGTGGGGTAAAGACATCTTCGGCCAGTACCGCAGCCGCGCCGACGTCGGGCGCCTTCTGCGCTTCGTTTCCCACCCGGTTGAATCAGTCCATCCATAGGAGAGCTCACATGCGAAGATTCACTCCGATTGCTGCTTCCACCGCCATGCTTCTGCTGGCGGCCTACGTCTGGCAGTTCGCCCGGACAGCACATGCGCAGCAGGATTCGTCTCCCATCATCATCACCGACGGCAGCATTCACTTCCGCCAATACCGCGGCGATGTCGCGCTTGCCGGCGACGACCGGCACGCAGCCATCACGGCGAAAAACGGGTATCAGGCGCACGACGTGTATATCGGCAACTGCACCAATGGTTCCGTGTACGGCAACTGCTCGGGCCAACCGAAGCCGTCTGCGGACGGGCTGGTCGGTCAAGACTGGAGCCTGACACTCTACAACGGGAACGCCCCCGTCGTCCGGATCACGCCCGCGAACGCTGGCTCGAACGCGATTCGCCTGGAAGCGCTGGTTGCCACCCATGAGTTCCGGCACGAGACCGGCAGCGGCGACGGCCCCGGCGTGCAGCTCTGCCGGCGCGGCGCCGCCTGCGACGTCCGGCTTACGAAAGCCGCGCTCGTGGTCGGCGGCGCGAGCCAGCCCGATCTGCTGTGCCCGTCCGCGGCGGCAGGCAAGGCCTGCACGATCTACATTTCCTATAGGTGACGGAAGCCGGCCCGGCTAACCGATGCCCGCGAGCGGCGTCCATTAGAGTCATGCGGGACCTTCGCTACGCCCTGCGGAATCTTTGGCGGGTTAAGGGATTCACCGCCATCGCCGTCCTTACTTTGGCCATCGGGGTGGGCGCCAATACCGCCATCTTCAGCATTATCGACACGATTCTGCTGCGTCCTCTGCCCTTTCACAACCCGGACCGCCTGGTTCGGCTGTTCGAGACCGAGGCGGCGCCTGGAACCTACCCGCTCTCCGGCCCGGACCTGGAAGACTGGCGTACCCAGAGCCACACCTTCGAGGACATGGCGATGTTTGGCTGGATACACGATCTGAATGCCAGCCAGGATGGGCGGGCCGATCATGTGCTGGGCGTGCCCACTGAGGCAAACTTCTTCCGGCTGTTGGGCGTGAATCCGCTCCTCGGCCGCACGTGGGCGCCCGGGGAGGGGCAGCCTGGCAACGACCGCGTGGTGGTGCTCAGCTATTCGTTCTGGCAGGGCCGCTTCGCGGGCGACCCGGCGGCGATCGGCCGCAAAATCGAGCTCGATGCCCGCCAGTACACGATCGTCGGCGTCATGCCCCCCTCGTTCCGCTATCCCTCGCGGGCGCAGTTGTGGATGCCCGAGGAGATGGTGCACAACCGCTTCCCGCGCGGGTCACATTGGGCCACCGCCATTGGGCGGCTGAAGCCGCAAGTGACGCTGGAGCGCGCGCAGGCCGAGCTGACGGCGATCGCGAAACACCTCGAAAGTGCCTATCCCAATTCCAATGACAAAGTAGGTGCGAAGGTGGTCTGGCTCCGCGAGGACCTGGTGGGTAAATCGCGCGCCTCGCTGATGATGATGCTGTGGGCGGTAGCGCTCGTCTTGCTGATTGCCTGCGCGAACGTAGCGAACCTGCTTCTCTCCCGCGCGGTGGCGCGGCAGAAGGAGATGGCCATACGCAGCGCGCTCGGCGCGGGCCGCGGCCGCCTGGTGCGGCAACTGCTGACGGAGAGCTCTGTGCTGGGGTTCGCCGGGGGCGCGGCTGGCTTGCTGCTCGGGTGGGGCATCGACGCATGGTTCTCGCATGCCAAGAGCTTTGCCTTGCCGCAATTCAACGTGATCCAGATCAATGGCGCGGTGCTCGCGTTTACTTTCGGCATCGCGATCGTGACGGGAATCCTCTTCGGGCTCGCACCGGCGCTCTCTGCCGCGCGCACGGACCTGCACGAGGACCTGAAGGGCGGCGCCGGCAGTTCGCTCAGTCCCACGCGCGCCCGCCGCCTGGCCAGCGATGTCCTGGTGGCCGGGGAAATCGCGCTGTCACTGCTGTTGCTTACCAGCGCCGGAATGCTGCTCAAGGATTTCGCGCGTCTGCGCCGGCAGGATATCGGCGTGCGGAGCGAAGGCGTGTGGACCGGCGCCGTACAGCTTCCCGAAGCACGTTACGGCAAGCTGGCGGACACCCGCCGGTTCGCCGAAACGCTCCTCGAAAAGCTCCGGAGCATTCCCGGCGTAGACGGCGCGGCGCTCACCGATCATCTGCCGATCGAAGGCGGCAGCAACGGATATGTCAAGCTGCCCGGCCAGGCGGCGCAATCCCCGCTGCTGGTGGAATGGCATTCCGCTACGCCGGATTACTTCCGCGCGCTCGGCGTGCGGCTGGTCGCGGGGCGCTTATTCACGCCAGCGGAGATCGAGCGAACCGCCGCCATGGATGCGCGCTTCGAGCAGGCAAGGGAGGTCAAATCGAAGATCCCTCCGGAGGAGGCCAACGCCATGGTGTTCCCGGTGGTGGTCAACGAGGCGATGGTGAAAGCCTTCTGGCCGGCCGTCAATCCAATCGGCCAGACGTTCTCGCAGGGCGACGGCGGACCGTGGCGGCAGGTGGTCGGCGTCGTGAGCGATGTGAGGCAATGGGGCATTACTCACGCCGCGGTTCCGGAAGTGTATTCCGCGTTCGACGGCAGCGGGCGCATGTTCCTGGTGCTGCATAGCGGATTGAGCCGCGGCGCGCTCACCGCGGCGGTGCGGCAGTCTTTGGCGCAAGTCGATGCCAGCCTGCCCCTGTTCAATGTGCGAACTATGGCGGAGGTGATCGGCGACGGCGCCTCCGGAACGCAGTTCCTCAGCCTCCTGGTGGGGACCTTTGCCGGTTTTGCTGCGCTGCTGGCCGCCATCGGGATCTATGGCGTAATGGCTTACACCGTGAACCGCCGGCGGCGTGAGATCGGCATCCGCATGTCGCTCGGGGCGAGCCGCGCGCGCGTGCTGGCGCAGGTGCTGGGAGAAGGCATGCGGCTCACAGCCGTGGGCGCGGTGGTCGGCGCGGCGGGCGCGCTGGCGGCAGGCAGGATGATGGCCAGCTTGCTGCAGGAGATCCAGCCCAACGACGCCTCCGTGCTCGCTGCGACTACCCTCTTGCTGGCCGCGACCGCGCTGGCGGCCTGCTACATTCCCGCCCGGCGAGCGGCGCGTTTAGACCCCATGGCTGCCTTGCGTCACGAATGAGCGGGCCGAGAGCCTGCAATCCACCCCGCCGTCAGCCCACCGGCAGCGTCACGTGCACCGCGGTTCCCCGCCCTTCCGCCGTTTCCAGCCGGATATCGCCGCCGTGCTCGTAGACGATCTGCCGAGAATTGAACAGGCCCCAGTTGCCGCTTGCCACGCGGCCGTCCGCCACCCGGAAGCTCGGATCGAAAGCCGTATCCGCGGTCTCGGGCCGCATGCCGCGGCCGTTGTCCCGGATCGTCACTTCCAGTTCCCCGCCCCGCGCGCGCGTCTCGATGCCGATCCGCCCGTCCCCGTTCACCGCCTGGATGGCGTTCGCGAGCAGCGTCGAAAACACCGCGCTCAGCAACTGCGGACGGCAGTTGAGCGGCGGCAGCGCTTTCTCCAGCCGCATCTCCAACTGCACGTGCGCGGCCTCCAGTTCCTCGCGATGCAGCAGCGCCACGTCGCTGAGCAGGTCGTTGATGTCCGCTTCCTTGATGTCCGAATCTTCGAGCGCCACGAAGCGCCGCAGCATCCGCGTCACTTCGTCGATGCGGGCCGCCGATTCTTCGATCGACCGCACCAGTTCCGCCCGCGTTCCGGCCAGACGCGCCCGCTCTTCCGGCGGACCGTCTACCTGCCGGTCCGTCAGGGCTACCAGTGTGTGGACCGAACTGCGTAGCGTCCCGAGCGGCGAGTTGATCTCGTGGCTCAGGGCGGCCGCCATCTTCCCCACCGAAATGGCGTTCTCCGCCAGTTGCGCGCGCAACTGCGCCCCGGTCACGGCCTCCGCCGCGCGCACCGCCTCACGTTGATGCTCGTACTCCGCCCGCCGGTGTCCGTAGTGGACGGCCGAAATGCCGCTCACCAGCAGCGCCAGGAGCAGGAGGAAGACGTGATGCGGCTCACTCGACAAGGGACCCGATGCAAATTCGGCCCGGCCCGCAAGCACGGAGGAAAGAATGTACACGCCCTCGACACCCAAGCCCATCGCCAGGGAATGGAGCGGCAGGAGTGGAAGGATCGCCGCCGCCGTCACCAGCACCAGCGTGACGGCCGCCAGAATGTAATCGTCCGCACCGGCGAGGTCGACGTCTTTCCACGCCGAGACGGACAGCAGCAGCGAGGCCGCGCACCATGCCGAAACAGCGCCAAGCCAGCGGGGCGTCCGCCTGCGCCAGAGGCGCACTATCCATAAGGTAGCCGCGCCGGTCGAGAACAGCGCCGCCGCCTGCCACCACGCCCCGGCGGACCCGCCGAAGACGAACAGCAGCGCGGCCGCCATCTCCACGCACCCGAGCGTGCGCACACCGGGGGCCGTGAACTGGTCCACGAACCGGCGGAAGCCCGCATCGCGTGCTTCGGCCGGCCGCAGCCGCTCGCGCACGCGGCCGAGCCGCGTACCATTTCTCACACTGCCGTTAATTTGGTGGGCCAATTGCATTACGGACCCCGGACAATGAATCGGCTACGATCTCTCAGGCGCCAACTGTTCGATATCAGACCGGGCGAGCATTTGCGGACCTGGTCGATGTTCGTTTACCTACTCTGCATTTTGTTTGCGTACTACATCCTCAAGCCCGTTTCCCGTGCGATGTTCCTCACGAAGTTCGATATCGACAGGCTGCCGTCGCTTTATATCCTCATGGCCATCTTCGGCGGCGCCTTCGCGTATCTTTACAGCAAACTTGCGGCCAAGACTTCCCTGCGCGCCGCGGTGCTGGGGACGATGTCGCTCTCAGTGGCGGCGCTGGTCGCGATGTGGGTGTTCATCCGCCTGCCGTGGATGGTGTATGTCCTGAATATCTTCGTCAGCCTGTTCAGTATTGTGCTGGTAGCGCAGGGCTGGCTGGTGGCGAGCAACCTTTTCGATGCCCGCGAGGCCAAGCGCCTGTATCCGCTGCTTGGCATGGCGATGGTCCTGGGAGCGGCTTTCGGCGGAGAGTTTACGAGCCGCGCCGCGCTGCTGATCGGCACGCGGAACCTGATGCTCGCGAGCGCGGTCATGGTCGTGCTCGCCTATGCGGCTTTCCGCGCCGCCATTCTGGGGGCCGGCGACGCCATCGGGCATGCCCGCGCGGCACAGAACGAGGATACCGACTTCTCCTTCTCTACGATCGCCCGCGATCTCAGCCGCACGAGACACCTGCAGGTGATCGTCGGCATTATGGTCGCGATGTACCTGGTCGATACACTGGTCGAATACCAGTTCCAGGTGATGGCGCGGGCCGGACACACGGGCGATCAACTCACCGCCTTTTTCGGGCAGTTCTACGGTCTCTACCTCAATCTGACGGAGTTCGTGTTCCAGCTCTTCCTGACGGCGGCCATCGTCCGCCGGTTCGGCGTCGGCGGCACCTTGCAGATCAGCCCGGTGAGCATCCTGCTGGCTTCCATCGCGACCATACTCACACCCGGCATCACCGCAGCCAGCGCCGTGCGCCTGACGGAAGCCTCCACCCGCTACACCTTGAACCGGACCGGCATGGAGCTGCTGTACATGCCGTTGCCGCAGGAGCTCCGCAACCGCGTCAAGGCCTTCATCGATATCTGCGTGGACCGCGTATCGCGCGGATTGGGCGGCGTGCTGCTTCTGCTGCTGACTACCAGCGTGTTCCACCTCGGCGTGCGGGGCATCGCGGTGGTCGTAATGGCGCTGTGCGTGCCCTGGATCTACTTCTCGCATCTGGCCCGCTGCGAGTACGTCAGCACGATCCGCAAGCGGTTCGCGGCGCGGCAGCTCGATTTCGAGTCGGCGCGCATCTCGGTACACGACGGCGCGACCATCAAGCTGCTCGAATCGACGGTGGAATCCGGCGCTCCGCGCCAGGCGGCCTACGCCCTCGGCCTGCTCGCCGAAGTGCCCGACTACGACATCCGGCCGCTGCTCCGCACCGCCGTCGCCTCATCGCACGGCGAACTGCGCGACAAGGCTTATGAGATCGCGGCTGCGATCCGCTACCCGGACCTCAAATGGGGCAAACCGGCGCGCAGCGCCGCTGAAGCGGCATACGCCGTGACGGTGTCGCCGGATCGAGCGCGGCTGGCCGCCGGTTTCCTGGAATCTGGCGACCCTGCGATCGCGATCGCCGCCCTTGACGTTCTGCGCGACGATCCGGACGCGGCCCGCCAGGCGCTGGGAGGCGGCTGGCTGGAGCGCGAGGCGGCATCGCCCGACCCGAAACGCCGGACCATCGCCGCCGCCGCTTTCGCGGCTTGTCCGGAGGAGCCGCGCGAGCTGCTGTGCCGGCTGATCGAAGATTCCGATCCGGCTACGGCCGCCGCGGCCTGCCGCTCCGCCGCTACTCTCAAGGATCGCGGCTGTCTCTTCCCCCTGATCCACGCGCTGGGGAGTCCGCGCGTGCGAGCCGATGCCATTGCCGCGCTGGCCGCATTCGGGCCGGCGATTTGCGGCACGCTCTCCGACATCCTGCTCGATGAATCGGTGCCGCCGCGCGTGCGCCGGCAGGTTCCGCGCGTCCTCAAGAACATCCCGGATCAGCGGGCGGTGGATGTGCTCCTGGCCGCGGCCGGACACCCCGATCTTACGGTGCGGGTTGCG
>Ga0070739_10006855_pt1 | contig 12378 bp, 8 predicted proteins | sample Coa_R1_7_FD_66445 | JGI IMG/M metagenome (GOLD analysis project Ga0070739, IMG submission 66445) | Surface soil microbial communities from Centralia Pennsylvania, which are recovering from an underground coalmine fire - Coalmine... | ecosystem: Environmental > Terrestrial > Soil > Unclassified ... | reverse complement strand
GCGCCCGTGCAGCCGCACGACGCGGGGCGGCCCGGAGAAGGCGCACAGCATGATCACGATGCGGCCGTTCTCGCGCACGTGCGCGATCGTCTCCGCGCCGCTGCCGACCATGTCGAGATACGCCACCGTGCGCTCGTCCAGCACGGCCAGCGTCTCGATCGGTCCCTTGGGCGAGACGTTCACGTGGCCGCCGGCCGCCAGCGGCGCCGTGCCGACGAAGAACATCGACTGCGCGGAGATCCACCGCCGAAGGCGGTCGTCGATGCCGTCGTAGACCTTGCCCACGCGGCCGAACGTTAGTCGCTGGCCTGCCACACTGGCCGCGTGCCCGCGACCGTCCTCGCCGTCAGCCGCTCGCCCGAGCACGCGTTCACGAAGTCCCCCGCCGACTCGATCCGGCTCCTCAGCGGCCTGGGCGTGCAGGGCGATGCGCACGCCGGCGCCACCGTCAAGCACCGCTCGCGCCTGGCGCGCGATCCGACCCAGCCCAACCTGCGCCAGGTCCACCTCATCCAAGCCGAGCTGCTCGACGAGCTGAACGCCGCCGGCTTCGATCTGCACCCCGGCGCGGTGGGCGAGAACGTAACCACCCGCGGCATCGCGCTGCTCGAGCTGCCCACGGGCGCGCGGCTGCGGCTGGGCGAGGAGGCCGAAATCGAGCTCACCGGCCTGCGCAACCCGTGCGCCCAGCTCGATCGCCACCGCCCCGGGCTGATGAGCGCCGTGCTCGACCGGGGGCCCCGCGGCGAGCTGATCCGCCGGGCCGGCGTGATGGCGATCGTGATCGCGGGCGGCGAGGTGAGGGCCGGCGATGCGATCACGGCCACGCTCCCCGCGGGCCAGTCCACCCCGCTGAAGCCCGTCTAGAACGGCAGGCCGTCGAGGCGCTCGGGCCGGCCCGGCTGCCAGCGCGGGTACGGCGCGTAGGCCTCGCTGGACTCGCTCGTCTCCGCCGGGACAGCCGCGCCGTGGCGGACCGCCGCCTCATCCACCGTGTAGCGCGCGGTGCCCCGGTGCTCGCGCGCCCCCACCATGAAGATCGCGCACGGGCCCTCGCCGGCCCCGACGAGGATGTGCTCGGTTCCCGGCGGGCAGTGCAGGAAGTCGCCCGCCCGCAGGCGCCGCTCCTGGCCCTCGACGATGGCCAGGCATTCGCCGGCGAGCACCAGGAAGTCCTCCTGGTCGTCCTCGCGGTGATACATGCCGTTGGGCTGACCCGGCTGGAGCACGGCCAGCGTGTAGCCGACCTGGCCGAAGCTGACCGCGTCGCCCTCGAACACGCAGGCGTCGCCGAAGTACTCGTTGTGCACCCAGGCGGCATCCCGCACGCCGACCGCGAACCAGCCCTCGCCCGCCGGCGCGAGCCCGTACTGCGTACGCTCCAGTCGCGCCTCGCCCACAGGCCCTCAGCGCACGGGGAGCGTCGCCACCCCCAGCCAGAACCCGTCGATTGCGCGCACGACCTCGAGGAAGTCGCGCAGGCGCACGGGCTTGCGTACGTAGGAGTTGGCGCGCTCGCGGTAGGCGAAGGCGATGTCGTCCTCGGACGCCGACGTGGTCAGGACGACGACGGGGATCGTGGCCAGGGCGGAATCGCTCTTGATCTCGACGAGGAGCTCGCGGCCGTCCTTCTTGGGCAGGTTCAGGTCCAGCAGGACGAGGTCGGGGCGCTCGGCGTCGGCGTAGGGGTCCTCCCGGCGCAGGTAGCGAAGCGCGGCCTCACCGTCGCTCACCACACCCACCTCGTTGGCGATGCGAGCCTCGGCCAGCGCCTGGCGGGTCAGCTCGATGTCCGCGGGGCTGTCCTCGACCAGCAGGATGCGGACCAGACGCGAACGGGCCGGCGCGAGCGTGCCGGTGGGCTGGGGGAGGGTCATCAGTCGCGGGGGCTGTCCGGGATAGTGAAGCTGAAGATGCTCCCACGTGTCGGCGCGGGTGTCACCCCCACCACGCCGCCATGACGCTCGACCAGGCGCTTGACGATGGCCAGCCCGATGCCGCTGCCCGCCACGTCGCGGCCGTGCAGGCGCTGGAACATCTCGAAGATGCGCTCCGCATGATGCGGCTCGATCCCCGGGCCGTTGTCCTGCACCTCGAAGCGCCAGCCACGCCCGTGGCGCACACCGCGGATCTCGATGAGCGGGGCAGGCGCGTCGCAGAACTTCAGCGCGTTGCCGATCAGGTTCTGGAAGATCTGGCGCAGCAGCGCCTTCTCGCCGCGCACCGTCGGCAGCTCGCCGATCTCGACCCGGCCGCCACGGGCCGTCAGCTCGGGCGCGAGCATCTCGACCACCTCGCGGACGAGCGCGGCCACGTCTACCTCCTGGGGCCGGAACTCGGCCCGCCCCGCGCGCGAGTAGGCGAGGATGTCGTCGATCAGGGCCTGCATGCGCTCGACACCGGAGACGATGAAGCCGATGAAGCGGTCAGCGTCGGCGTCGAGCCGGCCCCGGTAGCGCTCGGCCAAGAGGTCGACGAAGCCGGCGATGACGCGCAGCGGCTCCGAGAGGTCGTGTGAGGCCACGTAGGCGAACTGCTCGAGGTCGTGGTTGGAGCGCCGCAGCTCCTCGTCGGTCACCTTGCGCTCGCTGATGTCCCGAATCGCCGTGTACACGAGCACGCCCTCGTCGGTGCGCAGCGGGCTGAACGTGATCTCGATCGGGAACTCCGTGCCGTCGGAGCGCAGCCCGCACAGCTCCATCGCCGCCCCGGTCAGCCGCGTCTCGGGATCGGCGAAGTAGCCGACGCGGTGGGCCTCGACCTCCCGCAGGCGCTCCGGGATCAGCATCTCGACGTCATGGCCGAGGAGCTGCTCGCGCGAGTAGCCAAAGAGCTCCTCGGTCTGGCGGTTGACGAGCACCATGCGGCCGTGCTCGCCCACCACGACGACGGCGTCGGGCGCCGACTCGAGCAGCGCGCGCACGCGCTCGTCGGCGCGCTTGCGCTCGCTGATGTCGCGCGCCACCGTGGCGGCGCCCACCACGCGGCCGCGCGGGTCGCGCAGCGGCGAGATCGAGATCGACACGTCGAGGATATGGCCGTCCTTGGCCACGCGCAGCGTCTCGAGGTTCTCGATCGACTCCCCGCGCCGCACCGTGGCCATGATCTCCGGCAGCTGCCGGGACGCGCACTCGGCGTCCATGAGGATCGTCACCGGCTGGCCGATCGCCTCGTCGGCCGTGTAGCCGTACATCCGCTCGGCGCCGCGGTTCCAGGTCGTGATGATCGCGCGCAGGTCCTTGGTGATGATCGCGTCGGACGAGGAGTCGACGACGGCCGCGAGTCGTTGCACGGCCTCGGCGCGCTCGCGGTCGGCGATCTCGCGCACGGTGGCCATCACCACCCCGGCCCCGTCGATCTCGGCGAGCGAGACCGTCACCTCGACCGCGACCTCGTGGCCGTCGCGGTGGCGGAGGTGCAGCTCCATGTGCGACCCCAGCTGACCGGGCGCGTGTCCCGCGAGCGCGCGGATGCGCCGCTCGACGGTCGCGCGCGGGTAGCGCGCCGGGAGCAGCACCTCGAGCGCCACGCCGCTCAGCCCGTCGGCCGGGAAGCCCAGCAGCCTTTCGGCTGCGCGGTTGGCCTTGACCACGTGGCCCTCGGCGTCGATGACCGCGACGGCGTCCGGCAGGGCGTCGAGCAGCGCCCCGATGCTCTGAAGGGAGGAATCGGCCAGGCGGCTCACGCCGCCGCGCCGGTGCTCGCTTCGACGACGAGGCTGCGCCCTTCGCGCAGCATCTCGACCAGCTCCTCGGCCGGCACCGGCCGCGAGAACATGAATCCCTGCCCGAGCTCACAGCCCAGACGGCGCAGCAGCCCGAGCTGGGGCACCTCCTCGATGCCCTCGGCCATGGCGTCCAGCTCGGCCGCGCGGGCCACGCCGAGCACGGCTGCGAACATCCGCGCGGCGCCGGCGTCCTCGCCCACCCGCTTGATGAACGAGCGATCGATCTTCACCAGGTCGAGCGGGTAGGAGGAGAGCGCCGACAGCGACGAGTAGCCGGTGCCGAAGTCGTCCAGGGCGAGGCGCACGCCGAGCGCCTTGAGCGCGAACAGCGCCGCCACCGCGCCCTCCGGGTCGTGGGCCATGCATGACTCGGTCACCTCCAGGCACAGAGCGTCGGCGGGCAGCCCGGCGTCCGCCAGCGCGGCGGCGACCACGTCGCCGAGGTCGGCGCGCCCGAACTGGCGCAGCGAGAGGTTGACCGAAACGGTGAAATCGGGCGGCGCGTGTCCGGCCCGGCGCCACTCGCCGAGCTGCCGGCACGCCTCGCGGATCACCCAGGCGCCGGTGGGCACGATCAGCCCAGTCTCCTCGGCCAGCGGGATGAAGGCGTCGGGGGCGAGCAGGCCGCGCGTGGGATGGCGCCACCGCACGAGTGCCTCGACCCCGATCACGCGACCGCTGCCCGGCAGCGCGACCTGGGGCTGATAGTGCAGAACGAGCTCCCCGCGCTCGAGCGCGGCGCGCAGCTGATGCTCGGTCTCGAGCTCGCTCATCGCGTCGTGGTGCATGGTCGCCTCGTAGAGCTCGATCCCCGTGCGCCGGCGCTTGGCGCGGTACATGGCCGCATCGGCCTGCCGTATCAACTCATGGGCGCGGTGATCCGACGCGCCGTACGCGATCCCGACGCTCGCACCCACGCTGATCCCCCGGCCGGCCACCTCGATCGGCGCCGCGATCGCCTGCGTCGCGCGCTCGGCCACCCGAATCGCCTCGAACTCGTTCGTGAGCTCCTCGCAGAGGATCAGGAACTCGTCGCCGCCGAAGCGCGCGACCGTGTCCCCGGGCCGCACCGACGCGCGCAGCCGGCCCGCGATCTCGAGCAGCAGGTGGTCACCGGCATCGTGGCCGAGGCTGTCGTTGATGGTCTTGAAGCGGTCGAGATCGAGGAACAGCACCGCGACCGAGGTCGGGCGTCGCGCAGCCCGGGCCAGCGCCAGGTTCAGGCGGTCCAGCAGCAGTACCCGGTTGGGGAGCCCGGTGAGCGAGTCCTGGAGCGCCTGCTCGGCCAGCCGCACCTCTGAGCGCTTGCGCTCGATGGCGTAGCGGATCGAGCGCGTGAGCGTCTCGCGATCGACGCCGCGCTTGGCCAGGAAGTCCTGCGCGCCCGCCTGGACCGCCTCCAGCCCCAGGGCGGGATCGTCGGCGCCGGTGAGCACGACGACGGGCACGGCCGGCGCAGCCGCCTGGACGGCCTGGAGCCCCTCGAGCTGACGGGCGTCGGGCAGGGAGAGATCGAGGAGCACGATGTCGATCCGCTGATCGAGCAGCACCTCGCAGCCGCTGGCCACCGCCGCGCAGTGGATCGGCTCGACGTCGCCCGCCAGGCCATCGCGCAGCATCTCGCCCACGAGCAGCGCGTAGGCGTCGCTGTCCTCGATGATCAGCACCCGCATGGGAGCGGCGTGCTCGCGCTCCGCCTCGACCCCATCCACCAGCGGCGTGGCGGACGGCTGGGACGGGGTCTTATCGGCGTCTCGGTCTATCAACGTCGTCCTCTATGACGCTCCTCGCGGCGGTCCCTCACGCGATAACTAGGGCTGCAATCCAGGTCCTTTTCCGAGGGTACCCCGGTTAGTTGAGCGTTGAAGCAGCTTGTCAACAACTGTTCACCTGTCTCACGTAAGCTGCCGGTTTCTGCCTCCGCATTTTCTACGGATCGCGGGTGAGGCCAACTACGGTGCGGCGGCCACCGCCGGGCGTCGAGTCATCCGTATGCGAGTAAGTGAGTGGGCGAGCCGGCGGACGGCCACCGTCGCCTCGGTGGCGGCGGTGTGTGTCCTGGCGCTCCTCCTCGGCCTGCTGGCCGGATTCGGTGCGTGGTTCATCGCTGCGCTGATCGGCGTGGCGTTCGGCGTGGCCGGCACGCTGGTGGCCGCCGCGGCCACCGTGCCCGCGCGCCCGCGCGTGCCCGCGCACCCGCGCACCGCGGTGGATCACGTCAGCGGCCTGCCCGATCAGGAGCGGTTGCGGCGCGATCTTGAGCGCGAGCTGGCGGCCGAGCTCAGCTATGGCGCCGCCCTGCACGTCTGCCTGCTCCAGGGCCTCGGTCAGTACAACGACGCTTACGGCGAGGCGTGCGCCGACGCCATGATCGGCTGGCTGGCGCGCAGGCTGCGCGACGCCGTCGGCGCGCGCGGGACCGTCTACCGGCTGCGCGGCGCGGGCTTCGCCGTGCTCTCGAGCCTGGCCGATCCGCCGGAGGAGCTCGACCCGGTGATCGCCGCCGCGCTGCTCGAGGTCGGCGAGGGCTTCATCATCCGCGGGGCCGTGGGCCGCGCGCTGGCCCCCGAGGAGGCACCCGGCGCCGGAAGCGCGATCGAGCTCGCCACCCGCCGGGCGCTGGCCGTGCGCCGTGAGCGGCCGGGCGACGGCGAGCTGCGCCCGCCCCAGGATCCGCTCGAGGTCCTGCCGCTCGTGCGTCCCCGCTACCAGATCGACGAGGTGGCGTCCAGGATCGGGCGCCGCATGGGGCTGGCCGGCAACGACCTCGACGAGCTCGAGGCGGCCGCACATCTGCGCGACGTCGGCAACATGGCGCTGCCCAGCGCCGTGCTCACGCGCGAGGGCGAGCTTCCGCGCCACGAGTGGGAGTTCATCCGGCTTCACACCGTGGTCGGCGAGCGGCTGCTCGCGGCCAACTTCGGCATGGAGTCGGTGGCCCGCCTGGTGCGCTCCAGTCACGAGCGCTGGGATGGCGACGGCTACCCAGACGGGCTGCGGGGTGAGGAGATCCCGCTGGGGGCGCGCATCCTGTTCGTGTGCGGCGCCTTCCAGGACATGACCTCCGAGCGCCCGCACCGGCCCGCGCGCGACGCCCGGGCCGCATTGGGCGAGCTGCGGCAGGCCGCGGGAACGCAGTTCGACCCCGCCGTCGTGAGCGCCTTCGAGGACGAGTTCGACCCGCCCGATGAGCCGGTCCTCGGCGATGTGGCCCGAGCCGGTCGCCGGCCGCTGCACGTCCTGGTGGCCGATGACGACGCCGCCTCGCGCTTTCTGCTGGCCCGCGCGATCGACGCCGCGGGACAGAAGTGCACCGCGGTCGAGGAGGGCCTGACGGCCTGGCGGGCATTCCGCCGGCTGCGCCCGGATGTGGTCATCTGCGACTCGCGACTGCCGAAGGTCAACGCCGAGCGGCTCTGCCGGCGCATCCGCCAGGAGGAGGGCGAGCGCCAGACCTACTTCGTCACGCTGGTGGCGCTCCAGGAGGGCGAGCGGATCCAGCGCGATCTCGACACGGGCGCCGACGACTTCCTGGCCAAGCCGTTCGATCGCGAGGACCTGAGCACGCTCCTGGCGGTGGCCTTCAACGAGGTCTCGCTCCGACGAGATCCCCAATAGCCTGGCGGTGGGCCACGGCCGCGGCCTCGGTGCGCGTGCGCACGCCGAGCTTGGCCAGGATCCGTGAGACGTGCACGCTCGCCGTCTTCTCGGCCATGAACAGAGCGGCGCCGATCTGGCGATTCGTCGCACCCTCGGCGATCAGCGCCAGCACCTCGCGCTCGCGGGCGGTGAGCCCGAACGGATCCTCAGCGGCGCCGGGCGCCGGGGTCGGCGCGGGCTCGCCGGAGATGACCAGGCGGGCGCGCTTGATGAGGCCCTGGAGCTCGGCGGCCAGCCACCGCGAGCCCAGCTCCTGCGCGCTCGCCAGCGCGCTCCCGGCCAGCGTCGCTGCCTGCTCGCGGTTGCCCGCCGCGGCCGCCGCCTCCGCGCCGCGCCAGCGGAGCAGGGCGACCTCGTAGGGGCGCGCGATGGCGTCCCAGAGCTCGGCCGCCCGCGTCCACGCCGCCACGTCGGGCTTGCCGCGCGCGCGCAGGAGCTCGGCCTTTCCCGTGGCCTCCCACGCCGCCTCCACCGGTCCACCCTCGCTCGCCGCCGCCTGTAGACGCTGCATGTGCAGCCGCGCGCGGGTCAGCGCCTCGCGCTCGTCCCGGCGCTCGCCCAGGTCGCGAGCGCGCTGGGCGCAGTCGGCTTCCACTCGCAGCCCGGCCGCAGCGACCCGCGCGATCCGGCCGACGTCGTCGGTGCAGAGCTCGATTCGGTCGAGCGCGTGCGAGACGGCGCTCCGCGCCGCCGCCAGCTCGCGCCGGCGGCGGTGAAGCTCGGCGCGCAGCGCCCCGAAGCCGCCGATCCATTGCGGCTCCGTCGCCCTCTCGACCAGCGGCTCGGCCTGCTCCAGGCACTGCGCGGCCGTCTCTTCGTCGCCCTCGCCCAGCGCGAGCTCGGCCCCTCGGAGCAGCCGGAACATGAGCCGTAGCCCCTCGACCTCATCCGGCGCGGGCCCCAGGTTGGCCCGCGCAAGCCGCCAGTCGCCGGCGTAGAAGGCGAGCTCGGACACGGTCATCACCAGCCACTGGTGCACGGCGCGCAGGTGGCGGGGGACCGCGCGCAGGCCGTCGCGCGCGATGGCCAGCGCCTCGCTCGTGCGCCCGGCGATGGCCAGCAGGTCGGCCAGGTTCGCATACGCCCCGGCGGCGCCCGCGAGATCGCCGATCTGCTCGTTGAGCGCGATCGCCTGCCGCAGGCGCGCGGCGCCGGCCTCCACGTCCTGGAGGTGGATCTGCGCCATGCCGAGGGTGTTGAGGACCTCGGCCTCGATGCACCGATCCCCGAGGGCCAGCGCGGCGGCGAGCGCCTCCTCGCCGTCCTGGAGCGCCTCGCGCAACCGGCCCCGCAGCAGCTTGCGCCGCGCCAGCCAGCTCAGCAGCTCGGCGCGCTCCTCACGGGCCGACGAGGGCAGCAGCGCGAGTGCCCGGTTGGCATGCTCGACCGCCTGCTTGCCCCGGTTGAGCTGGTACTCGGCGCGCGCCAGCACGAACAGGACGGCCGAGTAGCAGAGTGGCTCCTCGTCGACGTCCAGCTCGTCCAGGGCCATGCGCGTGAGCTGCTCGGCCCGGCTGAAGTTGCCCGCCCGGATCAGCATCTCGCCGGCCAGCAGGATCAGATCCATGCGGCTCATGGCGACGAGCTCGGAGGCGTTGGGCACGCGCGGCCACAGCTCGAGCGCGCGCTCGGCCAGGCGCGCCGCCTCACCGGCGGCGTGGGCGGCGCGGGCGGCCATGGCCGCGCTCACGCTGGCTCGCAGCGCGGCCGGCTGGTCACCGGCCGAGGAGTAGTGCGCGGCGACGCTCGAGGCCAGCTCGAGCCCGCGCTCGTCGCCGGTGCCCGCGCGCTGCTCGAGCGCCTGGGCCAGCGCCAGGTGGATCTGCGAGCGCTCCCCCGGCAGCAGGTCGTCGTAGAGGGCCTCGCGCAGCAGCTCGTGGCGGAACGAGAGGCAGTCCTCGGCCCGCGGCACGAGCACCTGCGCGGCCACGGCCTCGCGCAGGGCCTCCTGGAGGGCCGCCGGCTCGACTCCCGACACGGCCGCGATCACCGGCTCGGTGAGCGCGCGGCCGACCGCGATCACCCGGGCCGCCCGCTGGGCGGCGGGCGAGAGGCGCTCGATCCTGAGCATGAAGGCGTCGCGCAGGCTCTGCGGAGCCGCGCCGCGACCGTCGAGACTGGCGGCCAGGAGCTCCTCGGTGAACAGCGGGTTGCCCTCCGCGCGCGTGTACAGGCGGCTGACCAGCGGGTCGGCCGGCCGCTCGCCCAGGATGTCGGTCAGCGCCTCGGAGAGCTCGCCGCGGTCAAACGGCGCCAGCTCGAGGCGTCGCGTGCGCTCGATCCGTTCGAGCTCGGCCACCAGCGAGCGCAGCGGATGGCGCCGGTGCAGCTCGTCGCTGCGGTAGCTGAGCACCGCGAGCAGGCGCTCGCCGCGCATCGTCCGGGCGAGGTAGGCGACGAAGGCGCGCGTGGACCGGTCGGCCCAGTGCATGTCTTCGAGCACCAGCACGACCGGGGCCTCGGCGCTGAGGAGGTCGATGAGCTCGAGCAGCGCCTCGAACAGGCGCAGCTGCGCGGAGGGATCGTCGCGCTCCACGCGGCCGCGTCCGTCGTCCAGACCCGGCAGGAGGGCGGCGAGCTGCGCGCGGCCGCCAGGCGAGAGCCCCGCCAGGGCCGCGTGGCGCTCGCGCACCAGCGGTCGCAGCGCTCCCAGAAGCGGCCCGTATGGGAGCTCGCCGTCGCCGGTCTGCACGGCCTCGCCGCGCAGCACGAGCGGCGCGTCGGGGCCGGAGGCGGCCCGGGCCTCGAACTCGTTCAGCAGGCGCGTCTTGCCGATTCCCGAGTCACCGGCCAGCAGGACGAGCGCCGGCCGCCGGGCGGCCGCCTCGGCGAGCGCCAGCTCGAGCTCCGCGAGCTCGGCCACCCGCCCGACGAGGTGCGTGCTCGTGAGCCGCCCGTGCATGGTTGAAGTATCGCCATAGCGATCGGACGGCAGTGGCGCCGGACGCGGGAAGATGGCTTCGGCGCGGGAGCCGCGGGCGCGCGGCGGCACGGCGGAGGTCGGCCTCGCGCTCGGAGACGACGGCGGGGCTGAGGTTGGGCTGCATGAGCGCTTCCTTTCGATCGGTTTCACGCACTCATGACGATCGGCTAAGAGCCGGCCCGCCGCATCGGCAATCCGCAGCCGCTTGCGCGGCCAGGGGCCTTACGCGGTGCTGCGGATGGACTTAGCCGCCGCGCTGCTCGCGCTTATGCGGCGCGGCGTGCTCGTCATCGGGATGCGCCCCCCACCCCAGCACGGTGAGCGGCTTGAGCAGCCCGGCCTCGGTGTGCTCGGGTGGCGGCACCGTGGAGAGGGGCGGCTTCGCGGGATGCACGACCACGTGGGTGACCGGCGCTCCGGTCAGCTTGCCCACGCGCTCGGGCAGCCCGGCGTGCAGCCACTTGGACGCGCCGATGGGCAGCGTCGAGACGACGATCTCGTCGAAGCGCCGCGGATCCCAGGCGTCGTCGACGGCCACGATCGGATCCGGGTGACCCACCGCGCCGTCGGCCTCCAGCCCCGCCTCGCGCAGGCGATTCAGGGCGTAATCGAGCTTGGCCTTGGCGGCTTCGCGCCCGCCGCCGTGCCGGGTGGCGGGGACGACGAGGGTGAAGGCGGCCGGCGAGCGCTGCGCACGGCTCGTCAGAGCCCGGCAGAGGTCGTCCGAGCCGGCGGTGACGTTGGCGAGAACGAGAACATGCTTCTTCACGCTTACAACATTATTCATCGTCGAGCGGTTGCTCCCCGGCGGGAGGTGGTTCTACACCCGGGACGGTTCCACCGGGACCGCCGCCGACGCCGCTCTCGCTGAGCGGACCGACGGACTCAGGGACCGGGCCGCGCGCGGAGGCCACGTCCGGGCGGCCCGGCACAGCCTGTGCTGAGGCGCCCTCGAGCTCGTCCTCGCGCGGGCGTGGGCGCCCGTCGACGGGCTCGCCGCTCTCGGGCGGCTCCGTCCCCGAGCTGATCGGCGAGGCGGGCGAGCGGCGGGCGGCGGCGATCTCGGCCGCGGTCACGTTATGGGGGTGGTGGCAGGCGGCGATGTGCCCGCCCGCGTACTCGGTCAGCTGGGGCTCGACGCGCCGGCAGATCTCGGTGGCGCGCGGGCAGCGCGTGTGGAAGCGGCAGCCGCTGGGCGGGTTGATGGGATTGGGGGGCTCGCCGCCGACGACCTGGCGCTCGCGCGCGCGGTTCTCGTTGGGATCCGGGATCGGGATCGCGCTGAGCAGGGCCGAGGTGTAGGGATGGATCGGCTTGTGGTAGAGCTCCTCGGCCGGCGAGATCTCCATGACCTTGCCGAGGTACATGACGATGATGCGGTCCGACACGTGGCGCACGACGCTGAGGTCGTGCGCGACGAAGATGTAGGAGAGCTTGAGGTCGTCCTGGAGGTCGTCGAGCAGGTTGATGACCTGGGCCTGGATCGAGACGTCGAGCGCGGAGACCGGCTCGTCGAGGAGGATCAGGTGCGGGTTCACGGCCAGCGCGCGGGCGATGCCGATGCGCTGGCGCTGGCCGCCCGAGAACTCGTGCGGGAAGCGGCCCAGGTGCTCGGGCTGCAGGCCGACGCGCTCGAGCAGCTGGCGCGTCTCGGCCTCGATGCGCTCCTTGGGCACGCCCCGCAGCCTCAGCGGCGTGGCCAGGATCTGGGCCACGCGCTTGCGAGGGTTCAGCGACGCCTGCGGATCCTGGAAGACCATCTGCATCTCGCGGCGGATGGGCTGGAGCTCGCGCCGCCCCGCTCCCGTGATGTCGCGCCCGCGGAAGCGGATCGTGCCGTCGGTCGCCTTGATCAACCTGACCAGCGCGCGGATCAGCGTCGTCTTTCCGCAACCCGACTCGCCGACGATGCCGAGCGTCTCGCCTTCGTACAGCGAGAACGACACGTCGTCGACGGCGTGCACGTGACCGATCTGGCGGTCGACGAGCAGTCCGGCCTTGATCGGAAAGAGGATCCGCAGGTGCTCGACCTCGAGCAGCCCGCCGCCGTTGCCGCTCGGAACCGCCT
>Ga0070739_10006854_pt1 | contig 12380 bp, 9 predicted proteins | sample Coa_R1_7_FD_66445 | JGI IMG/M metagenome (GOLD analysis project Ga0070739, IMG submission 66445) | Surface soil microbial communities from Centralia Pennsylvania, which are recovering from an underground coalmine fire - Coalmine... | ecosystem: Environmental > Terrestrial > Soil > Unclassified ... | reverse complement strand
TCGTTGTAGCGCTCCTCGTCGGTGATCAGGCCGCGGCGGAAGTTGCGCTCGATGAGCGACACCTCGGCGTCGGCCTCGGCGAGCAGCTCGCCCTTGCGCTCGGGCACCTTGATGTCGCCGATGGCGATCGTGATACCCGACCGGGTGGCGTACTCGAAGCCGAGCCGCTTGATCGTATCCAGCACGTTCGCCGTGACGTGGTTGCCGTAGGCGCGGATGAGGCGGCCGGCGAGCTTCTTGAGGCTGCTCTTGTCCATCACGTCGTTGTGGAACGGTAGCTCGTCGACGCCCGCCTCGCGCAGCGTCTCGTTGATTGCGTCGTTGAAGATGATCCGGCCGACGCTCGTGCTGACGAGCTGTCCAGCCGCGTGCCCGTTGCCGTGGCCGTTGCTGTGGCCGTTGCCGTTCGCGCCGACCGCCTCCAGGGCTGGCACCCGCACGCGAATCGACGCCTGCAGGTGGATCTGCCCAAGGTCGTGCGCCAGGCGGGCGTCCTCGGCGTTGGCGAACGTGCGGCCCTCGCCGCGCATGCCCGGCCGGATGATGGTCAGGTAGTAGCAGCCGAGCACCATGTCCAGCGTCGGCGCCGTGATCGGCTCGCCGTTGGACGGCTGGAGCAGGTTGTTGGTCGAGAGCATCAGGTCGTAGGCTTCGCGCTTCGCGGCGGCCGACAGCGGCACGTGCACAGCCATCTGGTCGCCGTCGAAGTCGGCGTTGAACGCCGCGCAGACCAGCGGGTGGATCTGGATCGCGCTGCCCTCGATCAGCGTCGGCTCGAAGGCCTGGATGCCCAGGCGGTGTAGCGTTGGCGCGCGGTTCAGCAGCACCGGGTGCTCGTGGATCACCTCCTCGAGCACGTCCCACACCTCTTCGCGCACGCGCTCGACGATGCGCTTGGCGCTCTTGATGTTGTGGGCGAGCTGCTTGTCGACCAGGCGGCGCATGACGAACGGCTTGAACAGCTCGAGCGCCATCCGCTTCGGCAGGCCGCACTGATGCAGCTTGAGGTCCGGGCCGACAACGATCACCGAGCGGCCCGAGTAGTCCACGCGCTTGCCGAGCAGGTTCTGGCGGAAGCGGCCCTGCTTGCCCTTGAGCATGTCGGACAGCGACTTGAGCTTGTGGTTGCTCGAGCCGCTGACGGCACGGCCACGGCGACCGTTGTCGATCAGCGAGTCGACCGCCTCCTGCAGCATCCGCTTCTCGTTGCGGACGATGATCTCGGGCGCGCCAAGCTCCTGCAGGCGCTTGAGGCGATTGTTGCGGTTGATCACGCGGCGGTACAGGTCGTTCAGGTCGCTAGTGGCGAAGCGGCCGCCGTCGAGCTGGACCATCGGCCGCAGGTCGGGCGGCAGCACCGGCAGGATGGTCATGATCATCCACTCCGGGCGGTTGCCGCTCTTGCGGAAGGCCTCGACGATTCGCAGCCGCTTCGTCGCCTTCTTGCGCCGCTGGCCCGAGGACGAGCGCGTCTCGGCGCGGAGCTGGTTGGCCAGCTCGTCGAGGTTGACCGTCTTCAGGCGGTCACGGACCGCCTCGGCGCCCATGCCGGCCTTGAAGATGCGGCCGCAGCTCTCGACTAGGTCGCGGTACTCGTTCTCGGTCAGGGTCTGCAGCGGCCGAATGCTGTTGATCTTGGCGATACGCGCCTCGGCCTGCTGCTGCAGGTTCTCCAGGTCCGCGCCCAACTTGCCCTGGATCTGGGCGATCTGCTCGTTCGTGTAGTCCCGCGTCGCGCCGATCAAATCGGTCTGGCGCAGGCGCGCGCGCTCGTCCGCCTCCCGCTGGTCGGCCTCGAGCCGCTCGCGGTAGTCGCGGAGCGCCTCGTGCAGCTCGCGGATGTGGTCCTCGCGGACCATCGCGTCCTGCTGCACCAGCACGCGGTCGGCGAAGTCGAGCCGCACGGTCTCCGGCGCCGCCTCGTTCAGGGCGTTCCGCAGCACGGGCTCCTTCTCGGCCGCCTCGGCCTCGGCGGCGGCGATCTTGGCGCGGACCTCCTCGGCCCGCTGAGCGATCTCCGCCTCGATCTCCGGCGCCATCTCCGCGCGCTTGGCTTCCAGGGCCGCCCGCAGCTCCTCGATCTTCTCGTTGGCCTCCTGCTCGCGCTGGGCCTTGCGGTCCTCCAGGTCCTGGGTGATCCGCTCGATCGCCTGGTCGCGGGCGTGGTCATTCACCTCGGTGATGATGTACTTGGCGAAGTACAGCACCTGCTCGAGGGTGCGCGGCGTGATGTCGAGGAGGAGACCAATACGGCTCGGCGTGCCCTTCACGAACCAGATGTGGCTGACCGGCGAGGCCAGCTCGATGTGGCCCATCCGCTCGCGGCGCACCTTGGCGCGGGTCACCTCGACGCCGCACTTGTCGCAGATGATGCCCTTGTAGCGCACCCGCTTGTACTTGCCGCAGGAGCACTCCCAGTCCTTGGTCGGCCCGAAGATCCGCTCGCAGAACAGCCCATCGCGCTCGGGCTTGAGCGTGCGGTAGTTGATCGTCTCGGGCTTCGTCACCTCACCGCGCGACCACGACCGGATCTGCTCCGGCGAAGCCAGCGTGATGCGGACGGCATTGAAATGGTTGACTTCTAGCATGTTTATTCCTCGCCTCGCTCGAAGCCCGAGATGTTGATCTTCATCTCCCGCAGGGGATCGGTTCCGGAGACGTCCTCGACGAACGGGATGCCTTCTTCCTCCTCGTTGAGCACCTCGACGGCGAGCCCCAGACTCTGCAGCTCCTTCACCAGCACCTTGAACGACTCGGGCACGCCCGGCTGGAAGATGTCCTCGCCCTTGACGATCGCCTCGTAGGTCTTGACCCGCCCGACCACGTCGTCGGACTTGACGGTGAGGATCTCCTGCAGCGTGTGCGCGGCGCCGTAGGCCTCGAGGGCCCAGACCTCCATCTCGCCGAAGCGCTGGCCGCCGAACTGCGCCTTGCCGCCCAGCGGCTGCTGGGTGATCAGCGAGTAGGGGCCAGTGGAGCGAGCGTGGATCTTGTCCTCGACCAGGTGAACCAGCTTCAGCATGTAGATCTGGCCGACGGTGACCGGCTGGTCGAACGGCTCGCCGGTGCGGCCGTCGAACAGCGTCGTCTTGCCGTCCACCGGCAGGCCGGCCGCCTCGAGCCGGGCCCGGATGTCCGACTCGGTCGCGCCGTCGAAGACCGGCGTCGAGAAGCGCACGCCGAGCTCGGCCGCAGCCCAGCCCAGGTGCGTCTCCAGGATCTGGCCGACGTTCATGCGCGATGGCACGCCGATCGGGTTCAGGACGATCTCCACCGGTCGGCCGTCGGGCAGGTACGGCATGTCCTCGACGGGCAGGATCTTGGCGATGACGCCCTTGTTGCCGTGGCGCCCCGCCATCTTGTCGCCCTCGGAGATCTTGCGCTTCTGGGCGATGCTCACGCGGACCAGCTTGTTCACGCCGGCCGGCAGCTCGGTGTGGGCGTCGCGCTCGAACACCCGCACGTCCACGATCTTGCCCCGCTCGCCATGCGGCACGCGCAGCGAGGTGTCCTTCACCTCGCGCGCCTTCTCGCCGAAGATGGCGCGCAGCAGGCGCTCCTCGGCGCTCAGCTCGGACTCCCCCTTGGGGGTGATCTTGCCCACCAGGATGTCGCCCGGGTGGACCTCCGCGCCGACGTAGATGATGCCGCGCTCGTTGAGGTTCTTCAGCGTCTCCTCGGAGATGTTGGGGATGTCCCGGGTGATCTCCTCGGGGCCGAGCTTGGTGTCGCGCGCCTCGATCTCGAACTCCTCGATGTGGATCGAGGTGTACATGTCCTCGCGGACGACCGACTCGCTGATGAGGATGGCGTCCTCGAAGTTGTAGCCCTCCCAGGGCATGAAGGCGACCAGCACGTTGCGGCCCAGGGCCAGCTCGCCGTCCTGCGTCGAGGGGCCGTCGGCCAGCACGTCGCCCGGCGCCACGTGCGCGCCGGTGTTGACGGTGATGCGCTGCGACAGGCAGGTGCCCTGGTTGGAGCGCACGAACTTGTGCACGCCGTACCACTGGTCGGCGCTCCCGTCGTCGGGGCGGAGGAGGATGCCGATGCCGGAATCCTGTCCCGAGGGGATCTTCTCGACGGTGGGGTCGCCCTCCGGCGGCTCCGGCCAGGCGATGCCCACGATGGTGCCCGCCTTGCGCGCGATGATCAGCTCACCGCTGTTGCGCGCCGCGTGCCCCTCCATGCCGGTGCCCACGATCGGCGACTCGGTGACCAGCAGCGGCACAGCCTGGCGCTGCATGTTCGAGCCCATCAGGGCGCGGTTGGCGTCGTCGTGCTCGAGGAAGGGGATCAGCGCGGTGGCCACCGAGACGGTCTGCTTCGGTGACACGTCCATCCAGTCGACCTCGGTCACCGGCAGGTCCTTGAAGGCGTGCCGCGAGCGGCAGGCGGTGTGCTGCACGGTGAAGTGCCCGGCGGGGTCGATCGGCGCGTTGGCCTGGGCGACGGTGTACTTGTCCTCCTCGTCAGCGGACAGGTAGACGATGTCGTCCGACACCCACGGCACGATGGTGACCTGGGGCACCTTGGTGGCGACCAGCTTGTCGACCATCTTCTGGTCGAGGACGGTGCCCTCCTTGAGCTTGGCCTCGTCGACGTCGCGCAGCAGCGTCTGGCCGACCAGGATGTGGCCGTCCTTGAGCGGGTCGACGTCGCGGTAGACCTTGCGGAAGGGCGTCTCGATGAAGCCGAACTCGTTGACCCGGGCGTAGGTGGCCAGCGAGCCGATCAGGCCGATGTTGGGACCCTCGGGGGTCTCGATCGGGCAGATCCGGCCGTAGTGCGAGTGGTGCACGTCGCGGACGTCGAAGCCGGCGCGCTCTCGGGACAGACCGCCCGGTCCGAGGGCCGAGAGGCGGCGCTTGTGGGTCAGCTCGGCCAGGGGGTTGGTCTGGTCCATGAACTGGGAGAGCTGCGAGGAGCCGAAGAACTCCTTGATCGCCGCCACCACCGGGCGGGCGTTGATCAGCGAGGCGGCCGTGACCGTGGCCGCGTCGCAGATGGTCATGCGCTCCTTGATGATCCGCTCCATGCGGATCAGGCCCATGCGGAACTGGTTCTGCAGCAGCTCGCCGACGGCGCGGACGCGACGGTTGCCCAGGTGGTCGATGTCGTCGGCCTCGCCGATCCCGTTGTTGAGCTGGATCAGCTTCTTGATGATGGTGATGAAGTCGTCGTTGTCCAGAACCCGGCGGTTCTTGTCCTGGGCGCGCTCGCGGGCCTCGTCCTCGGGGATGCCGAGGTTCTTGTCCAGCTTGAAGCGGCCCACCTTGGAGAGGTCGAAGCGGCGGGCGTTGAAGAACAGCGAGGCGAGCAGGTTGCGCGCGTTCTCCACCGTGGGCGGGTCACCGGGGCGGATCTTGCGGTACAGCTCGATCAGCGCCTCCTCGACGGAGGTGGTGGGGTCCTTGTCCAGGGTGGCGTCGATGTAGCGGTGCTCGGCGTCGTTGTCGACGTCGGCGAAGAACTCGCGGATGGCGTCGTTGGAGGCGTAGCCGAGGGCGCGCACCAGGGTGGTGACGGGCACCTTGCGCTTGCGGTCGATCTTGACGGTGAGGATGTCCTTCGACGACGTCTCGACCTCCAGCCAGGCGCCCCGGTTGGGGATCAGCTTGGCGGCGTAGAGCATGCGGCCGCTGACCCGGTCCTCGGCGGCGGTGAAGTACACGCCGGGCGACCGCACCAGCTGGCTGACGACCACGCGCTCGGTGCCGTTGACGATGAAGGTGCCCTCGTCGGTCATCATGGCGAAGTCGCCCATGAAGACCTCGGCCTCCTTGATCTCCCCCGCGTTCTCACCGGTCTTGATGTGCAGGCGGGTGTTGATGCGCAGCGGGGCGCTGAAGGTCATGTCCCGCTGGCGGCACTCCTCCTGGTCGAACTTGGGCGGCCCGAAGTCGTAGTCGAGGAAGCGCAGCTCGTAGTTCTTGCCGGTGTAGTCCGTAATGGGATTGATCTCGTCGAACAGCTCCCGAAGACCCTCCTTCCTGAACCACTCGAAGGAGTCCAGCTGCGTCTGGATCAGGTTGCCGACCTCGAGCTTGTCGGCGATGGATCCGTACGTGGCGCGGCTGGCGCGGGGAGCAATGTCGAGAACCATGTGCTACAGTTCCTCTGGCGGTAAGGACGACGCGGGGAGGTGCGCGGGCACAATCGCGTATCGTAGCATTTTCAGCCCCCGGCGCCGCTCCCCTGACGCAGTGCGTCGGATGGGACCCTGATCCTACCCCCTCTCCCCTCTTCTCAAGCCTGAGCGTGCCCGGCGGGCGGCGGACCCGCGAGGGGCCCGCCGCCGCTGGACGCCGAGCGAGGTCCTAGCGGACCTCGACCGAGGCTCCCGCCTCCTCGAGCTTGGCCTTGACGCTGGCGGCCTCCTCCTTGGAGACGGCCTCCTTGACGGCCTTGGGCGCGCCGTCGACGAGGTCCTTGGCCTCCTTGAGGCCGAGGCCGGTGATCTCGCGCACCGCCTTGATGACGTTGATCTTGGCGTCGCCCGCGCTGGTGAGCACGACGTTGAACTCCGTCTGCTCCTCCTCGGCGGCCTCGGCCGCTCCACCGCCGCCACCGGCGGGCGCCGCGGCCACGGCGACCGGCGCGGCCGCCTTGACGCCGAGCTTCTCCTCCATGAGCTTCACGGCGTTGACGACGTCGAGGACGCTCCACTCCTGCAGGGCGTCGACGAACTCCTCGGGGGTGATCTTGGTTGCTGCCATCTTTGGAAAGGTCTCCTAAGCCGCTTCGAGCTTCTGGCGATACGCGTCGAGCGTCGCCGCAAAGTTGCTGAGAATCGAGTTGAGCGCGCCGGCCAGCGAGGTGAGCGGCGACTGCAGGGTGCCGGCGAGCTGGGCCAGCAGGGCCTCGCGCGAGGGCAGGTCGGCGACGGCGCGGACGGCCTCGGCGCCGAGCACCCGCCCCTCGACCAGGCCGGCCACGATGGGCAGGCGCCGGTTGACGCGGAAGTACTCGTTGAGGATGCGCGCCGGGGCGGAGAGGTCGCCGTACCCCAGGGCCAGCCCCACCGGGCCGACCAGGACCGACGAGAACTCGGCCACCCCGGCCTCCTCGGCGGCGCGCCGGGCCAGGGTGTTCTTGACGACGTGGTACTCGATGCCGTCGTTGCGCAGCCTGGTGCGCAGCTCCTCGAGCTGCTTCACGGTCAGGCCCCGGTAGTCGGTGACGATCGCCGAGGTGGCCCTGCTCAGCCGGTCGGTCAGCTCGGTGACCTGGGTCACCTTGCGCGGACCGGCGCGCATCGGCTTCTCGGCAACGGCAGCTGCCATGTGCTCCTCCTGCGCAGGAGATTGAGCGGGCGGGTGCCCGCGCCTGCGGTCTTCGGTGGATGGGACGAGTGGCGAAGGATACAGCAGGCCCCGTCAACGGGGCTTGCGCTCCGGGCGCCGACCGGCCGAGGCCGCTAGGCGGCGCTGAGGCGGGCGGCGGCGGCGGGGTCGACGGGGACGCCCGGGCCCATCGTGGGCGACAGGGTGACCGTCTTGACGTAGGTGCCCTTGGCCGCCGACGGCTTGGCGCGGACGATCGCCTCCATCAGGGCGGCGAAGTTCTCGCGCAGCTTGTCGTCGTCGAAGCTCGCCTTGCCGACGGGGACGTGGACGATGCCGAAGCGGTCGACGCGGAACTCGACGCGGCCGCCCTGGGTGTCCTTGACCGCCTTGGCGATGTCGAAGGTCACCGTGCCCGATTTGGGGTTGGGCATCATGCCCCGGGGGCCGAGGATCTTGCCGAGGCGGCCGACCATGCCCATGACGTCGGGGGTGGCCAGGGCGACGTCGAAGTCGATCTCGCCGTTCTGCACCTTCTTGACCAGATCCTCGCCGCCGACCACGTCGGCGCCGGCGTCGAGGGCCTCCTTGGCCTTCTCGCCGGTGGCGAAGACGGCGATGCGGCGCACCTTGCCGGTGCCGTGGGGAAGCAGCACGCTGCTGCGGACCATCTGGTCGGCATGGCGGGGGTCGACGCCGAGCCGGACGTGGGCCTCGACGGTGGCGTCGAAGGACGCGGTGCTGGACTGCTTGGCGAGGGTGACCGCCTCCTGCGGGGGGTAGAGGCGGTCGGGGGCGATGGCCTGGGCGGCCTCGCGGTACTTCTTGCCGTAGCGGTGGGGCATCGATGATCTCCTGTGGTGCGAGCGGACCGGGCGGTCCTCCCACGAGATGGCGGGTGGAGTCTAGTTGACGGTGAGGCCCATGGAGCGGGCGGTGCCCTCGATGATCTTCATCGCCTGGTCGACGTCGAAGGCGTTGAGGTCCTGCATCTTCTGCTCGGCGATCTCGCGCACCTGCGCCTTGGTGACCGAGCCCACCTTCTCCCGGTTCGGCGTGCCCGACCCCTTGTCGACGCCGGCCGCCTTCTTGAGCAGGTCGTAGGCGGGCGGCGTCTTGGTGACGAAGGTGAAGGTGCGGTCCTCGTACACCGTGATCTCGGCTGGGATCACGGTGCCGGCCTGGGCCGCGGTGCGCTCGTTGTAGGTCTTGCAGAACTCCATGATGTTGAGGCCGTGCGGGCCCAGCGCGGTGCCCACCGGCGGCGCCGGGGTCGCCTTGCCTGCCTCGATCTGGAGGCGGATGACGGTCTTGACTTTCTTCTTTGCCATCGGTCTATCGAAGCCTTTCCACCTGCAGCAGGTCCAACTCGACGGGCGTCTCGCGCCCGAACATGTTGACGAGAACCTTGAGCTTGCCCTTCTCGACGTTGATCTCCACCACCTTGCCGTGGAAGTCGGTGAAGGGACCGTCGACGACGCGGACGTTCTCGCCGATCTCGTACTCGACGGCGACCTTGCTGGGCGCCTCGGCCTTGATCTGCTTCTGGATGCCGCGCACCTCGTGCTCCTGCAGCGGCACCGGCTTGTTGCCGCTGCCCACGAACGAGGTGACGCCGGGGGTGTTGCGCACCACGTACCAGGACTCGTCGCTCATCACCATGTTGACGAGGATGTAGCCGGGGTAGATGCGCTTGCTGACGTGGCGGCGCTGGCCGTCCTTGATCTCGATCACGTCCTCGGTGGGGACGAGGACGTCGAAGATCTTGTCGTGCATGTCCATCGACTCGACACGCTTGAGGAGGTTGGCCCGCACCTTCTCCTCGTGGCCCGAGTAGGCGTGGACCACGTACCACTTGGCTTCTGGGTGAACGACGATTTCGCTTGCCATCAATGAGTGCTCGTGCTGCTGGACGACGCCGACGACGACGTCGTGATGCTCGACGAGCTCGACGCCGAGCCCGTGCTGGTGGTGGCGCTGCTGGCGCTCGAGGCGCTGCTGGAGCCGCTGACCGTGCTGGTGGCGGTCTGGCCCTGGAAGTTCTGGATGGTGGTGCTGCCGCTCTGCACGTAGAGCTGCTTGACGGCGATGCTGAGCAGCAGGTCGGCGACACCGATGATGACGGCCAGGATGATGACGGTGAGGATGACGATGCCGGTCATCCGGCGCAGCTCGTCCCAGGTCGGCCAGACGACCTTGCGCAGCTCGCCGACGACGTCGGCGAAGTAGTTGCTGCGCTCGGCGCGCGTCGAGGGCACCGGCCCGCGCGGCGGCCGGGGTGGCGTGCGGACCGCCTTGGCCACTGGGCTGTCAATCCTCCGTGCGGTGTTTGGCAGGGGCGGCACGACTCGAACGCGCGACCCGCGGTTTTGGAGACCGCTGCTCTACCAGCTGAGCTACGCCCCTGTGTGGGTCTCCGGGCCTACCTCGTCTCGCGATGGAGAGTGTGGGTGCGGCACCGGCTGCAGAACTTGCGAAGCTCGATCCGGTCGGGATCGTTCTTCTTGTTCTTGGTGGTGGTGTAGTTGCGCTCCTTGCAGGTGGGGCACTGCAAGGTGATGATCGCTGCTCCGCCTTTTCCTGCTGCCACGTTTTAGCCTCGACAAAAATAAAACCTAGCGCGGCGCTAGGTGCGGCAGAAGTGTAGCAGACCCATTAAGAGGAGTGGGCTCAGATGGCCAGGGCCCGCAGCCGCCCGGCGGCCGCCCGCATGCCGCCGACGTCGTCGGTGGTGACCATGTCGACCCCGCAGCCGAGGACGTGCTCCAGGGCGGCGGGGCGGTTGACCGTGTAGGCGACCACCGGCAGGCGCAGCCGGGCCGCCCGCTCGGCGAGCTGGGGGGTGACCAGGAAGTGGTGGACGCTGACCGCGGCGGCGTCGACCTCGGCGGCGAGCCGGTCGAGGTGCCGGGGCAGGAGCCGCCGCCAGGGGACCCCGCCGGCGCGCCGCCGTCCGCTGTTGGGGCGGTTGGTGCCGAACTCCACCGCGGCGGCGCCCAGCTCGCGGACCAGGTAGCCGAGGTGGGCGGGACGGACGTGGCTGAGCAGGGCGGCGACGGTCCTGGCGACGTGCTCGTGGCGCTGCGAGCCGACGTCGGGGAACGAGCGCCAGCGCTCCACCTCGGGCACCACGTCCCGCAGCACCAGCAGCGCGACCAGGATCTCGGTGCACACCGCGAAGCGGGAGCGGTCGCGACGGCGGCGCAGCCAGTGGGCCAGCAGCGGCGCCGTCGCCACCGTCTTGACGTCGAGCAGCACCGGCACCCGGCCGAGGTGGTCGAGCGCCTCGTCGAGGCTCAGCAGCCAGGGCTCGTCGCGGCGGAGCTGGGCCAGGGTGAGGTGCTGCACGGCGTGGCCCTGGGAGGTCCGGCAGTCGTGGCGGAGCACCAGCTCCCGGTCGGCGGTGGCGCAGACGTCGAGCTCGACGCGGTCGACGCGCAGGCGCAGCGCGTCGGCCAGGGTCTGCACCGTGGGCCCGCCGCCGGGATGCGCGATGCCCAGCCCTGCGTGGGCGATCCAGCGCACCGTCCTGGCGCTTCCCATGTGGCCAGTGTTGACCACAACGTGTGAGGACGGTGTCAGGACCTGCTTAAGGTCTGGTCAAGGACGGGCGCTCAGGAGGCGGCCGGTGCCGAGCCTCCGCCGGGGGTGCCGCCGCCACCGCGCCGCCGGGTGGCGCCACGCCTGGTGCCGGTGCGCGGCGTCGTGGTGCGCTTGCCGGTGGCCGCGGACTTGCGGGTGGTGGTCCGCTTCGCGGTGGTGCCGCGCTTCGCGGCGGCGCCGCCGCGCGCCGCGGTGCTGCGCTTGGGGGCCGCGCCGGTGCTCTTGCGCGGAGCCGCGGGGCGCCTCGGCGTGCCGGCCTTGCCGCGTCCCGCGCCACGCCGCGGCGCGCCGCTCGACGAGGTGCCCCTGGTCGCCGCGGTGCGGCGCGTCGCCCGGGCGGCGCCGGCGGCGCGACGGGTCGAGGTCTTGCGCGTCCGCGCGGTGCGCGTCCCCGCCTTGGCGGCGCTGCGCTTCGCCGCCGGCTTGCGCCGCGTCGAAGTTCTGGCCGTTGTCGTCCTTTTCGCGATGCCGGAGGCGGCCGCGGTGGCGGCGCTCAGCGCGCTGGCCAGCGAGGCCTCCGCCTCACGCAGCCGGGCGGCCAGCAGGTCCGCCTGCTTCTGCGCCTGCTCGGCGCGCCGCGCCATCTTGGCGTGCGCCTGGCGGGTCTGCGCCACCAGCTTGCGCAGCGACTTCAGCGCACCTGTCTGCTTCTTCGACTTCTTGCCCGCCCCGGCCGCGGTGGTGGCCTTCTTGCGGGTGGTGGCTTTCCTGGCCATCGGCGGGTTCCCTCGTGATCACGGCGTTGCGCGCTCTTTGTACTCGGTGCGTCGTCGGAGCGCAAGCGACGGGTGCGCGGATCAGTCGCCGCCGACGGGCACGACGACCAGGCTGCGACCGAAGACCCGGTGGAAGCGCGCCTCCACGTCGCCCGCGGCCTGCCAATCGTAGGGGATGGGCAACTCCAACGCGATGCTCGACCGCTTGCGGTCGCGCAGCACCGCCGTGGCCACCGCCCCTGGAGCCATGCGCCGCTCCACCTCGTCGGCGAGGACCAGCACCATGGCGACGCGGTCGATCATGCTGCGGTCGGTGGCGTCGATGAGCGGCGAGTATGGGCGAAGGCTGACCCGATCTCGACCGGCGCGGCTGATCAGCGCGGCCAGCAGGGCGATGCTGCGGTGCGAGAAGCCGCGCAGGTCGGCGGTGAGCACGATGTCCGCGGCGTGCTCCCAGCGGTTGTAGTAGTCGACGCTGCGACCCGCGTCGAGGATGGTGGCGGCGTGGTCGAGGGTCTCCTGCATCTCGTCGCCGGCGTCGGGACAGAGGATGTCGAGGAGCAGCGCCGCCAGACGGGCGCGCCGGCGGGAGCGCTCCGCCTGCCAGGTGGAGAAGCGCGAGGCCAGCGCGGTCAGCGAGGCCTGGCGCACCGCGCCGGTGGACGGCAGCGCGTGGCTCAGCTCCTCGAAGGCGATGCCCTCGCGCAGCCCCTGCCCCGACACCACCATGGCGCCGGCGCCGATGGCATCCATCACCGTCTGCACCACCAGCACGCCG
>Ga0070739_10006852_pt1 | contig 12384 bp, 10 predicted proteins | sample Coa_R1_7_FD_66445 | JGI IMG/M metagenome (GOLD analysis project Ga0070739, IMG submission 66445) | Surface soil microbial communities from Centralia Pennsylvania, which are recovering from an underground coalmine fire - Coalmine... | ecosystem: Environmental > Terrestrial > Soil > Unclassified ... | reverse complement strand
GAGGTCATCCGCGTGCCGCACGGCGACTGCGCCAACGCGATCGGCGCCGCCATCGCGCAGATCAGCGGCGAGACCGACCAGGTCTACCGCGACATGACCCGCGGCGAGGCGATCGCGGCGGCGGAGGCGCAGGCCACCGCGCGCGCCGTCGCCGCCGGCGCCGACCCGCGCACCCTGACCACCGTCGAAGTCGAAGACATGCCGCTCGCCTACCTCCCCGGCAACGCCTTGCGCGTACGGGTGCGGGTGGCGGGGGAACTGGGCGCGGCGGCGTGAGCGCGACGAGGCTGCATATAGCCTTCAGCGAAAGCTTCGCCGGGTCCCTCATCAAGGCCCTGAAGCAGGCGGACCGCGACGACCGGGTTGTCTGTCTGCCTGACGACTTGAGCTTTGGTCCGATAAACCCGCCGGAACCGCGGGTGCGATCCCGCTGGGTACTGGATGAATTATCGGTCGCGCTCGGCGATGAAGAATGGTTGACCGCGGCGACAGCGAATTTTTGGACCGCGGCGCTCTCGACCTCTGCCCCTCGCACCGTCTGGTTCTCCAGGCGAGGTGCCAGGGAGTTGGCGGGGTTTTTTGAGTTCGCATGGCGTCTTCCCGTACCGTCGGGCGTCGACGTCCTCGAGTTCGACAAGGAAGAGGTGACGTATCGCTGGGCTGACGGGCGCACCGGAACCGCAATGGCGAAGGGACTCGCGGCGATCCAAGCCCCCTATTTTGTGGCAAAGCGCTTTTGGGATCGCGCCAAGCCTCTCGACAGAGCTGCGTGGGAGCATTACCCCCGGCTTTGGACGGGACTGCGTACCGACGATGCTCCGCTCCGCATCGTAGATGAGCGGGGACTCGTGTCCGCGCCCCTCACGCATTTTGACGAGCTTCTTGTGTCTTGCGCGAGCGACGACTGGCGCAGGATTGCGCGGGTACTCGGGACGGCGATTGCAAAGATAGACGAGGGGCCGTTCATTCAGCCCAGCGAATTGGTCCTCGTCAGCCGCATTGGGGCGCTAATCGATGCCGGCCGCCTCGATGGCCGCGGCGACCTCTCCCAAATGCACCGCAGCGAAGTTCGGCTGCCGGCCGCGGTACGCGCGGCGAGGTCGTAGGGTGGGTTGAGCGGAGTGAAACCCACCGCCTCGAATGCGAAGATGGGTTTCGCATGCGCTCAACCCGTCCTACGGCGTGTCAAGTCGGGTCGAGCTCGGTGTCCCAGTAGAGGTAATCGCGCCAGCTGTCGTGCAGGTAGTTCGGCGGGAAGGCGCGGCCGTTCTGCTGCAGCATGTAGCTCGACGGCTGCACCGGGCGCTGCCGCGGGTACATGCCGCTCTGCTGCGGCAGGCGGTTGCCCTTCAGCAGGTTGCAGTCGGCGCAGGCGGTCACGACGTTGGTCCACACCGTGCGGCCGCCCTTCGAGCGCGGGACGACGTGGTCGAAGGTCAGGTCGTGCGACGGGTTCGGCTCGCCGCAATACTGGCAGGTGAAGCGGTCGCGCAGGAACACGTTGAACCGCGTAAAGGCGGGGTTGCGCACCGCGTGCACGTATTCCTTGAGGGCGATGACGCTCGGCAGCCGCATCTCGAAGGACGGGCTGCGCACGTATTCGTCGTAATGGTCGATGATATTGACCCGCTCAAGGAATACCGCCTTGACGGCATCCTGCCACGACCACAGCGACAACGGAAAATAGCTCAACGGCCGAAAATCGGCGTTCAGCACCAATGCCGGGCAGTTATCGAGCACCGCCGTCACCCCGGAAGCTTGCCGCCATGATCAACTCCGGCCTAGCGTTACCATGCGGTTTCGGACGCAATTATGGCGGCTTGAATAGCGGATCGCCCGCGCCGCGACAAGGTTTGGCGCCGTGCGGCCGCCGCGGCGAGTTGCCGTTAACCCGCCTCGCCGCGTGCGGCGGCCACGGAATTCCGCTAACATGACCGCCACAGGCAATCGACGGGCGCGATGACCGATCTGGCGCGCGAGGCGGGAGGAAGCGTTCTGGCCGGCGCCGGCGGGAGCCGCGCGGCCGGCGCCGTTGTCGACGCCCGCGGGTTGTACCGCCGCCTCGTGTGGATCTACATCCAGGGTTCGGCCGCCGCCGCCGCGGTGATGCTGACCCTGGCGCTGCTCGGCCTCGACTTCACGGCGCGGCAGTGGGGCATCTTCCTGCCGCTGATCCCGCTCGCGATCGCGTTCTACGTCGCGCCCGACATCTACCTGATCGGGCGCCAGTGCCGCCCGATCGGCAACGCATTGTCGGCGGTGGAGCGCGGGGAACGGCCGAATCCGACGCAGGTCTCGCTGGCGCTCGTACGCTGCCTCAATCTGCCGTTCTATTCATTCCTGCGCCTCACCCTGCTGCACGGGCCGCTCGCGGCCGCGAGTTCCTTCCTGGTCATGAGCATCGCCAACGAGTTCGGCGCCGGCGCCGCGAGTTGGCAGGTGACGATGTTCGCGCTCGCGGTGCTGCTGTTCGCTTCGCCGACGCACGCGATCATCGAATATTTCAGCATCTCGCGCACGATGCTGGGGCCGATCGCGCGGCTGTCGGCGGCCGCGCCGGACGGCATCCTGCCGGAGCACCAGCACCGCCTCGTCGCGATCCGGCTGCGCAGCAAGCTGCTCTATTTGTCGATCTGCATCGCCGCGATCCCGCTCGTGTTCTTTGCCGGCTCGATCATGTTCAAGGTCGGGCTGATGGGGCGGCAGCTCGGCTTCGCTCCGACGCCGGAACAGATGATGTCGCTGTGGCTGTGGCTCGGCGGCGTCATCGCGGTCTGCCTCGTGATGGCGCTGACGATGGCGACCTTGACCGCCGGCGAAGTGTCGCGCTCCGCGGCGACGCTGACCGGGGCGATGCAGCGGGTCGAGGCGGGCCAGCTCGACGTCGATCTCAACGTCACCTCGACCGATGAATACGCCGACTTGTTCCGCGGCTTCAACCACATGATCCGGCGGCTGCGCGACGAGGTGCGGCTGCTCGAAGTGACGCAGGCGCTCGCCGGCGAACTCAACCTCGACACGCTGATCCAGCGCATCCTGTCGGCCGCGTCCGACCTGCTCGACGCCGAGCGCGCGACCCTCTTCGTCTACGACCCGAAGACCGACGAGTTGTGGTCGCGTTATGCCGCCGGCCTCGACGCGGGGGAAATCCGCATCCCGTCGCACCAGGGCATCGCCGGCGCCGTCTTCACCAGCGGCCACACCGAAAACATCGCCGACGCCTACGCCGACGAACGCTTCAACCGCGGCGCCGACATCCACACCGGCTACCACACCCGCAACATCCTGTGCATGCCGATCGTCAACAAGGCGGGGGCGCGGATCGGCGTGACGCAGGTGCTCAACAAGAAAGGCGACGCGCCGTTCGTCGCGCGCGACGAGGCGCGGCTGCGCGCCTTCACCGCGCAGATCGCGGTGCTGCTCGAAAACGCCCAGCTCTTCGACGAGGTGCTGAGCGTCAAGAACTACAACGAAAGCATCCTGCGCAGCACGTCGAACGGCATGGTCACGCTCGACAACGACGGCAATGTCGTGACCGCCAACGAAGCCGCGCTCGCGATCCTCAAGGTCCCTACCGTCGCGTTCGTCGGCGCCCCCGCCAGCCGCTTCTTCGCCGGCGACAACGCGTGGGTCATGGCGGCGGTGGCGCGGGTGGCGCAGACCGGGCGCCGCGACATCTCGGTTGACGCGCTCCTCAAGCTCGAAGAGGGCGACGTCTCGGTGAACATGACGGTGCAGCCGTTGTTCGGTCCCGGCGGCGAGCGCATCGGCTCGATGCTCGTGTTCGAAGACATCACGACGGAAAAGCGCGTCAAGGCCACGATGGCGCGCTACATGAGCAAGGAGGTCGCCGACCAGCTGCTGGAGAGCGGCGAGGCCGAGCTCGGCGGCAAGGCGCAGACGGTCACGATCCTGTTCTCCGACATCCGCAACTTCACGACCTTGTCGGAGGCGCTCGGCGCCCGCGAGACGGTGTCGCTGCTCAACGAATACTTCGCAGTCATGTACGATGTCGTGACCCGCCACGGCGGCATTCTCGACAAGTACATCGGCGATGCGATGATGGCGCTGTTCGGCGCGCCCTTCGGGCGGCCGCACGACGCGGACAACGCGCTCGCCGTCGCCAACGAGATGCTGGTCGGCCTGCGTGCCTTCAACCGCAAGCGGCGCGAGGCCAACAAGCAGCCGATCGACATCGGCGTCGGCATCGCCACCGGCGAGGTCGTCGTCGGCAATATCGGCGCGCCGGCGCGCGTCGACTACACGGTGATCGGCGACAGCGTGAACCTCGCCTCGCGGCTCGAAGGCGCCAACAAGTACTACCACACGAAGATTCTCGTTGACGAGGCGACGGTTCAGGCCCTGACGACGTCGCCGCTGCTGCGCGAGGTCGATCTGCTGCGGGTCAAGGGCAAGGACCATCCGGTCGCCGTCTATGAGGCGCTGGGCTACCACGACTCCGAGAATTGGCCGACCTTGACCAAGGCGCTGGTCGCGTTCGAGGAAGGGTTGTCGGCCTACCGGTCAGGCGATTGGGACGGCGCCATCGGCCGGTTCGAGGCGGCGCTGCGTCACCAGGCCGGAGATCCCCTGAGCCTCATGTATATCGAGCGCTGCCGCCACTATCGCGACAACCCGCCGGGGCGGGACTGGGGCGGCGTGTGGGTGCTGACGGAGAAATAACGGTCGCACTTTCGGTCCGGGCCGGCGTTGTCCATCCTGGCACGGAAATCTCGCGGGGCAGCGCGATCGGTCGCGGCTGCTCCGCTTGACGAGGCCGCTCGGGGTGCTCTAACCCCTTGCTCAATATACGACTGTCGAGGAAACGCCGATGTCCAACCGTCTCAGCCGCCGCGCCTTGGGAGCGGCGATGGCGGCCGTCCTGGCTGCGCCCTATATCCGCCGCGCCGAGGCCGCGGGCCCTTGGCAATTGCGCTGCTCGCTCGACACCGCGCCGTCGCACCCGCGCAACGTCGCGCTCAGGGATTTCCTCGACAAGGTCGAGAAGGCGTCGGACGGGCAGATCCAGACCAAGCTGTTCGAGAGCGGCTCGCTGTTCCCCGACCTCCACGTCGTCAAGGCGCTGGTGCAGGGCCAGGTCGAGATGGCGTGCCCGGGGACGTGGACGATCACCGGCTTTGTCCCCGACGCCGATTTCTCGCAGCTCCCCGCCTTCTACGGCCAGCCGATCGACGTCGTGCACAAGGCGACCGACGGCTCGGCCGGCAAGCACGTCAACGACGAGGTCAGCGCCAAGCTCAAGGTGCAGGTGCTCGGGAGCTGGTTCGACCTCGGCTTCAACGAGTGGTTCTCGACGAAGAAGCCGCTGAACTCGCTCGCCGACCTCAAGGACATGAAGTTGCGCAGCCCGGGCGGCGTGCTGAACTCGTGGCGCATCCGTTTCTTCGGCGGCATCCCGAACGTGACGGCGTGGCCCGACGTGCCGCTGGCGATGTCGCAGGGCACCTTCGACGGCCTCATCAGCACCAACGAAAGCGTCAACAGCGCCAAGCTGTTCGACTCCGGCCTGCGCCATTCCTTGCAGGACAACCAGGGGATGGGGCTCTACGTGCCGATGATGAACCAGAACTTCTGGAGCGAGATCGGCGCCAAGAACCAGCAGGCGATCCTGAAGCTGTGGGCCGACAACCTGCCGACCTACCGCAAGAACACGGCGAAGGCGCAGCAGGACGGCCGCGAGGCATTGGCCAAGGCCGGCGTGAGCTTCGTCGACGTGCCGCAGGCCGAACGCGACACGGTGCGCAAGAAGATGCTGGCGGAGCAGGACAAGGTCGCCGCCGACGCGCACATGTCTCCGGAACTCGTAAAGCTGGTCATGACGGATGTCGGCGCCGCCTGAGGCGCCGACAAGCGCGGCGGCGCGGCTCTTCGCCCGCGTCGGCGTCGTCTGGGACGGGATCGAGCGCGTCCTCGTCGGCATTCTCGGCGCCTTCGCGATGGCGATCGCCGCGATCCAGGTCTTTGGCCGCTATATCGATCCCGCCGCGGCGATTACCTGGGCCGAGGAGGTCATCGTCTACGTCGCGGTCTGGGCGGTCATGATCGTCGCCAGCCAGCTCGTGCGCCGCGACGGCCATGTCCGCCCCGATCTCGTGCTGCGGCTGCTGCCGCCGGGGGTGCAGCGCTGGGTCGAAATGTTCAACTGCCTCGTCGCCCTCGCCTTCACCCTTGGCATGGTGTGGTACGGCTGGGAGGTGGTCGGGACGGCGCTGCTGCTGGACCAGCGCAGCTCGACCGATCTCCAGTTCCCGCTCTGGATCTATTACCTCGCGCTCCCCGTCGGCGGCGCCTTGATGTTCGGGCGCTACATCGTTCGGCTGCTGCGCTACGCGTTCTTCTTCGATGCGCGAACGATGACCGTCGGCCACCTCCCGGTCCACGAGACGGCGGCGGTCAATCTCCCCTCAACCGTGCAGTAGAACCGCCGGCAGCAATGTGGACCGCCGGCTTCCTGGTGCTGTTCTTCGGCCTGCTCGCCGCCGGCATGCCGATCTTCCTGGTCCTCGGCGCCTGCGCCGCGGTCCTTTATTTCGTATCGGGCCAGCCGCTCGTCGGCGTCGCCCAGAACATGATCGACCAGCTCAATTCGACGACGCTGATGTCGCTGCCGCTGTTCGTCATGGCGGCCAATTTCATGCGCCGCGGCGGTGTCGCGCAATCGCTGGTCGATCTCTCCGCGGCGTGGCTCGGCGGCATCAAGGGCTCGCTCGGCCTCGTCGCGGTCGTTTCCTGCGCGCTGTTCGCCGCGATCTCGGGATCCTCCGTCGCGACCGCGCTGGCGATGGGCACGATCCTCTTGCCGGCGATGCTGGAGCGCGGCTATCCCCGCTCCTTCGCGCTCGGCGTGCTCGGCGCCTCCGGCACGATCGGCGTCGTGATCCCGCCGTCGCTGGCGCTGATTCTGTACGGCATCGTGACCGAGCAGTCGGTGCCGCGCCTGTTCCTCGCCGGCATCCTGCCGGGGCTATTGCAGGCGGGCGCCTTTTTCCTCTGGGTGCTGTACTACGCCAGGAGGAAGGATTTCCCGGCCGAGCCGGCGATGCCGCTGCGCATGCGGCTGCGGGTGACGTGGCGAGCGCTGCCGGCGATGGCGGTGCCGGCGGTCGTGCTCGGCGGCATCTACGGCGGCTTCATGACCGTGACCGAGTCGGCGGCTATGGCGGCGGTGACGGCGCTCGTCGTCAGCGTCGTCGTCTATCGCGGTTTCCGCTGGACCCGCGTCCTCGAGGTCATTGCCGAGGCGCTGGCCTCGGCCGGGGTCATCATGCTGATCATCGCGACGGCGCTCGTGTTCGGCCACTGGATGACCGGCTCCGGCATCCCGGGCGAGCTCGTACAGTTCGCGGCGAAGCAGAATTTCAGCACCTGGCAGTTCCTGCTCGTCACCAACATCCTGCTGCTGGTCATCGGCTGTTTTCTGGAGGTCGTCGGCACCTTGCTGCTGGTCATGCCGATCCTCGGGCCGGCGCTCGCGCCGCTCGGGGTGAACTCGGTGCATTTCGGCATCATCTTTACCCACAACATGGAGGTTGGCCTGGTGCACCCGCCGGTCGGGCTCAACCTCTACGTGCTCTCGACGATCTCGGACGCGCCGATCGGCGAGGTGATCCGCGGCATCCTGCCGTTCCTGGTCCTGCTGTTGCTGGTCCTCGGACTGATCACCTACTGGCCGGCGCTGACATTGTGGCTCCCCAACCTCGTGTTCGGGCCGCAATGACCGCCCTCTGCAAAGGATGCCCGCGATGAAGATCGGCAAGCCGCATCTCGAATTCCACCGCATCGACCGCTCGACCGGCTGGGAAGTGCCGGCCGGGTATCCGCCGGGCATCGAGCAGAAGATCCTCGCGGGGTCGCTCGACGAAAACGGCCGCAGCGGCAGCCGCACCCGTCTCCTCCGCTTTCAGCCCGGCGTGTTCACGACCGCTCCCTTCGTCCACGACTATTGGGAGGAGGTGTATCTCGTCGAGGGCGACCTCACCGTCGGCAACGACGCCGCCGGCGCGGGCGGCGAGAATTTTCCGCCCGGAACCTACGCCTGCCGGCCGCCCGGCGCGGTGCATGGGCCGTTTAAATCAATCAATGGTTGCCTGCTCCTCGAAATACACTATTACGAGGACTGAAACGCACGATCGATCCGCATTCATCGCAACGAAATCTTCGTCCGCTCTGTTCATGATGCAGACGGACGAGGAGCCTCGCGATGAAGCGGTCGATCCCTCTGTTTGCCGCGCTGGCCTTTCTGGCGTCGGGCCTCACCGCCGCCCAGGCTAGCGATTCAGAGCGCCTGGCGGAGCGCGGCGGCTTTCTCCTCGGCAGCGCGCGGCATTGCGGCGTGCCGGCCGACCGCGTCGTCAAGGTGGCCAAAACGATCGGCCGGCTGATCGCGGCCGCGTCCAACGAGACCGGCGACGGCGACGCCGCCATCACCCGGTTCTCCGAGTTCTACCTCGCCACCGCCACGGCCGGAACCGCCGACGAAAATGGCCTCACCCTCGACTGCCGCCGCGTCGTCGCCGAATTCCGCAAGCTCGAACACCACCCCATCAAGGACGCCGCAAAGTAGCGACGCTCTTGCGTCTGTCGTCGTCCCGGCGCAGGCCGGAACCTACTTATCACGTTGGTCGATTGTCGGACCGTGGATGCCGGCCTCCGCCGGCATGACGAGCGATCATTCGGCAGCGTCGCGCGCTTTTGCCTTCTCCGGCCCGACCCAAGGGCCGCCGACCCACCCGTTCTCGTCGTATTCGGACATGCATTTCTCGGCGAGGCCGATCATAGCGTCCATATTGCCGTTGCGCCGCGCCGCCATCAGCGCCTGGATGCGGATGTCCTCATGGTTGCCGGCATAGTTGCGCTCGTAAAGCTCGTGCCGGCCGCCGAACTCGCTGCCGATTGCGTCCCACAGCAGCTTCATGATCTTGATGCGCTCCTTGTAGCCGATGCCGTTCGACCCGCGCACATAGCGCTTCAGGTAGGGGTCGATCGCCGGGTTGGCGAAGTCGCGGGCCGAGGAGGGCAGGAAAATCAGCGCCGAGGCGACGATTTTCTCGATGATTTCCTTGATCCGGGAATAGGCGTCGGGGGCGAACACCCGGTACGCGGTCGCCGGCTGCAGATTGGGCAATAGCGCGTCGTCCACCCAGGGCTGCGGGTTGCTGACCATGCAATCCGACAACGACCAGAACAGGTCGCGCCAGGCAACGATCTCGCCGAGCATTGCCTGGTTGCCGCGGAACTCGTCGCCGCCCGTGGCCCGCAGCGCCCGCGCGACGAGGCCGGCGATGAAGTCGAGCTTGACGGCGTAGCGGGTGCAGCCCTGGAAGCAGAACCCGTTGAGGAACCCCGACCTCGGGTAGAAGCTCAGGATCTTCTCCGTATCCCGATGAACCAGAACGTTTTCCCAGGGGATCAGTACATTGTCGAGGACGAAGATCGCGTCGTTCTCGTCGAAGCGTGACGACAGCGGATAGTCGTACGGCGTGCCGAGCGTCCCGGCGATGCGTTCATAGGAGTTGCGGCAGATCAGCTTCACCCCCGGCGCGTCCATCGGCAGGATGAACATGATCGCCATGTCGGGGTCGTTGGTCGCGGTGGCGGCATTCTGGCCGAGAAAATTGTAGTGGGTGAGGGCGGCGGCGGTGGCGACGACCTTGGCGCCCGAGACGACCACCCCGGCGTCGGTTTCCTTCTGGATCGTCACATAGACGTCCTTGACCTCGTTGGTCGGGCGGCCGCGGTCCACCGGCGGGTTGACGATCGCATGGTTCATGAACAGCACCGCGTCCTGCGCCCGCCGGTACCAGTCGCGCGCGTTGCCCGCGAACTGGCCGTAATACTCGGCGTTGGCGCCGAGCGTGTTCATCAATGCCGCCTTGTAGTCCGGCGTGCGGCCCATCCAGCCATAGGTGAGCCGCGCCCACTCGGCGATCGCCTGCTGCTGCTGCTTCAGCTCAGCCGGTGAGCGGGCGACCCGGAAATAGCGGTGGGTGAACCCGCCGGAACCGGTATCGCTCTCGCAGGTCAGCACGTCCTTCGACGCAGGATCGTGCAGCGCGTCGTAGAGCCGGGCCAGCGAGCGGACCGAGTTGCGGAAGGCGGGGTGGGTGGTCACGTCGCGCACCCGCTCGCCGTCGATGTAGACCTCGCGGCCGTCGCGCAGGCTGGCGATATACTCGGCGCCGGTGAACGGGCGGGCGGGATCCTTGATGTATTGCTCCGGCGTCATCCTGTCTTCCCCTGGCATCCGTTTCGCCGCTCCGTAAAAGCCCGCCTGCCGCGCCTCGCGTTCAAGCGCGGCGAGCCGCCCCCGCACCTCGCCCGGCACCGCAAGTTCGCCGTTCAAATAACGGTAAAGACTGGTCCGCCCGATCCCGAGCGCCGCCGCCGCCGCGCTCTTCCACCGTCGCCCGTGCGCCGGCTCGAAGAGCGCTCGGCAACGCCGCGCCAGCGGCATCTGTTCCGTCTGTTCCATGGTTTAATGGAACATACGGAACAGATGATGTCGAGGGGTTTTCTTACGCGAACCGCACGGTACAACCGGTTCGTAGCAATTCGGCAGAAAGCGGCTCATAATCGGCCACCGGCGGACTGCCGCGAAAGCTTGCGCGAACCCAAAACAGAAGGAAGATCAATGGCCGACGTAACCCTTGAGATCTTCACCGACTACGTCTGACCCTGGTGCTATCTCAGTACCGTGCGTATTGAAAAGCTGAAGCAGGCGTTTGTCGTCGATACGGTTCTGGTGCACTTCCCGCTGCATCCGGAAACGCCGGCCGAGGGGCGGTCGATGGCCGAGCTTTATGCCGGCCGCGGCATCGACCCGGAGGCGCAATACCTCCGGATGAAGGGGCTGATGGACGCGGAGGGGCTGCCCTATGGCCGCCGCACCCACACCTACAACAGCCGCCTCGCCCAGGAACTCGGCAAGTGGGCGGATACGCAGCCCGGCGGCGACAAGCTGCACGATGCGCTTTATCGCGCCTATTTCGTGGACGCGCGCAACATCGGCGACATTGATGTGCTCGCGGACATCGTGCAGTCGGTCGGGCTGACGGCGGCGGAGGCGCGCGCGGTGCTCGCCGAACGCCGCTTCAAGGACGCGGTCGATGCCGACTGGGAGAAGTCGCGCCGTTACGGCGTCACAGGCGTGCCGACCTTCGTCGCCGCAAAGTACGGCGTCGTAGGCGCCCAGCCCTACGAAGTGTTGGAGCAGCTGCTCGACAAGGCGGGAGCGCCGCGGCGGAGTTAGAGCGATTCCAAACGAACGGCGCTGAAATCGTCGTGGCCGGGCTTGACCCGGCCATCTGCGGAGCGCCCGGAGATCGCCGGGTCTGGCCCGGCGATCACGGGAAAATGAATGGGATCCTGCTCGTAACTCTCAGCCGGAATAGGAGCGGCGGCCGGCGTCGCGCAGCCACAGCCGCACCAGGTGCCGCCGCCGCTCCGGCTCGGGGTGGTCCTCGAACTCGGTGCGGCTGTGCGCGACGGCGCGATTGTCGACGAACTCGATGTCGCCGGGCGCCAGGTCGAACTCGAACGAGGCGGCCTCGTCGTCGAACAGCGCGAGCAGCGTCTCCAGGGCGGCCGCGCCCTCGTTGTCGATCGGCTCGCCCCGCAACGCATAGCCGCCGCGGATCTGGTGGGCGCTGAGGCGGGTGCGCAGCTCGCCCGCGAGAGCGAAGACCGGCGCGGCGAAGATCGGGGTCTCGTCCGGGAAGTGCTCCCGCTGGCGGTCGAACCAGAACGGCCGGTAGAGCCGCGGCAAGTGCTCGCGATGATTCGCGAGGAGCGCGTTATGGACGCCGTGAAAGCTCGCGACCCGGCTGCGGCCGCCGCGCCTCGCGGTGCGCAGGCACAGCAGCGCGACGTATTCGGGCGGCATCGTGTTGTAGGAATTGTCGTTGTGGAAGCGGATTTCGATGTTGGTCTTGTCCGGGCGCACGCCCGAGCCGGGCAGCGCCTGACGCCCGGTGTCGAGGACGTCGTAGATCAGCGTGCCGTCGAGCTTCTGCGCCACCGGCCGCGCCACGAGCCCGGCCAGCAGCCAATAGACGCCCGTCGCCGCCTCGGCCCCGATCTCCTCCACCGGCAGCCGCTCGACCACCGCAAAGCGCACGCCGCTCGCCAGAATGCGCCGCACCCGCGCCATCGCGTGGCGGCAGTGGGTCAGCTCGAATTCGGCGGGGTCGAGCACGATCGTCGGCAGTTTGTGGCGGGCCAGCGCGTCCGCCGCAGCGCGGATCTCGTCGAGGCAGGCGGCCGAAAGGACGACGCGATAGTCGGCGTCGCCGAGATGGTCGCGGCGCCACGCGCTCGGCCCGGCGATCGCGCGGTCGAGCATCCTCGGCAGCAGGGAAACATCGC
>Ga0070739_10006851_pt1 | contig 12390 bp, 7 predicted proteins | sample Coa_R1_7_FD_66445 | JGI IMG/M metagenome (GOLD analysis project Ga0070739, IMG submission 66445) | Surface soil microbial communities from Centralia Pennsylvania, which are recovering from an underground coalmine fire - Coalmine... | ecosystem: Environmental > Terrestrial > Soil > Unclassified ... | reverse complement strand
TGATGTTCATGATACCGATACCACCGACCACCAAAGAAATGCCGGCGATCATCGCCAACAAGCCCAAGAAACGGCGCTTCTCTGCCTCGGCATGTTCCAGCTTGTCCAACGGCACCGATACTGCCGTATCGTCCTTAATGTGGCGCGATAAGATCTGCTTGATTAACTCGCCGGTGGGACGCACCTTATCCATGTCGCTGACCGTTAGCGTCACTTGGCTTAGCTCCACCGATTCGCGCTGAAACGAGCCGGCCTGGCGATACGTGATGACAGAACCGAAATGCTCATTACAAGTGGTCAGCGGTATGTACACGTCGTTGTTGTAATCCTCCGCCATCGATCCCCCCGTATCGCCAACGGGAGTGCGGCTCTTGAGCACGCCGACGACCAACCACTCCGATTGGCCCAGCTTCAACGTTTGCCCCAGCGGGTTCTCGAAGGGGAATAGTTTCTGGGCGACAGTCGAGCCGAGGACCGCGACGTTGTCGTGCTTTTCCTCGTCCAACGGGGTGAGAAACCGTCCTAAAGCGACAGGAATGTCGTTGATCTCGGCATAGGCAGACGTGGTTCCGACGGCACGGCCGGTCCACATCAGATGCAGGCGGCGCATTTCCTGTTGAAAGATGCGCATGGGAACCATGCGCGTTATTGTGCCGCCCTGCTGAAGGACGGCGAAGCGATCATAATCGTCCTTCGTAAGACCGTACATGGCCACGCGCGAGCGGCCCGCTGTCGCCGAGTTCTCCGGCGGTTTGACGCTGCGGACGATGATGTTGGTCGCTCCCAGCTTGCGGATAGCGTCGAGGGCTTCCTGCATGCTGCCTTCGCCGAAGGCCATGAGGGTGATAACCGCGCCAGTGCCGATGATGATACCCAGCACCGACAAGAAGGCGCGCATTTTGTGCAGCCACAAGCTGCGGATGGCTAGAACAAGGCTCCGTCGCCCTTTGTCCCAATACAACAAAGGCGTGATCGCGGCGCCAAACAGCACAATTCCCACAAGGATGAAAAGCAGGTACATGGGAGTCACTCTCGAATTCGTTTAGCGACGCTTCGTAGAAGCGTCGTTCTCCGCAACGCTTCTACGAAGCGTCGCTAAACGGACTACAGCCCGGCAGGACGGAGGGCGAAGCCATTGCCGGCAGCACCGTCCAGCTTGGCGAGCTTGGTGCCGATGGTGCGGTGCTCGTTGCGTTCGTCTGTTTCAATCTGACCGTCGCGCATACGGATGACGCGCTTGGCCCAGGAGGCGATGTCGTTTTCGTGGGTGACCATGATGATGGTCTTGCCTGCATCGTTAAGTTGTTGCAAGCGTTCCATGATCTCGTCGCTGGTGCGCGAGTCGAGGTTGCCGGTCGGCTCGTCGGCGAGGATCACGTGCGGATCGTTAACCAAGGCGCGCGCGATGGCGACGCGCTGCTGCTGGCCGCCGGACAGCTGCATGGGGCGATGGTCGAGGCGGTCGCCCAGACCAACCATAGTTGCCAGGTGAATGCACCATTCGCGCGTCCCGGCGTTGAGCTTGATTCCTTGATAGAGCAGGGGAACTTCGATGTTCTCCACGACGGTGTACTGCGGTAGCAAATTGTACGACTGGAAAATAAAGCCGAGATATTTGCTGCGAATTTCGGAGAGCTGATCGTCGTCCATCTCCGAAACATCTTCCTCGCCGAGATAATACTGACCGCTGGTCGGACGATCCAGGCAGCCCAGCTGATTGAGCAGTGTCGATTTGCCCGAGCCGGACGGTCCCATCAGGGCAACGAAATCGCCTCCCTCGACCGACAACGATACACCGCGCAGGGCTTGCACCGTGACGGATTCGAGGTAATAAGTCTTAACCAGATCGATAATGCGAACAATGTCAGCCATGCGGTGGGATCTCGAACAGGCGAGCGGGGGGTGTTAACCCCGGTATTCGGGACCGAGGGGTTAACACCCCCCGCTCGCCTGGGTAGGTTTGTTACGGATTGGCGTTTGCTTTGGCACCCGGAGAGGAGCCTCCCTGACTGCGTCGACCGCCGGGGCCAAAGCCACCGCCCTGACCACCGCCGCCGGGAGGCCCGCCGGGATTGCCGCCGCCGGGCGCACCAGGACCGCCCTGCATGCCAGGGCTGCCGCCCGGCATTCCACCCGGCGCGCCGCCTTTGCCGCCCCAGTTGCCCTTACCGCCGCCCTTGGCGCCCTTGCCGCCCCAGTTGCCTTTGCCGCCTCCAGGGCCGCCTTGACCACCGAGACCGCCGCTCTGGTCGCCGGACGCGGAGATGCCGTACTGGACTTTTTCCTTGTCACTGAGCAATACGCCGGGATTGAGCACCACCACATCGCCCTCTTTCAAGCCCTCCTTGACTTCCGCAACCGTCTCGTTCTGCTTGCCCAGCGAGATCTCGCGCAGTTCGAGGCCGCCATCCGTCATGACGAAACAGCGCCGCTTCTCGGCCATTTCGACGGTGCCCATCAGCGCTTGCAGCGGAATGGTCAGAACGGGTTCCGGCGTGCTATCGACGTTGATCGTGACTACCGCGTCCATGCCCGGCTTTAATCCGTCCATGGTACTGTCATCAATGGCGATGTAAGTCTGATAGACCTTGACGTCGGAGCTGAAGAAATCGGTCTGCGACGCCACCGGTGCCACGGACTTAACGTGCGCCTTCAAGGGGCGATCCGGGAAGGCGTTGACGCGAACAGTGGCCGGCAGGCCGTGCCGCTCCAGTACCTTTTCCGCGTCTTCGTATTTGCTCGCGAAAGGCGACTGCATGTCCGTGTCGAAGCTAATGTAAGCGGACAGACTGCTCAGCGGCTGGGGCGTGAATAAGAGGGCGGTATTGACGGCCTCGCTGAAGCCGGTGTACCTGATGACATCAGACTGGACGAAGCGAACCATCGCTTCGTGGATTTTCGCATTGACGACCATCTGCTTGAGGTCGGGCACGGCGATCAGCTTTTGTCCTTCCTTGACTTGCTCGCCCGGGGCGATGACACCCGCTGTGGTGTTGCCGAAGCGGGCGCGTTCCTCTACGTAATAGATCACCATGCCGTCGCGCGGAGTACGGATCAAGCAACTGTCAATGTCGCTCACGATTTCCGCCAGCTTGTCCTTCTGCTTTTGATATTGGGCTAAAGCAGACTTGACGGCAACGTCATCCGAATCCAGGGTCTTTTGCAGCTTTTCCTTTGCCGCTTCCAGATTGTGCTTCGCGTCATCGATCTGGCCCTGGAATTGGACGCGGTTTTTCTCCTTGGTCAGGTTATCCAACACCCATAGCTGTTTCTCGTAGTTCTTCAGAGTAAGTTCAGCGGTTTTGCGACGGGCTTCGTCGGCCTCGGCCTGGGAGACGGTGACGAACTGCCGGCCCGGACGCGACATCTGGTCCGACCAGCCAGCCCGCTCTTTCCACATGAACAGGTCCGAGCGCGCCATGTCGAATTTGTTTCTCAGATCGATCTGCGTCTGCACGTACAGGCCATTGAGATACTCCTGCAAGGTAATCTCGGCCACTTTGACGGCCGTTTCCTTCGTCTGCACATCCACTTCGTTGGTGCGCAAATTGATGAGGCGTGTGAGCTGGGCTTTCTGCCAGAGTTCCTCGGCTTTGTAGACTTCGATCTCTTGCGTCGTCTTCTGGTCCTGCAAAGCGGAATCGTCGAGTTCCAGGATTTTTTCATCCTGCTTAACGAGGGATCCGTTGTCGATGACCCAGCGGATGCTGGTCGCAGCGGCGCCCGGGGTTTTGGCCTTCACCTTACAGCTGAAGAACGTGTTATCCGCCGGCTCCAAGCTGCCGCGCTCCGTGATGGTGACCTGCACCTTTTCTTTTTTGATCGTGTGCAGGATCAGGTCCGGCCGCGCGGTATGCTTGCGAGCATAGAAGTACCATCCCCCGACACCGACGCCGGTGAGGGCGCCAAGCAGCAGCAGGGCGACCAGCCACTTACCGCGCCGCCTCCAACCGTGCCCCTTCTTCTTTGGCAGGTTGTTCGGGCCGGGGCGGAGGGAGCTGCTCTGGGGCGTTGGGGGGGGCGTTGTTGCCAGCGGGCGGATTTCCGGCACCGTCTCCCGGTTGGCGTTGCTGCCCTCCGGAGGCTGCGTTGTTGTCTGCGGATTGGTTGGAGGTTGCGTCTGCATCGATCCACACTCCACGGTTGTCCAGGGGCATAACCCCCATGTCACGGTAAAGGTACGTGCGATTAATCTGGTAACTTATCCATGTACTATACAGGTCGTTCTGCGATCTCACCAGAGCTGCTTGCGTTCCCAGCAACTGATTGGTCAAAGCGGCCGGGTCGCCCAGTATAGGACGTTGCCCGACAGGTCCCACCAGGCCCGCTAGGACGACGTCTGCTCCGGGCGGCGCCTGCGGCTGGCTGAACGCCTGCAAGGCCTGATCCACTTGCATGTAGGCCAGCTCGATTTGCCGTTTCTGTATGCGCTGATAGTTGTTGGCCAGAATACGCAATTGGCGCAGCTCAAAGCGGACGTTGAAGAGCAGTTGGTCTTCGAATTGCAACAGGCTGCGGCGATTTTGCTGGAAATTGATAAGAGTGCTGCGGTAGAGGTTGCGCTGCAGGATGCGAACCAGCGGCAGTTGGCCGGTGAAGATCAGTTGGTGCGTGGTACGCGAGCCGGCAAACGCAAAAGGCAGCGCCTTGCCGGCGGGCGTGGTGGCGGTCATGTGATAATCGACATTGAAGGTTCCCATCAGGGAGTTTGCGGCCACCCGGATTTTGCGCCAGGCGTCGGTCAGCTGCGCCCGTACGTTCATGAGATCCACACGGTTGGCCATCGTGGTCTGCTCGACGGCCAAAAGCGCGTCGTCTTCCGGGGCATCCAAAACATTCACCCCGCAGGCGCGGATGGGCATCAGATCGGGCCACATCGTTTTAATGTTGTCCTGCACCTCGATGTAGGCGTGATCGACCACCTTGAGGAAGGCACGCCGCACGCCGAAGAATTGCTCGCGGGCGGCCCTGATTCGGAGGTCCGGTTCATTGATTTTATTCCATTCCTCGCGCTCGTAGATGCTCAACTCAGTCTCAAGCTCCAGCAAGTCGAGCTGGAACTGCAAGTCGTTTTTGCGGTCTTGTTCCGCTTTGGGCAAACGCGTTACCGGATCTTCGGCTTCCTTTGTCCTTATTTCCGTGAGAAGCTCCCTCAGCCTCATGATCTCGTTGACAAGCGCCCGCCGCCTCTGGTCCCACCCCTGGTCCTTGGCGAGGTTTTCCCAGCGCGGCAAGTTTCGCAGGATGTACTCGCGCGCCTTGGTATTCCGCAGGAGTGGAGTTCGATCCAGCATGCGCCGCAGCCGGCTACGCAGTTGCCTGGCTTGGCTCGGGCCCGAGTTCTGGTCGATATTGGTGATGACCCGCTCGTGGTTGATCATCAGCTTCTCATATGCCTCGACAATGTCGATCATGGGCTGCAACGGACCTGGGGCGATGTCCAGAGGTACCGTCATGGGCAGACCGAGCTGCTGTTTGAGCTGATCCAGCGATACCCGGAACGAAACCTGATTGCCCAATACGGTTTCGTAGCTGCTCAGCAAGGTCTGTTCAACCGTGCCTCTCTGCACCTGATTGATCAAGCTGCCTTCCAACCACACGTCGAAAATACGCAAGTAGCGTTGCAGCGCCTGGATGTTCTTGTAGAAGTTGAACAGGACCGTTCGCTCCAAAATGGCGGAAAGATAGCCCTGGGGAGTGATAAGCACGCCGGAATTGAGGATCGGTCCCAAGGCCGGCTGGGGCGACACCTGGACGGTGGCCGGATTGGCCACCAAGGGCGTAGTGAAAGCGTTGGGTATGGCGGGGTTGGGTTGGGCAACGGTGGGAGGCGACAGAGCGATTACGCCAGCGGCAACACCGGGAATGAAGCCAGTGGACTGACCAACCGCGAAGAAGGCGTAGTATTCCTGACGGAAGCGATAAAAATCGCGAATAGCGTAGACCAGATCGCGTTCAGCCTGAGTCAATGGCTCCAGGGCGACTGCCCGCCCGCCGCCCGCCAAGAACGGCTGAATGGCATCGAAATTAATGGTGGAAATGCTGGTCGTTGGGTTCCTGCCCAGATTGTACACCGTCTGATTGGCAAAATTGAACAGGACCAGGGCGCCGGTGGAGAACGCTTTGGTGAAGCCTGCGGTGGAGTTGGCGATCCAGCTATTGAGCGGTGTTCCCGGCCTGGCCGATACTTGCGATCCGGCGTATTGGCGGATGAGCTGTTCGGTGACGAACGGCTGGGCAATGAAGGCAAAGCGCTCGGCCGTCACCGCCAGGGCTGTTAAGTACAATATCTCGCGTTGCGTCTGGAATTGCGGGCTGTTCAAGAACCCCAATTCGGTGATCTGTTCCAAGTTGAGCCGGAACGGCGGGTACTTCGACGGCTGAGGCGCCTCCAGTGATACCGGGAGTCGTTCCTCGCCGGGCATGGGTGGGATGGGTCCAGCCAGCTCCGCATCGATGTTCCTATCGATCTCGCGGGCGCGTTCGGCGAAGCCCTTGTCCTCACCCATCAACCTCGGTTCTTCTTCCTCGCTTGTTGTTTGTTCTTTCTTTTCCGTCTCTACCTGGGCAGCCTCCGCCCGAGCGCGATTTTCCGTGTCCCAGCGGCGCATCAATTCCAGATAGCCGGTGCCCTGCCAATAAGCGTAACCCTTGAGTATGGGGCGTTGCGGATGTGGCGACAGATCCCATGCGGCCGGGTCATCCGGAGGCATGGGCGGGCGGTCGGGATCGGTCGGATCGGCAAAACGGGACAGCGGATGCGGATAGACGTAATAGTCGTTGATCTTCCACTGCGGATACCGGTCTTTTTCGCACAAAAGCTCATCGACCTCGGCGTCGGCGCGCCGGCGGAAGAAACGTCGAGTGCATCCGCTTAAGGACATGAGCAATCCCAGCAGCAACAATGAGGAAAGAATCGACCGACTAAGGCGAGGCTCTCCAAGCTGAAAAAGCCAGCTCTTCATGACATCCGTGCCCCCGTAAGCAGATACGGAATAACCGACAGAAGCGTTATCGGCGGCAGGGCTTTCCTGGCTTCACTTATAAAGGATAGCTGAGGGATGATGAGAAGCCGATGAGGAAACGTGAAGATATAGCTCCTCGGCAAGGCGGAGGCTTTATGACGTTTTCGTCTTGACTAACTATTGAGTTAGGCTAACCTAATTACCAAGTCCTTCACTCTCGCAATGGAGTTGTTGATTCATGGAATCCGGTTTAACGGCCCCATCTCTGGAAGAAATTCACCGCTCCGTGCCGATTCCGACGCGCTGGTGGCGGCGTTTCCTGGCGTTCTCCGGACCTGCGTTCATGGTCAGCGTCGGCTACATGGATCCCGGCAACTGGGGCACCGATCTGCAAGCCGGCTCCTCCTTTGGCCATCGGCTGCTGTGGGTACTGCTGATGTCCAACCTGATGGCTCTGCTCTTGCAGGGTCTAGCGAGCCGGCTCGGCATCGTCGCAGGGCGCGACTTGGCCCAAGCTTGCCGCGAGAGCTATCCCCGCCGCACCGTGTTTGCCCTGTGGCTCTTGACCGAAATCGCCATCGCCGCCACCGACTTGGCCGAAGTGATTGGTACCATTATCGCTCTGAAATTGCTCTTTAACATTCCTTATGTGTTCGGTTTGGCCATTGCGGCGACGGACACGCTGTTGTTGTTGGCTTTGCAGCGGCGCGGCGTGCGGCTCTTGGAATTGCTGACGCTCGGATTGGTGGGAGTGATCGCCGTTAGTTTCGTCATAGAAATTGTCCTGGCGCGACCCGACTGGGCCGCGGTGCTGCGCGGCTTCACGCCCGGACTTGATCCTGTTGATCCCACCAAGAGCCTGTATGTGGCCATTGCTATGCTCGGCGCCACCGTCATGCCGCATAATCTCTATTTGCACTCGGCTTTGGTGCAGACTCGTGCTTTTCCCAAGACGCCCGCCGGCAAACGCTTGGCCTGCAAGTACAACCTGATTGATTCCGCCCTGGCTCTCAACGGTGCGTTTTTCATCAACGCGGCCATCCTCGTTTTGGCTGTGGCGACGTTTTTCGCGCACGGCAAGGAAGTGGACAAGCTGACCGATGCCTATTACCTGCTCGGCGAAGTATGGGGCACGACGTTGGCCAGCGTGCTGTTCGCCGTGGCGCTGTTGGCATCCGGGCAAAGTTCGACTCTGACGGGTACGTTAGCCGGGCAAGTCGTGATGGAGGGTTTCGTCAGACTGCGCCTGCGGCCGTGGATGCGCCGCTTGTTGACGCGCCTGGCCGCCATTGTGCCGGCTTTGTTGGTATTGTCTTTGGCGTCTGCTGGTGAGCAGGCGGAAGAAACGGTTGATGGTCGGCTATTCGATCTGCTTGTCCTTAGTCAAGCCATCCTAAGTTTTCAACTGCCGTTCGCCATAATTCCGCTGGTGCAGTTCACCAGCGACCGCCGCCGCATGGGCGAATTCGCCAATCCTACCTGGATGAAGGCGTTGGCCTGGCTGTGTGCCGCAATCGTCGTCGGTCTGAACGTGGTGCTGATCGGCATGCAAATGCAAGAGTGGGCACAAGACCTGCAAGGTGCCGGCTGGAGCAGTTTGTGGATCTACGGCACTGTCGGCCCGTTGGCGGCGACACTGGCGGCGTTCCTGCTGTGGGTCATGTTCTATCCACATTATCATTACCGAGCCGCTCTACCCGCCCCGCTGTCTGTCCCCGAACTGCCGGAAGTGCGCTATCACCGTATCGGCGTGGCCGTGGAATTCACCGGCGGAGACACGACGGTCCTGACTCAGGCGGCAGCGATGGCTCGCCTGCATCAGGCGCCGCTGCTGCTGCTTCATGTCGTCGAGGGGCCGGGAGCGGACTATTACGGCTCGGCCACTGACGATCAGGAAAGCCGCACCGATCGACTGCGGATAAGCGAATTGGTGAAGCATCTTCAATCGGAAGGATTGCAGGCAGAGGGCGAGTTGGGTTACGGCGAACCGGCGGCCGAACTGGTCCGCATTGCCCGCGAGCGGAAACTGGATTTTCTCGTTTTGGGCACGCACGGACATCGCTTCTTCGCCGACCTGGCGCTGGGCCAGACCGTCTCGCCCGTGCTGCACCGGCTGCAGATTCCGATTCTGGTCGTGCCGACAGCACCATCATGAACAACCGGGCGAGCGGGGCGTGTCAACGCCCCGGTAAGAGTAATCGGGGCGTTAACACGCCCCGCTCGCCGAATCATGATATGCGGTTACATCACTTTGTACCAACAGATATACGCCACGGTCGAATACAGAATTAGGCCAATGGTGAAAATGCCGCCCATGAGCAGAACCACAGCTCGGGCCGCGCCCTTATCACTTTTGCGATATTGTTCCCATTCTTCCGGCGTAAAGTGCAGCACCGGCTGGCCTGGCCCGCCGGGGATGCTCACGTCCTGTGAAGGATTACTATGTGCGTGCGGTTCGTTCATGATTGGACCTCATGTTCTCTCAATTTCCCAATCACCCAACCACCTAACAACCTAACAACCCAACGAGCAAGGTCAAGTGTCGTGTCGGCGAACGGATTTCTTGAATCTTTTTGGGCCGATGCAACTTTTTTCTCAAGTTGGCCGCCGATAGAACCGATACAGTTCAACAACCGACTTGGGAAACCCGGTTTTGGGCGGCAAGGGAGAACGCCGATGGGCATGGGACCGATTGTCTGGACCTGTCTGGCGCTGACCCTCCATCAGGGGCAGGTCGAGGATTATTTCATGGCCAAACGCGGGCTGCTCCTCCCCATCAAAAAAGCAGATCCGAGCAAACTCCAAAATATCCAGGCATTCATCCTGCTCGTCTCAAAAGACAGAGGCAAAACCTGGGAGCCAGTGGACCAAAAAGCGTCTGATGTACAGAATTTCATCTATCACGCGCCGGCCGATGGCCCTTATTGGTTCCTCATCCAACAAGTAGATCGCGCGGGGCGGGCGACGCCGGAGAACCCCCAACGAGCGAAGCCGAGCATGGCCGTGATCGTGGATACGGCGCCACCGCAAGTCAAGGTAACGGCGGAGCGTTTGCCGAGCGGTTCGATTCGCGCTCACTGGAGGGCCTCCGATGACTATCCCGATGTGCGCTCGTTGCGCTTGGAATATCACACGAGTGCTCTCCCGGATGGGCAATGGACGCCGCTGCCTGCCGCTTTGACTCTGGAGGGTGAGAAGGAGTTTGACCCTGGCAAGGATGGCAAAATCGGCGAGATCCGGGTTCGCGTACAGATGAAGGATCGGGCGGGCAACGAGGGGGGAGATGTGTGCCAGCTTCCGGCAGTAGGGGGAGCCGCCGTCCCCGCCAGCACTCCCGCCCCGAATATGGCGGACGCCCGGATGGGGGCACCGGGAGGATCGCCAATCGGACTAATCCCCCCAGCGCGAAACGATACGCTCAGCCAACCAAATCAGCTGACGAGTCGGCAGATCCCGCAGCCCCAGATCGATGCGGCTCCGGGGAACTTGCCCGCCCCGGCACCGCCGCCATCTGCGGAGCTAAGTGGACCCGCTTCGGGTCCAGCGCCCCTCACTGGGCTACCCATCGCCGGCAACGCGGATCCCGTGCCACCGCCGAGCGGCAATAATTCGGGACCTCTGGGCAATTCTCCCGCGGTCAAGATTGTCAAAGCGCGTCAGGTCCGCATCGATTTCACGGTCGGCAAGGTTGGCCCCTCCGGCTTGGGCAACGCGGATGTCTATGTCAGCTTCGACCGAGGCGCTAGCTGGAAACCGATGCAGGGAGAGGTACCGGTTAGTTTGCCGCCCAACGCCGACATGCACGGCGCGGAGGTGTCCGGCTCGGTCGGTGTGCAGCTACCGTCCGAGGGGATCATCTACGGCTTTATCGTGGCCGTTAAGAGCAAGGCGGGTCTGGCACCGCCGCCGCCCAAGTCCGGCGATCCGCCGCAAGCTCTAGTGGAGTGGGACAACACCCCTCCCAAGGGCCAACTCTATCGGCCGCAGCCGGACCCCAGTCAGCCCAATACGCTCCTTTTGGGCTGGAAGGTGGAAGATCGCAATCTGGGCGAGAAGCCGATCACGTTGGAATGGGCCGAGTTGAAGGACGGACCATGGACTCCCATCGGCGAGGGGCTGCCCAACACGGGCCAATTTGCCTGGCGCCTTCCTGAGCGTTTGCCGCCGCGCGTCCATCTGCGTCTGACCATGCGCGACCTGGCCGGCAACGAATCGCATGCCCAAACCGACAAACCCGAGTTGATCGATCTCAGCGTCCCGCAAACGCGAATCATCGGTGTCGCTCCGGCAGCACGGTAAGGGTGATTTTGTGTTTGGCGTTTCTCCGTTCTTAACCTAGAATCAGAACAAGGGCATCGCAGCCAACGACGGAGAGTTCGCATGGAGAAGGTTACCGAAACCTGGGTCACGGCGCCGGATCGCCCTATCGTCTCCACGCGCCGCGATGCCTGCGTCGTTCACATTTATCCCACCGGCCCCGGCATGGGGACGCGCTATGCTCTCGCGGATACACCGGTCGTCCTCGGTCGCGGCAACGACTGCGACATCCGCATCAACGACCATTCCGTCTCGCGACGCCATGCCCGCATCCAGCCGGGCGCCGACGGCTATTATGCCGTCGATCTGCAAAGCACCAACGGCACCTTCGTCAATGACGTGGCGGCCTCCATTTGCAAGCTTAACGACGGCGATTATCTGCGCGTCGGCAACTGCATCTACCGTTTTCTCGCCGGCGGCAACGTCGAAACCGAATATCACGAGGAGATCTATCGCCTCACCATCATCGACGCCCTGACCGAGACGCACAACAAGCGTTATTTGCTGGAATTTCTGGACCGCGAATTATCGCGCTCGGCCCGCTACGCTCGTCCGTTGGCCCTCATCATGTTCGACCTGGACTGCTTCAAGGCGATCAATGAGGAGCTAGGCCACCTGGGCGGCGATTTCACGCTCCGCGAGATGGCCGCCTGTGTCAAAAACTGTGTGCGCAAGGAGGAGCTCTTCGCGCGCTACGGCGGCGAGGAGTTCGTCATCGTCCTGCCGGAAACGACTCTGGAAGGAGCCGCCATTGTTGCCGAGCGCATCCGCATGGTGGTCGAAAAGCATTCGTTCCGCTACGAAGGCAAACCCTTTATTCTGACGGTCAGCATCGGCGTCGCCGCCACGGACGGCAGCCGGCCGCTGTCGCCGTCCGATCTCATCAACGAAGCCGATCAGAAACTCTTCGAGGCTAAGCGTCAGGGCCGTAACCGCGTCGTCGCTTAATCGCAAACTCAGCTACCGGCGGGGAGGCTTCCGGGCTTGCCGCTCTTGGGCGGTTCCATGTGACCGCCGAACTTGTGACGCATCGCCGATAGCACCTTCTCGGCGAAAGTATGCTGCTGCCGCGAACGGAAGCGCGTGAACAACGCCGACGCCAGTACCT